>Ga0209211_10003947_pt1 | contig 23582 bp, 24 predicted proteins | sample RifGroA2_FD_183992 | JGI IMG/M metagenome (GOLD analysis project Ga0209211, IMG submission 183992) | Groundwater microbial communities from Rifle, Colorado, USA - Groundwater A2 (SPAdes) (version 2) | ecosystem: Environmental > Aquatic > Deep subsurface > Groundwater | place: Rifle, Colorado...
GCGTCGAGCGGCCCCAGAGGTGCGCCGCGGGCTTCACCTCCGCACCGTTCTCGCTCACGAGGAGGTAGGAGGGCGCGGCGGCGCGCCCGGTGAGGACGACCGCGTCGAAGCCCGTGCGCTTGAGGGTCGCCGGGAAGCGCCCGCCGAAGGTCGAATCGAAGAAGAGCCCGGTGAGCGGCGACTTCGTCACGACGCACGCCCGGCTGTTGCCCGGCACGGTCGTGTCCGTGACCGGCCCGACGCCGAACACGACGGCGTTGGCCGGCGCGAACGGGTCGGTGCCCGCCGGCACGTGGTCGTGGAGCAGGCGCGCCGCGAGGCCGTTGCCGCCGAGGTAGGCGCGCGCCGTGCGCGGGTCGAGCGGCTCGACGCGCGCGGCGCCGCTCGTGAGGTCCACGAAGAGCACGCGCCCGCCGTAGCCGCTCAGCGGCCGAGGTCCCTGAGGCCCTTGCGCGCCGCCTCGGCGAGGTCGGCGGGCACGTCGGCCTGCCCGAGGAGCTTCCGGTACAGGCTCGCCGCGGCGTCGGGCTGCTTGAGCGCCATGAAGCTCCACGCCGCGCCGAGGAGGGCGCGGCGGCCGGGGAGCGAGGCGGGCGCGACGTAGGCCGCCGTCATGAAGTACTCGGCGGCGGCGAGCTGGTCGCCCTCGCTCTGCCAGGCGTCGGCGATGCCGTACGCCGCGCGCGCGACGAGCGTCGTGTCGTCGCCGCGGAGCAGCGGCTCGAGGAGCTGGCGCGCCTCGGCGAAGCGCCGGTCGTCCACGAGCAGGCGCGCGTAGCCGAGCCGCGCGTCCGGGCCGAGCGTCGCGCCCTCGGCGACCCCGCGCGCGTACGCCTCGCGCGCGCCCGGGGGGTCGTTCGTCGCCGCGCGCGCGCGCCCGAGCGCCACCCACGCGCGCGCCGCGCGCGGATCGGTCGGCGCCGCGGCCAGGAACTGCTCGAGCTCGGCGCGTGCCTCGGCCGTGCGGCCCGTCTCCACCTGCGCCTCGGCCAGCACCAGGCGCGCGGGCTCCGCGAAGGGGCTCGCCGGGTAGCGCTGCCGGAGCAGCGTGTAGGCCTCGTACACGACCGGCCAGGCGGGCGGCTCCGCGGCCGCGGCGCCGGCGCCCACGCGCTCGAGCGCGTCGTCGGCCGCCGCGTCGCCGGGGAACTCGGCGGCCAGGCGCCCGGCCAAGGCGAGCGCCTCCTTGAAGTCGCGCTCCGCGACGGCGACGCCCGTCAGCGCGTAGAGGAGCCGCGGCGCGCCCGGGCCCGCCGGCGCGGCGGCGAGCGCCGCGAGCCCGGGCTGCTTGAAGTCCCGCACGGCGCCCTGCTGGAAGGCGACGACGGCCAGGCCGTACTCCGCGGCCGCGGCGACGGGGGGCGTGCCCGTTTCGCGCGCCTCGGCGAGCGCGGTCACGGCCGTCTGGAGCTGCTGCCGCGCCAGCGCCGCGGCGCCGAGCCCGAGCGCCGCGAGCGCACCCACGCCCTCGAGCCGGGCGGCCTTGAACGACCGCACGGCCTCGTCCGGCCGGCCCTCGACGAGCCGCGCCACGCCGAGCGCCAGGTGCGCCCGGCCGAGCAGCGGCGGGAACGGCGCGCGCGCGATCCACGCGGCCAGCTCCGGGGCCGCGGCGCGCGCGTCCCCCTCGCGCAGCAGGAGGATCGCGCGGTTGAGGCGGGCGAACTCGGTGCGCGGGTGGCCCGGATGCTCCGCGATGAGGCGGTCGAGCAGCCGGCGCGCGCCCTCGCGCTCGGCGTCGAGCTTGAGCGTCAGCTCGACGGCCAGCTCGAGCGCGTCGGGCGTGTAGGCGTGCTCGGGGAGCGCCTGGGCGAAGTCGAGGAACTCGCGCCGCGCCTCGTCGCCGCGGCCGTCGCGGAGCGCCGCCCAGGCGACGCCGAGCCGCGCGTCGGCCGCCTGCGGGCGGTCTGGGAACTCGACGAGCGCGCGCCGGAAGGTCGCGCCCGCGGCCGCGTGGTCGCCGGCGTGGTACGCGGCCTCGCCCGCGAGGAGCAGCGCCGTCAGCCGGACCTCCGCCGGCACGCTCGCGGCGAACACGGGCGCCAGGTCGCGCGCCGCCTGCGCGAACTCGCGCATCGCGTGGTTGGTGCGCGCGAGCCGGACCGTCGCGACCCAGCCCGTGGCGCCGGCGGCGTTCCGGGCCAGGTCGTACTGGGTCCGCGCCTCGTCGCGGTTCCCCTCGCTCCGGAACGTGTCGCCGTTGAGCAGCAGCGCCCAGGCGCGCACGTCCGGGGCCAGTGGCGTGCCGAGCAGGTGCTGGACGAGGGCCCGCGCGTCGGCGGCCCTGGCCGCCGCCACCAGCGCCTGGGCGAAGCGAAGCTGGAGCGGCAGCACGAGCGGCGAGCCGCGGGTCTCGAGCCCGCGCGCCGCCGCGCGCGCGGCGGCCGCGTCCTCGGGCAGGAGCACGAGCGCGAGCCCCGCCTCGGCCCAGTCCCCCTCCGGCTTCGTCGGGGACGCGGCGGGCGTCGCGGGCGGCGTCAGGTAGGCGCGGAACGCGGCCGCGCTCTCCGCGTGGCGCCCGGCCGCGAGGCTCCACCAGCCGAGCCTGACCCAGCCCGCGTCCAGGAGCGGGTGGGGCCCGCCCTGCGCGAACCGGCCCAGCTCGTCCGCCGCCGGCGCGTATCGGCCGACGCGGCCGAGCGCCTCGCCGAGCCAGAAGGAGACGTCGCGCGCGAGCGCCGGGGGCACGCCCGCGGACGCGAGCGCCGTCCAGGCCGCGAGCGCCTCGTCGTACCGGCCCAGGGCGTACTCGCCGAGGGCGAGCCCGTGCCGCGCCCAGGGGGCGAGCGGCGCCGGCACCGGCCCCTTGAGCAGGCCCTCGAAGGTGTCCCGGGCGCGCGGCCAGTCACGCAGCCGGAGCGCGCTCCAGCCGCTCGCGTGGCGGCTCCAGACGATCCAGTCGCCGCCCGGGGGCGAGGTCTGCACGACCTGGCGGAAGAGCCAGTCGGCCTGCTCGATCCGCCCCAGACGATTGTAGGTCTCGCCGAGCCAGTAGCGCGCCTCGGCGACCACCTCGCGCTCCTTGCCGCCGCGCACCGCCTGGTCGAGCGCGGCCACGGCGTCGTCCCACTCGCCGCGCGCGAAGCGCGCCCGCCCGCACTCGAGCGCCTTGGCGGCGATCCCGAGCCACGCGCCGACGCACGGCAGCGCGCCCGGCGGCGCGAGGAACGCGGTGGGCCTGGCCTCCGGCGGCACGACGATCGGCGCCGGGGGCAGCGCCGGCAGGTCCGCCGGAGGGGGCGGCAGCGGCAGCTCGGGGGCCTCCGCCGGGGGTTTCTCGATCGGCGCGGCGACGTAGGGCACGAGCCGCGCCAGCTCGGGCGGCGGCGGGTCGAATGGCGCGATCGGGGCGGCGCCCGCGCCGGCCGGCACCGCCAGGAGCGCGAGGAGCGCGCCGCTAGCGAGCGCGCGTCGCATTCGTCCGTCCCCGCACGGCCTTGGCGCGGTCCTTCGCCCAGTCGCGCAGCGTGGCGTCGGGGCTCTTGCTCGCCACGGCCTCGTACGCGGCGAGCGCGGCCTTCCAGTTCTGCTGCTGCTCGCGCGTGAGCCCGAGCCCCGCGAGCGCGCGGTAGCGCACCCCGGCCTCGACGTTCGCCACGGTCCCGACGGCCTCGAACGCCTTCGCCGCCGCCGCGAGGCGGCGGAGCTTCAGGTCGGCCTCGCCGGCCAGCAGGAGCGCCTCGGCGCGCACGCCCGCCTCGGTGGACGCGGCGGCCGCCTGCGCCTGCGCCGCCGCCTCCTTGAAGTCGCGGCGCTTGAACGCCGCGTTGGCGAGCTCGAGCGCGGCGCGGTGCGCGAGCGCGTGCTCGGGGAACTCCGCGCGCAGCCGCTGCCACGCCGCCTCCTGGTCGCGCCGCCGGTCGAGCCGGCCCGCGATCGCCCCGGCGTCGTAGAGCGCCTCGGCGGTCGGCGGCGTCTGCTCGAGCAGCACCTTGTAGGTCTCGAGCAGCTCCTGCCGGTCGCCGTAGCGCGTGAGCGTGCCGGTGATCAGGCGCTGCGCGGCCGGCGCGAGCGGGTGCGCGGGGTGCGCGGCGACGAACGCGCGCAGGTCGGCGACGCCCGCGCGGGGATCGCCCCCCTGCACGCGGGCCAGGCCGAGGAGGTATTGCGCGTCGGGCGCGAGCTTGTGGGCGGGGTACTTCGCCGCGAACTCCCCGAGCAGCGGCTGGGCTTCGTCGTAGCGCTTGAGCTCGACGAGCGTGCGCGCGAGGTAGAACGTCGCCGACGGCGCGAGCGCGTGCCCGGGCCACGTCGCGCGCAGGTCGCGGAACGCGGTGACGGCCGGCTCGGGGCGCTTGAGCTCGAGCTCGCTCCAGCCGAGCCCGTAGAGCGCCTCCGGCGCGTGCGGCGAAGCGGCGTCGCGCCGCAGCACCGCGTCGTACGCCGTGCGCGCCTCGGCGTAGCGCTTGAGCCGGAACAGGGTCTCCGCCTCCCAGAACGTCGCCTCGAGCGCCGACGCGCCGGCGCCCTCCGGGGGCCGCGCGCGGCGAAAGGCCTCGAGCGCCGACTCCGCGTCGCCGAGGGCGAGCCGCGCCTTGCCGAGGATCAGCAGCGCGGCGGGCCGCCGCGCGTCGCCCGGGTAGTCGGCGACGAACCGCTCGAGCGCGCGGCGCGCGACCGGGTAGAGGCCGTCCAGGAACGACCGCTCGCCGACCAGCCACAGACGCTCGGCCTCGTCGAGCGCGGCGGCGGGGAAGGGCGTCGAGACGGCCAGGAGCAGGAGCGCGAACGCGGCGAGGACCGGCAGTCGTCGCGTCATGATGACGAAACCCATCCTAGCACGGCTGTGGTACGGTCACAGCGTGGGGCTGTGCGTGTTCGACCTCGATCACACCCTGGTCCGGACGCCGCTCGACCTCGCGGCGATGGCCGCCGACATGCAGGCCCTCCTCGAGCGCGCGCGCGGGCCGCTGCCGGCGCGCGCCGAGCGCTGGCGCGTCGGCGAGCTGATCGCCCGGTGCCGGGCGGAGGCGGCCGACCTCGAGCCGGCGCTCTGGGCGCTCGCCCTCGAGCGCGAGGCGCGCGCGATGGACGCCGCGGCGCTCGAGCCCGGCGCGCGCGCGGCGCTCACCGGCGCCCGCCGGCTCGGCCTGGGGACGGCGCTGTGGACCAACAACGCGCGCGCGATCACGCTCCCCGCGCTCGGGCGCCTCGGGCTCGAGGCCCTGCTCGACCTGGTCGTCACCCGCGACGATATGCGCGCGCTCAAGCCGGACCCCGACGGCTGGCGGGTGATCGCCGGCCACTTCGGCGGAGGCCCCGGCGACGCGGCGGCCGTCGCGCGCGCGGCCGTCGTCGTCGGCGACTCGTGGGTCGACGGGCGCGCGGCCGCTGCCGTGGGCGTGCCGTTCGTGGCCTACCGCGCCGACCGGGCCTCGCTCGCGCGCTTCCGGGTCACGCCGGTCGCGCACCTCGACGAGCTCCACCACCTGCCCGCGTGGCTCGCCGCGCGCGGCAACGGGGGCTAGCGTGGACCTGTTCGAGGAGCCCGCGCGGGGGCGGCCGGCCGGGGCCGCGCCGGCGCCGCTCGCCGACCGGATGCGGCCGCGCACTCTCGACGAGATCCTGGGCCAGGAGCACCTGCTCGGGCCGGGGCGCGTGCTGCGCGTCGCGCTCGAGGGCGGTGAGCCGCACTCGATGATCCTCTGGGGCCCGCCCGGCTCGGGCAAGACCACGCTCGCCTCGCTCATGGCGCACGTCACCGGCGCGCGCTTCGTGGCGTTCTCCGCGGTCCTCTCGGGCGTCAAGGAGATCCGCGAGGTCGTCGCGGAGGCGGAGCGCGACCGCGCCCGGCGCGGCGCGCGCACGATCCTGTTCGTGGACGAGATCCACCGCTTCAACCGCGCCCAGCAGGACGCGTTCCTGCCGCACGTCGAGAAGGGCACGCTCGTGCTCGTCGGCGCCACGACCGAGAACCCCTCGTTCGAGGTGAACGGGGCGCTGCTCTCGCGCTGCCGCGTGTACGTGCTGCGCGCGCTCGGCGAGGAGGACCTGGTCGTGATCCTGCGCCGCGCCCTCGGCGACGCCGAGCGGGGGCTCGCCGCGGCGGGGCCCGCGGTCACCGAGGACGCCCTCCGGCTGATCGCGGCGATCGCCAACGGCGACGCGCGCGCGGCGCTGAACGTGCTCGAGCTGGCCGTCCGGCTGGCGCCGCGCGAGGCCGGGCGGCCGGCCGTCAGCGAGGCGACGGTGCGCGAGGCCGCCCAGCGGCGCACGCTCCTCTACGACAAGTCGGGCGAGGAGCACTACAACCTGATCTCCGCGCTGCACAAGTCGCTGCGGGACTCCGACCCCGACGCCGCGCTCTACTGGCTCGTGCGCATGCTCGAGGCGGGCGAGGACCGGCTCTACATCGCGCGCCGACTCGTCCGCTTCGCCTCCGAGGACGTCGGCAACGCCGACCCGGGCGCGCTCGCGCTCGTGCTCGCGGCGAAGGACGCCTACGACTTCCTCGGCACGCCGGAGGGCGAGCTGGCGCTCGCGCAGGCGACCCTCTACCTGGCGCTGGCGCCGAAGTCCAACGCGGCCTACGTCGCCTACGGCGCGGCGCAGGCGGACGTGCACGAGCGCCCGGCGGAGCCCGTGCCGCTCCACATCCGCAACGCGCCGACCGGGCTCATGCAGGAGCTCGGCTACGGGGCGGGCTACCAGTACGCGCACGATGCGCCCGACGCGCGGGTGGACCAGGAGGACCTGCCCGACGCGCTCCGCGGACGCGAGTACTACCGGCCGACCGATCGGGGCTTCGAAGCGGAGCTCGCCCGCCGGCTCGCCGCGTGGCGGCGCTGGCGGGCGGAGCACCGGCAACCTCGGAGGTAGCGCATGCGCTGGTTCGAGTGGTGGCGCTGGCGCCACACGCTGCTGCTGGTCGTGACCGCGGGGTTCGTCGCCGCGTACTTCGGGCTGATCAGCTGGGGCCACGTCGAGCGCGCGCTCGCGCGGCTCGCCGCCGAGGGCCGCATCGAGGCGTTCCAGAGCTCGATGGGGCGGGGCGAGGCGATCGTCACGAGCTTCATGTTCGTGCTGCTGTCGCCGCTGGCGGCGCTCGCGATCTTCGCCCTCTACACGTTCAGCGGCGCCGTCGCCGCCGGCTTCCTGCGCACGCTGATCCCGGGCGCGGCGGCGCCCGACTGGCTCGTGACGATCCTGGGGTACGGCGCGATCGTCGGCACCCTGTCCTACTTCCACCCCCTCTGGTTCCCGTACCTGGTCGACGTCACGGCGCTGATCGCCCGGGCGCTCCTCATCGCGACCACCGGCGGCTGATCACTTTCCGCGCCCAGGATCAGCTACCGTCTCACGTCGGCGGGGACCGCGCCGGTCTTCAGCCAGGACCGCATCGCCGCCACGGCCTCGCGCTCCACGCCGACGAATCCGTGGGCCGTGAACGCTTGACAGGCCTCGCCGCGCCCGGGTCCACCGCCGCGGACCGTGACGAGCGGCTTGCGGCTTCGTCGGGCGAACTCCTGGGCCTCCCGATACGACGTGTACGCGCACGGATCGTCCTCGTGATGCACCCAGAGCAGCTCCGCCGAGAGGTCGTCCCACGTCACTGCCGAGAGGCCCGGCCCATGGCGTGTGGCCTGGAACAATGAGGCCGTCAGGATCAGCCGGCGTGCCAGCCTCGGGTTCATGCGCGCGGCATGGAGCGCGCTGACCGAACCTTCGCTCGTCCCGACCAACGTCCACTCCTCCACGCTGTATCGCCGACCGATCTCCCTGAGCAGGGCTTCCACATCCGCGCCGTAGCGCGGACTCTCCCGAAAGCGCTGGTAGAACGTCGACCACTGGTCGGACGGCGCGTCCACGACGACCACGAGCGTCTCCTCGTCGAGCCAGAGCCTCCGCGAGCGCACGAGAAAATTCCCGCGGAGCTCGAACCTCGGCTGGCCGCCTTCCTCCCGGAGGCGGAGGATGCCCGGATAGCCGGGGAACAGCGCGACGGCGGACGTGAACGTCGTCGCGCCCTCCCGGTGCGTGACGAGACCGGCGATCGTGTAGCCATCGCGCTTCACGGTCACGACGCGGGTGGGATGCGCGAGGTTGGGGTCGGGCGCACGCCCGACCTGCGCCTGCCCGAGCCCGATGCTCGTCAGCAGGAGCGCGACGACGAGGACCAGGACTCGCGGGCCGCGAAGGACCACCACGCGGGGGACCCGATGGGCCGCTCTGGGTCCGAAGAGAGAGCGCATGTTCAGCACGGCCCAACGCGCGCGGTGGAGCTGGATGATCGTCGAACGGTCGCGATCAACAGCCGTGAGCGAGCAACGCGAGCCCATGGTCTGCTGTAACGCGGGGTCCCCCATCACGTACGGCTCTGCCACTCCCGCGGGTCTCGCTTGGCGTGCATGCAGGCAACAACGACGACGGCGTCACCGTAGATTCGGTAAAGAGGCCGTAGGGAAAGCGCTCTGGGATGAGAGCGCGACGGGTGCCGCGGTGCAGAACGGGAAACGCTTCAGGGTGTTCAGGCACGCGGTCCCGCGTCAACCGCAGCGCCACCAAGAACTCCTCGCCCAAGCCCGGCCGTTGCGACTCGTACCATTGATAGGCGTCCTCGATGTCCGCGGCAGCCGCAGGCCGGACGACGACTTGCTTCACCGACTCCGGCTGCGAATGCGGCTGAGAACTTCGTCCCAGGGTATGCCGATCGGTCCCTCACGTTCCAGATCGTCTAGCCGCCGGTCGAGTTCTGTGCGCTGGGTATCGGTGAGCGGAACTGCCTCGGGCGCAACGGCGAGACTGTCCCACAGCTCCTCCAGCAGGTCGAGCCGCTCTTCCGGAGTCAGCGACGCGATGTCGAGGCCGCGCTTGCTCATGCGAGAAGTCACTCTTGTCCAAATTGGGTTTCACGCAGGCCGACTTGGACAGCATCCGAACCCTCCACCCGAGGAGACTGGGTCGCCCACGGCCCACGGGATGCCCGTTCTTGGCCGCGAAACGACGATCCTCGGCGTCTCCGAGCCGCGAGAGGTCCGCTCCACAACTTGGACAGCATCTCGCGAGTGCCAAGAGACCTCGACCGGACGCCGAGCGGAAGCTCCAGTGATTTCACGCGCTTACCCCGTCCAAGAACCGCGTTTCGACCCGAATTTGGACAGCAGTGGCGAGAAGTATAACCTTGTCGGTTGCCCGTCCGCAGTATGGCGAACGCGATGGCGCTGAGCGGCCGGTGGTCACTCACGTTCGGCCGCGATGAGCAAGTCTACCGCCGGTCCGCTTCAGTGCCTTGTTGGACGGCCCGCTTGCTCATTTCGCCTGGGAACTCGGCGCTCGGATACCTGAACAGGGTCTTACCCACGCCATCACATTCGCTTATGAAGGGCCCAAAAACGAACGGCCCATTGCCATCCGCACGATAAGTTGTGCCCGCAAATCTGACCTTCTCGCCAACCACTTGAACCTGCAAGACGATCTCGTTGCGAGAGCCTATGATTTCCAGTGCATCATCGCTGAAGTTTCTGTCCAGAACTCCGGCGGATTTTGGCACAAACCACGAATTGTCGCGAACCATCGCCGTAACGATACCCTTCGCGTCACGGACTATCATCGATAGCTTCGCCTCGCCATCCTCCATTCGCAAGTAAAGACCTTCTCCGCCAAAGTCGAAGAGGGGCTTACCTGGGTCGCCGGCATACTTGAGCCCGGAGTTACAGAGTTGGAGAACAGGGAATCGCTCCAGAGAATAAACACGCGAGTGCAACTTTCCGACTTCGGATCGGTACTTGGCGTCGCGTTGTTCATGCCAGGCAAGCCACGCTTGCGCACCGGAGCTCGCTATTAGGACCAGCACAAGAAAAGGGACCAGCCGCCGCCGCCACCTGAGCGAGAGAATGTCCTTGAATACGCCGAACAGGGCCGCTGCAAGGGTGAGGTAGATCAGCAGATAACCCACAGTTCCTCTCGACCGCAAGCCGGATCCGGCACGCTAGGTCCTCGCGGGCGCGCGCGCCCTCGACGCCGCGTCGCGGGCGACGACGAACGGAAGCGCCATCACGACGAGCAGGAGGTCGATGACCTCGGCGTCGCCGAAGTTGTACTCGAAGAGGCCCATCACGAGGAACCCGGTCACCGCCGCCAGGCTGCCCGCGACGAGCGCGCGCTCCTCGCCGCGCCCGCGCGGCAGCCCGCGGTAGATCCCGGCCGCGCGCCGGTAGAAGGCCAGCCAGATCCAGAGCCACGCGGCGAGCCCGAGCAGTCCCCGCTCCGCGGCGATCTGGACGAGGTTGTTGTGGAGGTGGCTCGTGCGCGGGCGCGCGGCTTCCGGGTCCTTGTACGCGGGGTAGTCGCGGCGCACCGCGCCCGGCCCGAGGCCGAAGAGCGGCGCCTCGCGCACCATGCGCGCGCCGGCGCGCCAGAAGTACAGGCGCTCGCGCGCGGTGCTCTCCGTGGGGTCGAGCGTCGAGAAAAGCCGCGCCTGGAAGGGCGAGTCCGCCACGAGCGCGACGACGAGCGCGCCGGCGATCGGCAGGACCAGCGCGAGCCGCCGGCTGAGGACGAGCAGGAGCCCGATCGCGGCGGCGAGCCCGAGCCAGGCGCCGCGCACGAGGGTGAGCCCGAGGGCGATGAGCGCGAGCAGGGTCGGCGGCAGCGCGCGCCAGGCGCGCCGGCCGCCCGCGGCGAGCCGGGCCAGGAGCAGCGCGAGCGCGATCGTGAGGCTCCCCCCGAGGGTCATGTAGATGCTGAAGAAGCCCTTGGCGCGGAACGGCAGCGTGACGCGGCAGTGCGCGAGCCGGACCTTGAGCGCCGCGCCCACCCAGTCCGGCAGCGGGACGCTCGTCGTGCACGCCCACGCCTGCGCGAGCGCGTAGACCGAGGCCACCGCGATCGCGGCGAAGAAGACGCCGAGCGCGCGCCGGACGTGGGCCGCGTCCTCGAAGGCGTCGAGCGCCGCCCAGAAGAGCGCGAGCCAGACGACCGGAAGCGTCGCGTCGAGCGCGTCCCACGGCTCCCGGGCGAGGGCCGCGGAGGCGAAGGAGACCGCCGCGAACGCGAGCACGGGCGCCGCGAGGGGGGCCTGGAAGCGGCGGCGCGCCGCCGGCGCGCGCAGGCGCACGAGCGTGGCCAGCATGAGCAGCGCGCCGACGATCTGGATCGCCGTGATCGACGTGGCGAGCGCCACGAGCAGGACGACGAGCAGGACCGGGCGCGCGCGATCCGCGAAGGCGGTGAGCACTGTCCTGCTAGAATACTCCGCATGCCGCGCCTGCGCGTCGGCGTGATCTTCGGCGGCCGCTCCGGCGAGCACGAGGTGTCGCTCGCCTCCGCCGCGTCGGTGATCGCGGCGCTCGAGGCGCGCGGCCACGCCGTCGTCCCCCTCGGCATCGCGCGCGACGGCCGCTGGCGCGTCGGCGGCGACCCCCTGCGCGCGCTCGCGGCCGAGGCGCGCGTGGCGCTGCCCGCGGACGACGCCACGGGCGCCGTGAAGAAGGCGCTCGCCGATCGCGCCGAGGCGGTGGACGCCCAGGCGGCGGCGGGGCTGGTCCGCGCCGAGCCGCCCGGCGGGCTGCCCGCCGAGCTTCGCCAGGGCCTCGACGTCGTCTTCGTCGCGCTGCACGGGCCCTACGGCGAGGACGGCACGATCCAGGGGCTCCTCGAGCTGGCCGGTCTGGCCTACGTCGGCGCCGGCGTCCTCGCCTCCGCCATCGGCATGGACAAGGCCACGATGAAGACCATCTTCCGCGCCCACGGCCTGCCCGTCGTCGAGCACCTGGTCGTGCTGCGCCGCGAGTGGCGCCGGGCGCCCGCCGAGGTCCTGCGCCGGGTCGGCGAGGCGATCGGCTTCCCCTGCTTCGCCAAGCCCTCGAACCTCGGCTCGTCGGTCGGCATCAGCCGGGTCCCGGACGCCGCCGCGCTGCCGGCGGCGCTCGACGAGGCCGCGCGCCACGACCGGAAGCTCCTCGTCGAGCGCGCCGTGCGCGGGCGCGAGATCGAGGTGAGCGTGCTCGGCAACGACGAGCCCCGCGCCTCCCTGCCCGGCGAGATCACGTACGGCGGCGCGTGGTACGACTACGCGACCAAGTACGCCGAGGGCCAGGCGCGGCTCACGGTGCCCGCGCCGGTCACGCCCGTGGAGACCCGGCGCTTCCAGGAGCTGGCGCTGGCGGCGTTCCGCGCGATCGACTGCGCGGGGATGGCGCGCGTGGACTTCTTCCTCGAGGACGGCCGCATCCTCGTCAACGAGATCAACACGATTCCGGGCTTCACGGCGACGAGCGGTTACGCGAGGATGTGGGAGGCCTCGGGGCTCGCCTACGCCGACCTCGTGGACCGTCTGCTCGCCCTGGCTCTCGAGCGCCACCGGGACCAGGGTGCCGCCCCCTGAGGTCCTGATCGCGGGTGGCGGCACGGGCGGCCACACGAGCCCGGGCCTCGCCGTCGCCGCGCTCCTCGCCTCCCGGGGCATCGGCTGCGCCTGGATCGGCTCGCGCGCGGGCGTCGAGGCCCGGCGCGCGCCCGAAATCGGCATCCCCTACCACGCGATCCCGACGGGCAAGCTCCGCCGCGCCGTCGCGTGGCGGAACGTGATGGACCTGCTGGTACGCGTCCCCGCGGGCGTGGTCGCCGCCCATTTCGTCCTCGGCTCGGTGCGGCCGCGGGTGGTGCTCGCGACGGGCGGCTACGTCGCGGTCCCGGCGATGCTCGCCGCGGCCATGCGGGGCATCCCGATCGTGCTCCACGAGCAGACCTCGGTGCCCGGGCTCGCGAGCCGCCTGGGCGCGCGCCTCGCCCGCCGGGTCGCCGTGACTTTCGCGGACAGCGCCGGCCACTTCCCGCCGCGCAAGGTCGTGGTCACGGGCAACCCGCTGCGCCCCGAGCTGCGCGGGGGCTCGCCCGCCGCCGCCGCCTGCCGCTTCGGTTTCGACGCCGCCGCGCCCTTCGTGTACGTCACGGGCGGCGCGCAGGGCGCCCAGCGGATCAACCGCGCCGTCGGCGAGACGCTCGGACCGCTCCTCGAGCTCGCCCAGGTGATCCACCAGTGCGGCGACAACCCGGCGACGGACGACCGCGCCTGGCTCGAGGCGCGCCGGGCGGCCCTCCCCGAGGCGCTCCGGCGCCGCTACGCGGTCGTGCCCTGGGTCGGCGCCGAGCTGGCGGGGATCTACGCCGCCGCCGCGCTCGTCGTCGCGCGCGCCGGCGCCGGGACGGTGAACGAGTGTTGCCAGCTCGGCCTGCCCGCCCTCTACGTCCCGCTGCCCGGCGCGCGGGGCGACGAGCAGACAGCCAACGCCCGGCTGGTCGAGCGCGCCGGCGGCGCCGTCGTGCTGCCCCAGGCCGGGCTGACGCCCGTGCGCCTGCTCGCCGAGGTGCAGGCGCTCCTCGCCGACCCGGCCCGGCTCAAGGAGATGGGCGAGCGGGCGCGCGCCCTGGCCGTGCCCGACGCCGCCGAGCGCCTGGTCGCGCTCCTCCTGGAGTTCCGGTGATCTCAGAGCCTGTGAAGCAATCGGGGTGTCGAGGGGCGCCACGGCTGCGCCGGGGCGTCCCGAACGCTGGGGGGCTTGGGGGGCGCCCGGAGCCCCCCATGAAATCAGCCGGCCGGTGGGCGGCCGCGAAGGTCGAAGCGCAGCGGGCAGCCGGCGCAGCGGGGCCGCGCGCGGCAGTGCGCCTTGCCCACGGCCACGACCAGCGCGTGGAGCTCGTTGAAGAGCGCGGGATCGGACGGCAGGTGCGCCTCGACGAAGCGCCGGGCGTCCTCGTAGCCGGCGCCGCGCGGGAGCAGGCGGTGGCGTCCGAGCACGCGCCGCGCGTAGGCGTCGGCGACGAAGACCGGCCGCGCGGCGGCGTAGAGCAGGATCGCGTCGGCCGTCTCCGGCCCGAGGCCGGGCACGGCGAGCAGCTCGCGGCGGAGCGGGCCGAGCGGGAGCCCCGCGAGCGGCGCGAAGCGTCCGCCGGTGCGCGCGAGGAGCCAGCGCGTGAGCGCCCGGAGCCGGCGCGCCTTCACCCGTGGCGTGCCCGCGGGCCGGATCGCGCGGGCGAGCGCCGCGGCGGACGTCGCCGCGAGCCGGCGCGGCCCGAGCAGCCCGGCGGCGCGCAGCGCGGCCACCGCCCGCGCGGCGTAGGGCCAGGCCGTGTGCTGGGTGAGGACGGCGCCCACCGCGATCTCGTAGGGCGTCCGGCCGGGCCACCAGCGCTGCGGGCCGTAGCGCCGTCCGAGGGCACGGTACAGGCGCAGGAGTCGCGCCTTGACGGGGTCGCGCGGCGGCCCGGGGATCCCGCGCCGCCGCGCGGGCGGTGCGCGGCCTAGGTCGATGCTCGGGCTCATCGTCCTGCTCCAGACGCTGGTGGTCGCCGTGAGCGGTCCCGCGACGTCACCGGAGTACCTGCCCCTGCGCGTCGCGGCCGCTGAGGGCGACTTCGCCCGCGAGGGGCTCGACGTGCGTCTCAGGACGACACGGGCGGAGCCCGGCGCCGCCGAGGCGCTCGCCGAGGGCCGGGCTCACCTCGCCGCGACGACGTTCGAGGCGATGCTCCGCTTCGGCCCGCGCCTGCCGGCCCAGCCCCCGCGGCTGGTCTTCGGGCTCACGGCCGCGCCGCCCGGCGCCCTCCTCGTCGGCGCCGCCCACGCTCAGGCGATCCGCAACGTGGGTGACCTGAGGGGACGCCGCGTCGGCGTCTCCACCCCCGGCGCTCCCGAGCAGGCGTGGCTCGGCTGGCTCCTGGCCCGCGCCGGGATCAGCCCGGACCGGCTCCACGTCGTGAGCCTCGGGAGCCGCGGGCTCGTCACCGCGCTCGGCGCGGGGGAGGTGGACGCCGCGTTCGTCAGGGAGCCCGACGCAACGCGGCTCCTCACGGAGGGCCGGGCCAGCCTCCTCGTCGATCTCAGGACGCCCGCCGCCGTCGACGGGGCGCTCGGCGCGGGGACCGTGAGCGCCGCCGTCTTCGCCCGCGCCGACCGTCAGCCCGCTGACGCCGAGCTCGCCGGCTTCGCGCGAGCCCTCCTGGCGGCGACCGAGCGGCTCCGCGCGGACCGGGACCTCTGGCTCCCCGACGGCCTCGTGTCGGCCGCGCAGGTGGAGCAGACGATCCGGCTCGTGCGCGCCCACGCGCCCCTGCCCGCGAGCCTCCGGCTCCCCGACGCCGAGCGGCTGCTTCACCTCGAGCCCCTCCGGAGCGCGCTCAGGCCTCGCCCGGCGCGCTGAGCGGCAGGCCGAACCCGACCAGCAGCCGCCGCGTGGCCTCGACCGGGAGGCCGACGACGTTCGTGTAGGAGCCCACGAGCCCGTCCACGAGGTGGCCGTCCAGGTCCTGGATCGCGTAGGCGCCCGCCTTGTCGAGCGGCGCGCCGCTCGCCACGTAGGCCTCGATCGTCGCGTCCGAGTAGTGGGCCATCAGGACCCGGGTGCGCTCCGTGGCGGAGGCCGCGCGCCCGCTCGCCGCGTCCACCACGGCCACCCCCGTGAGGACCTCGTGCGCCCGGCCGCGCAGGCGGCGAAGCATCGCCCGCGCCTCCTCGGGCCCCGCCGGCTTGCCGAGGACCTCGCCGTCGAGGACGACGACCGTGTCCGCGGCGAGCACGAGGCCCGGGCCCGCGCGCCGGGCCACCGCGCGCGCCTTCCTGAGCGCGAGCGCCGCGACCGCCGGGGCGACGGGGCCGGCGCCGAGCGCCTCGTCCACGTCGCTCGCCTCGACCGTGAAGTCGGGGCAGATCCGCCGGAGGAGCTCGCGGCGCCGGGGCGACGCCGAGGCCAGGATCACAGGCGCCGGAGCGTGAGCGCGGCGATCAGGATCCCGGCGACGCCAACCAGGTTGACCTTGAGCGTGACGCCGAGGGTGAGCGCGAGGAAGCGGAGGTCGAGGGTCACGGGCGGGTCCAGACCGATCGTCGGGCCGCGGGTCAGGAGATCCTGGCCCCAGCCGGCGGGGAGGAGGCTGCCGAGCAGCTCGCCCAGGAGCGAGCCCACCACGAGGCCGGCGACGACGACCAGGAGGATCAGCCCGACGCCTCGCTGGGCCGGCACGCGCGAGGCCGTCCTCAGGTAAGGATCAGGGGGTTCGCGTCGGTGACGAGGCGGGTCTGCTCGCCGATCGCCTTGCGGATGTGCTTGGGCAGCGCGAACGCGTGCTGGTGGGTGATGCCGTCCCAGTAGGCGAGCGCCCCCTTGACGCGCTCGGCGACCAGCGCGTCCACCGCCGGCGCGAGCTGGCGGCAGGGGTCGACCTTCTTCGAGGCCAGGATGAAGCCCCACGGTGTGCCGAAGCACGACACGTAGGTCTGGTAGCCGGCCACCACCGGGAAGACCGTGCGCAGGGTCCGGTGGATCGCCGTGTAGAAGCCGAGCTCGCCGACCTTGGTCATGCCCGCCTGCATGGTCATGGTGCCGGCCGGCGTGAGCCGCTCCCGGACGAGCGTGTAGAACTCCTTCGTGAACAGGAGGCAGGCCGGCCCGGCCTCGAGGGGCTCGACGAGGTCGATCGTGATGAAATCGAACCGGTCGGCGGTCCCTTCCAGATAAGCCCGGGCGTCCTCGTGCCGCAGCTCGGTCCGCCGGTCCTCGAACGCGCCCTGGTGCATCTCGGGCAGGTGCCGCTTGCAGAGGTCCACCACCTCGCCGTCGATGTCCACCATGACGGCCCGCTCGATCGAGGGGTAGCGCAGGATCTCGCGCAGGGTCGCGCCCTCGCCGCCGCCGATCACGAGGGCGCTCCGCGGGGGGCCCTCGGTGGCCAGGAGCCCCGGGTGGACCAGGGCCTCGTGGTAGATGAACTCGTCAGCCTGGCTCGACTGGATCCGCCCATCGAGCACGAGGGCCTTGCCGTAGTCGGCCGTGACCATGATCTCGACGTGCTGGAACTTGGTCCGGGTCTCCACGAGCGTCCGCACGATGGCGTGCATGTGCCCCTCGACGGCGGTCGTGGTCTCGAAGAACCACTTATAAGACTGCGGACTTATCAACTGACGGCGACCGGGCTCTTGTTGACGATCGGCACCGCCGAGTTGAGGAACATGCCCCGCTGGACGTCGACCACCGCGGTGCGCTCGGCCGCGAACTGCTCGACCAGGTAGGTGGCCGCGACCTCGGGCTGGAGCACGTCCCCGCAGGAGAAGATGTCCACGGCGGCGTACCGGTACTCGGGCCAGGTGTGGATGGAGAGGTGGGACTCGGCGATCACGACGACGCCGCTGATGCCGAACGGGTTGAACTCGTGGAAGACGATGTCGACGATGGTGGCTTGCGCCCGCCTGGCGGCCTCGATCAGAACCGCCTTCACCGTCTCGAGATTGTTGATGGCGTCAGAGTCACAATCAAACAACTCAAGCAGCAGGTGTCGTCCCAGAGCGTTCAATCCAGCGGCCCTCCCTTCTCCGATCCGTTCATCTACCGCACCTCTCCTGCAACGCGGGCCTCGCGTCGCCGTTTCAGCTCGAAAAAATTTCTCACTGCACTCGAAATCTGATTCACTCTATGGCCCGGTTTTTTCGATTGCAAGAAAAAAACACCGTCTCGGCGGGGTTTCCGGCGCCGCGGCGTCGCCGCCGGAGGCGCCTTCCGCGCGCCGCCGAGCGCCCGCGTCGACCGCCCGCGAGCGTCGCGCCGAGGCCGGGCGCCCGCTCCCGTCGCCGCGAGGGCACTTTTCTCTTGCATTCACTCGTCGCCCCGGTAGAGTGACTGAAGATTTTGCTGCCCGCGCCGTGCGGGCTCGAAGATTGGGGGCGAGAGGCCGGAGTGGCGAAGGAGGAGCGGATGACGAAGACGGTCACGATGGCGGCTTGCACGGTCGGCCACGCCGAAGGGGGCACCCCCCTCAACGCCTTCGACAACGCGCTGCTGGCTGCGGGCATCGGCAACATCAACCTCATCAAGGTCTCGAGCATCGTCCCTCCCGACGTCTCGATCATCGAGCTTCCGAAGATCAAGCCCGGCGCCCTCGTCCCGACGGCGTACGCGGCGATGACCAGCGTCGTGCCCGGCCAGACGGTGGCCGCCGCGGTCGGCTACGCCCTGCCGGACGACCCGGCCAAGCCCGGGGTCATCATGGAGTTCCACGACATCGCCACCCGCGGAGAGGCCGAGCGCGCCATCCGCGCCATGCTCGAGGAGGCCTTCCAGGTCCGGGGCGAGCCGATCCGGGAGCTCGGGGTCTTCGCCGTCGAGCACACGGTCGAGCGGACGGGCTGCGCCCTGGCCGCCGTCACGCTGCTCGCCGAGCGGGACCTGGTCTAGGCGCGGCGACCGCAGTCCCGGGCGCGGCGGCGCGAGTCCCGTGAAGAGCCAGTACGGCGCCCCCCGCCTGTACGAGATCGCCTTCGACATGAACCGGAAGGCGGAGGTGGACTTCCTGGTCCACTGCTTCCGCCGCTACGCCCGCCGCCCCGTCCGCCGGGTCCTCGACATCGCCTGCGGCACCGGCCCGCACCTGATCCGCCTCGCGGAGCGCGGCTACGCGATGGCCGGGCTCGACCTCTCGCCGAGGAACGTCGAGTACGTCCGCGGGCGGCTCGCCGCCCACGGCCACCGGGGCGACCTCGTCGTGGGCGACATGACCGACTTCCGCCTCGCCCGGCCGGTGGACGCCGCCATCTGCATGCAGGACTCCCAGGGCCACCTGCTGACCAACGCCGAGCTGCTGGCCCACCTCCGGGCGGTGGCGCGGGCGCTCCGGCGCGGCGGCCTCTACGTCTTCGACCGCTACATGGCCTCCTCGTGGACCGACCCGGCGCGGCGCTGGTCGTGGTCCCGCCGGCGCGGCCGGCTGATCGTGCGCGCCTCGTTCTCGGCCCTGCACGACGTCAACCCGGTGACCCAGACCTTCCGGGAGCGGATGCTGCTCGAGGCCGTCGAGAACGGGCGGCGCCGGGTCTACCGCCAGACCCACACCTCGCGGATGGTCTTCCCGCAGGAGCTCCGGGCGCTCGTCGAGCTGGCCGGCGGGTTCGAGTTCGTCCAGTGGTTCTTCGGCTTCAAGCCCCACCAGGTGCTCGAGCGCTCGAAGCACCCGCTGCTGATGGTCGTCGTCCTGCGCAAGCGCTGAGGCGCGGCAACCATGGGGCCGGGGGTGCTGAGGCTCAAGCGGGACCGGGAGGCGCGCGCCCGGACCCACCCCTGGATCTTCAAGGGCGACGTCGCCGACGTCACCGACGTGGCGCCGGGCTCGGCCGTCACCGTGGTGGACGCCGCCGGCCGGGTCGTGGGCCGGGGCTTCTACAACCCGCGGCCGGCCCTCTGCTGCCGGCTCCTCACCTGGACCGACGAGCCCCTGGACGAGGCGTTCTTCCGCCGGCGGCTCGGCGAGGCGCTCGCGCTCAGGACGCGGGGGCGCGAGGGCTTGCCGCCGCTCGGCCGGCTCGTCTGGAGCGAGGCCGACGGCCTGCCCGGGCTCGTCGTGGACCGCTACGGCCCGGCGCTCGTCGTCCAGTGCCTGACCCTCGGGATGGCGCGTCACCGGCCGCTCGTGCTCGACGCGCTGGAGGCCCTGACGGGCGGCCTCCCAGCCTTCGACCACGACGAGGCGGCGCCGGCGCGGCTCGAGGGCTTCGAGCCCGCCCACGGCTGGGCCCGGGGGGCCGGGCCCGCGAGCGTGGAGGTCGAGGAGGACGGCGTCCGGTTCGCCGTCACCCTCGGCGCCGGGCAGAAGACCGGTCTCTACCTGGACCAGCGCGAGAACCGCGCCCGCGCCGGGCGCCTCGCCGCCGGCCGCGAGGTGCTCGACGCCTTCTGCTACGCGGGCGGCTTCGGCTGCCACGCCCTCGCGGGCGGCGCCCGCCGCGCGGTCCTCGTCGAGTCCTCGCCCGAGGCGCTGACGGCCGCGCGCCGGAACCTCGCGCTGAACGGCCTCGCCGACCGCGCCGAGATCGTCGCCGCCAACGTCTTCGACGAGCTCAGGCGCCTGGAGCGCGCCGGCGCGCGCTTCGGCCTCTGCGTCCTCGACCCGCCGCCGTTCGCCCGGAGCCGGGGCGCCGTCGACGCCGCCCTCCGGGGCTACAAGGAGATCAACCTCCGGGCGATGCGGCTGCTCGCGCCGGGCGGGCATCTCCTGACCTTCTCCTGCTCCTACCACGTCTCCGAGGCGCTCTTCGAGGAGGTCTGCCGCGCGGCGGCCGCCGACGCCGGCGTGCGCCTGCGGGTGCTGGCGCCGCTCGGCCAGGCGCAGGACCACCCGGTCCTGCTCACCGTGCCCGAGACGCGCTACCTGAAGGGCCAGCTCCTCGAAGCGGTCTGACGCGCCCGGCGGACAAGCCCACGGTTTGCGGCTGCCGGTCGAAAGGCACTACCCTGGCGGTGGAGGTCGTGGGAGGGACGAGCATGTTCGAGCGAATCACGTTCGATCCGAAGATCATGGGAGGGCGGGCGTGCATCCGCGGCATGCGTCTTCCCGTCTCGGTCATCGTGGAGCAGATCGCCCACGGCGCGACCTTCGAGGAGATCCTCGCGGGCTACCCCGACCTCGAACGTGAGGACATCCGGCAGGCGATCGAGTACGCCGCCTGGCTGACGCGCGAAGAAGTCCGCCTGTCCTGAGCGACGCCCCACCTCCGCGAGGAAGGCCTGCACCGGATGCCCGACGACCTGGTCTTCGCGAAGGCCGTCGCCGAGGAACGCATCGTCCTGACGTTCGACCTGGATTTCGGTGACCTCGCCGCGCTCGTGCGCGGCCAGCCCGCGCGCGTGACCCTGTTCCGCCTGCGCAACGCCCGAAGGGCGCACGTCGTCGAGCGACTGTCCGCGGTCCTCAGCGCCTCCGCCGCCGCTCTCGAGCGTCCGGTGGTCGTGATCGTCGAGGACACCCGGCACCGGATCCGGCATCTCCCGATCGGCGGAGGCTGAGCTGGAGTAGATCGGACCCGCTCGTCCTCCGCGCCTACAACGGGATCACCTCCGGGCGATGCGGCTGCTCGCGCTATCTGAGGGGCCTGCTCCTCGAGGCTGTCTGACGCGACCGGCGGGAGAAGCCGTTGCCCGTCCTGCCGGCTCCTGTCCGCCTCCCGGTACCCATGCTGTCTCCCCGTCGGGCTCCTGCTGTCAACGGTCGCGGGGCGACAGGTGCTACCTGATCTTCACCTCACCAGCCCGATCATTAACTGGCGCGCCCAGCAGCTCAGAGCGAACGTCTTTGAAGTTCGCCGGTTGGCGCGGGTCGCGACCTGGTGAGCGGCTTACTTCACGCGCGACGCGCTGCGCCAAGCGGCGCGTCGGGTCAGCGCTCCCGCCGGCTCCCGGTCACGTCACCAGCGCCGGGTCTCGCCGTGCTTCAGGATCCAGAGGCGGTCGGCGCCGAGCCCGAGCCGCGCGGCCTCGGCCTCGAGCCGCTCGGGCGGCTCGGCGATCGGCTCGTCGGCGAGGTCGAAGGTGCCCCAGTGGATCGGCACGAGGCGCCGGCCCCGGACGTCGCCGAGGGCCCGCAGCGCCTCCTCGGGCGAGAGGTGGCTCGGCCGCATGATCTCCGGGGGCAGGTAGGCGCCGATCGGGAGCGCGGCGAGGTCGAAGGGGCCGAGCCGCGCGCCGATCTCGCGCAGTCCGTCCCAGTAGGCGGTGTCGCCCGCGAAATAGAGGCGCTTGGCCCGGCCGGCGAGCGTGAAGCCCGCCCAGAGGCGCCGGTTGCGGTCCCAGGGCGTGCGCCCCGAGAAGTGCTGGGCCGGCACCGCCGTGACGCGGAGCCCGCGCACTTCGCGCTCCTGCCACCAGTCCAGCTCCTCGACCTCCGTGACGCCGAGATCGGCCAGCCAGGCCCGGAGCCCGAGCGGCACCAGGAAGCGCGGACGGTGGGCGGCGGCGAGCCGCCGGAGCGTACCGACGTCGAGGTGGTCGTAATGGTCGTGCGAGATCAGCACGACGTCGATCCGCGGCAGGTCCTCGAACGCGAGCCCCGGCGGCGTCACGCGCCGGGGCCCGGCGAACGACACCGGGCTCGCCCGCTCGCCCCAGTGCGGGTCGGTGAGCACGCTGACGCCGTCGAGCTGGATCAGGAGCGTCGAGTGCCCGACCCACGTCACGGTGTCCGCGCCGGGGTTGCCGGAAAGGGCCGCGAGGTCGCTCGTCGCGCGCGGCAGGTCCGCCGTGCGCGGCGCGAAGGTCGTCGCGAGGACCCGGGCGACGAAGAACCGCAAGCGGACCCAGGCGCCGGCCGGTGCCTGGGCGGGGTTCGGGTTGGCGAAGCCCCGCTCGCGGTGGTGGGCGGGCGCGCCCGGCACGGGGCCGCCGACGCCCGCGCAGCCGCCCGCCGTCAGGGCGAGCAGGAGCAGCGCCGCGGTGCGTGTCAGGCGGCGGCCTCCGCGAGCGGCAGGTCGATGACGAAGGTCGCGCCGCCGCCCTCGGGATGGTTCCCAGCCCGGAGCCGGCCGCCCAGCTCGGTGATGAGGCCGTAGGAGACCGAGAGCCCGAGGCCGCTGCCCTCGCCCGGCGGCTTGGTGGTGAAGAACGGGTCGAAGATCCGCGGCAGCGCCTCCGGCGGGATCCCGGGGCCCGTGTCGCGCACCTCGACGCACCCCCGGCCGTCGGCCGCCCACACGCGCACCGTGAGCACGCGCGGGGGCGTCTGCCGGATCATCGCCTGGTGGGCGTTCTGGACGAGGTTCAGCAGGACCTGCTGGAGCTGGTTGTCGTCGGCCAGGACGGCCGGGCAGTGCGCGAAGTCCGTCACAACCTGGATGCCGTCCTGCTTGAGCTGGTAGTCCTTCAGCTCGAGCACCCGCCGCGCCTGGTCGGCGAGCGAGCACGGCCGCCGCTCGGGCGTGTAGTGGCGCGCGAACAGGAGCAGGTTCTGGACGATGCGCGCCGCGCGCGTGGCCTCGTCCGAGAGGATGCCGAGCCGCTCGCGCACGTGCGGCGTCACCTCGGGGTGGCCGAGCAGCAGGTGCGTCTGGCCGAGGATCGTCGTGAGGGGGTTGTTGATCTCGTGGGCGACGCCCGAGGCCAGCTCGCCGACGGCGGAGAGCTTCTCGGCACGGATGAGCTGCTCCTGGGCGCGCCGGAGCTCGTCGAGCTGCCGGCGCGTCTCCGAGTACAGGCGCGCGTTGTCGAGCGCGATCCCGATCTGGTCGGCCGCCGCCTCGACGAGGGCCACCTCGTGCGCGTCGAAGCGGTCCAGGGTCTTCCGGCCGAGCGAGAGCGTGCCGAGGATCCGCCCGCGGCAGTGGATCGGCACGCAGATGAAGCCGCGGATCTGCTCCTCCTGGACCGTCGCCTTCGCCGGCGGGAACAGGTGCGGATCCTCGTACGTCTTCTCGAGCTGGAGCGTCTCGCCGGTGGCGGCGACGCGGCCGATCAGCCCCTGCCCCACGGGCAGCACCTGGTTGACCTCGCGCAGGCGGGCGGACATGCCCCGGTCGCCGCGGAGCTGGAGCGTGGCGCCGTCCTGGGACAGGAGGTGGAGGCTCGCGATCTCGTGGCCGGTGACCTGCGTCAGCGCCTCGACCGCGGTGCGCAGGACGTCGTCGACGTCGAGCGTGCGGTTGACGATCTCCGCGACCCGGTGCAGGATGCCGAGGTGCGACTCGACGCTCGGGCGGCCCGGCGCCGGGCGCGCCGGCTCAGCGGGCGCCGGGGAGCGAGCCGCGCGCCGCTTCACGCCGACGCCTGGCCGCCCGCCCGCGTGACGAGCGTGTAGACGAGCTCGAGCGCCGCGTCCAGCCGCTCGGGGTCCTT
>Ga0209211_10003948_pt1 | contig 23582 bp, 26 predicted proteins | sample RifGroA2_FD_183992 | JGI IMG/M metagenome (GOLD analysis project Ga0209211, IMG submission 183992) | Groundwater microbial communities from Rifle, Colorado, USA - Groundwater A2 (SPAdes) (version 2) | ecosystem: Environmental > Aquatic > Deep subsurface > Groundwater | place: Rifle, Colorado...
CGGCAGGGGTAAGTTCATTTGTAAACACATACGCGCCGGTTAACTTAGAACCGGCCTGCACAAGCACCCGCAGATAGTTTTTATACGGTCCGCCGGGCCACGAGGCATCCTTTTGGGTATTCTCATACACAAGCTCCAGCTCGCCCCGCAATAGGCCGTCAGCTGTTTTACTGGTAACAGCGTAGTTCATGCTGTTCTTCACAAAATAATTTGACTTGGTACCGCCAAGGTTAGCATTAACCACATATAAGTAGTCCTTGTTAGTGTCCAATAACTCCCCCGCCCACCCTCTATCGATCAAATACTTTGAAAGGTACGTGCCGGGCAAATTCACAAGTAAGTGTTTTTGGTTAAGCGCTCGGTACAAGGTTGCTGCGAGCAGAGGCATCTTTTCCTTTGGCAACGCAAAAAGACTTTCCAGCATCTTACCCCCCAAAACGGTCATAAAGGCTTTTTTACTGCTTACACCCTCCTTAAAATTAAAACCGCTGTGATACTGCGCGCGCTCATACATATTGTCCGCCCTAATTTCTTCGTCGTAAGCAGCTAAATAAATGGGGCCGGTAATGTTGATCAAATCGCGCACAAAATAAAGGTCAACGGCAATCACACCGTCAAAACTTGACTCTCCAGACAGCTTAAACAGGTTCTGGATAGTTTCGGAGCTGGCGGGAAAACTTGGATCCCAATTAGCGTTCCTTAAATACAAGACGTCCTCGCCTAAAAGCTCTTTAACCGGCGCTGGTGCCGGGTGAGCCTCGTTCGCTTTGGTCAAACTTAGCTGACCGTCGGGGTTATAAATATCATCAATCTTTACACCCGTAATTTTTCCGTCCTCAACCTTAATTGCCGCGTACGAACCAACAAAACCCCCCGTGGGCCTAAGTTCGTTGTTGTTCTGAAACAAGAGCAGGTAGGTTTTTGGCTTCTCCATTCCCATTATACCGGGAATATCCAAAGCCGTCTGGGTTAACGAATCGGACGTTTGAGTTACAACGCTAAGAAAACTCTTATAGTTAGCAAAGTCGTCTCTAATACCGGCCGGCAAAGCTTGGGCATCCACCTTTAACGCGTAGGCATTAGCAAAATCCAACCTGGCCTTTGCCTCTTTAAACATCCTCGCCGAGGTACCAAAATCCCCGTCTCCACCTTGTGCGTCCCCCCACAATTGAGCAAACGGCCCAAGCCCAAGTGACAAACTATACAAAGCGGAAGTAAAGTTTTTTGTCGACTCGACAAAATCGGCCATCGCCAAATATGTGGCTTCTTTGCCTACAACTACAAAGGCCGGCTTAGTCCTGGCAAGAGCTTTCTGTAATTTCACAATATGGTTATACGCATCCTCACTCAGTTTTTGGGACTCGCTTGAGTCAAGCTTTAACACAGACTTTTGATAGGCTTCTAAATCCCTTAGGGCGGACCTGGCATGGCTGTATGATTGAATAAGCGGAACGCCCAGAGCCACTGCCAGCGCAAAAACAATACCTAAAGCACCAAGGGCTGTTAGTTTTATTCCCCGTTTTGATACTCTCTTCCTCACTGATCCCACAACTCCACGGAGCTTTCTTTCCACGTGGCATGCTAGCAATACTACCGGGGTCACCTTTGGTTCAGCAGAAACAGCAGAGCTAACGGCAACCTCATCTTCGGGCTTAACGCTTAGCAAACTCTTAGCCCCTACGCTTTCCTTCTGGTCTATAAGTACGGCGGCCTTAAAGGACTTAACATTAGGTTTGTAGCCAAGCGATCTAAGCGTCTTAATCAGCCCTTCTCTAAGCTCAACTCTAGGCTGCCAGGCTAACGGGTAAGAAATAGCTTCAACTGCGGGGTCTGTGAAATTTACCTGGCTATCGGTAAAACCAAGCTCGGTTGTGCCATCCGCAAGCGACTTCAGTATAAATGCCGCCTCTAATAGTGTTTGAGGTTTTTCCCTCACCAGCGTGTAAAGCACTTGCGAGTCGGTTGTAGAGAATAAAGCTTTCACCAAACCCGCTACAGCATCCGTAACATAGATAAAAAACTCTTTCCTGGAACCATCTCCGTAAACTCGAACGGTTTCCCCCGAGATCACGCTCTGCACTAAATCGTTGAACTCTTTATGACAAGCCAAATCCATACCGGGTCCGTAAACATAACCAATGTCTACAACCCGCACATCAAGTCCCCAGCGCTCTCGATATTCCTTAGCTATAGCCCATGAATACTTTGCAGGCCCGTCCGAGGCAAGCTCTTTTATGTTGTCTTCCTTTTTTAACGAGATTAGTGGGCGGACAAGCGCAAACTTTGCCTTTGACGCCTTAGCCAGATCCAAGAGATTCTTTGTACCAACAGAATTTGAGAGTAACGCCTCCAAGTCCAAAGCTCCATCTTGGTTAACAAAACTCTCATAACTGGCTAAATGAAAGATGTAATCCACGCTTTGAATCTGATCGGGAATGCTCTGGCTAATGTCACAGTCAAAAAGCGCAAATTTGGGACTTTTCAGCAGCGCGTGAAGCCTAGCATCTTGATGGGCGGCAAAGTTGGAAAGCACCACAACCCGGCAATTTTTTAATAAAAGGGTCTCTGCCAAGTGTGAACACACTATCCCTCCGCCGTGGGAAATGAGTACGGTTGGGACAAGCGCGGTTTTTTTAATTGTTTTTGCACTAATCATGGGCAGACATTCTTAGCGTTAGTATATGTTTTGAACTTTGTGTTGTAAAGACTCGGTATCGTATATAATCGCAGTGTGGAAACCACAAAAATCTACTCGGTCTTAAAAACTAACAGCCTAGTGATAGTACTTTTATCAACCCTCATAGGAGCATTGTGCTTAAGTGTATCGCTAATTCTTCCAAACCAGTACACAGCAGAAGGCCTAATAATTGTGACTAGAGCTACCGAAATTGGCTCCGGCGACGTCTTCTTATACGAGGGCTACTATGCGCAACAAAACGCCCAAAACTATTTGGCTACCTTTCAGTCTATTGTTGAAAGCCCCGGCAATATAAAAAATGCTCTCAAGATTTCGGACGGCGCCACCGAAAAAATTGCCAGGCTCGTCAGCGTACAAAGGGCGGGCTCGCAGTCCCTATCGCTAAAAGTTAAAGGGGCAAGTCCTAGCGCTACCGTTGCTACGTGGGATGAATTGGTAGCTTCGGCTATCGAAACCCACACTAAACACAAAGACCAAGCAGACCCACTGATAACTATGTACGTAGCAGCAGGATCCCCCGTTGTCACTCATACCTATCCGGCGTGGTACAAAGTTTTTGGCCTGGGTTTCAGTATAGCTCTTGTGCTAACATGCCTAGTAAGTGTATCTAGCGCATACCTAAAGGAGGAAAGGTGACCATTAACACAGACGGCGGCGCCAGAGGCAATCCGGGCCCGGGAGCGTGCGGGGCTGTGCTTAAAGATAGTAACGGCATTATCCTAGAAAAACGCGGCAAATACCTAGGGGTAGTTACAAATAATCAGGCCGAATATGAGGGGATCATATTAGGTATGGAACTTGCGCTTGACCGCAAAGTTGACTGCGTTGAATTCTTGCTGGATAGTGAGCTAATAGTTAAACAGCTGGTTGGGTTGTACCGAGTTAAAGAACCTAAATTGATTCCCATGTACCAGAGAACCAAAAACCTTGAAGCAAGGCTTAGGGAAGTCCATTATCGAGCTGTTCCTAGAGAAAAGAACAAAGATGCGGATGCAGTAGTTAACAAAGTATTGGATGCACACACTAAACAATGAAAACCAAGAAACCTAAGAAGTTTAAACACCTCGCCGGCAAACCAGAAACACCCGCTGCCAAAGCTATTTTGGATACCCTAAGGTACAAGGCTATTTTTTCCTACCCGGTGTCGTTTTATGAGCTGTGGCACTTTTTGATCCATAAAGAAAAGGTTGAAATCGGCGCTTTTAGATCCCAGCTCGAACATTTAGTGAAAACCAATAGAGTACAGTGCGCCAACGGACTTTACTTTCTACCTAAGGCAACTGCCGAGAACGTGGAAAAAAAGAAGATGCTGGCCAAACGGCACATCGAAACGGCTTCTAGCGTAACAGCATATTTAAAAAGGATCCCCTGGGTAGAGATGGTGGCCGTTACAGGTTCGGTTGCCGCGAGCAATGCAGACAGTGCAAGCGATATTGACTTGCTTATAATAACTGAATCTAAACGGCTTTGGCTATCACGCTTATTTGTAGTGCTTGTACTTAAGGCTTTAGGCATCTACTGGAATGACCAAAAGCCTGCGGGAACGGTGTGCCCAAACATTTTTATGAGTAGCGGCATATTGAACTGGGAGAAAAAAAACGTATACATAGCTAACGAGATTGCGCTTCTTTATCCGCTGTTTTCCAGAAACGAGACCTATTTTAGGTTCATGGAGGAAAATTCCTGGGTAAAGGACTATCTAGCAAATTGTTATCAGTTTGGCCAGGCATTAACCCACAAAAGAACCGCCAAAACAACGGTCTCCAAGCTCGTGGATCTTCTGGAATCCGTGTGTATGAAAGCCCAAAAAATCCACATGCAGAACAAAGTTACAACAGAAGTTATTCGGCCAAATCTGGCGCATTTCAACAAAAAGGACTCAATGTTTGCAACCCTCTCCAAGTATTGACAATTAACTACTCAACCAGCCTACTAAGAATGGTTGACGGAACTAAAGCGGTGGCCGAGGTGGAAAATGGTGTAGTCAAAGTTACTATACCTAAGGCTGAAGAAGAAAAACCCAGAAAGATTGTGGTCAAGAAAAGGTAGGGTGCTGTAGTAAGGTGAGTAGAATGAGGCCCCAACATGTTCGGGGCTTTTATTATAGTAGATCCGGCTCTTCGGGCGTCACTAAAATAGGCGTTTGCGGCGATAGAACTTTTGTGAGCTTTAACTTGGCCAGCAGTTTATAAAGCAAATCTATCTCTTTTACATGCAACATTCGGGTAAAGAATAGATAAGAGGCCATTCCGCTAAGCGTAACTACCGCTGTTAGGGCTAGTAATTCTATAGTTCTGGTAGTGTCAAAAACCCTAATGTCCAGCAATTTTAGCGGAATATAAATGGAAGAACCCATTGCTAAAGCCGAAAGCGCTATTTTAAGAAATGGCGTATAAAAGTCACTAAAGCCGAGTTTGCCGATATGTTTTTGGAGAATGGCCAAAAGCAAAATAAAGTCAATAAAGCTGCCTAAAGTAATTGCCGCGGCAATGGCCCAGGCTCCTAGTCCCAAATATTTCACCGCAACAAAAGAGAACAGCGTTGTAGTACAAATGGAAATCAAGCTAACACCAAGCGGAGTTTTGGTATTCTTAAGAGCATAGAATGCCCGATTCAAAAGCAAAACAGCCCCCTGGGAAAATACGGAGACCCCAAAAATGCCAAGTAGCAAAGCTGTTTGTAGAGTAGCATCCCAAGGAAACCTGCTGGCTCCATATACAAGTCTTACCGCAGGGACTCTTAAGATAATAATGATTACACTGGCAGGTACTGCCAAAAACATCATCTGAAAAAACGAGGTGATAAAGGTTTTCCTAAACGTTTCCGAATCCTCTTGTCCAGATTCAGAACTTAATGACGGCAACGCGGCCAACGCAATAGACGCGCCAAAAAAGTTGACAGGAAAAGACTGAAGCTGATCGGCAAACCTGATGTAAATTACCGAGCCCGTAGACACCAACACGGCTAGAAAATTAGTGATGGTGATTGAAATCTGCGAGGCGGCAAGACTAAGAATTCTGGGCGGTAAAAGCTTGACCATTGTTAATGATGCCTTGTCTTTAAAATCAACGCCAAAGCTGTAAGTAAAACCGGTTCTTCCAATAAATATAGCTTGAACGGCAAAATGCAAAACGGATCCGAGCAAGCCGCCCAATGCAGCAGCATATATCCCAAATCTGGCGGTAAAAAGCACAAGTCCGCCAATCATTCCAACGTTATAGAAAATTGGCGCCAACGCCGGCACCAAAAAATACCTAAATGACTGAAGGATGCAACCTAGAAAACTACTTACAAGCAGGATCATTTGGGCCGCCAACATAAGCCGCATAAGGGCGGCGCCCATCCGTACTTGATAATAAGAAAACTTTCCGGCTGACAAGGCGTCAATTATTTGGGGAGAAAACATGAAAACTACCAGGGAGAAAAGTATAAAAATCCCAAGGCAGAGTGAAACTATATTTGAGGCCGTTTTAAAGGCGCCTGCTTTGCTTTTTGTTATCTCGTAGGAAAAAACCGGAATAAATACACTGGAAAGAGCCCCTACCGCCAAAATTGAATAAATCAGCGAAGGTATTCTGTCAGCAATGTAGAAGACCGAGAGGTCTACACCGTCCCCAAAAAAGGTGGACAACAGCCGAGATCTAATAAGCCCCAAAACCGCGGACCCACCATAAGCCAAGGCCAAAACAAACGCCGCAGAGATCACTGTATTCTGGGTAGAGGAGAATAGCCTTGACTTGACCATAACGGCCATTATGTTATCATACGCTGGCTGAATTACATATGGCGAACACACACAGCGCAAAAAAGGCAATAAGAAGCTCGGCAAAAAAGTATGAGCAAAACACGTTTTGGAAAAGACGCATCAAGACTGCCAGAAAGAGCCTTGCTACAAGCCTAGAAGCAAAAAACAAGGATACCGGCGCTCTAAAAGAAATGCTAAGCACATTTTTTAGCGTGCTGGACAGAGCGGCTAAGAACAAAGTGATTCATAAAAACAGGGCCTCCAGGCTTAAGTCTAAATACGCGCTCAAACTCTAACCCACCTATTGATTTTGCCAATAAAAGTATGTAGACTGGTTTTACTTAGCCTGCCTATGGATATTGCCAGCAATTCAAATGTAAAAAGTATAGCCATAATGGTTTTTGTTTCCGTTCTGCTCTTTGGCATCTTTTATTACCTTATAACGGACGTAACTAGTTCATCGGACTTAAAGACCACTACAGCACAAAACACCCAAACCGACACAGTTTTAGCAGACAGTCAAAAGGTTAATAACGCGGGTGCTCCAGCTCAAGAAGTAAAGGGTGACACAGCGCAAGTTTCGGTTTTTAAGAGTCTCGCAGACCAAAAAACCGATGTTAAACCTAAAGCCGTTTTAGCTGGGTCCGACACGCGTGAAACCACCCAATCTACAGTACCTGCCACGGGTTCGAACACCATCTTTGTCGCCTTTGTCATATCCTGCCTAACCATGTTCACTGGCATCTATCTTCTTATTACTCAAAAAAATGGTGTGGCTTTAGCTAAGTTTGAAAAAAGAATCATTAAGGAATTGGATTAATATCCTACCTGGAAGATAAAACCCCTCGTACCAAAAGTCTCAATGCTTTGCTTCCGGCTGGATAACAAGTCATAAGGGTAATCGTGGACTCGTTCAAATATCGCGGTTTATATTCCGCCAGGGGATCCACGTTAATAGGTTTAAGCACCTCCTTGCCCTCTATCAGGTATATAAACTCCCTATTGTTATATGTAACTACAACCTCGTCCCCGGTAGTTAATGCATCAAGAGTAGAAAATATTCTCTTGTAGTCTTTGGGGTTGTAAAAGATAGGCAACACCGAATGGCCAAAAATAAACATGTTCCCCGCATTTCCGGGCAAAGCAGAGTTTGGATAATGGCCTAGGGCGGTGTCGGGCTTAAGACTAGCCGCATTTGTTTCCACTAATGCATTTTCGATACCAAGCTTCTTTATAGTCAAGTAGAAAAACTCTGGTACATTCTGATCCTTTGGCTCTGTAGTATCTACTGGAAGATCCTTGGCCGGACCAAAACCGGACAGCTCTGAAAAGCTAAAGTCGCCAAAGCCTGTTGCCGCACCCAAAACACTTTCCTTAACCGTTCGCGCGGTTGACCTATCCCTCTCAATGTAAACAAAGGGCAGAGCCACTTGTGAAGTAAATATGGCCAAACCGCCAATAATAAACAATGAAGGAATAACTTTAGGCCCCAGAAAAAACCGATGGTTGTATGTTTTATAAATCGGATCAAACGACTCATCCTTAATGTATTTATATGGGACTCTGTACACCATAGGCAGGAATACCTGCTAAATAATACACTAAATAGAGGGATTTTCGTAAGCCCATGCTCTATAGTGCTGTTGCTAGGAATGGTCATGCATCGGAAAAGAGTCAGTCTGTGTTAAGGGCTTCATTCCGAAAATCTAAAGACTAAAAAAGTCAAAAACTTTAGCCCAAAAAGTTTGATTTACAGAAACAATCTTGCCTGTGATTGGATCAATTTCAAGATCAACAGGCACCTCTACCCCAAACAGACCAAAGAGCTTTTCACTCTTTAGCGCGGTTCCCTCATATTTTATTGCTCCCTGTGCTGTTTTGACTTCAAGTTTTATTTTACTCACATCAATTCCCAGCCCATCTTTTTCTTTAATCTCTTGTTTTATCTTAGCCTTAATAGTTCTACTTAGAGGGGCATTTACCGTGCCACCTGCAGAAGGCTCAAGAATAAGTTCAAAGTCATTATCGTCCTCTTCGTTTATATCTTCTGTCTCGCCCTCGTCTTCTTTACCAACTAATTCCTCTTCCTTCACTGTTCCGTCCGGATTTAACTCAGCCTTCTTGACTAATACTCCGTCCTGATCGTAGGTTAATGTCCTCAACTCAATTTCACTTCCATCGGTCTCCTTAAACGTTTTGGTGATTGTACCATCCGGATTTGTAGTTGTAGAAACTAATTCTACTCTCTCCTCACTGTCATCTAGTTCATCGTTAGTCTCTTTTCCATCTCCATCTTCTAACTCGTCTTCGTTATCGTCAATTTCCACCCTTTGAGTATTAGTTGTGTTAGTTCTTTTTACCTCATCCTTTTCATCTTTTTCTTTAGATTCCTCTGCATCTCGGTCTTCACTACCGCCATCATCTGATGAATCTTCTTTATCGCTATCCTCTGATTCGCTCTCTTCCTCTCTTTTATCTTCATCAGAGAGCACAACCTTAGATATTGATTTATCAGGGTACACTCTCCCATTGTTTAAAGCAAAAGTGCCTATCGCCAAACTGGCAATGGCAATTAGTACAACTAAAATTGGCAAGTGAAATGCGGCTAGTGTTATAGAAGTTTTTTTGGGCAGTTTATCCATTGGTCTATTATACCTAAGTAATTTCGTGATGCAATACGTACGTACGTGTGGGAACACCAACAACAACTGCTTTACATTGAGAGTATCTTGCTAGTTGCTAACACTGGTACCGAGTCGGGAGCGATTGTTCCGGTTTTCAACTTTACGTCAAGATCAAAAAGCACCCCATACAGATGAGTGATCTCATGTTCGGTAAAATTCTGCGCCTGCTTTTTTGCCTGCGCTACCTGAAAGGGTGAAAGCTTACTTTGCAGACCAAATTTTGCCAAAGCAACGTTCCTTAACTGATACTGCAGCATAAATAAAATGTACACCGGGTCGTTATCCACTGTCAGCAGTTTTTGGAGACTCTGATAACACTCCTTTTCCCTTTTACAATACACATCGTCGAGATATTTAAACACCTGATTAGGCCTTGCCAGAGTGGCGGGAACCACCTTGCCCTTAAAAGCTCGTACTATCTTTACTAGCGGGCTGGTTTCTTCAAGGTCCTTAGTGCTTACCAACACAATAATTGCCTGTGTATATTTTTTGAGCAGGTCAAAAAGTTTCTCCGTTTGAGGCTTGGTGATCTTTGAAACGTTTAAAACATTAAGCGTTTTTTCGCCAAATATGCCGGTTTGGAGGGTGGTTTCTATTGTACTTAAAGGGTCCGAGTCCACGTTGTAGTCTTTAATTGCGGCGGTTTTATGCTGCAGCGCCACACCTAGTATTAGGTTTCTAATGGCAATTTGGTTTGTTCCGTACGTAAGTGTGAGCATCAATCAAAAAGATATTTTTGCATATACGCGTGAATTTGCGAATAATCGCCCGCCTTAGGTATTAAAACATACTTGCCGCCGTACATGGTCAGATCGGTGGGTGCATAGAGCAAGCCGCCGTTTTCACCAGCGCTTCTGTCGTCCAAAACCAATGATCGGGTATTTGCAAAAGTTGACGACTTAGCCAGGGATAAAAACAGCTGTACACTGCTTAAATCCAAATTAGTGTCTACATTCTTAGCATACAAGTCAAACAAAGAAGCGATCTTGGAAAAATCCAGCAGCGTGGTGGAAGACAACGCTTTTTCTTTTACGGCCGCAATCAGATTCTGCTGTCTTTTTGCCCTGGCAAAATCTGTTCCCTCGTCATTGTTGCCATGCCTTGATCTGACATACTTTAAAGCTGTGGCCCCATCCATCTTTTGGACACCCTTAGCAAAGGCGATATGTTCATACCTGCAGGGGAAGATTTGAACATATGCTTTACCTTCACTAAGCATTCTCTTTGCATCACTTGCGGATCTTCCACACGTGTCGACTTCTTTACCTTCAATGGGGTATTCAAAGTCCTCAAAAGCCGTTTCTACATATACTTCTACACCGCCCAAAGTATCAATAACGGTTTCAAACATACTAAAGTTAACAATCGAGTGGTAATGGATTGGTATACCTAAGACGCTGCTTACAGCTTTTAGCACTTCTTCCCTACCTGTTCCGTCCTTGCCGCCATAAATTCCATATAGCTCGTTTATTTTCCAACGGCTCCCATCGCTTGATTCCACCCACAAGTCTCGGGGAATGGATATCATAACCACATCTTTGTTCTCAGTGCCTACAGAAATTACAACAAGCGTATCTGTTAGCTGCGAATACAGTTGGTCGCCAAATGACCTTTGATCAGAACCTAAAAGCAAAATGTTTGTCCTGCCGTCGGTCTCCTTAAGTTTAGTGTCTGCGGTCTTGGCAATTGAGTTAACAATGTCAACTGGACTTAGCATACTTGCCAAAGCTGTTTTTATTCTGGATGCGTTAACTGCAACCAAAATCACCAATCCGGTAAATGCCACAATAGGCAGGTAAGCCAAAACGCTCTTGCCCCCCGATTTTTTAGCCCGAGCTGGTCTGCCCGCGTTTGTCTTCAGATTTACATAATTCATAAAATGAATTTTTCTACAATACCAGCAAACTCAATAGGGTTCAAGCTTGCATTTCCCACTAAAACACCATCTAGGCCGGAAACACCGGCAAGCTCGCCTGCAGTCTCACTAGTCACGGAGCCACCATAAATTATGGGCGCTCCGCTACCAAAAAAGGCCCGCGCCTCCTTGACCAACTCGGTAACATTCGAGATAGGTTTAGGAGAATACACCCCACCCTTGGATATATTAGCCGGATCTTCCAGCGCGTATATAGAACTTTTATATGCAGCAAAATCGGATGGCGACTTGAAGCATACAATAGGTTGAATCCCAGAGTTCAAACTAACCTCTACTTTTCTTTCAACACTTTCCCGCGGCTCCCCACGTTCACTGTGGCCAACAATCGCATAACTACACAAGCCTACAAGTTGCCGGCCGCCTACGTAGCCTGTATGAGCTCCACTATTCCATTCCGAAATATCCTGGGCGCCAACAAAAATACCGGCCGGGGAAAGAAACTCTCTTGCTTTAGTTAAAAAAGGCAAAGGCGGACAAACAATTATGTGTGTGTTTCGCAGGTCATAAGTTGTAATTTTATGCAGAAACTCGCTGCACCAGTTTTCTGTGTCAACTAAGTTAAAATTCTGTTTCCAATTGGCGACTACGTACTTCATGCAATTTCCTTTAAAGTTCTTGAAAACAAATCGGCGAGCGTTTCAAGCTGCTCGTGAGTATATTTATAGCCAAGAAAACTCAAACAGGCAAACACCGTTCCCAAATTACTATAGATGTCCTCAGCAAAGCCGCACGCAACAAGGCTGTGGACTAATATATTTCCGCCAATCTCGCCGTTTACTGAAAGCGTACAGCCCATTGGACAACCGGAGCAAGAAGGATGTGAGCCGGGGGCAACTTTTATGCGGTCTTTTTCTCCCATTATTTGATTAAAGAGCTCCGTATATTTTCCTATATCAGCAATACTAAAAGTTTTTGTCCCCGTTATTACTGCCCCAAGCAATTTCTTGGCAATGAATTTCTTTTCCAAAATCCCCGATGGAAATTCAAAATAGCTGTCAAGAATTAGCCCGCCCCTGCTTAAGGCTAGCACGCTCCGCTTGCCCGGAAGACCCAGTGCAGAACTATCCGCTGTTTCATCCATAAAAGTCACTTTACCGTCTAATATGTCCAACAACACGGCCTCGCTGCTACTCCCAGCAAGTACAATGGCGTCTAGCCCGCTAAAGCGGAGTCTGAACCCAAGAGAACCTCCAATATACAGGTCTTCAATAACCCCCTCGTTTTCAGCTACAAAACACGTTTTAGACACAAAGGGGAAATAGCCATTTAAAGGCCCTATTGATAGCACCACCGGATCTACATCCTTATACAACGCAAAAAGCTTTACGCCCATTGTTACCCCACCCACATAATCAACCAGCTCCGGCATGTACTGAATGCTGGAAGACTTACTCGACAGGTTAATATATAAGACTCTTTTAGGCTCCATCCTCGTCAACCTCCTCCAAAACCTGCCTAACACAGACCTTAATAATTCTATCTATATTCAACTCTCTAATTTTGGGGTCTACATAGACTCTAAATTCCAAACCGTTTTTGGCATCCCTAAGCACCCTAATATATGACCCTTCAAGGCCCGCTTTTTTCATCTGCCTTTGACATTCCATCAAACACATTTCACAACCAAAGCATCTACTTTGATACGAAGCTTTAATAGTTTTTGCCATATTGCTAAAGCCCACTAGTGTAAAACCTGAATGCCGGGCAAGTTTCCCGCAACAAGGTACTCCAGCATAGCACTTCCACCGGTAGAAATAAAACTAAACTTGTCGGTAAGCCCAAACTTTGTTAGCGCTGTAATCGTATCCCCACCCCCGACCACACCAAAACTGCCCGCCGATACAGCTTGGGCTACAATCTCCGCTATGCTTTTAGTGCCGGTTTGATATCTTTCATCTTCAAACATACCCATAGGCCCTGCCCAAACAATCGTTTTGGAACCAAGTAGTATGTTGCGCCATGCTTCCAAAGTCCGTGAACCAATATCCATAGTATCTACATAGTCAACAGGTAGCCGCACTTTGTTGTTACTCGGTTTTAGCTCAAGCGCTACCTTACCACCTACTAACACACAATCCGCAACATCAGCAAATTTGGCAATTAGCGGTGCCTTTGATTCAACCTTAGCCCCACCAACAATTACCGTTAATGGCCTTGGCGGGTCGTACAACACTTTATTCAGCATTTCCACTTCTTTTGTTAGCTGGAAACCGGCAAAAGCTGGCAGCAACCGAGGAAGTCCTGTTATAGAAGCGCTATTGCGATGGCAGGTGGCAAAACTTTCATTAACGTACAGCTGAATGTTTCTTGCCAACTCCTCGGCATACGACGGATCACCAATTTCCTCCCGAATATCAAACCGCAGGTTTTCCAGCACTTCAAACCGCCCCCTAAGATGGGAAGTAAAATACACCTGAAGATACTTAGTGGAAAGAGTAGCCACAAACCTCCCGTGCGGTCTGCCAATATGCCCGGCTATTACAGGTATGGCACCCCTGTTACTAATATAGCTAAGGGTTTTAAGACACGCGTTAAGCCTAAAGGTTTCACCTATCCTACCTTCATGCAGGGGCACATCCAAGTCGCACCTTACAAAAACCCGGGTATCGGCTTTAATATCTGCACGATTTATACATAGCACAAATGACATAATAGCAGTACAAAAGCCGCTTTGACAAATGCAATTGAATTTGGTACACTACTCGGTTCCGATAGAAAACGTATGGACAACCTAACTGGAGCAAAAAATAGCCGGGTGAATCTTAAGGTTAAGGGTAATTTGAAGCACCTTACTTATAAACTGCACGCATTAATCAAGGCAACGCTGCTTGGGTTAAAAACCCATAAGATTATCGGACATAAGGCCGGACTTATCGAGATGGAATTTGAGGGCGAAAAAACTAGCCTGTGGAAAATCGTGAAATGGGCAAAAAACGGTACGGTCTTTAGTACCGTGGAAGAAGTTGTTTTTTCTTTTTCCTCTAAGAATCAAGGTTGAGGTTCCGTCTCCAATTCCTTAACCTGCTTTATAATGTCAGCATAATGCGTAGTGTCAATATTACCGGGAAGCGGTGCAAAACTATCGGTGTAGCCAATAACCTCATCGGGGTACTTTCTAACCGATGTAACACCATCCCACACTAAAATAATGCTATTTCCAGCCTTTGCCGCAGAAGCTGCACCAACCAAGGAATCTTCAAAGGCTAAAGTATTTTTAGCCGGTATCTTAAAGTGGTCAAGGGTTTTTTTGTAGATATCTGGCGCAGGTTTTGGATTTTTTACTTCATCTCCGCAAATAACAAAGTCAAACACCTTGCCGAACTCAAGGTAGGCAACCACTTTGTCCGTTACAACCCTAGCCGTATTGGTTACAAGCGCCAGAGGTAGCTTGTGCTTAAATTTTAATTCAGCGGCAAAAGGCCAAAAGCCATCGGTAACAACCAACTGGCTTAATTGATTAATAAATTCGGTATGGGTAAGCTCTACCAACTCGGTTATAGGCCGCGCCTTTTCCAGTTTGTTTTCTGCTAGCACTCTTTCCCACCTCTCCCTTACCGAAGCGCCATATTGCCCAGCGCTAGTCCATACCCAACCATTAAGTTCCATAACCTTTTTGAAAGCCGCATCCCAGGTAGACTCCGATTTAATAATTGTCCCGTCCAAATCAAATGTAATTAACGTTTTATCAATAAAATAGTCGCCAAACATTGCTATCTTCCTAACGGGTTTTTCTTACCCGTAACAACAAAGTAAATCATCATCACAATAACCGGTGGACCTGCCAGCCAGTTTATGGGAAACCAATACCACCTGTCATAACCAAACAGTAATATCCAAACTGCGTAAACTAAGCCAATAGTCAAATAGATAACCAATAGTATTGAGAGAAAAACCACCAGCATGCTCTAAGATTAACAAAGAAAGAGTTATATGGCAAAGACTAAGGCTAATCCAGTCCTTCGTCCGCAAAAAACCTCTTTAGTATAATCGCCGCGCTAATGCTGTCTACTTTTCTTCTGACTTTTCTTGGCAGTCCGTCTTCAATAGCCTTATCTTCAGCCTCTTCCGTAGTCCCGTGTTCGTTAACAAAACGCACGGGTGTTCCTATTCGTGTGGCAATCAACTTAGCAAAGCGCCTCACTTCTATGGACTGCCCGGTCTCTTTGCCAAGTTCAGTCAACGGCAAACCAATTACAATCAATGCCGCCTTATTCTCCCTGGCAAGTTTACACACTTGAGATACCGCATAGAGTTTGTCTTGCAACTCAATGGAACTTACCGGACTAACGGCCCCGTTTTTGCCAAGCGCTAAGCCGGTTGTTGCGGTACCAAAATCTACACCCACAACAAACTTGTCCATATACGGATTTTTGTCTTGCTTAATCATTCTTGTATTGTAACCTCCACCACAATATTTTGACTCCTAAACGGCATCTTACGCAAAAAAGTTATATTCGGCGTTACTTTTAGAGCTGTTTGGGCCACACCGTTGATTTTAGCTAAAACTGCAAGCGTGTCATCAAAACTCTTGCCTTTGATATCGTTTGCAATGGCGTTTTCGTCTATATTAGGTACTATATACAACTTAAAAGTCACTTGAACATCTGCCAGAGTGGATGATAGCTGTGTATTTTCAGTCTCACCAAGCACATCCACCTTTATATCCCCACCCAATGATCTAAAGTCAAAGCCCGCTGGTACAAGACCCTGACTTATAGCATCAATTAACTTTGCCAGTTCTTTTTGGGAGTAAGTTAAACCTTCGGCCTGCGCTGTGATTACGCCTTTCAGCTGGTCTGTCTCCTCGCCCACTTTTTTATCTATCGAAATCTGAACTTCAGTAATTTTCCCGGATTTGTCTACAAATTGAAAACCAGAGGGTACTCTAGGCTTCAACAAATCTTGCGCCTGGATAGAAGTGGATTTAGTTAACTCGGCTTTTAATCCGTCAATGTCTTTTTGCGCTACAACTTTCACTACCTTGCTTGATCCTCCTTTAAAATCCTCGGAACTAACTGCCTTCAAATCTTCCGACGAGCGACCTTTAATTGAGAGTTCTTCTCCCTTATCAATGTTAAAATCGTCCCCCACGGCCTTTGCCGTGATTTTCGCGGTGGCGCTGCCCTTTATGATCGTTCCGGGGTTAGCCGGGTCATCCTCACGGGCGGGAACAGAAACATTATCATCAAGAGTAAAGGCGTAAGTAGTATCCTTAGGCTTATATCTAAGCTCCGTACCGTCCATAAGTTCAACAGCTGAAGTTGTAGAATTATAAATGGTAACCTTGCCTTTTGCATAGTTGCCTTCAATTTTTGAGCCGGTTGTGGGATAACTTAGTGTATTCTCTACAGACGAAACAATCCGCAAACCGCTCAAGGTCTTTTTTTCCGCGGCAGTTTTGTAGCCATCTCCCACCTCAATCGAAACACTTTTCGTTAGCACTTGCGGGGTAAAATATAATGTTACGTGAGCTTTATAAAAATAGGTCAAACCAATGAAACCGGCCCCCGCCAACAGGATAAGCGTAATACCTACCACTATACCCACCTTAGGGAGAGCTATTTGCGACAGCGCAAGCCTTGGCCTGATTTTTTCCAGCAGCCCTGGAGCATCAACCACAACATTATACTCCGAGGCAGCGCCCTGCTCGGCCCTAAGCTCATTTAGATCATGGGAACTTTCGCTCTTCATTAAGTTTATTAGATTTCTGCCAAACGGATCTTCGGTGCTATACGTCAGCTCCTTGCCCATTCTTTTGGCTTGATCGTTAAGCATTTTCAGATTCATCACGTTTTCAAATAATACTGAGCCTAAAGGAATATCCAGCTCTACCCGATAGTCGGCAACTTCCTTTATTACCCGTACGGCTTCTTCAACTGTTGTGTATATTTCTAACCCTATTCTTTGCATATGCCTAGTACTCCAGCAACTAACAGATTGCCTTTTAATTCCAGGGGAAAATCAAAAAAGGCAGCGTCTAGTTTAGTAAACACCGGTTTGGACTTAAACGGAATCTGCTTCTCCCATTCATACCATTCCAGCATTTCCCAAAAATCGGTTCGTTCCAAATCCGAACCGCAGATGTAAACATTGGGAGAAAACGTTTTTATACCCAAAAATTCCTTAAAAAGCAACTCCAGACTTTGCACCCAAAACTCCAATTCGCGCTCAAACGCGCCGGACCCAAGAGGCAGCGTCTTTCTTTGAATAAGCGAACCGCCAAAAACAACAGATAGGTTTGTGTAATCTCTTCGAATCGAGATAATTACCGAATTGTGTGCATCAGTCATCTTTTTGTCCAAATGCTTTGCTACCGCAAAATCTACTGGAACAACAGTCTTAAACACAAGCCCAGCGTTATTTGCCGCGTCTGCTAAAGCCTCCAAATAGGCCGGTTCACAAAAAGTGGAAAAGGTGGAAATTTCCAGAACTGCTCCAAGTTTCCCTTCCGGGCTTGGGCACACAATCTCATCAAGCTTAATCATTGTAGTTTCAGTAAACGCGCACTCCAACTCAATATCCGGATTACCGGTTGCCGCATAAACCTGCTCGACTGCGCTGTCTATAGAGTTGCGCGCGGCTTCGGCATAAACAGTCATAAGATCTTTATGTGTCACCTGCTTTTCCGGATTTCTTTTTTGCCTAACGGAAATAAACGAGCAATAGCAATTAGCACCGTCAACACCAAATACTATATTTTTTACGGTCCGGCCACATTTATTTATGCAGATTCTTAAAACTTGGCTGAATTGGTCTTGATCAATAATCCTACCGTTAGCAACAATACCTTGGGCAAGCCTCTCTGAAAACCAGTTAACAGGCGCACCCGCGCTAAAAAATACCACACTAACACTAGAAGAGTCAAACACACACCCATAGTACTGATTGAATTCATCCTTTGTAGCTAAACCCAAGATGGAGCGCAGAGTAGAAAGCATTAACCAAATTATACAAAGTTAGCCCGAAATATCAAAGGATGTTCCATAGGCTGCGTGCCGCTAAACAACGTTCCAACCTTTCTCCGTACATATCTCTTTTGCAAGCTCCATAGGGACTCCGTAAGTTTCATATAACACCAAAAGTTCCGGCTGGCCAAATTTTCCGTTGGTCTTTTGGGCCAGTTTCGCCATCTCTTTTAGGCCTTTGTCCAAAGTATTGGTAAACTTTGTCTCTTCATCAACTAAAGCAGTTAGTACGCGCGGCTTGGCTGTTAGCAGATGCGGATAACTTGGACTATACGCATCTACAACCACCCCCGCTACGGAAGCCAAAAAGTTATCTGTTACATGCAGTTTTTTTGACTGGAAGATCACCCTGCGAAGTATTCGCCGCAGCACATAACCCTGCAATTTATTGCTCGGTAGCACCCCGTCGCCAGTCAAAAAAACTGCTGCCCGTAGATGATCGGCGCAGAGTCGATACACCCAATCAGTTTTGCTCATCTCCCCATATCGAATGGTTGAATATGCTTGAATCTGATTGATAATAGGCAAAAACAGATCGGTTGCAAAGTTATCCTTCTTGTTTTGCACTACCCTAACAATCCGTTCAAACCCCCAACCGCAATCCACGTTCTTCTGTTCGAGTTCAACATAACTTGAATCACCAGTCTTCTTATACTGCATAAAAACATCGTTGCCTATTTCAACAAACCGCTGGCAGTCACAATTTACATGGCACTTTTCACCAAAACGTGGATCATGCTCCTCGCCCGTAAAATAAAAGATCTCCGTGTCCGGCCCGGCTGGGTCGCCAACAGGCGCCTTGCCATTGTTTCTTTCCCACCAGTTTTTCTTTTTTGGGTAATAAAAGATTCTATAGTTGCCTTCCCCAACCTTGTACACATCTTCGGTAGCCAAGGCTTGTATCCCCCGTTTGGCAAAAACCTGCCGCCAAATTTCTGCAGACTCCATATCCCGTGGAAGCCCATCCTCGCCGGCAAATACTGTTACATATAATTTTGCCGGGTCTATACCTAATTCGTCCACAAAAAAACTAAAGGTCCAGGGGATTTGCTCCACCTTAAAATAGTCGCCTAAAGACCAGCACCCCAACATTTCAAAAAAAGAGTGGTGTCTGCCATCGCCAATTTCGTCCAAGTCCTCGGCTCTAAGACACCTTTGGACATTAACCAGTCTTGTACCTAATGGATGCTTTTGCCCCATTAAATAAGGAACCAAAGGCTGCATGCCGCTTCCCATAAAAAGAGTGGTTGTATCGTTAGCAGGAATTAGGGACGCATTTTCGACTTCTGCATGACCCAACGCTGTGTAGTAGTCAATAAATTTTTTCCGGATATCAAGGCTGGTCATGGTAAGTATTGAAGTAACGGCATTATATCACCTGGCGCCGCAGAAAAAGAACGGACGCGAAAAGGCATATCACACCCACCCACACGGCAACAGGTAAACCCATAAAACTCCACGGAGCAATCCGGAGAAACTCCAAGGGCAGCCTTATTAGTGAGTAACCGGCAAGATAAGTAAACACAAATATGCCGTCTCTGGGCTTATCTGACTTGTTATGTAAAGAAACGTACTTCTTGTATAAAAGAACAAACAAACCCGTAGACAAAACAGATTCGTATAAAAAGAGCGGGTGAAAGTGTGCGTAATATTTAAACCCTTCAGGCCTCAAGGCTTCGGGAATGTAAATACCCCAGGGTAGGCTCGTTGGCAAACCAAAAACCTCTTTATTAAAAAAGTTCCCCCATCTACCTATAGCTTGCGCCAAAGGAGCACAAACCGCAAAGACATCCGCATACCTAACAAAACTGCGGCCACCGGCTACAAACCCGCCCAGAGCTGCACCAGCAACAGCACCCCAAATACCCAAACCGCCTTCCCAAACCGCCAACACCCTAACCGGTTGAGCGTAGAAAAACGCCCAGTAATCAAATACGTGGTACAATCGCGCTCCTGCTAATCCAAATAACCCGGCATAAAAAGCCATGCGCCAAAAGTCGGTTACAACTAAACCCCCACGCCTACACAACCTCTCGCCAATAGTTAACGCGCTTAACACACCCACTAATAGTATAAAACCGTACATACTGGCATTTTAACCTAGAATCATTGACAATTCATCATACTAAATGATAAGTTCACAACGTAGGAACCTCATGACTAAAGTACTTATTGCCAGCGATCACGCGGGGTTTGAGCTCAAAAAGTTCTTGGTCCAGGCGCTAACAACCGCCGGCTATCAAACGTACGATTTAGGACCTTTTAACTACAACGAAGACGACGATTATCCACTATTTGTTAAAACCACAGTGGCAAAGTTTTTTACCGATCCCACAAACACAACCGGTATACTAATCTGTAGGAATGGTGTGGGGGTTTGTGCAATCGCCAATAAATACAAGGGGGTAAGATGCGCCCTGTCTTGGAATCCTGTTCACGCCGAGTCCGCAAAAAACGATGACAATGCCAATTTCTTGGCACTTGGCGCAGACTATCTTGATCCAGCCCAAGCTTATGCCATCTGCCAACGGTTCCTGCAAACAAGCTTTAGCGCGAGCGCGCGGCACATTAGAAGGCTAGTGCAGTACGCAAATCTCGGGAGCACTTATGATAATTCCGGGCATCTTTGAAGACAATCAAGAGGGTGTGTTAAAACTCTTAACAATGCTTGCCGGCGTAGCAAAGGTTGTGCAACTGGACATTGCCGACGGGCTGTTTGTCCCCAGGAAAACCTTTACCGACTTGGGTTTTTTATCTGGTCACAACCCACAAACTACTATCCAACTGCATCTCATGGTTCAAAAACCCGAAGCCTATAGCATGTTCCTGCCTAAAGAGATAACAGACGTTTGCGCCCATGCGGAGTCGTTTATTTACAGGCCGCTTTGTCTTGGCGAATACTACGATCTTCTAAAATCAAAGGGCAAAAGGCGCGGTATTTGCTTTAATCCCGACACCGGCTTTGAAGAATTTGCGCAAGTTATTAAACAATGCGACTATGTGCAACTTATGTCGGTTTATCCCGGAGATCAAGGCAAAGCTTTTTTAGCAAGCACACTGACAAAGGTTAGAGGGTTTAAAAAGTCGTTTCCCGATACACCTATTCAGCTTGACGGTGGCATAGCCTTGGACAATGTGCAAACTGCCGTTGAAGTTGGGGCCAACTCTTTAGTTGTGGGTTCCAGAATAGCAAAAAGCCCGGATCCCGTTAAAGCCTATACAGAATTCGTGCTAAAATTTGACCATGCCCGAAGAGACTTTTACACTAGCAGCCAACCCAACCTACACCATTAATAAAATTGCGTTTCTTGGCGGGGCGGCATGGAAAGAGAACGATCAAACCTACAAAGATGCCTACGAAACAGCGAAACTCTTGGCACAAAACGGCTACGAAATAGTAAATGGTGGGGGGCCTGGCGTTATGCGGGCATCCACCTACGGCGCCCGAGCTGGAAAAGGTAAAGTTCTAGCCGTTACTTACCATCCAAACAAACCAAAAAGGCATTATGAGGGCACGGACCCGTTGAACATCCCCGATGAGGAGGTGGTAACACTAGACTACTTTGACCGCACAAAAGTTATGCTGCAAAACACCGACTTGCATATAGTCTTCAACGGCAGTTTGGGCACACTAAGCGAGCTGGGCATGACTTGGATAAGTTCATGGATCCACGAACCTAACAAAAAACCAATAATCTTGTACGGGCTCTTTTGGCAAGATATTGTTAACGCCTTAGCCGTGCATATGTGCATAAGTGCAGAGGAAATCAAGATACTAAAAATACTTGGCTCGCCCACAGAAGTACTAGAGTACATCAAATCCATTGACGCAAAGCAAGGTGTATAATCGGATAGATGCCCCAGCATAAGTCGCATGTTCATGCGCAAAACTCCTATATTCTCGACCTGGAAAAAATTGCCGTGGAGCTTAGGCAGGATGTGGTTAAAATGCTGCTGTCTGCAGGTTCCGGGCATTCTGCAGGGTCTCTAGGCTTGGCCGATATTATTTCTGCGCTTTATTTTCATATCCTTAATGTAAATCCAAAAAGTCCAAACGATCCGCAAAGGGACAGATTTGTACTTTCTAATGGTCATACATGTCCAGTACTGTATGCCGCCTTAGCCAAAAAAGGTTTTTTCGAAAGATCACTGCTCAAAGACCTGCGTAAAATAGACTCTCCGCTTCAGGGCCATCCGCACATGGGCTCTGTTGCCGGGCTTGATTTTACAAGCGGCCCCTTAGGCCAGGGCTTGAGTTTTGCCGTTGGGCTAGCACTTGCAGGTAAAATGGCTGCCAACCTTTACCGAGTTTATTGCATAACCAGTGACGGTGAATTGCAAGAGGGCGCCGTATGGGAATCGGCTATGTTTTCAGGCAACAAAAGGCTAAACAACCTAACTTGGATCATTGACCGCAACAATATCCAAATTGACGGTTATACCGAAGATGTAATGCCGCTTGAACCTTTAAGAGCTAAAATCGAAAGCTTTAATTGGCACGTACTGGAAATAAACGGCCACAATATGGAGGAAATACTAAGCGCATGTGATCTGGCAAAAAACATTTTGGAAAGACCAACTGCTATAATAGCTCATACCATCCCAGGCAAAGGCGTAAAAGAGATGGAGTATAAATTTGAATGGCACGGAAAGCCGCCCTCAAAGGAACTTGCCCAGCAGGCACTCCAAGAACTTAGGACGCTGGAAGGCCAAATTGAAAGCGACTATGACTGAACATACAACCAAAAATAAAGGCTCGTTGAGTAAAAGCTCAATGAATCTTGTTCCCGTGCTTCTGATATCCATTCTAATTGTTAGCGCCGGCTATTTGCTGTTAAAAGACACTCTTCAATTGCCATGGTTCAAAACAGAGAAAACCATGGAAATCACCAGACTTGTCGGCTACCCAACAACAATTGAAACGCAAAAGGATCTCAAGAAGACGCGTATGGTACTCAAGTCAAGCGATGAATTACGAAACTATTTGCAAAGCATTGACATTGTGGACGAAGAAGCCTACAACCAGCTAAACTCGCAAGTCGATTTTGCCAAAGAAACGCTAATTGCCGCTTCCAGTGACACCCAAGAAGAAACTGAAAGTACTATAAAAATTAAACGGGTAGCGTTGGATAGAGACAACAACGTTCTGGCGGTAACTATCGTGCAATCCAAGCCTGATGCAACTTGTATCCCTGAAATAAAAAAGAATATACTAGTGGACTTTGTTAAAATAACAAAAACCGATAAAGAGTTTGACTTTGACGCAATAAAAGAAACCAGAAGCTGCAACTAAGGGACTTAGCTAGCACAAAAGCCATTGGGGATATATACTTTGGGCAATGCCCTTGATGGAATTTAAGTCGACTAGAGAAGGCTATGGTGACGCCCTGGACGAATTGGGCCAAAGCCACGCAAACATAGCGCTTGTGTGTGCGGACCTTACAAAGTCAACAGAATCCCACAAGTTTGCCCAGCACTTTCCGGAGAAATTCATTCAAATAGGTGTGGCCGAACAAAATATGGCGGGCATAGCCGCCGGTCTGGCCCTCGAAGG
>Ga0209211_10003950_pt1 | contig 23577 bp, 25 predicted proteins | sample RifGroA2_FD_183992 | JGI IMG/M metagenome (GOLD analysis project Ga0209211, IMG submission 183992) | Groundwater microbial communities from Rifle, Colorado, USA - Groundwater A2 (SPAdes) (version 2) | ecosystem: Environmental > Aquatic > Deep subsurface > Groundwater | place: Rifle, Colorado...
GTGACAAATGCAGAGCACGTTTACAATTACAAAAAGTACGGAAGAACTTACACAAGAAAGAATGTCCATAGAAAAATACAAAGTTTATTCAAGAAAATCGACCCCAAAAATAAGCCAAAAAAATTACAAAAATAATCACCTAAAATACTTTTATAGGGCGTTTAAGCTCATTTTTGGGCTTGTGACAATAGATAAAGTGAAACTACCCTACACCTACATACCGACCCGAAATAATATTCACTAAACAAGTGATGGAGGAAACAAAAATGGCAGAGAAAAAAACAGAGAAAACACAGCTAAGTGAGACAAAGAGAGAGCAGATAAACCAACAGCCTATCTTGGAAAGTGCTGTAAGATTATCTGAAGATAAGAAGTGGGTAATACACAGGACAATAATAACTGACATAAAACCTGCAACTTATTGGAACAAGGTAATGGAAGGGAAGAAAGAGTAAAAATTAGATAGTTATTTTTTTTATTTTTCCTATTCTTTTTGGTAATAAATACATTAGCTCTAATAAAATTTCTACTAATTGAATAGCTATCAATATCTCTTTGTTATTAAGAGATTTTAATTGGTGTGCGCTAACATTACCAAGAAGTCTACATTGATGTAAGCCTTGGCGTAACTCTTCTGTTATTTTTCCTTTATCAAATAACTTCTCAATTTTTATATTTAATCTATCATCTGTTATTCCTTCAACTTTACATACCTCTTCTATTATTGTCCTAATCCCAACACCACATAATGTTAAGTTGTCTTCATTATACATTTTGATGGTTTTTCTGTAAACTTTCCTAATATTTACTGGAACATCTGGGGCATCATATCTAAAAGTTAATAATTGGTCATAATTTTCAGGAATAAACTTATTTTCTCTCTTAACAAGTGAATTACCTTTTTCATCAAAGTCCCTATAATTACTGGACGGGAGACCTGATTTTAAAAAAGTTATAGAATCACATCCAAGACATCTATATACTTGATATAAATCATCTCTGAATTTATTTCTTTTACCTTCTCCTATCTCTCTAAATATATTCATAGCCCATTCAATCTTGTGATTGGTGTCGTTTTTGCAGTTATTGCAATAAATAATCTCCTTACCTAAATTACGTTTAGAATATTCAACTATTCTTTGTGTCTCTTTTTCTTTCATCTCCTTACTCCCACCTTAATATACTCAGCCCATTTCTCAGCATCTGGCACTTGAAACACAAGATTTCTTGCAAGTTTAATTGATACAACTTCAAAGCCAATGGCATGCAGTTCAATGCCAACTATATCTTTGAGATCAATTGTCCTGCTCACATATTCTCCTGTAAATACCAATCTTTTATTTGTCATAATTAGTTGTCCTGATGCAACTGGCTTTAGCCCTGTAGAAATTTCTGGCAGAGACTCGCTATGCACATCAATTGATTGATAAGGATTTGTAAACAATCCGCCTTTATGGGCATCTATTCTACCACTTGATTTTGTTTTATACTTGGTTTCAACCCTTAGTTCATATAATCTGGCACTATCATGCAGATGACTTTTCTCTCCTTTTTGCAATATGATATTTGCATTTTTAAGAATTAATATTGGCAATTTATTATATTTCTTAACATACTCTAAGTTACTTATGCCATTATTTGCTATAAAATCCCATTCAGCTTTTGTTAAAATTTCATCATTGTATTTTGAGTCAGAGTTTGTCAATAGATATCTTGGATAAAGAGAATCCTGTGGTATAAATTCAGCTTTGCAATAATTGCATAGAAGTTTCTCTTTCTTGAATATAAACCAGCCTACTTTGATATTATTTACTTCACCTATTTTACAGGCTGGGCATTTGGGGAAGAGTGGCATTTGACAAATTATTCTCTTAAATGATTTAAATTTTTCTGTTTTAATCTTCTGGGATAAATAGATTTAAATAGATAGATTTATGTTTATTAGAAGATGCTTAAAAAAAGATTACCAAAAAAGCCAAGAAGTATTGGTAAACTCAAATTAGTTGAATCATTTCTGGATAAACATAAGAACATTGTTAATATGCTTACTATATCCATAAGCTTACTTGCATTATTAGTGTCATTTTTAGTGTACTATGATAGCTATAATGAAAGAATTGAAAATAAGCATCCGCTGGTATTTGATGTTGCTAACCCTTTTGGTAGCACATACTATGTTGGGCAAGAAATATCTTTTAGTGTTGATGTTTATAATCCAACGAGTCAACCAATTCTCCTATCAGGATGGAAACTTGACAAGGTAGATGATTGGCTTATTATTGTTCCGCCTAACGTAGTACCACAACCAGTAGGTATGCAAACTTTATTAAAAGAGATGCAAAACCCAGTGCCTAAGGTTGAAACTAATTTTTCCAATAAGCTAAAAGTAGGTGCTTTTAATTCCAAAACATTCTATTACCCTCCGGTAAAGCCAACCAGAGAAGGATTGCATACTATTGCATTTTGTATTTTTTATGATAAAGATAACTTTGAGCAGTGTAAGGAAATTAAGATAAGTGTAATAACCCCTCTAAACTTAACAGAATTATTACGTTAATTTTCACAAAACAGCAAACAATAAATAGCCATAGTCCATATTGCGTCACATGAAGAAACAAAATCAAAACAAATGGCTCAATAAATATTCATTGTTCTTTTACTTTTCAATTGTCCAGATCGTGGTGTTTTGGTTTATCTTGGATATTTCTAAGACAATAAATATTGTCTCTTCAATATTATTTCTGGTTGCTGATACCCTCTATAATGTCAAAAATCAAGATAAAAAAACACCCTCTTTTACTAAATTCATAAACTGGTTTGGCTTTAGCATAATGGCATTTTTTACGTTAGTTTATCTTGCTTTATCTGTTGGAGAAGTTACATTTGCTGTAGTGCTATTAATAGGCGGCATCATTGCGATTTCAATCGCTAGTTTAGTAATGAACTTCAAAGGGTTGTTTAAGGTAAGAACTTTGATAGGTGTTACAATATCTTATGCAGCTATATCTTTTATGGCAGTTGTATTTTTTGGCTATTTATATACCATTGCCACAGCGTATCCTGGGAATGGGCTTATCTGGACAGGCTCTGGCACTACTTTTGCTGGTTGGGATTATGTGTATTTCAGCTCTAGCATATACTATTCAAATGCTCTTGGAGACATTATTCCTGTTGGTGCAAGTAAAGTGATGATGCAGATAGAATCTGCGTTTAGCTTTGTATTCCATATTATCATATTGGGATATGTGATTTCTGAATTAGGTAAAAAGAAGAGTAAAGGATGAAGAAACTAGTGTTCTTACACCTATTTTTTGGAAATATTTTTTAATACTGCTATAATTCTATACAATATGGTAAATAAAGAAGATATTTTATTCAAAGACTATGAACTGAGTCAACAGTCAGCACAACACCATGATACTTTAGTTTGGACTACCACAAGTATATTTTCTGTTGTAATTGGGGCATTGTTGATTGAGTTGATTAAGCTTTATCACAATTGTAACCAAGAAGATGTATTACTTGGAATGGTATCATTATTCGGGATTATCCTATCTTTAACCGTCTTGTATTTTGTTGTTGGTTTTAGATGTTATAAAAATAAGAATTATAATCACTGTAATGAGATTAAGAAAGTTATTCTCACTCAACAGAGCCAACTTTATGAAGAACTTAAGAACAAATATAACTTTGAATTGTTTAATTCTAATAATAACTGCAAGGCTGGACAATGGAAATTATTTGTAATACTCTTTTTCTTGATTTCCTGTCTATTCTTGTTGATGTTTTATTTATTTACTCAAAATGTTATCTTAACTGCAATTCTATTTGTGGCATTAGTATTTTTTAGTTTCTTGCTATATGATGAAGGTCATAAAAATGCAAACTAGACCTACAAAAAAAATAAAATGTTGGAGAAGACCAATTAACTGGATATATATTACCATAATCCTATTTTCTGTAATTAGCACAACAGCAAGTGCATATTCTGTGTCATTTGTTGAAGTTGATAGATTCCTTTGCAAAAATCAGTCATTTAACTTTGACTATGACAATCTTATTGACGTTCATCCGTTAAATGAAAATACCACTAAACTCTTTAATATAGAAATGAAAGAAGAGCTAGAGAAAGACGGATATTCTTTTCACTCCTCTTTTGACGTTAATACCAGTAAAAATTATATGTTAACAAAAAATGAAACAAGATATGAATTACATACAGATGGAACTTGGTTTTATATTAGCAAGACTATTGATACCAATTTAAGTTTTGATATGCTAAAATTACAATATGATATTTTTAGGTATGAAGTTAGATATTCTTTTAAGAATGCTTTAAACGATGGCATTAATAGAGCTATGAGACTAAATTGTATTGCTGGAGATTATAATGAAATGCTGATGGGGATTATTAATATCTATGATTACCCACCAACATCTTTAAATTGTTCCTATAAGACTGGTTCAATATACATAGATTGTTCAAATGATAGAAACGTAACTAAACTTCTTACTAATATCTGGTCAAATCTAGTATATCATGATCGTAGAAGCTATTTGTGGGGATATAATCTAGTCTTTGTTGATTTAGATGATTTAAGATTTAATCAAGAAAACAGATTTGATAGTGCTGATAATCCTATTATAGTATTATCAGATAGTGAGTTTGCATCTAGTCTAACTTCAGGTCAATCCATTTTTGTTAAGAATGTAAAATATTTAAGAGACTTAGAAAAATTACCTATTGAGGTAAATAGGCTGGATAAAGATGTTAATGAAATTTCCAATTTTACTTCTTTAATATATTCTAAACTAGATAAAATTAAGGAAAAAAGCAAAAAAGGCAATGACGTTGAGACTAAGCAATACATTGCTGATAGTTTATTTGATTCAAATAAAATAGATTTTTATCTTTCAAAATTACAACACTACCAAGAGTTATATTATCAATCTTTAGTCTTACTTAATGAAAATCCTCGATATTATTATGAAGATGAATATTTTACAGTAGCAAAAAGATATTTAGCAGATTTTAACTCTAAACTAGTAATTTATCAAAATAAATTGGATATTTTGCGAGAGCTTCATGATACTTACAATACTTTCACTAATAATATAGTTTCAGATATTAATACAAAAGAAAGCACCAATTCTAATATCTTAATTGCAGTATACTCTATTCTAATTACGATTATTCTGTTTCTTGTTGAACAAATTCGAAATAGGTATGATATTAAAATTGCACTAGGTTACTTTGTCTTAATCATGTTCTTATACACATTACTTCATTATATCTTAGGATTCATCATTATTACTACCATTTGGATTATAGTAATTATAGGTATAATCATCTGGTTACCATTACCTAAGCTTTTACTTATCGGGTATCACGGTATCCATTATTTCCAAACTAAAGAAGATAAAACGAAGGATAAATCCAACGGTCTCAATATCTTTTCCGAATGGTGGATTAAGTTTAGATTAAAATGGTTATTTTACTTTTATATGGTGTTTTCTGATAATGAATTAGATTATAAAGAACAAGTCAAGTTTATAATATTTAATGAAATAAAAATATTAATCAAAATAGGTAATAATCACATTTGCCAAATTAAAAAAAGAAAAAAAGATATATCCCTACATAATTATAATGAATTTGATATTACTAAGGACAAGGCGAGATTATTTCAGAGTCACTTAGAAATTATACGCTCAAATAATAAGATAGTGAAAGCAGATGAGGTCGAATTTAATAAGTATTCCAAACAATTAGATGAGATTACAGGTACTTTATTAACGAGTCTTGATAAGAAAGTTACCATTGATATCAAACCATATCGTGCGAACAAAAAAAAGGATGTGGGTAAAAATGATGAACACTCAAAAAAATAATGAAATAAAAAAATTTAGTAATAGCATCAGAGAAGGATATTCTAAGAGAACATACAAATACCTATGTCGTACTATCCCTTGGAAGTCTACGATACAAGATGAAAAAGACCTTATACAGATAGGGATACGTGTGCATATGGATGAGGATGATTTGAATGGGCAAGTAGATAATACTTCTTTTGGTGAAGATTTAGGAGAAAGTCTTGCAGCAGGCGAATTTAACCATATAACCTCTAAATTAAAAAAAATTAAAGATAAAGAAGTATTAGAAGATTTAAGTTATAATTCTTTGCTAAAATTAATCAAAGAATTGCCTGATAATTTCATGCCAAAATATATCTTACTCCCATTAAATACAAAATATGATGAACAACTCCATATGGAAGGTAATAAGAGAATATTAAAGTATGACTCTGATGGGCTTAGTCTTAATATTCATGGTTTCAAGATTAAAGTAATTTGGTCCACTAATGCTAGACCTTTTGATGAGATTTATCTATTGGCTGAAGGTGCTATTGACTTGTTATATAAAGATAATTTAAATATGAACAAACAAACAGGTTTTTTAGATTACAATTACGAATTTGACCACGAATCATCGCCAGTTAGTATTAAATATAAACAATTAGAAAATGGTAAGATTGATATCTATGCAAGAGTTGTTTGTTTAGCATTAATCAAATCACAAAAAGCGAGAAGATATACTATTAAGTAAAAAAGTTTACCTAAATATTCATACTAAGTCATAAAACATTTCGACTATTTTATCTTTTATTTTTATACTAGAATCTAGTTAAATCTATTTTTCGTTGATAAAAAATATAAATACCTTAAGCTTTTTGTACGGAATGGATCAAAAAGATATATCTAGACTTATTTTCTAAACTTATCATTAAGTATTGTAGCAGTTATGTTTTTTTATATGATTCAAGATTGGAAATTTGCATTATCTAATCTCATTTTTATTGGGGTTATAATCATGGGCACTCTTTTAATTTCACAGACCGATACATTGTCACTGGAGCATTTATTGAACAAAGTATCCCTAATTCGATTTATCATATTAATTATTCTTGCAATCATGTTATGCTATTTTTTAATCTATCCCTTGAATATTGATATCGCTAAATGGATATAAGGCTAAGTCAATCAAAAGTTTTATTGTTTCTGCTTATTTTTTTCATAACCTTTAAATATATGTAATCTATTACATACATATGCAAGTAAAAGCTAAGAGCATAAGGGTTGAGATTGGGCAAGTGCCTAAACAGAAAAAGAAAGATGTAGTTTATTTCTCATCGTTTGAAGAGATGAATAAAGTGCTTACTCCCAACAGGATAGAGCTTCTGGAAATTATCAGGACAAAAAAGCCAGAGAGCATCTACCAGCTGGCGCAGTTTGCAGGCAAAGACCAGGGCAATGTCACTAAAGACGTCAATGTTTTAGAAGAGCATGGTTTTTTGGAGATAATAAAAACAAAGGAGGGGAACAGGATGAAATCTGAGCCAAGGTCTGATTATAACATGATTGAGATGGCAATCAAATTAGGTGCAGGAGCATTTGGCGTTGCAAAGGAAACATTGGATACTCTTTCAACAGAGTTTGAAGGAGAAAATTTAAAAGAAAATACTGATTTTGTGAAGAAGAAATATGGCAGCATAGTTGAGCCAGTGAGGAAGTCTGTCAAAAAGTCAGTAAAAGAGTTAGCTGAGCAGTTTGATATTGCAATAAAAGATGAAAAATAGCAGATTTACCTTAATAAGGGGTTTGAAGATAGCAAGTATTCTCTCCAAGTATCTGGTATTCCATAAATTCAATCGCCACAAAAGAAAGCCTCTTGGCAAGAGAATAAAAGAAGCATGTGAAGAGCTAGGTCCAACTTTCATCAAATTTGGCCAGATACTTAGTGTAAGATATGATTTATTGCCTGCAGATGACTGCAAAGAACTTCAGAAATTATTGGATGATGTAAAGCCAATGCCTTATTCGACAGTTAGAGATATTTTCTTGCATGATTTTGGAAAAGAGCCAGAAGAGATTTTTACTAATTTTGATAAAAAGCCTATAGCATCTGCTTCCATTGCGCAAGTGTATAAAGCAAGATTAAAGACAGGAGAGGAAGTTGCAGTAAAGGTAAGGAAGCCTTACATTGGCGAGATTATAGAGAAGGACATGAAGATAATAAAATTTGTTTCATACGTTGCGCAAATCTTCTCTCCAACTCTGAGGCATTTGCAAGCGCATAAGATTGTTGATGAGCTTACTGGCTGGATGATGCAGGAGATAGATTTTGAGAAAGAGGCAAAAGGCATAGATGCATTAAGAGAATATAGTATCTCTTTCTCTAAAGGAAAACTTGGAAGCATCTTCTCTAAAGTTCATCATCTTAAGACTTATGAGGATTATAATTCCAAGAACATATTGACAATAAATTTTGTTGAAGGCATTCCGCTTAATAAAATCCATCTGATAAGAAATGATTCTGAATATGATATCCTTGAATCATTGAAGAATGGGATTAAGAGCACTGTTGCGACTTTTGCGCTCAGCAAAACCCATATGGTGCTTCATGCAGATCCGCATCCTGCAAACCTTATAATACAAAAAAATGGGCATATAACATTTATAGACTGCGGATTAGTTACTAAAATCAAAAAAGAGCATCTTGCCATGATGAGAAAATTGCTTTTAGCAGTCTATTCACAGGATATTGATGAAACTATAAAGAATGCGCTGATAATGTGCAATGTAAGCCATAAAAAATATCACAAGAAAATAAGAAAAGACGTAATTGCTTATCTGGAACATACTAAAGACAGCAGCCTGGGCTATTGGTTCATGGGGATGGTAAAGATATTCATCAAGCACAGGATTCCGGTGCCTTATTTCTTAAGTTCATTTGGGAGAGGCGCTATTGTGTTTGAAGGCGCAATCTTATCATATGATCCTGCCTATAATTCAGCAGATATCCTAAAGGACATATTGAAATATGCTTTGCACCAGGAGATAATTGATAACATCAAAGATATAAAGTATGAGAGCTTGTTATACAGCATGAGCACAAAATTAAAAGAATCTCCTGATATCCTTAATTCTTTCATCAGCAGATATTATGAAAAGCCTGACCAGTTTCTGTTTGATGTCAATAAGATAGTAAGAGCGTTCAAGGGAGAGATTTAAAATGGCACAACCCTTTGAATACGAAGAGCTGGCAGATGAAGCTATCTGTGATTTAAGAAATTTTATACATACTGAGCAGCAGTTTGTCAGAGCAGAGCATGATTTACATGCAAAACTGCTCCAATGGGATTATGTGATGGTGCATCTTGCTGAGAGAATTCCACCTGAACTAGAGCATCTCCATAATTTTAATGGCCAGATATCTGATAAATTAATTGAAATAAGAGACCTTATCGAATCTGGGGCTTTAAGTGACCTAAGGATAGAAAAAGAAGAAGAGCAAGTCTTGCAAAGCTTAGGACAGGATATAGCGCACAGAGAATGGAGAGCTGTAAAAAGCGAGTCAATAGCAGGCTTTGAAAATCAAAAAAGAGTTTTAAGGCTGGAAGAAGATGAATTAAGATTATTGCATTCAAAATTTATTGAGCTTATGGAACTGATGAAAAGAAGCAGGCTTATAGCAGCGCTTGAAGCAGATTTAACTGAACAAAAACAAAAGGAAGATTATGGAAAAGCTGAAGAATATTATTTTGTGCAAATATATAAGTTTGTAAGAGCTTACGAGAGGATATTCAGGCATCTGTTGAAAAAAGAGATAGCTATTGCAAGAAAAACAAAAAGAGCAGTGAAGAAAATCAGAGATTGATGAAATTTCAGCGACTTCTTATTTTATTGTTCATTATAAATCACTATTACATCTCTCCCATGTATGAATGTGCCGTCTTTCAGTGAGAGGTTGATGCTTAAGTCAAAAGCAGTGATTATGCCTTTAATTGTTCCTTTAGTTTTTGTCTCTATTGTAGCTTCTTTTGCTGAAATAATCTTTAGATAGTCTAGTGGTGTATTCATTTTAGATGATTAATAGTGTGTTGATTATAAATATTCTCCAGTATTAGGTTAAATATCTTTATTTATGCCTCTTCAAAAGCTCATCCAACTTCTTCAGCAAATGCTTTCTCCAGTCTTTTTCTAATTGCGTTTTAATAAGTTTTACAAGAGTCTTATCTTCTTTTAATAATTTAAGTTTCTCAATCTGCTTGCATTTATTTAAAATCTCAACATCTCTTTGTGTTGGCAATAAGTATTTTTCCATTCTTAATGAGTATTTTATCATCCTTATTAAAGCTTTCACCATTTTTTCTCCATCACATACCAACACATTTTACACTTTACTTCATCTGCTTTTCTTCCGCATATTCTACAGTGCATTATCTTCAACTATTTTAATTCATGTTAATTTTTTCTGGCTTTTTAGGATTTTTAACCTGTGCTTTGGATCATAAACACCTAAATCCTGCTTCCATTTAAATTTGCTTCTTCCCGAATGCTCCTTAAAGGCACTATTCTCATGATTTTGAAAGTCTTGAGGGGGCAAGTGACATAAATGTCATTCACAAAGAAATCATATCCTTGATTTTGCGGATTGCATGGAATTCTTTTTAGCAGTCTTCTTAAGCAAGTTTTCTCTGATGCTTTTAATATCATCTTCACTTAACTTTGATATTATTTCTTTGCAATGCAGCACAAATTCCTTTACTTTTACAAAATTTATAGGATTGGGGGCTTTAAGGTAGTATTGCACATTGATTCTTTCGTCCTTAAGCTCATGGATAAATTTTATCTGCTCTTCTGTAAACATGCCTGTAACTTTCATCAATGCAATAGTGCAGTCATGTATCTCGCATTTTATCCCTATCTTTTGCATGACTGCATACAATCCTTCATAGCATGCATAATAAGCAGTGATATTCTGCCATTTATCCTTGGTGTTCTCCATAGCATCGATATCATTATCGCTGCTCTTGAGATACTCAGTGCTGAGATTATCATTAGGCTCAATAAGAACAATTCCGCTTTTTTGCTTACTGCACCAGGCTATCTTATCCATTGTAATGCTCCGCGAATAACCTTACATACTTTTCAACATTATTAAAAATTATGTGGCTCTTGGCAATCTCTTTCGCTAATGCGTTATTATTTTCAAGCGATTCTCTAAATTTTTCGTAGCTTGAATACTGCATGCTTGCCTTGAAAGGATACTTTTTAATGGTATTATTTATATTTTTGGATTTTCTTCCTATAAATAATATATCAATGTCAGATTCAGAAGTTGAATAGCCTTTGGCATATGAGCCGAACAGCAATACATCACCATATTCTGCCAGTTCGCTTATAAGGATAGCGATTTTAGGGAAGCTGATGCAGAATTCAAATGCCCTATTGTACTCTACCGTGCTTAAGGTAAAGATAGAAGTTTTGTTGTTAAAATCAAAATAATACAATTTATTCTTGCCTTCTCTGGTGTATTTTATCAAGTTAAGCTTTGCAAGAGTATCAAGCTTTCTTGCCACTGTCCTCTGTGGCAGCTTCAGCAGCCTGGCAATGGCACTGGCATGCATCTTTGCAGAGTATCCTGATGTAAATGGATTTAGCACAGTTAATTCAGTTAGCCATTTTTGACTTATATTAGCCATATTAGGCTAATTAATGCAAGGTGGTATATAAAGATTCCTATTTTTAATGTGCATAATTTACCGTCGTATGTACTATAACATCTCGAAAATGCGACATTAAAACTATACTTTTCTAAATATTATTCCCAAATAATTATTTACAATATCAAATGTAATTCTATTTTTTCTTCTTTTGGATATGTTGGTTCTACTATTTTATTAATGTTTTTAGTAGATATTAGGTTCTAGACGATAAAAGCTAGCTCTGGCATTTTTAAGGTCAGCCTAATACATACCACTTTCAATCCATCCGAAAAGTAAATTTGAAAACCCTTAATTAAATGAGCTTTGCCCTTGCCAGAAAACAAATATTTAATAATCACATCCTCTCTTCCTAAACTATGGGATTACTAACTCATCTTTTTGGAAGTAAAAAGAGCATTGCTAAGGAATTAGTTATGGATGATAATAAGCGTATGGCTTTATGGGATGCGCACTTATCTAATTATTTAATAAGAGAAAAATTATCTAAACATTTCAATTTTAGAAATGTCGATAAGGCATTGCAGGATTTTGAAGGGACAGAAAAAGTACTGGGGCAAATTGAAGCTTCGATTTCTCCGGAATTAGTTAATATTTCTGATGAAGAAAAAACAGATGAAGAGATTTTAGCAGATCTGAGGCGATTAAAAAGCAGAGATGAGATTGAAGCTTTATCAGATGCTGTTTTATCAGTAAAACAAAAACAATCAGCACTTCTCAAACTATTGCATGAAATCTATAATGTTCTTAAAGCAGAATTACATCTGATAAGATTTGTCAGAAAAAAAACCACAGACTCAAGAGATCTTTTACTTAGGCTTTTTGAGATTATATTTCATCAGGAAGCTAAGCTATATAAGGTTTTTAGAGAACAATACTTTTTTGCAGAAAATAAACATATACACGCAAACATAGTAAGAATCACAAGAGCGATTATACTTGAAGAAGAAGTAAAAGAAGAGATGGAAACTGATGAAGAGAAATTTGCCAGAGAAATTGTTAAACAAATGTCTTCAGATGAGTCAAAACGCAGATACAGAAAACTTGGTGAAGATATATTTCTTGCACTCGCTGGAATTGCAGGTGCGCCAATGCCGACAGGAGAAGATATAACTAAAGGAATAGAACGCATGAAAGGATTTATGAAAAATGACAATATCATGCATAAGATAGTTAAGAAATTAAGACCTAAATATGATGACTTTAAGATCAGAGGAGTTATCTTAGCCTTCCGTAATGCCTATAATCTAGGGCATTTTGAAGAGTTAGAATCTGAATTTGCCACATAACGCAATTACTTCTTGGTCATCATACATCTTTCCGTTGTATTCGGGGCAGTTATCTGTCATATTACTACATCTCATAATTAACCCGTTAAAAAAAAGATTATTCAAATATTGCTGAATAAATTAGATTAGTTATTTACCAGCAGCCACAGGCAAAAATTCCATCTTTCTTCGTAATTGGTTGTCCTTAGTTAACTCATAGAAATGAGCTAAAAAATTCTCAGATGGCACTGTTTCAACATCACCAGAAGCAGGGACATATACTCTATCTCTTCTTTCAAATCTCTTTCCGTTATGGTAATCTCTATTTGCTTTTATGTCAAATCTGTAAGTAGGAAGTTCTGTTCCATCTTTCAATTTAATAGGTAAGTTAAGTTTGACAGTTAATCTTTCATAATATTCAGGTGAGTCGCTAAATATATATGCATCTTTCTTTGTTAGGGTTATATGTCCAACTACTATATCTACTCCGCCAACATTGCGTATTAATTCATATCTTTCTCTGCCTTGCAATTTCTGACCGACTGCTAAAATCGCAGTTCTTTCAAGCCTGTTTAAAACTGCATTCTTAATGCCTGCAACTCTCAAGCTGTAATGTCCTTCTGCATTCTGGTTAAGATAATCAATAAATCTTCCTAAATCTAAGTAGTGTGCTGTTCCTTGTTTCAATGTATATTTACCATTAACAAACATTGTTGTTGGTAAAAGACTTGCTAACTCATGAGGAAAAGAGCCAATTAGGCTTCTTCTATGGTCTCTTCTTTCGACAATTAGCTCTCCATTATATGGTTTTTTTGCACAGAATTTTAGTGTTAAAGGCGGAATATCTTCTCTTTTTTGTTCATGTTCGGTTTCTAACTTAAGTTTTTTTCTCAGGACTAATTTTAATGCTTCATATTCTCCTGAACCTACACCTAATGTGGTATCTATATTTCCTCTTTCTAAGACTATCTCTCCTATCTCTTTTTTTACTGGACTTCCTGCAAAATTTAAAGTTGAAGAATAAAGAGGAATTCTTACTATCTCTTCAAGCTTTCTCCCATCCTCTGCCGTAAAGAAAACACCAAATATATCTTTTTCAGGATGAATTCTTTCTTGTTCGCCTAATTTAATTGCAGTATCATCTAACGCTTCGTTCAGTTCATCAATAAATCTTTCTAAAGTAAGATGCTTAAAATTAGTTACCTGCGTTGTTGTACCCGTATTTTCAGTCATTATTCTTCCTAACAAACTACCACCCAATACCTTCAGAATAATGCCTAATTTAAAAATATTGTGACCAAAATTAGAGAAAATTATAATACAGAAGTATTACTTTAATGACCAAGGCTTTTGAAGCGGACCAACATAAACTTTAGGACCGTCATATTGGTCAGAAGTTATATCCACTACAATTGATTCATCAAGTAAAAGAAATGTATGGTTATTATTTTTATATCTCCCATTTATCAATTTCCCATTAGGGAATAATTTTTTTAAATAAACAGTTGTCAAACCACAATTTAAATTCGGGAACATTTCTCCTGCTCTTTGCATGAAAATATCAATATCTTCAAGAGGATTATACTGTTGATATAACAGTTTCAATTCAACTTCATCAATTTTTCGAGCTTCAAAGTCTGCTCTTACTTTACAAGCTACTTCTTCTCCATCATCATAATCTTTCCGTTGCATTTAGGGCATTGCTCCATCTTATCTATTCGCAAGATTCAATTCTCTTGCTTTACCACAATTCTGCAGTATTTCATCTGCAAGTTTTTGATACTGTAATAGAATCTCCTTATCTTTAGCAATTGACCTTAATTCAAGAGCACGTTCTGTTACGTGCAGTAGTCCTCTAACATATCTGCGTGTTTCTGAATCTTCACCTCTTCCTGCATAATAAGTGCCGCCTTCTTTATAATATTCACATACCATTTTATATCCCTGTATCAACCTATATGGACTAGCAGTTTTGTTTTTTCTTGCACTTTCAATTGTTTTCATTGCCATATCTATTGCTTCACTCAACCACACTTGAGTATAAGCTCGTCTTTGATACATGTCATCAATCCTTTCAAGCTCCCCGAGCAGATTTGCTCCTTTATCTGCATCTGTTAACATATCTAATGTTACCGGTAAATAATGTTCCATCTTATGATTATTATGTGCTAAATAATCTACCGCTGCAAGAACTACTCCAACTGCTATACCGCATGCAGCTTGCTTGGCATCTCCTGAAGCAATCCCTATGCCACCAACAACTAATCCGCATGCAGGACCTGCCCTATACAAAATGCCTTCAATAGCTGATTGAACTTTTTCCATAGAATTATTGCCTGTTCTCTTTGTATTTTTCCTTCTTATTGCCAAAAGTGTAACATATTGCTTGACCATATAAAGAAAAGAGGAAGATTGTGAAAGTATTTTTTGCAATCTATCGTTAGTCAGTTGAAATAATCCCTTATATCTGTTATTTCTTCTATTGTGAGTCCTAGCAGTTGAGATAAATACACGGATAGGAGCTTTATAGTGCTCATCTATATCCCACCTCAGTATATCTTCCAATTCATTTTCTAATCGTTTGTCAAGAATAGCTTTAGTTGAATCAACAGCTTCTTGCTGTAAGCCAACCATCTCATTAACAACATCTAATTCAGAATGAATGCCTCTATGTACTAAATCTTCTAATTCGATTGTAGCTTGTTCAACTACTTCTTCTGCTAGCTTATTGATCTTCAAATCATTTTTAATAACCCCATATCTCTCCAATAATTCAGTGTAAATCCCTTCTAATAAATCTGTATTTATAATATCTAAACCCGGAACCATGGATATGCCTGAAGTTGGTTCTGGCTCTATTGAATGTATTTCTCCTATTAAATCCCTTACGTCCTGTTCTTCAGAGAATAGTTGTAATATTAGTTCTTCCATGTTACCCTACATACTAAAGTTCGTAAGCCGCATCTGCAATAAAAATCTTTCCACTTTCAATCCACATATTTTTTCTTAAACAACAGCACTCTCACATATTAATTTTCTAGCAGAGGCACACTCCAAAGCGTCATTGAATTTTCCCTTATTCTAAGGTCGGCTATTGCCTAAAATTTCATGCCTTCTTCGTTGTAGGACACCTCCAGAAAATTAGCATGGAGGTGCTTGAAAATGTTTAGAAAAACCCATTTTTGTGAATTTGAAGTTGTGGAAAATTTAGTATTCTGCAGCTTTTGCGGCTCAGAGCCAAGAAAGAGGTGGTCAATATGACTGCCTCTGAACTGATGAAAGAGATTGAAGCTAACTTAAAACAGTTAGCTGAAGAGACAGATGACTTCAAGAAGTCAGAGTTCTTCAAGAATTATCTTGAGACAATGTCAAAGTTCTGGCTATACAGCTACCATAATCAGCTATTGATACATTACCAGAATAAAGATGCCACTAAAGTAGCAGGCTACAGGAGATGGCAGGAGCTTAACAGGCAGGTTAAGCAAGGCAGCAAAGCCATCAAGATTTTGGCTCCCTTCCTTAGAAAAGTTAAGGAGATTGATCCTGAAACTTTGCAGCATGAAGAGAAAGAGCAAACCTTGTTCTTCCCTGTAAATGTCTTTGACATCTCACAGACAGATGGCGAAGAGCTGCCAGACATCAATCTCAGCATTGCTGGAGATAACTACAGGCATTTCCTTGAAACTCTTGTTGAGTTCTGCAAAAACAGAAGCATAAAGGTTGATTTCAAGAACCTTGGCGTAAATGGGTTGTATGGCTACAGTCTTGGAGGGCAGATTGCAGTGACTAACACTGAATCAATTAACACACAGGTTAATACGCTGATACATGAGATAGCTCATGAGCTGCTGCATAAAGACAGCAAGCTTTCTAAACAGCAGAAAGAGATACAGGCAGAAGGAACTGCGTATGTTGTTACAAAGCATTTGGGCATTGAAAATAAAAGCTTCAACTACTTGGCGATGTATGACGCAGACTACAAGAAGATAATGGAGAACCTGAAGGCGATAGCTGAAGCTTCAAAGGAGATACTCTCCTTTTTGGAGGGAGGGGGCGGTTAGGATTATTTCTCCACAATTAAATATAATGGGACATTGAATTTACCTGGTATTGGTTGTAGTTGGTCCATATTGCCATAATATCCTCGCACAAAACCGTTTCTTTCAAATAATTCAGCATCAAATGGTGCTGGCATGTCTGAATCATCCGTTTGTGTTATCAGAAAGAGATTTTCTTTTCTGCAAAAAGCTGATAACAGTTGTATAAAATAATTAGCTATTCTTCTTGTAACTCCTTCAAATACATCTATCGCATCTAATCTTCCTTTATCGCCTAAGAACTTATAGATCATAGTTGAGATTACAGGTATCCCGTCCTTTGCGACAAACAAATACCATGTATCAAGCTCTTGATTGGGATGATTGAATCTTCCCACTACAGCTGATAATCCTTTATGCAGTTTTAATCCCATCATATCAGCAACATAGCAATGTGAACTATACATATTATCACGTGGCACAAAATCACGCGTTATCTGCCTTTCTCTTTCCACTCTTTGCTCTAAGCCTAACTCATCTTCACTTACCAAGCCAAAATCTATGTTTTCAACCTGTCTTTCAATATCTGTAAACTCAGGCTTTAGATTTCCATAGCTATCTGGAAATAATAGATAATAATCAACTTTTGTTTCAGAATAGACCACAATAGTCCCATCATCAAGAGATATCATGGATTCATCTTCAAAAAATGGTTCTTGCTCTAACATATCTAAAGCAATCTCATAGGATTTTATATATTTTGCTGTTTGATTTTTGGAGAAGGATGTGCTTTTTAATTTAATCCTCTCAAGCAAGAACTCCTAAAGAAAATGTTCCCTTAATGCATCATAGAATTTGAATACGTCAGCTTCTATCTCTACAATTGTCCTTGCTTCTTTTTCAGAGAAACCTTGTTCTTCATAAAATTGACAAGAGCTTGCTTGAAGTTGGTCTATTCTTGATAATGACTGCATGATGTTACTTTTGATTAGTTCGGTTCGAGAAAAAATGTTTTGGCTTGTAAAATTAATATCTTTCGCCGATTTTTCGTATTCTTCAGGATGGTACTCTTTTCTTATCTCTTCTCTTATTCTTGATTGTGCTTCAGCTAATGTCAGACCTGCTTCTGCAGCATATTTAGGCGCGTATTCAGCAAAATAAGTCTCAACAGCTTCAACTAATGAATCAACTTTAGGATCTTCCTCTGCTGCTGAAGAGGATTTTACTTTTTGATCAACAGTTCTTAATGCATAGAGTAAAATCGTATGTGTATATCTTTGGACTGGGTCTTCAAATTCTTCTAACTTAAATATCCCTCTTAAATAATTCTCTAACTGAGCTCTAGCTTCCTCTAAATTAATGCCAAAATCCAGTGCATAATGCGGCACAGCATTATCTATGAACCTATACATCATTTTTTCTATTTCTGTAACAGGCATCTCATGGAAGTAACCATAAATAAATGCTTCAGAAAAAGCACGATATAGATTATATTTTGCTTTTATTCTTTCAATTTCTAATAGTTGTGTATATGATTTTAGTCGCTCATCAAGATAGTCCTTTCTTTGTTTTACATCTTTAAGCAAATCCTCAGAAGTTATAACGTTTTCTAACTCAGAACCTAGTGCGATATAACTTTTTGTTCTATTTATCTCTGCCAGTATTTCGTGAGGTTGCATTTTAGGTTATGCTTCTTTCATATTGATAGCTATATTTTTTACCTGCCGAGCAATATTACTGATATTTCTCTTAAAACCTGATTTGTAACATATTCTATGTTTGGCAGATTGTGAGTATAATCTTCTCCGTAATAAGAAATCTTTAGTGTTGATTTGGGATGATTAATAGTTGAAACACAGACCTTAAAGCTATTTGGAAGTTGCTCTATTTTTACGGGCTGCTCAAACATATCTTGAGGACCAGGATATCCAAAAATAACCCTGTATTTTCCAATACCCTCTAATTTTTTAATTACCTCATCTGCTTTACTATTCAATCTGGCCCTAAATGTCTCCTCATCCATATATTCTGGATTTGGGATAGCAAAAGCTATTTCAGTTTCAAGAGGATGATCATTTTTTGGGAAATATGCCAATCTTACATTATAGACAATACCATCATTTGAAAGTATGACAAAAGTATGACCTGCTTCCTCATGCTCTGGTTTTATAGTGCATTTTATCTCATGTGACCTATACCTAAATGTTACTGAGCCAATTTTAGGCTCTTCCTTTTGCTCAGCCTTTTCTTCTTTCTTTTTTTTTCTTGAGAATAATTCTTTGCCGAATTTGAATATAGGGGGAACAGCTAAAGCTGATATAATTCCTCCGACGACAGCTAGCCCATATTTTACAAAAGCATAATCTGTAACTTTGTCAGTAAGTTCATAAGTAGCAGCAGCTCCAAGAATACCTGCTGTTGCCATAGTAAGCAAGCCTGCTACTACATAATAGTCTATAGATTCATCATTAGGCTTTTTCAGTTTTTCCTGAACTAATTTTACCTGTTCTTCGTATAATATCAATTCTACTTCTTGGTCTAGCATGATTCACCTATACTTTAATATTATGTTTTAATATTTTTCCACAATCTACATCTGAATTTTTATTAGTTTAGCATCAACTTTCTCTAACTCTACTTGTGGATTAAATGAGACATCATCAATGCCATGTTCTGCCATATACTGATATACCATTCTTGCACTTAATAGGACAGGCTTTTGCTTATCTCCTGCGTATAATTGTTCAAGCCCTAAGCAATAGTGTATTCTCTCAAAATCAGAAGCTGTCTTTATTTTTCTGGAAGAGAATACCTCAATTAACAAATGATATGCAAGTTCAGTTTCAGTTCTGGAATCTAATCTCTTCTTTCTTTTAAGTTCTGCTATCGCTAAACAAAGATTAGCCAGATATGATTTAACGCTTAAGTTAGCGGATAATTCTCCAGCTACTTGCTGTAAAGCCTTTGATGCTATGCAATAACTTGCGATTGCATCATCATCCATCCCAAGAGTTATGTAATGATTGCCTAATCCTACTTGCAAAGTGCAAAGCTTTATTTCTCTTGATATCTTTGGCACATCTGCAGTTAATTTTTGTAAATAACTAACAGCTTCTCTTAACTTAACTACTGCATCTAATGGTCTGTTTAAGGTAGTAGCTGAATCTGCAGATTGGATTATAATTTCTAGAACACTGTTTTGAATCTTAAATCTCTTCAAATCTTCTATTTCTGGTGCAAAATAACCTGTCCGTGGTTTATAAGGGGTTACTACAACAACATCAGATATTCCTTTACTTAGTGTAGTTAAGTCAGCTAGATCTTCATCATCATGTTCTCGTACGGATAAATGAGTCTCATCTTCACCTGGAAGAGAATTGTTATCATTAGTAATACCATATAGGTTAAGAAACCTATAAAATGTACTTTTTGACATCCCTATTGCTTTAGCGGCGTTTACCGTCTCAAAATAATATTTGTAAGATACTTCAATCATTGCTCTTTCAAATTCTGTACATTTTATTTCCAATGATATGGCAATTTTACCTATCTCTTGTGTTTTTTTATCAAAATCCGGCAAACTCTTTATCTGAAGACGCTCTAGTTCCCTATAATAAGTAGATTTAGACATACCTATTGTTTTAGCAGCTTTTAGTTTGTCATCTTCTGTATCATTTAAGATAATCAACATGCAGTCTTGTACTTCACTAACTTTTAATCCCAATCCAACTGCAATTTCTGCAAGTTCATAAGCACTTTTGACGAGAGTATAAGTACCAGTATCATAACTAGCCTGAGCCCTAGTTCTTAGAGCAGATAATTGAAATTCTATTCCAGGAATTTCCATTTTTGCCAATCTATGAGATGGGTTTCTTGACTGCAAATCCTTCCCCAAAGACTCATGGCTGAGTACCAAAGCTTCTTGGACAATACCTGTACGCCTAGTAGCATCTCTGTATTCTGCTACTTTCCGATATACTGTACTTTTACCAATTCCTAAAGCTTTACCTGCATCACGAGCATCACCATACAATTCCATTGCTACAAATACTACATATTTTTCGATATCAGAAAGTGTTATGCCTTTCTCAACAGCAATTTTAGCTAAGTCTAGCAAGGTATTTGCGCCTTCTTCTCTTAAATTTCTATAAGCAGGGCTTAAGCCATCTCCAAGCCTTAATCTTTCTTCATCTAAAATAACTATAGCATCTAATCCATCTACTGTTACTTTAAGAGTATGGGAGGCTATTGCTTGTTTAAATCCGGGATGAGATGTCTCATAATCTTCTATCCATCTATATAGTGTAGACTTGCCTATGCCTAATAGATCAGAAGCGTTAGTTATAGTCTCACTTTTTACAAGAGCAATTTGTGTCATGCCTTCTATCATCTGGTCTAATTTTATTCCTCTTTCAACTGCTACAATAGCTATATCTCTTACATAATTATTATCTTTTTTACTTGTTTCAGTTTCACTCTTCTTGCTGATTGTTAACATATTCTTATCAAACTCCTTGTTTAATCCTAATTATCATCTGAATCTCTAATAAGTGAACTTAGGTCACTAATTTGCTGCAATTTAGCTATTGCTGCACTATGGATCTGACACACCCTTGACTCAGTTAAATTGAGCTGCACACCTACCTCTCTTAAAGTAAGGTCCTCAAAATAATATAATTCCACAATCTGCCTTTCATTTCCATTTAATAACGAAATTGCTCTGGAGATTACCGAATTAGCTTCTACAATATCATACGTTTCATGGGTGTCAGAGGATGAAAGTACCCTATTTGGTGAGCGGTCTGGAATAGTATCTCCTAAGGTCATCCTTTTACCATCTAAGTTTTTTCGAGACGTCTCTAAACTTTTTATGGCTCCTCTCTTAGGTAAATTAATTATATCATCATATTCAGTCTCAGTTAGATTGAATCTTGCCAGTATTTCTGTATGTGTTGGCGGTTCGTTATTCTTTTCTATAAATGAATCTATAAATTTTTGTACATTAGATGCTTGTGTCCTCAAAAGTCGTGGCACCATATCCAACTCTCGGAGATAATCCATCATCCTGCCTCTTATGGGCTTATATACAAAAGTCTCAAATTTGATGCCGCGAGTCATGTCATATCTATCTAATCCTTCCATCAATCCCATCTGCCCAGGAACAAGCAAATCATCACTATCAACTGATGCTGGAAGTTTAGCAACTATCTTTTCTGCTATATACATTACTAATGGTGTAAATCTTTGCAATAATCTCTCTGCATAATCAGGATGTTTGCCAGATAACTTATACGCAGAGATTAATTCATTATCTGGCATAGTCTGGATTTTTCTATGGTCCACAGAACTAAACTTAAATTTATGCAATCTAGTTAAATCTATTTTATAATCATTACTTCCCTCAATTTCTACTTCTTCTACAAGAGGAATATTCTCATCTGCAACATACCCTAATAAAGAGCTAACCTTTACTTCTAAAGTTCTTGCAAATTCAACAGGGTCAATATATCTAACATTCACGGGCAATGCTGATTCATCTAAATGTCCTGAACGTGTAGCATAATTTAAGATTGTAGCTCCTAAATACCTAACTCTGTTATGCATAGAATATAATACTATTTGGGAACTATCATTTTTAAGGGCAGATACTAAACCTTCAGGCATGCCTAGTCTTTCGGTTAAAACTTCTTGCTTATACCATTGAGTAGGTTTAATATCCTTTAGCTTGTCAACTAAGCCTGAGTCATGTTGCAATACAGGAAATGCTGCATCTCTATTCACCATTAAGCAACCTCCCTAACTCTGCTAGATCATAAACTGTTTTTTCATGTTCAGCTTTTTTGGATACAGTTCTTCCACTCAAGCAAGCTTTATCAAATAAACCAAATAGCCCTGGTAAATCTGTTCCGAGAACATTTGCAGCCTGACGCAGGGTGACATAAGATTCTTCAGGAAGGATAGAAGCGCCATTCTTGCCAGATAATCCATGAGGCAATGGCATATTGCCTGATTCATTGCAAAAATAATCTAGCAATGCTAAAAAACTGTCTTTGTTACTTAACTTAACCATATAAAAATGTCCACCATTGCAACCTATGTCTTTCAGGTAATCTATTTTAAGTGTATATGGTATTATCTTACTGATGATTTTATCTACTTCCTTCTTAGCATTTGTTCGTCTTTGCCTGACTAAATATTCACGAACTAGTTGGGTTGCAGGAATATATTCAATTACCTGTTTTAGGACATTGAGTAAATCTTCGCCAAAATAAAATGAGTTATCTGTCCTAGATATAAGTATATTAGATTTTGCCATTGATTCTGCATCATCTTTTGCTAAGCCAAGATGATAAGCGACTTCATCAATAGTATACATCCTATAAGCTGTTATTGGTAATCTTCCTCTAATCTTTAAACCAGATTGCATCACACTAATAATAGCCTCTCTATCTTGGAAAATTGCCCTAGCTAATGAGGAAATGCTTTTCTTCCAATCTGCAAGAGTATGACTTACTGCGCTATTATTATGTGTATCTGCTGCAAACACATGCGATGCTATAGCATCGGCAGCAGCTGTCAAAAATTTTACCTGCATATTTTTTACTTGAGAACCTGAACCAGCTACATTAAAATAAGGATGAGCTGCATTCACTAGAACAACATTCTGCCTGGCATCATAGATTGCAAGGACTTCATCCGTGCCAC
>Ga0209211_10003951_pt1 | contig 23574 bp, 13 predicted proteins | sample RifGroA2_FD_183992 | JGI IMG/M metagenome (GOLD analysis project Ga0209211, IMG submission 183992) | Groundwater microbial communities from Rifle, Colorado, USA - Groundwater A2 (SPAdes) (version 2) | ecosystem: Environmental > Aquatic > Deep subsurface > Groundwater | place: Rifle, Colorado...
GGCTGTGGCTCAGGATATAATGCAGCGATTATCAAAGAAATTGTTGGCAAAGAAAAAGAAGTCAATGGACAGGTTAAAGGCAGAGTGATAAGTATAGAAGTTGTTAAAGAACTGATTGAATTTGCCAAAAACAATTTAAGCAAAACAGGATACGATGACATAAAAATTATCTCCGACGACGGCAGTTTGGGCAGCAAACAATTCGCTCCTTATGATAAAATCATTGCAACCTGCGCCTGTCCAAGAATTCCTAAACCATGGATTGAGCAATTAACAGAAACAGGTGTTATTGTTGCGCCGATTGGCAGTTTGTTCTCTCAGGAAATGATACAGGCAAAGAAGATTGATGGTGAGCTTGTTGCTAAATCATTTGGCAGCTTCAGGTTTGTGCCGTTAATTGGCAAGTATGGGTTTAAGAAATAAAAAACCAAGGACTAAAGTCCTTGGTATTCATTACAAAAAGCTCGATACTGCCATTCATCCCACATTTGAAAAAGTGGGTATTCTGGCTTTTTGTAATAAACTATTTATATTTGATTAGCTGATACAATCTCTTAGAATTTTTCTTCCGCTCTCCACTCGTTCCTGAGCGCAGCCATACGTTCACTATTATTTATTCGTTAGTTGATTATTTATAGTAAGTGACGTAAATTTTTATACAAATAGTGTCACTTACTATATTTATCGGACATAACTAAATGTATAAATATTTATGTCCGACATTATAATTAATTTATTATTTATTTATACTATTAGTTAATTATTTAATAATTCTTATAATCTTTTGAAAATTTTCATTATTCATTCTCTTCTTATATTTCTGCGCAAGCTCAATAACATTCTTCATTTCAATCTTAATGCCTTTCTTTCTTAGCATATCATTCATTTTTTTCCATATCAAAAACTGGCAGAATTGAGTGACATTTTTTGGATTATTGGTCATGCTTGCTCGTTCAAAATCAACAAGTTTCACGTCAATATTATCATTATTTTTTTTCGTAGTTTTATCTGTTTTACCTATTTTACTTGTTTTATTAATTAAAATATGTTTTACAGGATGATGCATCTCTTCTTTGTTTATGTCTAATTTATCAAGCAAATACATCATCTTGAATATTTTTTTCAATACAATTATTATTTTTTCTTTTGGGTTGTTCTCGATGAAATTTAGTATGAACTCTCCTGCAATATATTCATAAACAAAAAAATTCTCATTTTCATAAATTATTTTTGGCGCAATATCATACTTTTCGAGAATTTTTAAGAACTTTATTTCATTTTCTATCCTGCCAAATGCTTTTGATTTAGGATTTGAGGTTTTAATAACTACTTGTTTATATTTATTTTTATCATTACATTTGTTATATTTACATTTCTTTTTATCTCTATCTTTTTTATCTTTACATTTTATTTTCTTATCAACTTGCTCAGGTTTACATTTATACATTTCTTTGTATTTCCCTTTATACAAATACCCTCTTTTTCCTTTTGTAAAAAATGTTATATTTTCTATTCTTAGGTTTTCAAGTTTTTTTAATAATTCAGATTTCCCTATTTCCCAAACATACAGCTCTTCAAAAGGCACATGCACCCCATCAATCTCTTTGTAATATAAGCAATTATTAGCAATAATTTCTTTTACTTTTTCAGGTTTTGTAAGCTCGCTGAAAATAACGAGTATTTTTCCTTCAGTTGTAAGATAATTATTCACTTTATTGAGAAATTTGCCCAATAGTTCGTAACCATGCTTCCCGCCGTCCAATGCAACATCTTTGTCATTATCATTTTGCGCATTTGGCAGATATGGTGGGTTAAACGTAATTAAGTCAAATTTTTCATTTGGTTTTATTTTTGTGAAAAGATTACTAACTTTAAACTGAATATTAAGCTTAATATTAGAAATGCCAACAGCATTTTTCTTTGCAAGTGCTATTGCTTTAGGATTTATGTCAACTGCAGTAACGTTTTTTGCATATTTGCTTGCTTCAATTGCAAAAACACCGCTGCCAGTGCCCATGTCCAAGACATTCTTATCTTTGGCATATTCTTTAATATGCTTTGCAAGAAGATAGCTGTCTTCTCTAGCTTCGTAAGGCGGTGTCCAATCCATAAATCTGAAATAATCAAGTATTATTATTTAAATAATTCCTTTATTTTGAGACTACTATCTAGTAGCTAAAAAATCGAAAGATTTATATACTAGTTATACCCTAAATATGTAATATAAGCAGTATAAGTAAAAATATAAGTAAATATATACTAAAAGTGCAAAATAATCGAACATTATTTTGCACTTTTGTATATACAAAAGTGATTAATTTGTTCGAAAATTAATCACTTTTAGTATAATATAAATACTAATAATCTACTGTTTCAGTGTTGTCAAAAAGATAGCCAAAAAAACAAGGGTGTCAAAATGTTAGAAGCACAAAAAGAACAAAGCTTGGAAACAGCTGTAAAAGAATCTCAGAATAGTAAAAATGAGACAAAAGAATGCCAAAATATGCCTGATTCTAATAATGAAAAGGTTTGCACATGCTCAAAACAGGGATGTGCACAAAAATGTGCATGCCAGAAAAGCCTTGAAACAGAAGCAGCAAAGACATCTGTTGATATTACAAGCACATCCTCACAGGAATATGTTGATCCAATAACCGAAGAATATCTTATTGAAAGAAATTGTTTAATCTGTCATAGATGGTTCTTATTCTATGAGCTTTGGCCAAAAAAAGACAAGATGATGAACATGAGAATGGGTGTGTGGTAGATTAGTAATATTTTTATTCTATTAAGTTTAGTCTATCCTCATGCCAACACAATTTGAGCAAGCTTGTTATACTAAAAGTGCAAAATAATCGAACATTATTTTGCACTTTTGTATATACAAAAGTGATTAATTTGTTCGAAAATTAATCACTTTTAGTATATAATCTTCTTAAAAAGGTGCCAAAAGGCAAAATAACAACCTATAGAGAGATAGCAAAAGCTCTCGGCAAGAGAGGACAGATTTACAGGGCAGTTGGCAGGGCAATGGCCAACAACCCTTTTGCTCCAGAAGTGCCGTGCCATCGTGTTGTATTAAGCAATGGGCGTATTGGCAATTATTCTGCAACAGGTGGAATAAAAAGAAAAATTGAATTGTTAGAAAGCGAAGGAATCGAAATAGAATGTAAAAAAAGAAATAATAAAATAAAACATTTTGAAAAAGTTTTGTACAGGTTTTAATTGCTTGTTTCTTTAGCGATACATATCTTAAGACAATTATTTCTTTCTAAACTTTCTTCTTTTTCTTGGTTTTTTTGATTTCTTTCTCTAAACCTAACTCGTCAAGCAATTCCTTGTATCTGTTTCTGATAGTGACTTCTGTAACGCCAGCAACATCTGCTACTTCTCTCTGTGTTCTTTTCTCGCCGTGTATCAGCGCTGAAACATACAATGCTGCAGCTGCAATTCCTGTTGGCCCTCTGCCAGATGTCAATTCAGATTTCTGTGCCCTCTCGAGAATCTCTATTGCCCTGCTCTGTGTTTCTGCAGTTAATTTCAATGCACTTGCAAATCTTGCGACATAATCAGCGGGATTGCTTGGTAAAATAGTTATGCCTAATTCTCTTGTTACAAACCTGTAAGTTCTGCCGATTTCTTTCTTTTCAATGCCGGATGCTTCAGAAAGCTCGTCAAGAGTTCTTGGAACATCATGTCTTCTGCAAGCAGCATATAATGCTCCTGCAACAACGCTTTCCATGCTTCTTCCTCTTACTAAGCCCCTTTGGACAGCAAGAGTATAAATCCTTGCAGATTCCTCTTCGACAGATTCAGGTAATTTTAAATAGCTTGAAACTCTTTTCAATTCAGCCAATGCTAATTTAAGGTTTCTTTCAATAGCTGTGCTGATTCTGTACTGCCATTTTCTCAGTCTAAAAAATTTGTTTCTATCTTTATTGCCTAATGCATAAATATCAGCTTTTCTTCCTACTTCTGTTCCTAAACCACGGTCATATTGGGTGTAAGTCATTGGAGCGCCGGTTCTTCTCTTGCTTTCTCCGTCATCACTGTCAAATTCTCTCCATTCCTGGCCAAAGTCAACCATTTTTTCTTCGACGACAAGACCGCAATCTTTACAGATTATTTCTCCTTTTTCTTTATTCCAGAATAAGTTAATGCCGCCGCATTCAGGGCATTTTTTAACATATTGTGCCATTTTTATTCCCTCCAAGGGATTTCCCAACAAAATTTAAATGTTTAATTGTAACTATATATTAAACTTTGATTAACTTTATAAATTGGAAATCTCGCAACCTTTTTAAATCTTTCGCTTTTTTCAGACGATGATATCAAAAATTATATATACTTGAGAGATTCACCGGTTAAATATAACTGTGTTTAATGAATGTGTGCTAATTCGAACTTTTTTAGCTAATTTGGGTGATTTAATGGAAAATGAAACCTTACCTGATGATTTATTGGCTATTTTGGCTTGTCCTGTCTGTAAAGGTGATTTAGATTACAAAAAGAAGCAAAATCAGCTATTTTGCGCTAAATGTAATGTTAATTATCCTATACAAGATGGAATACCTATTCTTCTGCCTGTTAGCACAGATAAATAAGGTAATTTATCCTTTTTTTCTTATTTTATTTAATTTATTCTGATTTATACTAAAAGTCCTTAGCTTCCGAACAAAACTCAAGGACTTTTTAGTATATAACATCAACTAAAAATATATAAATATCACATTAATTGATTACAAATATATCCTCAATTATGTTAAACAAATTAATTTTAGAACCAAAATCAAGGATTTTTTGTACCTAACAGATTTGCCAACGTCGCATAATCTGGTATTGCGCCGGCCTTGAGCATCAAGGTCAAGCAAGCCGGTTTCCTTCGGGATACAAGAAAAATCCTCTCCACCATTGCCAACGTCGCATAATCTGGTATTGCGCCGGCCTTGAGCATCAAGGTCAAGCAAGCCGGTTTCCTTCGGGATATCCCAGTTCAAATCTGGGCGTTGGCGTTACGGAGAGGATTTTTTAATTAGTTTATGTTAGTTGGACTCCGAACGTAGTGAGGATGTCCAACCAGCTGACCTTTTCCCAAGTTTTGCGCACGCAAAAGCTGGTGGTAATCTGTGCGTTGGCGTAATTTATATTTTTTCATTAACAATTTAAACAGGTACATTTTCTCATATAATACATGTCAAAATTTCTAAAATATTCAGCAGGCGGAACCCTTGTTTACTGGATTGAAATCCTTTTAACAGTAACAATAACAGAATTAACTAATGTTTGGTTTATGTATGCATTTTTGATTTCTCTTATGATTGGTTTATTTTTGTTATATTTCTATCATAAATATGTTACATTTGAATGCCATGTCCACAAAGATTATCAGTTTCTTTTATTCTTTTTAGTTACATTATTTATTTATGCAGGATGGTATACTGTAAGTTATTTTGGGCATATATACATTTCAACACATTATTTGGCTGTTGTGATCTTGTCAAGCGCCCCATTCAGTTTATTAGGTTATTTTATTAACAAGAACTATATATTCAAAGACAATAATCAGCCAGTATGTAAATAATGGCATAAGTAAAAAACAGATTTAATCTTAAAAATTATACTCCTGCCTTTTTATGCACAATTTCTATGAAATCGCCTGCGAAATAAACCTCTATATCTTTTCTTTTTGTAAATTCATACAATGCTTTACTGTGCTCGTCGCAGACTTTTTTCATGTTGCATTTCGGGCAGATTGTTTCGTAAACATCATCTTTTCTGAACCAGAATTTGCACGGCACATCAAACAGCCATGTTAATTTTTTTCCAAGCTGCGATGCTTTTGATATATTATACGTTTTTTTATGATATTCTTTTTGATTAATAACATGCCCTACTGTGTTGCAATGCTTACAGTGAAACACCTTGCCTTTATGGTGTGTCTGGAATAATTTGATATCTTTGCCGCATTTTGGGCAGGTATGTTTATGGCCTTCCCATTTCTCGTCCTCAACTTCAACATCATAACAGTTTGGGCATATATGAATTGCCCCAATATTAATCATTATTGCGTCGCATTTCTCGCATTTTTTTTCTTTCATGGTCCATCCTTTTTACTACATTTCTTTATTTGATCTCAAATCCTGATCTCCATTCATAATCTTCTTTTGCATAATTTAATCTTTCTTTATTGTCTGAGTATAATGTGAATAATTTTTCGCCTTTTTTAACAAGATCATTTTTGTGCACATAAAGATATACCCCGGCTCCTTTGTCGTGCGGTGCTCCTGCAATTCTTGCCAGTCTGTTGATCACTTTATTGTCAACATGAATAATCTTTCCGCTTTTATGAGCATTGAATGTAAAGTTGAATTTACCAATCTTTATTTTTTCAGGATTACCTAATTTTCCGCCCTGTGCATTAATAATTTCTTTGAACTTTGCAAACGCTGCGCCGGATTCAAGAATGCCTTTTGCATAACTGTAGCCCTCTTTCTTTTTTGCTTTTCCTATCAACTCAAATAGATCTCCAGCAATATGCAGACATTTTCTTTTTAATAAATTATGATATTTTTCTTCATGACCATTTTTCAATAAGTATAATACTTCCCGCGCTTCAAGTGCCGGGCCTATACCATTGCCTATTGGCTGCGAGCCGTTTGTAATGAACACTTTTACTTTTAAATCTATATCTTTTGCAACTTCCATGAACTTTTTTTTTAATTTTATTGCATCTTTTATATGTTCTATTTTTGCTCCTCTGCCAACAGGAATATCTATTAGTACATGTGTAGCAGAGACACATTTCTTTTTTGAAAGAATGCTCGCAATCAACTGTCCTGTTGGGTCTAAGCTTAACGGATGCTCTACCCTGATGATTTTATCGTCGCTTGGAGCAAGATTTAATGCGCCACCCCATGCTAAACAACCATTGGTTTTCTTTACAATCTGTTTTAGTTTTTCTGCAGAAAATTCTACATTACATAATACTTCTATTGTATCTGCTGTTCCGGCTGCGCTGGTAATAGATCTTGAGCTTGTTTTAGGAACTGTTACTCCAGCTGCTGCAAGTATAGACACAACTATGGGTGTTGTTCTGTTTCCTGCAACACCGCCAATGCAATGTTTATCTACTACAATACTTTTGTTAAATTTTAGGATTTCTCCTGTGTTTATCATTGCTTTGGTTAATGCAACTGTTTCTTTATGGCTAAGCTTGTGCATATAACACCCAGAAACAAAATAAGTTATCTCTATTTCATTCAGCATATCTTCGCTGATATCCTTTATTACCGCAAATATTTCTTCATCATTTAATCTCGCGCCTTTTAATTTTTTTTTAATATATTCTACGCTTTTTGGTTTTTCTTCAAGACAAACATGAACATGAGCACCTTTTTTTACACCTAAATGTTCAAATGTTTCTGAAAATATGCCTATCTCCCCTCTTTTTACAAGTTCTTCTGTTGTATCTAATGTTGCTATAACTTGTCTATGATCTCGTTTGATACTTATCCTGTCCAAAGAATAAATATCCATTAAATCTGCATCTTTTTTGTTTAATACAGCTATAAACGGATAGCCAGTATGCATGTCTAGTTTTTTTACTTTGAATTTCATGTTGTTTGCCTTTTGTTCATTTATTCTAAACTTTTTATCATTAACTATTATTTAACACTTATAACAATTATATAATCATATCTCTCCTCTATTATTTTCTCTTTTAATTTTTTTATTTTTGGTTTCATAAAAACTTACTAATTTTGCTAATACTGAAAGAATTATTGGCCCTAAGATAAATCCACCAATGCCAAAATAAGTGATACCTCCTAAGATTCCTATTAAAATAATCATTGGATGGACGCTTGCTCTTTCTCCTATAATTTTCGGTTTTAATACTAATTCCATAAGACTAACTAAAATCATACATCCGACCAATAACGAGATGCCTTTTATAATCATAATATTTTCAGATGCCATAATGCCGTTAATTATTAAATATAATGACGCTGGAATCCATATTAACGATGAGCCAACAACAGGCAGCAGTGAGAGTATCGCCATTATAATCCCTAATATTATTGGATTTGGGATTCCTACAAGATACAATCCTATTCCGCCAACTATACCAACTAACATAGAAACAATAATTTGGCCATAAACAATTGCATTTGTTGTATCTTTTATTTGGGTAATCAGCTTCTTATGCTGAAATTCATTTAATGGAAAGTTTTTCTTAATATACCAAATCACCTTTTCTCCTTCAATAAACAGGAAAAACACCATACAAATCATGATTATAAAATTAAGTATTTTTGATGGCAGGCTCATAAGAAAAACAAAGGACATACTATACAATTTTTTTCCAATGTCGCCCAACGTTTCAATAATGCTGCTCTTTAAATTGTATTCATCTATAAATCCATTTATTTTTTTGTTTAGTTCACAAAAATAATTACTGCAGCCTTCATAAAAAAAATCTTCTTTATCAACGCTTAATTTTATATATGAATATGCCTCACCAGACTCTTTAACCAATCCATTAATTAAAAATGTCAAAGGTACAATGATTAATATTATTATCAATATTGTGATTATTGCAGATGCAATACTTTTTGATTTAATCTTTTTTTCAATGAATTTATATAATGGATAAAATACAACAACTATTACCACTGCGTTTAATACACTTATTATGAAATCCTTAACTATCATATAAGAAAGGAATAATAATGCTGCAGCTAGAATATAAAAGAAATATTTACGCGTTTCTAAAACCATATTATTCTCCTTTTTATTCTTACATTTATTAGCCTATTCTTAACCTAAAGCTAAACTTATATAAATCTTATTGTTTTCCTTATTTATAATCATATGTTATTTAACTGTTTTATGACTACTTTAGAGTAAATAAAACCAAAACATTTAAATAGGAGTAAGTTATTCCCTATATAAGCTTAGAATTAAAAGGGTTGATTCTGAATTACTTGAAGGTATAAAATCATATATCTGCATGTATTTTATATTTAAAATTAAACATAATTTGGGGGTTATAAAATGATTATTGGAGACAGGTTATTAAATAGGTTAAAAGAATTCGGCTTAAACAGCTATGAAGCTAAGATATGGGTATCTTTGCTTAGCAGAGGTATTTCAAGTGCTGGTGAGCTAAGCGACATTTCTAGTGTTCCACGATCAAGAGCTTATGATGTTTTGGAAAGTCTTGAAAAGAAAGGCTTTATTGTTATGAAGATTGGCAAACCAATAAAATATATTGCAGTAAAACCAATAGAAGTTATTGAAAGAGTCAAGAAAAAAGTTAAACAGGACGCTGAAAATCAGGCACAAATAATTGAAGAGCTTAAGAAAGACGAAATATTACAAGAATTAGATGTTCTTTATACAAAAGGCGTTGATATTGTTGATCCTTCAGAGCTTAGCGGAGCATTGAGGGACAGATTGAATGTTTATCATACAATGAATACAATGATTAACAATGCTCAGAAATCAGTAGAGATTTTAACAACCGAGCAGGGCCTTTTAAGAAAAGCAGATTCATTGAAGAGATGCCTTGAAAAAGCTGCTAAAAGAGGAGTAAAGGTAAGAATTGCAGCCCCAATTACAAAGAAATCACAGAAGGCAGTTGAAGTTTTAGAAAAATTTGCAGAGTTAAAGAATGTTTCAACAGTTAAAGCAAGATTCTGCATTGTTGACGGCAAAGAAGTTATTTTCGCATTATTGGATGACCAAAAAGCAGTTCCATCATACGATGCTGGAATTTGGGTCACTACAGAATTTTTTGCAGGAGCATTACAAACAATGTTTGACCAAGTTTGGGGAAAACAGTTGACTGTAAAAGTTGACAACTGATTTTTTTAATTTAATTTTTTTAATTTATTTAATCAATTTCTTTTATTTTTATTATCTATTTTATTATTTATCTATCCCTTTATTTATTTCTCTATTTATCTTTCTTTCTTTCTTTCCATCTTTCTTGTGACACGTTTCAATTTTTCACCGCAAACCTTCCGCTTTCTCCAAAAGATTTCCGATAATTTTTTCACGCTTTAAATATTCTTTTCGGTTTTCTCTAAGTTATTAAATTCATTTTCGGAAAATTTGCGGAAATATCGTCGATGGTTATAATAAGAAGTTCTGCTATTATAATCTGTATCTTTATTTGTTAATCAATGTGTTAAGAGGTGTTTGTCATGGAAATTGGCGATAAGATTGTTCAGGGAAGAGAAGGAAAAATAGATTTGGCAGTTGAGTACACACTTGCATCAGTTGTTTTAAGTTGTTCTTTTGCATTAACATCCTCAGAACATCCTTATCAGCAAACTTCATTGGAAAATGCAGTATCACCATCTGAACCTGTGAACAATTACAAAATTGTCAAGGTGGATTTAGTAACTTTTCTTAAAGCAGCAACTTCAGGTAATAATAAGAATGCAAAGCAGCCTATACGCTTAATATCTTCATTGAGAGAAGAATATGATTCAGCTTCTTATAATTCTTATATGAATAGTTCTGATATAAACAGTTCTTATTCTGCTGCAGACATAGCTCTTAATCCTTTTGTTGTTTCTTTGGCCGGTGTATTAATTTTGAAAGGTATAAGAAGTCTATTTATGTCGCATTCATGGGATAATGCAATCTCAAGAGCAGTAAGTTATCCTGTAAGGTTTATGGGTCATTTGTATAAATAGGTGTAAACTAAAAAGACAATGAGATTTATTCGTTTAGAGTATCAAAAATAATTAGTTTTTTAGAAAATTACTTCCTTTTAGCATATTTATTCATCAGGTATTGTTCCTTCATTCACTGTTGCTTCCAACATATCTTTTATTGTATCTATTACACCAGTATTTATTGGTGTTATCAGCGCATAATTATCATCAGCTGTTCTAAACACCATAAACCCTTTAGAATACAAGCTCACGTCCATGAATCTTCCTTTTTTTAAGACATTATAATCATGAAATTTTTTAAAATCAAATATAACTGCTCTATTGAGAATATGTGGTGTATTGACACAGATACATTTGTCGTCTAAATTTTTAAATACTGTCTGAATGTCTTCATGGATTTCTTCTCTAACAAAATAATAATCTGTCCAATCATCATATTTAAACAGAAGTTCTTCGTCTTTGGCATAACTTTTTCTTCTGTCAATAATTCTTGCACCAGGCATTACATAATCAGCAGGTAAAGCATCTTCATATAATTTATCACTTGTTTTGTAAGGTCTTGCTTCTACCTCAGAAACCAAAAAATCTATCCCTTTTTCGGAAATTTTGGGAGTAAACAGCGAAAGAATTCCGACACCACTAGCAATTAATAGTTGTCGACAAGTCATAACTTCTTTAGAAACAATTTAAGTATAAATATTTAATGGAACTATTGCTTTAAGATAAAATTTACTATTTATTTTGATTGTTTTTTATTCCATACTCTTTTTCGCTCCCAACACGTTTGTGGGACGCAGTCCCCCGTTACATGAAAAGTTTAAGTTTTTTCGAAGAGTTTTATCAGAAAATAAAATTCGTAAACCTAAACCAATAAATAAATTCATGAGACGGGTGGCTTCGCCCTAGAACTAAACAAAGGAATTCATCTTTTTCCAATAACATCGCTGATTGGTTTCCTTAAATTAATTGTTTCAATTACTTTCGCAACAAGCGGCGCAATACTTACTTCTTTGTACCATGGATAAATTTCAAAGAACTTCTCGTTGTGGTAGACAGTATCTGTGCCTAAAACCAAAGTTAACATCTTTTTTTCATACAACTCATGGAATCTGTCAATGCATTTTCCGTTCATCATGGCAAATGATGTGGCAACCATAATATTCTTTGCGCCGTTTTTCTTAAGCTCATTAATGACGCCGTTCATTGTTCCGCCAGTGTCAATTATGTCGTCAACAATCAATACATTTTTATTTTTGACATCTCCTATTAATGCCACGTTTTCAATAACATTCGCTTTTCTGTAATCTCTTTCCTTGTTGACCAATGCAAGACCGGCATTCAGCATTCGTGCATAATATTTTGCTCTTGCAGCGCCGCCCATGTCTGGACTCACGACTACAAGATCATCAAGAAGCTGCAGATGATTATCTTTTATGTAATCCAATATTGTGTTTGCCCCAAACAGATTAATAAAATCAGTTGTTCGAAAAAAACCAGTTATTGCATCTGAATGCACATCCATTGTGATGATGGAATTTATACTCAAATGTTCGAGAAGATTTGCGATCAAACTTGCTGTTATTGGCTCTCTTGCTTTTTTCTTTTCCTGTCTGGCGTATGGATAAGGAAGAACAACCAAATTGACAAATGCAGCGCCTGCTCTTCTCGCTGCATCAATCGCACAAAACATCGCAATTAGCCTGTCATTTATTGATTTTGGGTGATGGGGATTTTCCATGCACTGCACGACATAAACATCATCTCCCCTTACAGAATCTTGTATAACTACCTTTATTTCGCCGTTTGCAAATGTTTCTTCTTTTGTTTCAACAATTCTAATCTCATTATTTAATTTAAGATTCTTTAGCTCATTGAATATCTTATCTCCAAAATAGGTTCCAGCTTCGCAAGAAATAACAGTTAGTCTGCCTCGTGTTATGCAATCCATAAACTAAAGAATAGATGTATAATTTATAAAATTTTTGATTGCTCAAATTGGGTTCAAACCCCTTTAGCTCTGCTACGATGTCAATACCCAATTTGAGGCTTAAATGCTCAAAAATCAACAGATTTTTGGCACATCAGAAATCTTTGATTTCTGAGTGAAACCCCACAGCTCTGCTGTGAATGGGTTTTTTATTGAATAACTATTTTATTTTATTAAACATGTCATCAACAACATTAGTATCCCATCCTTTTTCAGCAAGTTTCTTTTTGATCTCTATTCTTGAAGCGCCTTTTTTATGCTGTGTTTTGATATAATTGATTAACAGCTCTAGTCCAATCTCCTGATTAAATCCGAGGAGTTCATCAACTATATTTTTGTTCCACTGCTTTTTCAGCAATTTTTCTCTTATTTCAAGTGTTGTATGTTTTTGGAACAATTCATACTTAACATAATCCTTAAGCTGCTCAATCTTTTTCCTGTTGTCAAATGCTATGCAGCTTTCAATAACCTCTTTATCCCACCCTTTTTCTCTAAGTTTTTTCTTTATTTCTGAAATATCATTGCCTTCTTTTATTTCTATCTCAATATATGCTTTCAATATTCTTATTCCTTCCTCGTCGCTGATTCTTAAATATCTGTCAACTATTTCAACAGGCCATCCCTTTTCAATTAACTCATTTCTAAGCTCCAAGATACTTTGTTTTTTATTTTTCTTGCTTAATCTTTCTTTGATATATTTTCCTAATTCATAGACGCTTGTTTCACCGTCAAGGCCAAGCATGTTCTCAATCATTGGAACTGGCCAGCCTTTTTTAACTAAATCATCTTTTATTAGCAGCTTATTCCTTCTCGTCTTCAATGCATTGTCTATGTAGTTTTTTAATTCTTTTTCAACTGATTTAGGAGTTATTTCTAATAATTTATCAATAACCTCTTCTTTCCATCCTTTTTTAACAAGTTCATTTCTTATCATCAATATGTTTGCTTTGCTCTTCAATCTTTCTTTTACATAAATCTTAATATCTCTCAGATAATCTTCTGGTTTAACAGGCAGCATTTTATCTATAATAGTTTCCTGCCAGCCTCTTCTAAGAAGTTCTTCTTTTATTTGTGTTCGTGAACTGCCTTTGCTTAGTCTGTGTTTTACATATTCATTTAATTGTCTTGTTGTCTGTTCAAGAACATGCTCTGGTTTTACTTCAAGAACTTTATCAACATGTGTCGGATGCCATCCTTTTCTTATTAAATGCTCTCTTACTTTTAATGGGTGTATTCCTTTTTCGATAAGCTCTTTTGCATATGTTTCCAGAGCATTCAAGCTTTTCATTTCAACTTGTTTAATATATTTTTCAATAACTTCTTTATTCCATCCTTTGCTTATTAGCATTTCTCTTACTTTAACTATATGCATTTTTCTTGAAACATCATGTATATAATGCTCGAGATTAACTTTTTCAGCTTCCAAGAAATGCATTTCTCTTTTTCTCTTGTTGACGTGATGCTTGTAGATGCCGTATGGCAGGTAAGCAGCACTTCCAATGACTACCAAAACAATCAATAACAGCAAGATTAATATTGTAAATACAGTTGTCTTTCCGAATCTGATTGGTTTAGCAACCTTTGGACAATCGCTTGGGCATGTTTCAGAGTTTTCAAAATTAGCGCAGTATCCGTCGCCGCATTTGCATCCAGTTTCATCAAACACTTCTTTTTCATCAGTTTCTTTTCCGACGACCATATACATATCTTTCTCTGAACAATCGCTTATGTGGAACTGATAATACTGATTACTGCCCATGATTGCATTAATGCTTGTTTCTCCTAACACACCTTCAGCAACAATCTTTTCAATCTGTTTTCTTCCAGCTGGATTGGCTAACAGCTCTGTATGTGTTAATCCAACTTCCCAATAATTCTGGCATGTGTTATTTATGTATTCGTCGCCAATATGCTGGGCGCTCTTTACGCCGACAATACCATCATTTGGAACAACAACTTTCTCGCCGTTAGCAAGAACTTTCTCAAAGAATACATTGCTGAATGGGTAAGGCTTGTTTCCTGCAATGACATAATAATCTATACTTGGAATTTGTGGTGTAATTAATCCTTGTGAAAGTTTTGAAATAATATTACTATTTACATTGAATAAAGGCGTGTCTGTTTTTGCATTAATTAAGAATTGGAACAGCTTCTTGTATGGTTCTATTCCTGGGGTTCCTTCGTTAGGACTGCCGACTACAACTACTCTTTTCACTTTATTCACAAATTGATAAGCTGGCTTGTCAGCAGGTTGTTTTAAGTTCTCCTGATATGCATAGTACAATGCTTGTTGTGTAGTTATTCCTCCTAAACTGTGCGCAGCAATATAGATTCTGTCAAATTTATCCTGCTGTTCCTCAATCAATCTTGCAAATTCTTTTGCATTCTTTTCTATTTCATCAGTTGTTGGATAAGCAAATGTCCATGCTTGGAATGGCTGCTCTGTTAGTTTGATGTCTTTTATAATCTCTTCATACTTTGCAGGACTGCTTGCAAGACCATGGACAAGTATAACTGCATCTCTCGACGGTGTTTTCGGCATGTAAACAGGTTCAAGCGTGGCATTTAAGCAGTTCAAGCACAGGATGCCCATTAATGCTACTTCTATCTCTTTATTATGGTCAAGATAACTGCTGGCATTTATTATATCTGCATTTACTAATTTAGTTTCATAGTCAATATCACTTTCTATATGTTCCCATGTATCTAATCCCTGCTCGTCTTTACCTGTGTTGATGTACAGTGCAAAGGACTTATTTTCAAATCCAACTGGCTCAATTAATGGAATGGTTATTGCTATGTTTTCTGTTTCAAGTGGTTTAGACTTGGAAATTATTGAAGCATCAAACTTAAACTTAAGTGGTGCGCCAATTATTCTTAACATTGAATTTTGCGGTTGCATGGCTTCTTCATCAATTGTTGTGCTAACCAATCCTGTTTTCTCGTCGTAATATTCAATCTTGTCTTTCATTGCTGCAACTGCATTCTTAAATTCAGTTATATTAATTGAAACTTCAGTAATATTTATCGGCATGAAATTAGCAAACTCTTCCTCAATAGTTGTTTCTCTTATTATCTTGTTGCCGCAGGTTAATTCGTTAACTGTTTCTTTTTTCTTTGGCTCGCAGTTTGCCCCTGTGCATTTTAATATATTCACGTCAGCATATTTGTCAGGAATGTTTATCGTGAAGTCAATATTATCTCCAGTGCACTTTACATTAAATGGCGTCATTATCACAGAATATCCTGCTTCTTTAACCTTAGTTTCTGCATTAGATGTTTGTTTAGATTCTTCTTTGTATGTTGTTACAGGCAGCTTTGTCTCAGAATAGGTTACATTCGTACATGGCAGTGCATTCTTTTCTACTTTATCTTCATATTCGCCGGAAACAATGCTGACTGTTTCAACCTTGGTCAATTTTCTCTTGACAATATAGCTGAACTCCTTCTTTTCTCCAGACTTCAATGTGTCGACACTCCATTCTATGATTGGATCATCTTGTAATATTATAGGTTTTTCTCCGACGAAAACTAACTCTGTTGCAGAATTTGCAACATGTTTTGGAATGAATTCTATTACTTTGATGTTGTTTATCTTCTTAGATTTTCCACTCTGTACTATTTCTACTTTATATAACCAATTTCTGTATCTTGTTATTAACTCACTCTTGCTTTCCCCTGTTATAATTTTTATCTTCAGCTCTTTTGATTTTCTATTTGCTCCTTCTGTGACACCTACATTTAATCCCAGTATAACTGGTTTTGTGTCTTTATCATTTTCTACTTTTGAAGATGCAAATACAACATCATTCTCTGTAATTGTTGTGCCAATTAACCTGTCAGCAACTTTAATGTTATGCTCTTCTAATAATTTAGTTAATTCTTCAGCAGATTCATCACCTTTAACCACAATTCCTTTTTTCTCTTTTCCAAGCTCTTTTTCTTCTTTTGGAATTGTTAATCCTTCTTCAGTAATTTCTTTTTCAGGAGTTTCTTTTAATCCTTCTTCAACAATTTGTTTAATTAATTCCTGCGTCTTTTCTTCTTCGCTTATCTCTTCTTCAGGCTGTGTTTTTTCAGCGATTACATCTACTGCCTTGCCAAACTTATCCATCCATGTTTCTTCTAATTCTTCTTCAGGAATTATTACTTCAATTTTTTCAGGCAGTTCTATTACCTTAACTTCTTCTTCTGCTGGTTCTTCCTCTGGCAATATTTTAACTTCTTCTGTTACAGGCTCTTCGATTAAAGGTACGTAAGATGCAATATCTTCAGCTTCTTCTGGTTTTTCTTCCTCTATTAATTTCTCTTTTTCTACTCGTTTTTCTTCTTCTTCTATCTTTTCAGGTTGTTTTTCTTCAATTGGAACTTCTTTTTCAATTTCTTCTTTTACTTTTTCCTTTTCAGGCAAGAATATATCTATTATTGCATCAATTGCTTTGCCAACTTTGTCAAGCGGTGTTTCTTCTTCAGGGATTATTACTTCAGCTTCTTCTGAAGGTTTTTCTTTAATTATTTCTTGTTCTTCTTCGCTAGGAACTTCTGCTTCTTCTTCAATTTCTTTTGGTATTTCAATTGGTACTTGTCCAATCTCTTCTTCTGATATCTCTTCTGGAACTAGTTCAACTGGCATTTCCTCTGCCATTTCTCCACTTATTTCTTCAGGCACTTTTTCTTCGGCAGCCTCTTTGACTTCTTCAACTTCTTCAGGTATAACAGCTTCTCCAATCTCGTCTAATATATTGTTTAAATCTTCTATATCTTGTGGTACTTCTTCCTCATTTATTTCTTCAATCTCTACTTCACTGTTTATTTCCTGAACATCTGGTGTAATATCATTATTATTTTTATCTAATGTTTCTTCACCTTCAAATGTGATTGTTACAGCAGTTACTTCTTCTGTTTCTCCTGTTTCAGTGTTCTCAACAATGATTGTTGTTGCAGTGTGTGTAGATTCAATAGAAGTTTCCTGCCCAATTTCTGTTTCTTCTTTTAATTCTTCTATTACCTCATCAGCTTGCTCTTCTTCATTTGTTTCTATTACATCTAAAGTGCCTTCAGTATGTTCAGTAACTATCTGTTCAACTTTTTCTGTAGTTATCTTAACATCTTTCCAATCTTCAGGTATTATATCTTTCACAGTGTCAATAATTTCAGCAATGTGCTCATCAGTTGGTTGGAGAGCATTTTCAATTGGTTTTCTAATAAATGTATCCTCTAATTTTTCTGGTGGTTTTTCTTCAGTTTTGCATTTTTCTCTTTGAGTTACCTTTGTAATTGTTTGGCATATTCTGTTTGTCTTAGTGCATGTTTCATATCTCGCTCCGTTACTGCATGAGCTCCACTGGCATTCTTCTTTTGGCTCGCAGAATAAATTGCAGCTGCCTGTTGCTCTTCCAACTATCCCGCTTGGACAGCATTCAGCTGTGTCTGTGTATTCACCAAGACATTTGTTTAAATCCTTGCATACTCTTGTTTTCTGATAAAGTTTATTTTCTTTACCACTTCTATCATTAACTATTTTTTCTTCACATTTTGTCCAGTCTTCACATACAATATCTGGTATACATTGTTTACATTTGCCGTTTTCACAGCCAGATACGCAGTTAACAGCATCTCTTGTCGGACTTAAACCTGAGCAGATATATTCTACAACTTTTGTTTTATCAGCACATCTATCTCCATATCTATATTCTGCACCGCTTGAAAGACCGTAAACATAACCGGTTGTGTAAGTATCACTGCCGTCGCTGTCTGTGCATGATTGATATAATTCACATTTATTACTTGTACATTTATATCCTGAATCACACTCGCTATCACTGTAGCAGCAGCTATCCTGCTCTTTATACTCGCTTGTTGTGCAGTCTGTGCTTGTTCTTACACATGTTCTGCTCATCTTTTTATCAGCGCATCTGCCCCAACCACTGCAAGAAGTGCTTGATTCACATATTGGTGGGATTATTATTTCTGGTGTTACAACTGGTTCTTCTGGTGTTGGTTCGCTTGGTGGTGTTGATGGCGGTGTTCCTTCGCCTCCTCCATCAGGTTGTTGCGGTGTGCAGTCTCTTATTGTTATTGTCGTCGTGTTTCTGGAACTGCTATTATCTGCACCATCATGAGCTGTTATTTGTAATGTAACATTATCTCCAATAGTGAATTTGCCTGTTGTAAGATTCCTGCTGGTGTTATCACCATTATTGACATTGTTAATTATCTCTGAATAATTTATTCTGGCAATATTAGCTGAGCTTGTAACAAACCAGTTAAAGTATAATGTTTGTGCATCAAGATCAATATCACTTGGAATTCCGCTGCCATTTATCTTTTCTGTCGAGCAATTATTTGGCGAGTAAATGTCTGTTGCGTTAATATACGGCGCAAGATTGGTCACATTATTTGCAGAATAATTAATAGGCGAACTATTGCTTACACCATCATAAACAACAACCTGCACAGTTAAATTGCTCCATTTAGTAAAGTTATTATGATTGAGGAATGAGCTTACGTTAGTATTGTTAGCTAATCCAGATGTGAAATTTCCAAATCTATGTGTTTTGTTGACGAACCAATCATAATAAATAGTCATTGCATCGCCGTCAATATCCCAAACCTTAGAAGTAATGTTTACAGTTGTGTTAGTATATATTGTGTCTGGACTAAATGCTACTTTGACTGATTCTGCGGCATAATTACTTATATTAATAGTCAAATTCTGTGGTGTGCTGTTAACAACTCCGTCGTATAAAGTAACCATCACAGTAACATTGCTCCATTTACTGAAATTAGCTGGTCTTAAAAATGAGCTTATGTTTGTGTTGTTGTTGATACCAGTCGTGAAATTAACAATTCTATATGTATTATTAATATACCAATCAAAGTAAGCAGTTAAAACATCTCCACCATCTGTGTTGTCAATATCCATAGCAACAAAGGTTGCATTAACTGTATCATTTGCATAAGCTGTTGACGGCGAGAGGACAGACGCTCTTATTTCTGGAGCAATATTGGTGACATTATTTGCAGAATAATTAACAGGCGAGCTATTGCTTACACCATCATAAACAACAACCTGCACAGTCAAATTGCTCCATTTAGTGAAATTGCTGTTATGTAAGAAAGAGCTTACATTGGTGTTGTTAGCTAATCCAGATGTGAAATTTCCAAATCTATGTGTTTTGTTGACGAACCAGTCATAATAAATAGTCATTGCATCGCCGTCAATATCCCAAACCTTAGAAGTAATGTTAACAGTTGTGTTAGTATATATTGTGTCTGGACTAAATGCTACTTTGACTGATTCTGGCAGATAATTAGAAATGTTTATGCTTACATTTACAGCAGTGCCATTAACTGTTCCGTCAAATGGTGTTGCCTGCACTGTAATGTTAGTCCATCTGCTGAAGTTTCCAGATGTAAGGTTGTCAGAGATGTTTGCATTAGGATTAATACTTCCGAAGGATGTGCTTGCAAACATTGTTCCATTTCTGAACCAGTTGAAATATACTGTTCCAACATTATCGTTTAAGTCAGTATAATTTGCAGTTGCATTTAGTGTGTTATTGCCATAAGCAGTTGTTGGCTTTAATGATAAAGTGATTGAAGGAGCAATATTTGTGAAATATACATACGAGCTGTTTATAGGCGTTGAATTACTGAAACCATCATAAATTGCATATTGGAATGTAACATTGCTTGTGCCGCTGTAATTGCCTGTGCCTAAATATGTTGAAACATTTGTTCCATTTGCAACATTGGTTGTGATATTTGTTACATTTCTTATTTCGTTTACAAACCAGTCAATGTAAACAGTCATTGCATCTGAATCAATATCCCATACTTTTAGTGTTGCGTTTAGTGTATCTGTTATTTCTGGGCTGTGTGGGCTGATTATTGGGCTAATTGCTATTGGAACAAAATTAGAGATATTAATAGTTAGATTTTGTGGTGTGCTGTTGACAACGCCGTCGTATAAAGTTACCATGACAGTAACATTTGCCCATTTAGTATAATTAGTGTATTTTAGGAATGAGCTAATGTTTGTGTTATTATTCACACCAGTTGTGAAGTTTGCAAATCTGTATGTTCCATTCACAAACCAGTCAAAGTAAGCTGTTAATAAATCACCGCCGTCGCTGTTATCTATATCCCATGTTACAAAGGTTGCATTAACTGTGTCATTTGCATAAGCTGTTGACGGCGAGATAACTTGCGCTCTTATTTCTGGAACAATATTGCTTACATTATTAGCAGAATAATTAATTGGTGTACTATTGCTTACACCATCATAAACAACTACTTGAACAGTCAAATTATTCCATTTAGTGAAATTACCATGATTTAGGAAAGAGCTTACGTTAGTATTGTTAGCTAAACCAGATGTGAAATTTCCAAATCTATGTGTTTTGTTGACGAACCAATCGTAATATATTATCATTGCATCGCCGTCAATATCCCAAACTTTGCTGGTGATGTTTACAGTTGTGTTTGTGTAAATTGTCTCTGGGCTGAATGCAACTTTAACAGATTCTGGCACATAATTAGATATGTTTATTGTCAGGTTTTGCGGAGTACTGTTGACGACACCATCGTATAAAGTAACCATGACAGTAACATTTGCCCATTTAGTATAATTATCATATTTGAGGAATGAGCTGATATTTGTGTTGTTGTTGACGCCAGTTGTGAAATTGGCAAATCTATATGTTCCATTCACATACCAATCAAAGTATGCAGTCATTGCATCGCCGTCAATATCCCATGTAACAAATGTTGCATTAACTGTGTTGTTAGCATAAGCAGTTGATGGCGAGAGGACTGGCGCTCTTATTTCTGGAGCTGTGTTAGATATATTTATGCTTACGTTTATAGGCGTGCTGTTATAAACACCATCAAATCCTGTTACTTGCACAGTAATATTTGTCCATTTAGTGAAGTTGCCACGGGTTAAATTGTCAGAAATATTTGCGTTTGCGCTTATGCTTCCGAATGATGTATTCCAGAACAAAGTATTATTTCTGAACCATTCAAAGTAAACTGTTCCTATATCACTTTCAGCATCAGTATAATTAGCTGTTGCATTTAATGTGCTGTTTGAATAAGCAGTAATTGGTTTCAGAGATAATGTAATTACTGGTCTGGAATTGAAGTAATCCAAAAATGCAGAGTATGGCCATGAATCGTTTATTGCACCTGCGCCAGTTATATTATCTTGTGGGAAGTCGCAGAAACCATCGCCGTTTGCATCGTTGCAGCTTTCAGCTGCGCTGTCATAATCACTCCAATAATTGCCTTGATTGCTTACGTTAAATGTAGTATTCTTTACAACATTATTAACTTGTGTATAAGGTGATGTTCCTATCCTATTATTTCTGAAATTATTTCTCCAAATACTTGTGTTGAGCATGTTAGCACTGGCAATAGTTATGGCATAATCTGTATTGCTGTCAAATGTGTTTTCTGTAATATTATTTTCAGTAGAAGTTGCTGAAGGAGCATTTCCGTCTATTGCATCATCATTATTGCTTGTGAAATTATTATGTTTGATGACGTTGAAGCTGTCCACACCAGTTGTAAATAAAATCGCTTCTAAATCATTGCCGAGGAATGTGTTATTGTATATTAAATTATATGAACCTTTCAATGAGATGCCTGTATCAAAATTATTGAAAGTGCAATTTTGTATTTTAATATTTCTGTTAGATATAGTTATACCAGTTCCAGCGCCGCCACCCATTAAAGAATTGTTGCTGCAGTTAATTATAATATTATTTCTAAATGATGTAATAGAGCCATTGTATGGACCAGATGCTGGCAATATTTGGAGAAGTTTACTGCTGCCATTCCATGTATTGTAAACACCTTCTTGAATATCTTTCACGCTTAGGTTTGTGCCCCAAGATATTCCAATATCACCATTTTTATCTACTGTAATTGTTGCGTTAGGTGTTGGGCCGCAGTCATCTACATCTAAACCACCAGAGTCAACAGAGCCGTTGTAATAGTTTCCGTAGAGGTCATTGACGCAGAAATTTGTTCCTGTGCCAGAATCTTGAACACCATCATTGCTTAAACCTAAGAATCTATTGCCCCAGATGAAAGTGTTAAGTGCTCCTGTTCCTACCACATCAATACCTTCTAGTGTGTTGTTGAAGAAGGTGTTGTTTGTTATATTGTTATGGTCACCCATGTCTAACTGTATACCTTGTCCAGTACTGGACAAGAAAGTATTATTCATAATTGAATTATTATTATCTCCGCTATTAAATATATAAATTCCATTGCTATACCTATTAAATGTACAATTTTTAACTAACCAATCTTTCTCTCCTCTAAAAGTAATTGCTGTTTCACCGGCTGCTTTATCATCAAACACAATTCCGTTACAATCTAAAGTAATATTACTTCTCACTGTGTCAGTATCATTATACCAGAACGTACTAGATTCAGGGAAACCTTTAATAGTTCTGTTATTCTCTGTGTTGTACACTGCTTCTCTTAGATTGTTGAAAGTAGCGGTTCCTGTTGAACCCCATGACCAATTGTATTGTGCAGATTTGTCGTACAACCAAACAGTTGCATTTGGTGCAGGACCGCAATCGTCCTGCATAACTGCACCATAATCTACATTGTTGTCGTAATAGTTTCCGTAAATATTATTGACGCAAAAATCTGTTCCTGTACCAGAATCTAGAACACCATCATTATTATTTCCTAAAAATCTGTTGCCCCAGATGAAAGTGTTAAGTGCTCCTGTTCCTACCACATCAATACCTTCTAGTGTGTTATTGAAGAAGGTGTTGTTTGTTATATTGTTATGGTCACCCACATCTAACTGTATACCTTGTCCAGTACTGGACAAGAAAGTATTATTCATAATTGAATTATTATTATCTCCGC
>Ga0209211_10003953_pt1 | contig 23571 bp, 18 predicted proteins | sample RifGroA2_FD_183992 | JGI IMG/M metagenome (GOLD analysis project Ga0209211, IMG submission 183992) | Groundwater microbial communities from Rifle, Colorado, USA - Groundwater A2 (SPAdes) (version 2) | ecosystem: Environmental > Aquatic > Deep subsurface > Groundwater | place: Rifle, Colorado...
TCGTCGATTTTGATAAATCAATTCTCCGTGATAAAATTCTTTTATCACGTGGATATAAAATGAAAAGTTTGCCGTCGGTTTTATCCTAAAAACAAGGCTTTCACCATTTAATCTTGCAAGTAAAAGGTTCGTGCTTCCTGATAATTTATTACAAGGCTTCTGCCCTATCCGGGTTAATAAAGTTTTACCTGTTCATTGCATTCGTGCTGAAATTCTTGTTCATCGCTTTTTGATAATTCAAAATGGCTTAGCCTTGAAACAATGGTACGGCAAACTTTTAACTGATGCCTTTATCTCCCGCTCGTAGTTTCGTGCCTAAAACCTAACACGGCATCAGAAAAAATGCGGGGGAAAGTAGTTTCTTGACATTTTTTATTATTTTTAAACTTGGTTAGCGGCAGATAAAAACGCAGGGCAAAAATCCCGCACTTTTCCTATGCCAGACCGTTAGCCACAAGTGTAAAAAAACTCATCGCGTATGGAAATTGATATTTTTTCAAACTTAATTGACTACAAGAAATACTTTGGAGACCAACTAATTCTGTCGTCAACATTTTTAGGATTATTGATGGCTACAGGCATTTTTCTATTGCAAAGTGGATTCTCCTCTTTCGAATATAGTAGAACTATGTTTCTTAAATATTACGTGAGACTCACAAAGTTTTTGTTTTTACTTCTTGGATACAATATCATATTATCATCAGTTTTTCTTTATACAAATTTGAATCACCAAGTTGTCTATATTATTCATATTATTTTTAGCCTTATTTTTGCAAAATATTTTCTTGACTTTTATTCGCATAAAGGCTATATAATAACATTGAGTACTACAAAATATAATCCTTTTAAGAGTCGATTAAGAAAGTATTTGCGTTATATAACTAATCTCGGATTAATTCATGTCTTGATTATATTGATTTTGTTAGCAATAGTTGTTTTATACCCATTGCTTTTAGGACAATTTGGAGAATTTACAGAAAGACAGGGATTTATTTCAACTGTTATCTCCTTTGCGTTTTGTGTCATTTCATTGATTAGAATTATTCCAGAATATTTTAGTCTTTCTGAACAGGAATATAAACACAAAGAAAATAACGAGTTATCAAAAGAGATAGAGACAGATTTAACACAGGAATTAATAATTCTAAAAGACACACTTGTTAAAAATGGTAGAGTTGAATTAGAATCAAGGATTAAGTTCAATATACTCAATGGCGAAATACAAAGCCGATTATCAGATAAAAAAGACGAAGCATTTTTTGTCATTGATATTTGGGTAAAAATCTCCGATGTTGATAAAATTGTAAGAGGTATTGAGTCGTATTCTTATGATTTTTTTAGAGAATTAATAGATACCAACGTTGATATTAATTCATTTGTACTATCCTATTTTATAAGGATTGATGGAGTAAATAGCCCCAAAACATATTTTGTTAGGGCTAAAAGAGTAGAATTGGAGAACGTGTTTTCGAAAACTTCAGATCCTGTGGTATTTATAAAGTCTATTAAGAACAAAGTAATTGATGAACTCTTTAGAAATATATAAAAACACCTGTGGCTAACACGCGGTATAGTTTATTGCCGGTGCAGTGCAGGTTTCAAGGTTTTAGCTCTTATTAAAGTTCAGTGTAGCTTGATAAGGAATCACTTCGAAATCGGCAACAAACCATACCGCCAACGTTAGCGGCAAATGTAACAAACTCGGCAAATCATCAAAAGATGGGATAATGTGAGATTGATTTTTAGTAGGAATTAAATTATAAAAGGAATGAAAATATTTGAATTGTTTTGGCTAAATGAAACTAATAAGGATGTTTTAATTGGGATTTTCTCAAGCATAATTGCCTCAATTTTAGTATTATCCTTACAATCATTTGTAAATATCATAACTTTTGTAGTAACTAAAAAATATGTTTTATTTAAATTGTGGAGATGGAATAATCCAAAGAAATTATTCATTGTTTCAGGGAGTATTAATAAGTCTGCAGAAATCAATTCAGCGATTTTATCCGGACTAGATGCAGAAGCTGCACATAGGCTAATTGCTACAGCTCATTTGTTGTACCCGAAATCTGAAATTGAACACGTTTATTCTTCTAATTCAAATTTGTTTTCTCCAGAATTTTACAAAGGAAATATAGTTATGGTTGGAGGTCCTGTTAATAATAAATGCTCTCAGGATTTTTTAAAACGATACGATTCAATCGTAAAATTTATTGATGATGATTACCAATATTTCAAAATTAAGTTCTTTGAAAAATTATATACTCCAAATGACAGTATTGATTATGGTTTAATTATTAGAGATATAAATCCCTATAATTGTTTTGACAAGTCTAAACATATAATTATAGTTGCTGGATGCGATTCCTTTGGGGGGCTAGCAGCAGCAAAGGTTATTGATTATTATAGAGATGACACATTAAAAACACAGAATAAATTATTCCACACGATTAATAAACAGTTTTTCAAAAGAAAAAATTATATGGCATTGATTTCGTGCGAAAAACTTGGAGAAACTGTAACAAATATTTCTCTTGTTGATTTCCATATTATTACAAAAAATGAACGATTAGGTCTTAATTATGAGCCAAATAAATAATAACAATGAAGCCGGTGGGCAATACGATGATGGATACTGTTCAAATTGTAAAAAATATTTTGATTTTTTAAAATTAGCATATTGGACAGATAACACTTATAAATGTCCTGTTTGTTTCAAAACCGTTGAAATAAGTAGATATCCTTCTGAATTAATTGTATTAGGAGAAATCCCTAATTCTAATAAGCCCATAATTATTATTGTTCTTGATGGATTATATATAGCAGGAGTTCAGAAACATTGCTTATTCTTATTAGATTCTTTTCATGATTTAGGTTTTGATACAATTTTAATATCTCTCGAAGGTGGTGGATTATGGATAGATATGTTTGTCAAAAAAAGCTCATGTCTGGTAGTGTCAAATCCAAAATTAAAACTGACTTGGAGTTCGATTGCAAGATTACTATCAAGTGAGCAAATAAATAACATTCGCCTATTTAGTACACATTTAATTGCTTCAACTTTGTGGGCAGTAAATAATATACCTGATACATTTAAAATTTTTTCAAATCTGCATTCAGAACCATCTGAACATGAAAATTTCACACCAGAGATATTAGATAAAATCATAAACAGGTGCAATAATATTATTTTCCCTTCACTAGGTACATTGGAGACTTTTGTAAATTATTCAATTAAATTCTCACAAAACAAACATAAACTATTGATATTAGATAATCTCTTATATAACACAGAAGTTAAAATTCGGATAAAGAATTCACAAGATTATGTAAACATTGCAGTTGTGTCAAGAATTGATAGTGATAAATTCTCAATTCCCTTATTTATTGACACAATTAAGATATTAACGGAGAAAATCAGCAATTTACAAATAAAAGTTGCAGGAAATGGGGAGTTATACGACAAATTAAAAACTGCAATAAAAGAAGAGCAATTATGCCACTATATTTATTTAGAAGGATTTGTTATGGATACTTCGGATATTTATAATTGGGCAACAGTTGTTTTTTTACCTTCAAAGAGAGAGAGTATGCCATATGTTATGGTAGAATCACTAGCATATAATATCCCAATAGTACTTCCGAATATTGGATATACAATTCATGCAAACAAAAATAAATTAATTTATCCTTTTGCTGTAGGAATGGCAAATGCTGCTGCTGAAAACATCATTAAAGCAACAAATGAACACAAAGGAGATTGTATGAATTCTATTTTAGTTGAAAAGCAAACTTGGAAAGAAAAGGTTGAAATTTGTTATTTAAGAGATTGATTTATGTTTAAGTATGAGATAATTTCTTGTTGCTTTGAAGTGTCATATTATATGATAGACTTGCTGAAAATTCATGGTCTGTACTATAATTGGATGCCAATATCAAGGAACGATATGGAAAACACGATTCATATAAAAATTTCTGATTATCAGAACAAAGAAATTTTTGGATTGATTTTTTCAACACGCTCTATTGATTCTTGGCACGAAATAGATATTGCGTCAGAAATTCAATTAGATTGGTATAAATTATTTTTTAACAAAAAAGATTTCTTGGAGTTTCCTACATGGAACAGTTGTGTTTACCCTATTAATTTTGAGGAAAATAATATTGATATAAAGCAACTTTGTTACATCAAAAACAATCAAAATCATCATTGCATAGGAATACTTAGTAATAGTAGAAAACAAGTTCTTTTATCTATTGATATTGTCAAATATTTGGAATATTCACTGTTGGGAATAGAATCATTGAATAAAAGTGAGGATTGGTGTGAAATAAATGGGTTTTTTAAAACCCACAAAAAGGCAACCAATGCTTTTGTTGATGATTTAATGGTATTAATAAGAACCATATTAATGAAATATTGTCCGAATGCAATGCCCGTTTATATTGATTACTATCCTAAAGGCAAAACCGCTCCTTTCATTATTACAGGAGATAGTGATGAAAGTACTTTTGATGATATTACAAGCTATTTTGAATATCTGGATAAATTTAATTGCAAATCTTGTTTACTAATTAGGGATACAGAAATACTTAACAAACATAAACTATTCAAATTAAATTATAAACGCCAAAACTTTGGTATTCACCCATTCTCTCAAAATAGAAATATTCGTGAATATTTAAATAACATTCAAAAGTTACATAAATATTTAAGAAATAATTTTGATTCAAATTATTCCTATGCTGTTAGAAATCATTTGTTCCAAAATATTAACGCACGAAAGCAATTAGTTATTGAAAGGGGAATAAATATACAGTTTGATATGAATTCTGTACTTGCAAATAATAATTCTTGGATTGGAACCGGAAGTGGAGTTGGAATACCCATTCCATATCCTCCAATAAATAATGGATATAATATCAATCCCCTACATCTTACTACCGTTATTGAAGATGATGTTTTTTTATTTGACTATCAGTATTGTTACAAGCCATTTATTAATGATCAATATTCCACCAATAATTTGATTTTAAATTTCCTTAATGAATGGCTACTTAAAAAGAATAAGCCAGCACAAGCTAATCTACACCCACAAAATTCTAATGAAATATTATGTCTTATTGTCGATTGGATTACTCAGAATCATATTTGGAATCCTAATTTAAACGAATATCATCAATGGCTGTTAGAAAGAGCGACAACAACTATCTATGTCATTTCTGATTATAAATATAAAGTGGAAACAAACAGCAGTAGAATAAATCTTTTTATTATAGAATGATGGAACAATTATTCAGTGTATTTGGCAACGTTAAAATCGGCAAGAATGTTTTTATAGAACCATTTTGCTTGATAGGATATGCGGAAGAAACTCAAAATAATTCGGAATCTGCTATAACCATTATTGGGAATAATGTTGAAATACATTCTCATTCAGTTATATCACAAAATTGTATACTTGGAAATAATGTTTGGTGTGGGAATTATACATACATCGGTGAAAATACAAAAATAGCAGATGGTGTAGAATTAATGTATGGTGCTAAAGTATACAATAATGTCTCTATTGGGAAAAATTCATGGATTGGGGGGTTTATATGTAATAATGCCATAATTGAAGAAGACTGTGTAGTTATGGGGACATTAATTCATAAATTCACTAATGCTATCATTGGAATTCCAGAGCCTTTCCCGACTATTCGAAAAGGTGCATTTATTGGTATGAATGCAATTGTGATAGGAGGTGTTGAAGTTGGAGAAAACGCATATATTGCTGCAGGTTCTGTTTTAACAAAATCGGCAAAACCGAATATGTTATATTTAGGTAATCCCGCTCGTTGTATAGGTAAGGCACCATTACCATTTAATAAAGAAAAAAATGAAAGAAAAGAATAATAAAATATAGGAGAAAAAATTATGAATTTATTAAAGAAAAAAGGGAAATCAACCATCGCTTTTTTGGGTGATTCAATTACTGCAGATAATAGATTTAATTACACATCAATGTTAATAAATATGTTATCAGAAAAAATGGCTATTGAAAACATTGACATTATTAATTCAGGTGTAGATAGTAGTAGCATATTCGATGCTCTCGATAGAATTCCAGAGTTATTCTGTGAAAATGATAAAATTGATATAATATTTGTTTTTATCGGAGTTAATGATAGTAAAATATTTTATGGGGTAGATAAGCCATTAGTTCCAATTAATATATATAAAGAAAAATATATAGATTTATTGAGTTTGATAAAATTGAAAAGTACTGAAACCCAGATAGTATTAATAAACTTGCCGTATTTAGACTTTGATAAAATTAACAATAGTGATCTTTTGTCTGACTATTGGTATTGGAATATTGAAGAATATTGTCTGTATAATAATTCCATTTTTGAACTTACTAGAGAGTTTAATATAGGGTTTGTGGATATTTATAATAGTTTTCTAATGAAGGCAAATGAACTTTCATCATATTTTACTTTTGACGGAGTTCATCCAAATGCTAAAGGACATCAATTAATTGCTCAAAAAATATTGGACCTATTACAAGAAAAATATGTATAAAAGTGCAATATAGTATATTATGTCCGCCATTTGACAACACGCTGATTGAAGACTTGGCAAGTCTTCATAAAGATAAGGAAGAGTCTTTTAAAGAATATATTAAATTTCTTCTTTTGTTTCCTGTGGATGATAAAGAAAATCATCTGTCAGATTCTTTCTATTTGATAGTTGGTTATTTTAATCAACAACTTATTTCAACTGTTTTTTTATATATACCAAATGGGGGGTTCCCCCAAGTAATGAGATTTTCATTTATTGCAAATATAATAGTTGCTAGTGAATTTAAGCATAAAGGAATAGCTTCCAAAAGTATTCAAATATGTGAATCAATATGTAAAAAACGCCATTGTTCAGGCATTCTCCTAGCGACATCTAATGAAAATCTAAAAAGTAATTTCTATTCGAAATTAGATTTTTATAAATATCGAAGTGATAAATGGCTATTACATAAAGAAATAACACCAAAGATGACAGCCATAAAAATTAGTTATTTTATTCATAAGATTACCCCCTTTGATTTAGCAAGTATACAATCTCTCTGTGCATTTCCTCATTGTAAAATTATTGATGACATTATTGAAGTTGTTGATTGCTGTGAAGTAGAAGAAGATTTCATCGATCAAATTATGAAATATCCTAATCAATTCTTGTTTTTTGAAAGTATTTCGAAAAATAATACACCAACAATTGCATGGATAATATATGAAAAAGGCACTTGTAAACAGATAGTTATAAATGAAATAAATCCTATCGAGCTAAATTCTAAAGTGTCGAGAATCAAAGATTCTATAAAAACTATTTTATAATGAAATGTCTTTTTGTCCATTTCTCAATTGATACAACAGTCTACTATTCACATGCAATAGCAAGTTTATCGGCTGTTGCCAAATCAATTAATTTTGATGTGGATTTATTAATAATCAGAAATAGAAACTACAAAGAGTATGCAAAAACTATAACAGAGAAACTACCAAATGTTGTTGCTTTTTCACTAACATCACTTTATTGGGAAGAAGGAACTCTTTTAGCCGAACAAATTAAAAAAGAAACAACAATTCCATTATGGGTTGGTGGTAATCATATTAATGCTCTACCCGAATCATTTTATGATTCTCCATTTGATGCTGCCTGCTATGGCGACGGTGAAAGTGTATTTAAACAAGCATTAATTTCATTAGCATTAGGTAATGCCTATCATTGCTCATCGTGGCTTGTTAAACCGGACAACACAAAAATAAAACATAATATAACAACAAGTTATCATGAATATCCTATGCCTGATATACAGTTATTTCCTCCAGAAACAATATTAGAATATCCAAGCTTATATTTTTCAAAGGGTTGCGTTTTTTCTTGTAATTACTGTATGAGTAGAAACGGTGGATATGCAAATCAAATTAGATGGAAAACAATTGAAAGAGCAATTGACGAATGTATTCAGTTAGTTAATTATTGTAATCCTTCCGAGTTATATTTCGACGATGACACTTTTGTTAAGAATGTAACATGGATTACATCTTTTTTAAGAGCATATAGTAATACAATAAAAATTCCTTTTTACTGTAATTCTCGTCCAGAATTACTGTCGGATAAAATTTGTGAGTTACTTTCAAATAATTACTGTCGTGGTGTGGGAATTGGCATTGAAAGTGGTAGCGAGCAAATCAGAAAAAATATTTTAGGTAGAAATATGTCAAATGAACAAATAAAAAATGCTTTTGCAAAATGTAAAGCTTATGGTTTAGAAACTTGGTCTTTTAATATGGTTAATATACCAAAAGAAACTATTAAAGATTTATATAAAACTATTGAAATTAATAAGATTATAAATCCTGATTATATAAGAGTTTCAATTTTTACTCCTTTCCCAGGATCACCAATGTATGAACGCAAAATAAACTATGAATCATATTTTTCAAAAAATTTGCAAAGGATAAGATCCTCAAAAAAAAGAGAAATAATAGAAGAATGGTTAATCCAATTACATAAAGAAGGAAAATTATGGAATGATTAAATCTACTCTGAATTGTCAATGAAAAACATCAGCCGCTAACATCGTATATAAAACATTTGGCAGTCAGTGAGTTGTCGAGCGTTTCAGCTCGTATCAAAAGTGCTTGTAACTTGACAGGAAAGTGCTTCGAAATGCCAAACGTTTCATATACGTAACCGTTAACACACATAAAAATTTTGAAAAATATGAAACGACATTTTGTAATCTTGACTTTTGCTTTATTGACATTGAATTCATGTAATAATGAAGTTAAAAAAGAACTAACTGGAAATAGTTTTACTATCTGGAAAACAGATGTAAATGGAAATAAAATTGAAAAGTCAGAATACAAACAATTTGACGAGAAAGGTAATTTGCTGAAATGGATTCAATTTGGAAATGGCAACGCTCTTGCTGATAGTTTTTCCTATGAATACAAGGACAACTTATTAATTAAGAAAGTCAGATTTACAAATGATGAACTTTTTTCACAGACAACTTATGAATATAATGAAAATAAAAAGTTAAAGTTGGAAACAGAATTTGACCGCAATAATGTATTTCAATCAAGTTCAAAACATATTTATCTTTCTGACTATGTTAAAGCAGTTGAAAATTATAGTAATTCAAATGAATTATACAGCATTGACTCATTGAAATATGACAATAAAGGAAACTTAATTGAAGAAACTCAATTTTTATCTGATGGCTATTGGTTTCAGCATCATACTTACGAATTTGACAACAATAATAATTTAATTATTCAAAAATCTGAAGCCAATCCTGAATTTGACGGAGTTGGAATTGTTGAATATAAATTTGAATATAATGCTGAAAACAAAAAAGTTAAAAAGACAGCAAATGTACCTGATACTGGGCTTGAATATTATTATTATGAATATGACAAGTAATTTTTACGTGTGTTAACATTGGCTCACATTTTATGCGGGTTTTGGTGGTTTTTTGACATTTTTAATTATCTTTAAACTTTGGTAGCGGCGGATTGGAACGCTGGGCGGAAAACCCGCACGTTTCAAATGCCGAGACCGTTAGGTTTAAGCACGGGCAATTTTTTATAATGACGATTTTTAGTGTTTATGGGCTTTGGTGTTTAAATGAATTTTCGAAAAAATAGCTCTTTTTGTGGTTCGTCGATTTTGATAAATCAATTCTCCGTGATAAAATTCTTTTATCACGTGGATATAAAATGAAAAGTTTGCCGTCGGTTTTATCCTAAAAACAAGGCTCTCACCATTTAAGCTTGCAAGTAAAAGGTTCGTGCTTCCTGATAATTAATTACAAAACTTCTGCCCTGTCCGGTTGAATAAAACTTTACCTGTTCATTGCATTCGTGCTGAAATTCTTGTTCATCGCTTTTTGATAATTCAAAATGGCTTAGCCTTGAAAATATGGTACGGCAAACTTTTAACGGATGCCTTTATCTCCCGCTCGTAGTTTCGTGCCTAAAACCTAACACGGCATCAGAAAAAATGCGGGGGAAAGTAGTTTCTTGACATTTTTTATTATTTTTAAACTTGGTTCGCGGCAGATAAAAACGCAGGGCAAAAATCCCGCACTTTTTCTATGCCAGACCGTTGTATGCAAGTGTATCAGAAACGAAACAAGATAACTGGATAATTTGACATTTGAAAAATAAATTACCATATAAAATTACGGATTGATTGGATTGGTACTCCGTGGACAGGCAGGTGCAGTTTGAGTGGAATTTATTTTGTTTTTTTACCCCCGCACAAAGACAAAAGAAACCCTCCGCACAAAACAGCACATTTGCAAACCACACGTGCCATCCCGCAAATCTAAGTTTGCAAAAGAGCTGTTTTTTCGCTGACGCACACGTGCATTTTTATGAAAAACTGTATATTATTAAAATAAGGCTAAATGACAGATATTAAGAACTGGACAACATATTGGAGAAATACCCTTGCCGATGGCGAAAGGAATGAAATTGACCCCACATCAATTGATAGTAAAAAGGTTTTATCTCTTAAACCTGAACAGATAAACATTGATTTAGGTAATATCGACAAAACTTTAACCGATAAACTTTTTGAATACTTGAACAAGAAAGAGGATGAGGAAGAAATTGGCATCAATATTACATCAGTTCCAGTCTTAATTTCGCTCTTTAGTATTGCCCCAGTTGCTGAATCAGCAATAAAATCAGAAGAAAAAGAAATGTTTCCCTTCTGGATTAAAGCAATTCTAAAGATGGATGGTAGTTTACTGCCAGATGAAGAAAGTTTCCCGTATATTCCAAGGGTTTTCCTTGAACCTCAGTTAAGCGAAAAGTATTTCTATACATTATCAGATGTTGAAACCATTGATAAGGTCTTTTATGATTTAGACTATGAAGAATACAAATGGAGTGAATACTTGAAATATATACAAGGTATTTTTAGAAAAATTACCGAACAAGATATAATTGAATATAAAATTGAAAACTATCTGACCAAATACGGTTTTACTATAGTTGTTAACGATTCACTGAAAGGGGCTTCGGATGGCATCATTAAACTTTATGATTTCATTTTAAAAAATAAGAGTCATTCAAAACTTTATGAAAGAATGGCTGATGAAAATATCCCTTCCAATAAGAAAATAAGTGGAATTGGTGACTATGAAGGGGATACAATCCTTCATTATGGTCAAATGAATTTCGAATTCCCTATGTCCTTTTCACAAAGAAATGCCTTGTACCATTTTGTTCACACTAAGGATGACGAGGTATTTGCGTTAAACGGTCCTCCTGGTACTGGTAAAACAACCTTGCTTCAAAGTGTTGTCGCAAATGAATGTGTAAAGAAAGCAATCGAAGGTTCCAAACCAAGTATTATTGTTGCAACATCAACAAATAATCAGGCTGTTGTTAACATTATTGACTGCTTTACTAAAGCAAAAACTAAAGATGGGAAACTTTCAGGTAGGTGGTTACCCGATTTAAAAAGTTACGGATTATACTTACCTGCAAAAGATAAAAATGTGGAAAGGGATATTTCGCCTGATATTTTATATCACAAATTCACAGGTGAAGGTTTTCCTTCAAAGGTTGAAAATCCCGAATATGTAAAATCTGCAAAGGATTTCTTTTTAGATAAATTTGAAGAATATGCCGGATATAGGGAATATGGTGTTTCTGGAGCAGTAAATGAACTTAGGAATGAATTATTAAAGATTGATAAAGCTTTAATAACGGGGATTAAATCATGGCAAGAGTATAAAGGAATATTTAAAGTCGTTAAAGATTATTCTGGTAAGGATGATTTTTCTAATTATTTCAATGATAGTGAAATTAAATTAGAAGTAATCAATAGTGAACATGAAAAATTAAAAGCCATTCAGACCGAATACCTTGATTATTTAAAAAAAGAACTTTGGTGGAAGAAACTCCTAATAATATTTTTCAGGAGCGAACGGGCGGCTAATCTTGCAGCTTGTTTTAATGATTGCCCTATTGACTATAGTTCGGTTAACTTCCATAAATTAAAGAACTTAATTGATTTTTTCAGGGTAAAGTTCCAATTAATTGACAAAGTCAAGCATTTGAATGAATCTTGGAACAAATGGAAAACGGATAATAATATAACAAGTAATCCACCGCTTTCTTTTGATGAATTAAGTAGAAAAGAAAAAAGGAATCAAAAATATTTCTACAATGAGTTAGAAACAGGTATTAAACATGAGGCTTTTCAATTGGCTACTCATTATTGGGAAGGTCGGTGGATTATGGAAATGGAAAGTCTTGATACCGACACTTTGAGAAAAAATAATGAAGATTACGCATTGAAAAAATGGCAACGTTTTGCCATGCTAACGCCTTGTTTTGTTTCAACATTTTACATGATACCCAAATTTTTCACTTATTCGAGATTTATTAAAATGCTCAGTAATGGAAAACCTTCATTTGAAGCCCCTTCATTAATCGGGGGGATTGATTTATTAATTGTTGATGAAGCAGGTCAAGTTGCCCCCGAAGTTGGCGCAGCTTCTTTTGCCTTGGCAAAGAAAGCTATTGTGGTAGGTGATGTTAAACAAATAGAACCTGTTTGGAACGTGCCTTCAAAAGTTGATTATTCCAATCTGATTAGGTACGATATAATTAAAGGGGAATTTGATAAAAAAAGAATTGAGAAGTTGGATGATTTAGGTTATCTGGGTTCATCAGGTAGTATTATGAAACTTGCCCAAAAAAGCTGCAACTATCAACTTCATGAAATAGAGGAAAGAGGGTTTTTATTAACAGAACACCGAAGATGTTATGATGAAATAATTCAGTATTGCAATGTTTTGGCATATAATAATAAGCTTGAGCCACGAAGGGGCAAATCAAAAAATCAACCATTTATTCCAATGTCATTGGTTCATGTAAATGGTAAATCATTCACGATGAACAAAAGCAGGGCTAATAAAGAAGAAGCATTAGCAATTGCAGATTGGCTATTGAAGAACCAAGCATATATACTTGATTTTTATAGTAAGATTGCATTAAAGGATTACGAAAAAACTGATAAATCAGTTCCATTTATTGCACCTGAATTAAAAGATTTGGTAGGTATAATTACGCCATTTACAGCACAGAAATTCACAGTCACAAGTGTATTAAAGTCAAAAGGAATTAAGCCATTTGGTATGAAAATTGGTACTGTTCATGCTTTACAAGGTGCAGAACGCCCGATTGTAATATTCTCAACAGTTTATTCAGGTAATGATATTGGTAGTGGGTATTTCTTTGATAGGGGTAATAAACCCAATATGTTGAACGTGGCTGTTTCACGGGCAAAAGATTGTTTTATTGTATTCGGCAACAGAGATATTTTTAATGAAAATGGGAATACACCATCTTCAAAGCTATTTAAGTTTTTAAAAGAAGGGCATTAATATTTAATTTTAGTCATGGAATTGGCCACCATGTTTGTAAGCACATTAGCAAGTCGCAAGGGCAGCGCTCAGACCAAAACTTGCTAAAGAGCATACAACGCCAACCCAAGTAACCGCCTTTAATGGCGGTTTTAGGATTTGCCCACCCACAAAAAACAAAAAAAATTAGCGCTCCGTAGTAACGTCAGTGCGAATTGATAAGATAAAAAATTAGATTTGCTTAAACGTGTAACGAATTAACATTGAGTAATAAACACCAGCATACAACCGGCGGTACATAAACCATAGGGGTTTCAGAGGGTTGCAATGTTCGTAGTTTTTTGGTAGTTTTGGTCACGGTGGATTGGGACGTGGGTTTAAGTCCCCTACGGTTCATACCGCCAACCGTTGTATGCAAGTGTACAGAACCGACACGACACATTGATACGATTTAAAAAAATTGAAATAATTATAAAAACGGATTGACTGGATTGGTACTCCGTTGTTAGCAATAAGGGCATTTTGGGGTATCTTTGTAGACACAAAATATCAAAATATTACATGAAAAAATTGACTTTAATTTCTCTTTTATTTTTAACAAGTATTACTCTGTTTTCTCAAAAAACGCTTCCTATGGATAGTGTTATAAAACGAGATGAAGGTATTTTTTATTACTGCATAATTGACAGTTTATTAATTAAAAAATATAATTCTTATAATATTGAAAAGGCAATTATATTTATTAATGAAACAGCAGTTGATACTGTCAATTTGAGTAGAAGAAGATACTTTCCAGTCTCAATAAAGGAAAATATATATTTTAATTCTTTCATGGAATCAAAAGAATTAAATGATAAATTTTATTATTCAAAGTCAAATAAGGAATTTGAGTTTTATAATTGTCAATTTTTTAGTGACTATCTGCAAACGCAATTTTTTATATCAGAAGGTGTGTTTTTATATATAATTAACCCGATTACATGTGAAAAATTGGAGTTTGCAAATTTCAGTAAGCATGTGGAAAAGGAAACAATTAATGGTAAAACAATTCCATTAGGGGAAATTCATGATGTAAATTTCATTAATAATCAGAAAGCTATAATAGAATTGTGTTTGCTTGGTGAAAATGATTGTGAAGGTTCGAAATATTTTATTGTTGATAGTAAGAGCATTCACGATAAAACCAATAATATTAAGCCATCTGAATTTGATCCTAAAAAGCATCAAGACTATTACTCTGATATACAATTTATGGATAAAACGAGTAAAAAGATAAGAGAAAGTGTCAAAATCTCAGGTTGGCATGGTCGTGATGATTTATTAATTAATAGGTTATTTGATGAAAACTTAACCCTTTTAGGGAAAGCACTTGTACTAAACCAACCCTTTATAGCTGGAATTAATATTCAAAATGATAATGTTGTAAATTATTTTTTAGGTTCGTCTCTAAATGATAGAACTAAAGTTGTAATTCCTTATAAGTTCAATACGGAATTAGAAATTGTAATGTACAAAGTTTATAATGACATTCTGCTGAAAACATATGAATTAAAATCCTTAGAAAAGTTAGAACTAGGTATTTTAAGGAATCTAATATTTGCAAAGTATAATTACGATTTTACCACAGAGTTTTATCAAGCGTATTTTAATCTCTTTGAATTTTATAGTAGCATTGATAAGAGAAATACAAGAACAAAAAATGTAAATGACAAGCTTACTGAAATTGATAAAGCAAACATAGCTTTGATAAAAGAAATTGAAAAATAAAAAATGCCCCAATTGCTAACATTGGGTCAAACTACATGCGGGGGTTTGGTGGTTTTTTGACAAATTAAGTTATCTTTAACTTTCGGTTTCGGGGGACACTGAAACGCGGCGGAAACCCGCACGTAGCTTACCCAAGGACCGATAGTGAGGTGCAGCTTGAGGGAATTTATTTTGTTTTTTCTCCCCCCGCGCAAAGAAAGAGGAAACCCCACCCACAAAACAACACATTTGCATACCGCCGCAGGCCAACCCTGCAAACCAAAGTTTGCAAAAGAGTTGTTTTTTTGCCGACGCACCAGTGTTAACTTGATACATTTTATATATTATTAGGAGAAGCTGAAAAATAAAACAGTTAACAAATTGTGTATAAATACCCCAGTTGTTATATGGCATTTGAAATCATAAATTATACCTTTAGAATCAATTAATTTGTTTTTAATGCAATAAAATGGGTAAGAAACAACTGAATAGAATTAAGGTAGTTCTTGTTGAGAGCAATAAAAGCAATAAATGGCTTGCTCAGCAACTCGGGAAAAATGAGGCTACTATTTCAAGGTGGTGTACGAATGATGTTCAACCTTCATTAGAAACACTAACTGAAATTGCATCTGCATTAAACGTAAATATTACAGAATTAATAAAAAGTTAGTTTTTATGAATAATGATAGAATTATTGAATTAAAAAGTCAACTAGCATCTGAACTTCAGAAAGAAGTTTCAGATAATAGTATTATTCTATCCTTATCGAATGAGATAGCTAAATTAGATGAATCAGAAATTCGGTTTTCAATTGATGCTGGTATTATTAATAGGCTTGGTAAAGAATTAGTTGGAAGACATGAAACCGCAGTTTCAGAATTAGTAAAAAATTCCTACGATGCTGATGCAACAGAAGTAATACTTACTTTTGAAAATGCTTGGCAAAAAGGAGGTATTCTGACCATTGATGATGATGGTCATGGAATGACTAGAGAACAATTAATTAATGGTTTTATGAGATTATCATCTGCTGATAAAATTCATAATCCAATATCACCGAAATATAATAGAACTCGAGCTGGAAAAAAAGGCATTGGAAGATTTGCCACACAGAGACTTGGTGAAAAACTAACAATAATAACACAGACAATTAACTCAGATAAAGCAATAAAATTATCTATTGATTGGAATGTCTTTGAAACGGATAAGGACTTATCAATAATTGCTAATAGAATTGAATTTGTCGAGAAATTGAGAGAAGAAGGAACCTCATTAATTATTGACAATCTGCGTGAAGGCTGGTCTGATGCTATGATTAAACGAGTTTTTAGGTACACATCAGATTTGCTTCAACCCTTTCCTCTCTCAAAAAAGAGAATCGAACAAGAAAAAGATAGAATAGACCCAGGTTTTAAAAGTTCATATAATAGGAAAGAAGGGAATGAATTAACTAAAATTATAGACGAAGAAGAAGCATTCTTAAACCATGCCTTAGCCGAAATTGAAGGTTACGTAATGGATGATGGGCAAGGATGCTGGGCATTGAAAAGTGATAAATTAGATTTCCCTCAGGATGTTTTTCTTATTGGGAGTGATAAAGATGATAAAGATAATCTTGAGGCTAAGTATTTATACATAAAAGGGTTACATTTTAAAGTTTATTATTTTATTTATTTCGAACCAAACCTAATCCCGCCTCAAACAATGACATTTATCCGCGAGGTAGCCAATGAAAAAGGAGGAATAAGAGTTTATAGGAATGGTTTTAGAGTTTTACCATATGGAGAGAAATTAAATGACTGGTTAGGACTTGATGAATCTTCAGGGAAGAGGGTTATTTTAGTACCACACAGAAACATAAATTTTTTTGGATTTGTTGAAATTTCAGATAATACAAGTAATCTGTTTGATGAGACATCAAGTAGAGAAGGCTTATTTAGAAACGAGGCTTTTGATGAAATGGTTGATTTTGTTCAACGTTCAATAATTTCAGCTGTTTTTAAAGTTTCAGAATTAAGAGGACGTAAAGGTAGGACTGCACAAAAAGATTGGACTAAAAAGGAAAAAACGCCTACCGAAAAAGTTGATAATGCAATTGATACAATTAAAGAAGTTTTTGAAGACTCAAGCACTAAAGAAGAATTTGAAGATTCTTCAAAAGAAAAATCATATTATAAAAAAGAAAAATTTGATAAAGCTTTTAGACAATTAATCGAAGGAAGGATTGAAGAGAAAAAGGAAAAAAAGGATTTGATTGATGAACTTAATATGATGAGAATCCTTGCAGGTCTTGGATTAGTTATTGGAGAGTTCGTTCATGAAATAAAAAACTACTTTCCGGGTATTGATGCCGAAATGAATTTTCTTAGAAATGCATTAAAAGATTATAAAGAAGGTCTTGAAAGAGTAAATAACCTTGAGAATAATGTAAAATCCTTAACTACTTATTCTTCGTATTTTGACGAAGCTATTTCAAGAAATGTTTTACGAGAATTAGAACCTATTGAGTTGAGAGATGTTGTTTACCGTTTTGAAGAAGTTATTCAAAATAACCTTGAAAGAACCAAAATAACACTTGAAAAACCCATTTTTAATGGTTTTGATTTGTTCACTATTCCTATGCATCCATCTGAGTGGGCATCAATTTTATTTAATTTTTACACCAACTCAAAAAAGGCAATACGTAGAGAGGGTTCAAGTGGTAAGATTTTAATTAAATGTGGCAGAGAAAATGGAAATGTTTATTTAGAATTTTCGGATAATGGAGACGGTATCCCTAAAGACAAAGAAGAAATTATTTTTAATGCATTTTATACCACATCATCTGCTGCAGGTCATTCTGCTTCCGAGATTGATTCTTTAACTGGAACTGGTCTAGGTCTTAAAATCATTAAGGATATTATTGAAAGTTACAATGGTAATATTTTCGTGTCAACACCTGAAGAGGGTTATAAGACTACTATAAGAGTTGAAGTTCCTGAAAATAAATCAGAATAATATTATGAAACCAAAATACCTTTATATTGATGATGAGAGTCCAGAACAATTAAAATCCATAGTTAACGGTTTTAATGATATTGGTCTTATTAATGTGGAATTAGTTGACTTAAAAAATATTATAGTTTTTGAATCCCTTAAGTCCTATATTATCAAGCATAAACCAGATGGTTTAATTATTGATTTAAGATTGGACGGTGATGGAATAAACAGATTAGATTTTCCTGCAACAACTTTAGCTCAAGATTTTAGAACTTCTGCTGTTTCAACCGATTTAAAGCCTATACCATTAGTGCTTTGTTCGACTAGTTCGAAAATTCGCGCTACTTATGACACAGATAAATCAAGTCATGATTTATTTGATTATAAATTTGAAAAATCAGCGAATCCAGATTGGCGAAAATTTTCAAATAAATTAAAAAGTCTTGCAGATACTTATAAATGGTTAAACGAGAAATCAAGGTCTTTGGAAGAAATAATAGGCCGAAAAGACTGGAAGCTTTTTGATATTAGAATTTTTGAAAGATTCCTTGATGAAGAACAAAAGTTAAATTCCAATGATATAGCTCAATTTATAGTTAAGGAATTGTTCCATCACCCAGGTATCTTAGTAAAGGAAAGAACTGTTGCAGCTCGATTAGGAATTGATATTGAGGCAAGTGTAAATGAATGGGATAGATTAAAAAAAGAAATTTTATCTGATTGTTTATACACAGGTGCATTTAGTAAAGGTTGGGAAAGATGGTGGCACGATAAAGTCGCTTTAAAATTTCAATCTATTTCAAATGGTGAGAAATTACAAAACTTAAATGCAGAGCAAAGAGTTTCTTATATTAATAAAGCCGGGTTTAAAGTAAATGCAGCACAACCTATAAAGCCATATTGTAAGAGTACTGAATTTTGGTCAACCTGTGAATTTTATAAAAAACCATTAGACCCATTTGAAGGGTTTAGAATATTTGAGTCGGTTGAATTAAAGCCATGGCAAGAGCCAAAATATTTATCTTTTAGTGCTGAACTCGAAAGGAAAGGACGTGATAAAGGTTTAAGACCGCATCCTTCTGAACTTGACAGAATCAAGGATTTAAAAGAAACTCTTTCTTAAAATGGCTGTACCAGATAAAATAATGCACTTCCGTAGAGAAAGGGCTCAAGAGTTGAGACAATTCGCAGATAAATTGGAGACTTATATAGGCAATGGTATAAGTACTAAGTTATACGATGGCGTAAATCAATTAAAGAATCCTGATTATATTCCGGCATTCAGAAATGAGAAGGGTGAGTTAATTTATAATAATGAAAACATCTGGGGTTATACAATAGATGATATAAAACTTGATGTAACAACTCTAAAACATTTAAAGCCAAAAGGAATAAATAAGGCAGAAGTTTACTTAAACATTAGTGTGGTATCTGATTATCGTAATTGGGAAAAAATAAAAGACCCTTTTTGCGAATTAAATTTCAATGTAATTATTAAAGGCATAAATCCAAAAACTGAACAAGGCATACATTATTTTGGTTTTCACTTAGATAGACATAATGAATCACAAAGCTCAGATGAAATTCATCCTGTCTATCATCTCCAATACAATTTGAATCCGAAAGATGATGAAGAATTTGAATATGGTACAACTCTTAACCTCGATACACCTAGATTTTTACATTATCCTATGGATTTAATTTTAGGATTGACATATTTAATTGCAAATTTTCATCCTACTAGTTATTCAAAACTAATTGAAGACAGAGAGATAATTAAAATTCTTAAGAATTATCAAGAAAAAATCTGGAAACCTTACTGTTTTTCAATGTCAAACCATTGGAAAAATGACGGTTTACCTATTGAATGGCATCAAAAGTCTATTTGCCCATTTTTATTATGAAGAAAGAAGTTTTTAAATATTTGAATTCAATTACCTCAATGGAACCCTTATCTGTTGATAGATTGCTTGTATCTTCATTTGTTGAAATTAATAAATTATCATGTATTAAAAACAAATTTATAAAAGGTTATATAGTAGATGTCGATGAAAAAGATAATTATGAACATTTAAGAAATCTTGTTTACATAATTCAAAATCATAAAAATAATTTAGATTTTGAAGATTTAATTCAATTATTTGAATTTGTAATTTCTCCTATAGATAAGATAGTTACAGGAGCAGTTTATACTCCTCAAAAAATCAGGGATTTTATTGTCTCGAAATCTTTCTCATCACAATCTCCAATCACAAATACATGCAAAATTGCAGATATTTCATGCGGTTGTGGGGGATTTTTATACTCTGCTGCCAAGCAGTTGAAAGTTTTAACTAACTTATCATTTTCCGAAATATATAAAAACAATCTTTTCGGATTAGACATCCAAAATTACTCAATAACGAGAACGAAATTATTACTAACACTTCTTGCTATATCTGAGGGAGAAGATTCTGAAAGTTTCGATTTTAATTTATTTATTGGTAATGCACTTTCATTCAATTGGCAAAATAATACATCAAATTTTAAAGGCTTTAATATAATTTTAGGAAACCCACCTTATGTATGTTCAAGAAATATTTCTACAGAATCTAGAGCATTGCTAGATAAATGGGAAGTATGTAAATCTGGGCATCCAGATTTATATATTCCATTCTTTCAGATAGGTATTGAGAATTTGTCACCAAGAGGTATATTGGGGTATATTACTATGAATACTTTTTACAAAAGTATTAATGGTCGTGCATTAAGGGAATATTTTCAAAATAAGAAATATAGTTTTAAGATAATTGACTTTGGAAATAGTCAAGTTTTTGATAGTAAATCAACTTATACATGTATTTGTTTTATTGAGAATTTACAATCTTCTTTCCTTGAGTTTGCTAAAGGAAATGCTAATGCTTTATTAGATAATGTCTGTTATAATAAAGTTGAATATACTAAACTTACAGCCTTAAAAGGATGGAATTTAAATAAAAAAGATTTATTAGATAAGATTGAAAATTCTGGAATATCCTTTGGCGAATTGTATAAAACTAGAAATGGCATAGCAACACTAAAAAATAATATTTACATTTTCAATCCGATTAAAGAAAATGAGGATTACTATTACTTACAAAACGGTAAAGTTTATGAAATAGAAAAAGGTATTTGTAAAGATATAATCAATCCTAATAAATTTACTCAAGCTGAAAGTGTTGATTCTATTAAGAAAAAGGTAATTTTCCCTTATAATTTTATTAATGAAAAAGTAAAGCTATTAGATGAGCAATTCATTAAGAGAGAATTCCCTAAAGCCTATATCTATCTGTCAGATAAGAAGCGAATTTTATCAACGAGAGATAAAGGAAAAGGGAATTATGAAAATTGGTATGCATATGGCAGAAACCAATCCTTGGAGAAGTTGAAATACAAATTATTTTTTCCTCATATAACTCCGAGTACTCCTAACTTTACAATTGATAGTGATGAAAATCTTTTATTTTATAATGGATTAGCTGTAATTACGGAAAATGAATTAGAACTTCAATTCTTAAAAAAACTTATGTCGTCAAGATTATTTTGGACTTATATAAAGCTTTCTAGTAAACCATATGGTTCAGGTTATTATTCATTAAGTAGAAATTATATAAAGAATTTTGGAGTTTATAATTTTTCGGAAGATGAGAAGGCCTTCATTATCAAGACAAATAAAAAAAGTGAGTTGGATAATTTTATTGAAGATAAATACAATATCATGTTAGAGCCAGCCTAATTTGTAAGCACATTGCCAAAGCCCCACGAGCCACGCTCAAACCAAAGCTTTAACAAAGAGCTTACAAAGCCGACCCGATTTGCCCACAGGGCATTAGGGTTTACCCACGCACAAAAAACAAAATAAATTTGTGCTTCGTTGATAGGTTGGTGCAGATTGAGAATGACAATAAAAATAGAGCTAAATAATTGACAGACAGATAGAAATGAATAAACACCAGCATACAACACATGGTATAGTGCATGCGGGTTTCAGCGGTTTGCGAAGGTTTGTAGCTCGTAAAAAAAGTCGGTGTAAACTGATAGGTTTTCGCCTCGTAATCCCGCACGACACCATACCATCAACCGTTGGCACCAATTGAAAAAAACACGACAAATACGATAATGATATGAATAAAAATCAATTATGGATGGTAAGAGCCGGAGAAGGCGCATTTCTACTTGATGATTTTATTAATAAAAGCATCATTGCAATTGGTTGGAATGCAACTGGTGATTTATCTGCTATTGAAAAGATTGATAAAATAAAAGGATTAGTTGCAGCTAATTATCAGGAATATAAATCTGGAACAGTAAATATTTCAGCAGGTCAAATTTATAGATTCATTCACGAATTTAAGATAGGTGATGCTGTAATGACATATAATCCAACTGAACGAGTTTATTGGATTGGTGAGATAGATTCTGATTACAAATTTGATAAAGAAATTTGTGAATATAATCATATTCATAAAGTCAAATGGATTGATAAGATTCCAAGAGATGAACTTTCAACTTCAACTAAAAATACTCTTGGTGCTACTTTGACAATTTTTGATATTCCAAAAGCAGCAAGGGATGAGATTTTTAATTTGCTTTCAGGGTCTAAAAAGCCTATAGTTGAGATTGAAAATGAAAAGGAATCTTTAGAAATTATAAAGGAGGATTTTATTGCAAAATCTCATGAATTTATAAAAGACAAAGTTTTGTCATTGGATTGGGAGGATATGCAAGAGCTTATTGCTGGAATATTGCGGGCAATGGGATATAAAACAAGAATTAGCCCAAAAGGGGCAGATAGAGGCAAAGATATAATTGCTTCACCTGACGGACTTGGGTTGGAAGAACCCAAAATATTAGTTGAAGTTAAGCATAGACAAGGACAAATGGGTTCACAAGAAGTACGCAGTTTTCTTGGTGGATTAAGAGCAAGAGACAAGGGATTATATGTTTCAACTGGTGGATTTTCAAAAGATTCACGTTATGAAGCTGAAAGGTCAAACATTCCAATAACATTGATTGATTCTGATATGATAGTTGAGTTGATTAGTCAAAATTATGATAGCTTTGATTCTGAGACAAAATCATTAGTGCCTTTAAAAAAGATTTACTGGCCAATATAAAGACACTAAAAATCAACTGGTGCCAACAAGCGGCACATGCAACCATAGGGGTTTCAGGGGTTTGCGAAGTTCGTAGTTTTTTGGTAGTTTTGGTCACGGTGGATAGGGACGTAGGTTTAAATCCCCTACGGTTCATGCCGCTGGCCGTTAGGGCACATAATATAAAAAGACCCCGACAGCCATTAAATAAATGAATATGAGAAAAATAATATTAGGACTTTTACTTTTAATTACGATTACTGGATTTAGCCAAACGAATCAAATTCAAGTAC
>Ga0209211_10003954_pt1 | contig 23570 bp, 21 predicted proteins | sample RifGroA2_FD_183992 | JGI IMG/M metagenome (GOLD analysis project Ga0209211, IMG submission 183992) | Groundwater microbial communities from Rifle, Colorado, USA - Groundwater A2 (SPAdes) (version 2) | ecosystem: Environmental > Aquatic > Deep subsurface > Groundwater | place: Rifle, Colorado...
TGCGCCATTTTCCAACCACATCTACCTGCCACTCCGGTTTGGGCGCTTGGGTATCTTTTAGCAATAAAAATGTTGGCTTTCCGGTTAACGCAATTTCCGTCAGTTCCTGAATACTCGTATCTACCGGCCAATAACCTTTGACTTCAACGTTTTTGTTATCTTTAAGATAAATATTCAAAGCAGCCGGCGTTAAACCAAAAGTACCTTCAGTTCCGACAAAAATCTTTTCCGTTTTTGATCTTTGATTAATAAAATCAACCACTTCATTTATTCCGTATCCTGACGGCCAGTCATCCAATAACTGAAATCTGTCAACAGCTGGCAACGGAGCAGAGATAGGGTTGTAAATGATTTGATAAGAGAAGTAGACGGGATATAAGATAATAGACAAATAGACAAATAGGCAAATAGACAAATGACGACAGGGAGCCAATTGCGATATCTTTGATATTCCCAAAGCAACTACCGGCAAAAGCGGAGCCAGCATAAATAACAGATATCGGGGATAAAGAACTTTACCAAATGACGCCAGAGCCAAAAACGGCACCAAAAACCATAAACTTAAAAATGCCGTTTTGGTTCTGTATTTTTTCAACCCATATATCAGCCCGATGACAAATAGTCCCATTAAAGGATAAGTCGCATAAGACTGAATCCAACTCCATAGACCGCCTAGATTCCCAAAAAACCGTTCAAACGGATGGGCGATAAATTCCTGATTTGTAACAATAAAAGTATGATCCTTTAAACCGATCATGTGGGAAAGCGGCGCCAACCGGAGAATCAGCTCAATTCCTTTAGATATCAATGTGGCCACAATCCCCAGTCCCAACAATTTTATTAATCTTTTTCCCCTTTCCCTGACTTTCCGATCAAACAGTAAAAGAGTAGTCGGCAGAAGAATCAGGGCAAACTGGGCTGATGACTTTGTTAAGAATCCGGCTCCGATGATCATGCCCAGAAGTAAAGCTATATCAAGTCTTAATAAATCCGCCATTAAAATAGTTAAGAAAAGCGCCCAGACCATCAAAGCAGTAGTTAAAGAATCGTAAAGCGCCAGCCGGTCGTAGAGAAGAAAAAACGGTGAAATAATATATATAAATCCGGTGAACCAACTGATTTTCTCCCCGAATAATCTCCACGACAATGCTATCAATCCCATCAAAGATAAGCTGCCGGAAAACACTGATACCAACCTGCCTGCCATTAAAGGATCTGAAATCCATTTTAATGCCGGCAACATCAACCATACAAACATTGGCTGTTTGCCGTCTTCCAAAGAAATAAACCGGTGAACCGGATCCTGGAGGGCAATTTGCCCCCAACGGATGTAAATTGCTTCATCAGTGAAAATCGGGATTAAGGTTAAATTAATTAACCTCGAAGAAAAAAACAGAATTGTCAGCGCGGTAAATATTAATGCTCTGCGTTTCCACATATCTTAATTATATAGTCCCGAACAATACTTTGACTTTAGAAGGAAATTCTTTAGTTTCCAATTGCTTTGCTTTAGGAAAATTTCCCATCCAGCCGGTTAATCTTTTAGCCAAACTATCCGGCTCAATAATTAAATAAATAAGTTTGGCGTCTTCCGGTTTCCATTGCTTAGACATAAATTCCGTTTTATATTGCGAATAAGAAGTTTCTCCGGGGCGGTAACTAAATTCAGCTGGTAATAGATCATATTTCCTTGTTCCTCTCCACCATAAAAGATATTCGTAATGAAAGTCGTAAACCGGCGGAGTATAAGTGTAAACCGCAAACGGTTGGGATTTGACGGCGGCATCTTTATAAATCCAATCAATCACTTCCATTTGAGCCCCAAGAGTTTCCGGCGGCATAGGATCCTTTGCCCCAAATAATCTTTGAATCGGATTGACGCTTATAAAGACTATTGTTGCGGTAAAAACTGTTACCAAAACGCTCAATAATTTTGACTTAGATTTTACATTCTCAAGGATCAATGACATCGACAAGATGAACAATGGGGGGAAACCGTATAAATACCAACCTTTCAACTCTGCCGGAAATAAAAAAGTATAGGCCAGATAATGAAAGAGTAAAAAGTAAAGAGTAAAAAGCAATAAGAAATGGGAAAAATCATGCCTTGATTCAGTTTTTTTCTTGATGAAAATAACAACCAATAAAATAAACGCGATGAATATTATCCATTTCCCTGAAGTAAATTCTGTCGGGAAAAGAGAATGAGTTAAAGTCCCGGCCAATTTAGTGATTCTTTCGGTAACTCTTTGACCTAAAGCCAATTCCCCTCCCAAACTGTGATTCTGTCCCTGAAAATAGGCCATCAAGGATTTAGTTTGAATAAAGTCGTGGCGGAGTTCAAAGATGAATTGAGGGAGAAAAGGGAGGGAAAACAGGAAGAACGCAAGGACTAGGGCGCGAAGTTTAAGTAAATTGGTTCGTCCGAAAATAAACAATGTCAAGTACCCTGTCAGCATAACCCCGGCGGCGGGCTCCAGATGGAATGACAAACTGGCCATGAGGGCAGAAAGGGGAAGACCTGTCAAGAGTTGTTGGTTATTAGTTATTGGTTGTTGGTAGTAATTAAACAGACCAATGAAAAATAACAATGTGGCCAAAGGTAACAAATTAGCATGGAAAGCAAAAGACGACAGACCAACAACTGCAGGAGAAACTCCATATAGAATTGCAAAGAGATTAGCAGCCTGAGGATGATTGTATTTCCGCAAGACTTTCCAGCCAATAATCATGGCGGTTAAATTAGAAGCCAACGGGAGTAAAACTGCGGCCCGGGGATCGCCGTTAAATATTAAATAAGGAATTGATAATAAGTAAAACCAAAGCGGCCCGAAAAATACTCCGGCAATTGATCCCCAGGGCCCGATCAGGGTGGGACGCCGCAATTCAACCATATTTCTGGTCCAGAGTTGATCCCGGCCCATATCAAAAACAAAAGTAAAATTCCCGGAAACGATAGACGGTAAGGTCAGTAACAAAAGTACGGCGATAGAAATTAACAGGAAAAAATAGCGACGCATGGATAATAACGATATATGATTAATAGGCTTGAAACAAAAGATAAAGAAACAAGATACTTGTTTTTCGACATAAATGAAATAGCAACCGGCAAGAGAATATACCAAGGATTAATCTCACGGGCAAAAAAGAATGCAATAGCGCCTATCCAAGCGGCAATGGCGGCAAGAACCGGACGGTTTAAAAACGGAAGCAAAAGAAAAGACGCGTATTTTATCAATCCTCCCCAAACTAAAGGGAGGATCCTTAAAGGAAAATCCTTAAAGGATTTTCCCTGTCTCATAAAATAGAATCCCAAGAGTGTAAAAAATACCATTGAGATTTCGTTATGGACGCTGCTTAAAGACTCAATTAAAACCATCGGATTGAAGCTCCATAAAATCCAAGCCCTGCGGCCAGCAATTTTTAGCATCAGCCAACTGGATCCCAAAAACGAAATCAAGCCTAGAAATTTAAACGATAATAACGTTAAAGTGAATTTTCCAAACCCTAAAAGATAAAAAGGAATTGTGGTTATCAGCCACCCCGGAGGATAGACGGAACCGACGTGGGTCCAGCGCATAAATCTTATCCAATCGTCATTGGGAAAATTTAAAGGAGTGGTGAAATAGGGATTCTGGCCGTATTTAACCACAATTCTGGCATCAAACATATAGTTAAAAATGTCGTGAGCAAGGGCGGGGTAGGAAATAAAAAGCAAAGAGCAAAGAGCAAAGAGCAAAGTCCAGAGTTGTTTGGCGGTGAAATTCCGTCGGAGCTTGAGTACGAGAAAGTACAAGAAAGTACAAGAAAGTACAAGAAGGAAAAATATAACGGTTGATAACGGGCGGTTGAAGTAGCCGATTCCGGTCAATTGACGTTGAATAGATTGATAAGCCGAATTACTTGACAGTGTGAGGTTGAGATCAACTTGGGTGTAAGAGTAGATGGTGAAAGCAGTAAGGAGTAAAGAGTAAAAAATAAAGATTAAAAAAAATTTAAGCGAACTCATTTGTAACCTCCGGACAAGTCAGTAATCCTGATCCGGAGAACGTCTATAAACATCCGGATTGAATCGCGGATTGGGTTTACTCTGACGGTTTTAACATATTTCCATGATACGGGGACCTCGGCGATTTTGTACCCTCTTTTTTGGGCGATATATAAGAGCTCTACGTCAAACGCGCCGGTAAAGGCTTGTTTTTCAATCCCGTTATCGTAGACTATGAGGCTATTGAACAAATCTTTAGCTGTTTGATTGGTAAAAAGCTTGAAACCGCATTGGGTGTCGTGAATACCGCCGATGGCGATAGTTTGAACAGCAAAATTAAATACTTTTCCCATTAAATGCCTGTACCACGGTTCTTTCAACCTTTCGCTGCCCTTAATTTCACGGGAACCGATGATGGCTTGATAACCTTTTTTAATAAATGGAATTAGTTTTTCAACTTCCGAAAGAGGTGTGGCTTGGTCGAAATCGGTAAACAAAACGTAGTCGCCTTGGGATTTCATGATTCCGGTTTTAACGGCGTTGGCTTTGCCCTGATGAGGATTTTTAACTAAATTCCAGCTGGAATGAAATTTTATCCAGCCGGAAAGTTTTTCGGCGGTGCCGTCGGTTGAGCCATCGTCGACGACGATAACTTCCCAGTCGTATCTTTGGGTTTTAAGATATTCGTCGGCGCCCGCGAGGACGTTTTTATTCAAGTTTTCAATTTCGTTGTAAGCCGGTATGACTATTGATAGTTTCATAATTCTTGATTGTAATGGATAAGGCGGTAGACGGTAATTCCGGGCGGAACCGTAACCGGAGTATCAATTTCGGCACGGCCAAATCCGGCAATTTCCCAGATAGGATTTCCCAATGGTTGACACTCGTTTAACGGTTTTTCACAAACCGCTATCAATTGCTTAGTAATGGAATCCTGAAGTTTGACAGGAGTCCGGTTTAACTTCTCCAAAAAATATCTATAGGCATGATCGCTATTTCCGGAAGTTATCAGGGCAAAATTATATGGTTCATCTCCTGACAAAGAAATAACCTGGCGGGAAACTGCTTCCGTCTGCTGAAGCAACCTATTTGGCTCAAACCGCAAAAACAATCTGCCTGATTGATCGTAAATTAACCAGACTGCCGCCAATCCGACTAAAAATTTTCCCAATAATTTTTTTTCAAATAAGTATCCGGCAACCGTCCCGAACAAAATAGCCGGAACGGGAAACAAAAATCCAAAATAATAATCTGAAATACTGCCTTGATATAACGAAAAAATTGTTATTCCTATCCAAAACCACCACAATAAAGACTGCCGGAGTAAAAACTTTTCCTGAAGGTCTTTTTTGTGAAAAATAACCAACAAGCTCCCGCCCAAAGCCCAAATTAAAGTTGTAATAGTGGTCACTAATCCATTTTGCCAGCTAAAAATTGTAAAAGTCAGCCTGTTTGTGTTGCGCAGAACCGATCTGAATAACCCTAACAGTTCCCAGTTGAAAACAGAACCGTTGGGGCGGCTGACAAATTCTAAAACCGTTCTGGTATTGGGAAAATTATGATAAATTTCAAATGCCAAAAACGGGAAAAAACCTATCGTCCAGCCGATTAATAATAAAAATACTTGACGTATCGTGCGATTGAAGGTCAGACCTTCAATGTTGCTATATATCAATACTATTAATAGAAGGATTGGAGTCATGATTAACGCCAGATAATGTAGTTGCCAGAGAATACCTAAGCAAATTCCGGTTCCGATCAATTTCCACCATTTTTTTTCTTTGGCTCCGGTCGCAGCCAGATAGACTCCCAATAAAGAAAAAAACGGGACCGGATTCGGATTCCAGGACGCTCTTGAATATCTGACAATCAAAGAAGAAACTGCATATATCCCTGATGCAAACAACCCTGAAATTTTCCCAAATAAGTTTTTGGTCACAAAATAAACCAACCATACAGTAGCAACTCCCAAAAGGGCCACAAAAATCGCCGGCCCAACCGGATCTCTAAAAATAAAATAAAACGGCAGGGCTAAATAATAATAGATCGGCCCCAAGTAAAATCCGCCAACAGAGGCCGTCGGCCCCAAAAAAGTAAACTCTCCTTTTTCCACCATACCGTGCCAAACCAAAGCGTCGCGGCCCTCATCTCCCAAGAAAACGATGTAATCCCTGATACGATATAGGCGCAAGAAAGCCGCAGTTAACAAAATAACAGTCAGGATGAGAAAAAGTGGATTAAGGTGAAGAAATAGTTTTAAGCTTTCAATAATCGCCTTGAAAATAACCTGATAATTCCCGCCGGTTTGAATTCCTTCGGTTCTGGAATGGTGGGTAACGCCGATTTGTTTAATAGGGAAACCGGAACGGTGAATTTTAACCATCATTTCAGTTTCAGTAATTGCGCTCTCGGTCACTAAGGGAAAAATTTTATTTATTACTGATTTATTAATCAATTTGAAACCGCAGTCAACGTCTTTTAAATTAAGGCCGAACAAGATTGTATCCCATACCCGCAACAGAAAAGCCATCATCCGGCGGAATTTACTGTCGGAACGTTTTTTCCGGTAACCGGCAACTACCTGGTAATCCGGAACATTGATCAAAAATTTATTGATTTCCCGGAAGTCGAATTGACCGTCGGAATCGGTAAAGGCAATCCAGTTGAATTTGGCAGAAGAAAATCCGGTTTTGAGGGTAGCACCATAACCTCGATTACGGCTATGACGGATGAGCCGGATTTTTGAGTTTTTAGCAACCATATTTTGCACCGCGGCGGCGGTGTTATCGGCAGAGCCATCGTCAACCACAATAACTTCATAATCGGAAAAGTTTAAGGATTTGAGAACATCAATTGCTTTGGAAACCGTGTCAACTATATTATCTTCTTCGTTATAGGCAGGAAAGAAAACGGAAAGGGTTCTTATCGGGGACATGAAGCTAGTATAGCTTACTTCTTCCAAATATATTTATTGTAAACCGTGAAGTTAAAGATAAGAGTTAAGACCAAGGCGGCAACATAAAATCCGTGAATCAAAATATTTTCCTTCCCCACAAGTATCTCGCCAACTTTCATTATTCCGCCCTGAATAAACAGAACCGCGATATTGGATGTGGTGTAGAAAACGATCAGTTTTTTAAGCAGTACCGGCGCCGAAGTGATTTTCCGGTCGCCAAACGTCCAGAGATTATTCAGAATAAAATTTGACAAAATTGCCAGCTGTCCTCCCAAAATTGTGGCGATGGTTGGAGAAACGACTTTTATTCCGAATCCTAAAGTCCAATAAAGAATAGTTTGTATTACCAATCCCAAAGCACCGACTACGGCAAATTTAAAAAATCGCAATAATTCAAAAAATCGGGCTTTGAAAATATAGATCAGGGTATTCTTAATATATTCCGCCCCTAATTTACTTCTGCCTAATGTCCGGTCCACAAATTTTAACGGTACTTCTCCGGCTTTAAATCCAGCCCGGACGGCTTTATGCAGGAAACCAATTTGAAAGGTGTATCCGAAAAAACGCTCTTCTCCCAGCAGTGGATAAACTTTATCGTAAACATAACGGCGGATTGCTCTGTAACCGGTGGTCCAGTCGCGGATACTAAAATCCGTCAGAACAAACATAATAATCATATTACCAAACACGCTGTAAAATTTCCTCTTTAACCCCCAATTATCAGGGATGGCCCCGCCTTTTATATAGCGGCTTCCCAGCACCAAATCGTAACCTTCTTCCAGTTTAGCTAAAAATTGAGGCACTAATTTAGGATCATGGGATAAATCGGCGTCAAATTCAAAGAAAATATCCGGATTCAATTTTTCGACGGCATATTTCATTCCGGATAAATAAGCTCCGCCCAATCCCATCTTTTTCTTATTTATCAGCAGATGGACATTTTTCAGATCCTTCATCTTTCCCCTGACTTCGTCAGCCGTCCCGTCCGGAGATGAATCGTCAACTACTAAAATGTGCATTTCGTAATTTTCCGGAACTTTCTTGAAAACGATTTCTAACTCATCTATAGCCCGGCCGATGTTGCCCTTTTCATCGTAGGTCGGAATTACCATCACCACAATTTGTTTCTTTGATTGGTCTGTCATCTCAGGTTTCCTTCGATTTGCTTCTGAACAAATTTTATATCACATTCAACCATCATTTTCACCAAATCTTTAAAACTGGTTTTAGGTTTCCAGCCAAGTTTTCTATTAGCTTTAGAAGGGTCCGCAATCAATAAGTCTACTTCAGCCGGGCGGTAAAATCTTTTATCAACTGTAATATGGTCTTCCCAATTTTTTAATCCGGCGATATCAAAAGCAGTTTGAATAAATTCTTTGACAGAATGGGTCTCTCCTGTTCCAATCACGAAATCGTCCGGTTTTGGTTGTTGCAGCATCAGCCACATCGCTTCGACATAATCGCCAACAAATCCCCAATCACGCTTAGATTCTAAATTACCGATGGAAATTTTTTTGTCCTGACCAACCAACGGTTCACCAATTTCATTTTGAGGCACCCATTTTAGATTAGCTACCAAACAGGCTACGCTCATAGAAATTTTTCGGGTAATAAAAGTTAAACCGCGGCGGGGAGATTCATGATTAAAAAGTATCCCGGAACAAGCAAAAAGATTGTAGGCTTCGCGATAATTAACCGTTATCCAATGGCCATAAACTTTAGCTACCCCGTAAGGGCTGCGGGGATAAAACGGGGTAGTTTCCGATTGGGGGACCTCGACTGCTTTTCCGAACATTTCCGAAGAACTGGCCTGATAAAATTTAGCATTCGGCTTGGAAACCCGGATAGCTTCCAACATTCTGATGACGCCCAAGGCAGTAGCTTCGCCGGTCAAAACCGGCTGGGAAAAAGATGCCGGGATGAATGATTGAGCAGCCAAATTATAGATCTCATCGGGTTGGATCTCCCTAACGGCATTTGTCAACGAATGTTGATCCAATAAATCTCCGTCAAAAAATTTGATTCTGTTACGGATATGGTCAATCCGTTCTGTTGAGACTGTTGATGTCCGGCGGATCAGACCATAAACCTCATAACCCTTTTCTAAAAGAAATTCCGCTAAATAACTTCCGTCCTGGCCGGTGATACCGGTAATGAATGCCTTCTTCATTGCTTCCTCCACCATTCTAGCACTCTCTCTAAGGTTTTTTCCAAGGGGATTTCCGGTTTCCAACCGGTTTTCTGCATAAATTTTGCCGGATTACAAATCAATTGGGAGGGCTCACCTGGACGGAATCTGGATTTGTCCACCGTAATTTTTATCTTAGCTTTTGACATTCTGACAAGCTCATCCAATAAATAAGAAATCCTGATTCCCTTGCCGGAACCAACGTTATACACCTCGCCGGCTTTTCCTTTTATTAAAGCTAATTCATAAGCCGAAACCATATCCAGAACATCGGTAAAGTCGCGGATGGCCTCTAAATTTCCGACCGCGATTTCACCCGGTTTACCGCTTTTTTCTATCTCCACAATTTGCTTGACGAAATCCGGAACCACAAAACCCGTCCGTTGGGCCTCGCCGATATGATTAAAAGGCCTCAACCGGATAATATTTAATCCGTAAGACAAAAAATATTGCAGTCCCAAAAAATCCTGGGCTACTTTTGAAACCGCGTAAGGACTGGCCGGCATAAGAACGGCATTTTCATCAATCGGTTCCTCTTTGTTCCCCCCATATTCATCAGCGCTGCAGATAATTAAAACTCTGGCTTTAGAATTTCTGCGCCTTAAGGCTTCCAACAAATTCAACTGGGCAAAAATATTATTCCGCAGGATTTTGGCAGGAGAAATTATGCTTGTTCCGACTTCAGCCATTGCCGCCAAATGGATAACGGCATCAAATTTATGTTTTGAGATGACTACTTCAGTTTCAGTGGCGTTTAATAAATCAATTTCCGGAGTCAAAACCGTATGGCTTTTAGAATTAAGATGTTTAGTTAAATGCCTGCCGGCAAAGCCGGAAGAGCCTGTGACGAGAATGTTCATTTATCTCCCGATCCCAACATATTTAAATCCTGCTTCTTTAATACTCCGGGGATCATATAAATTTCTGGTATCAATGAAGACCGCATTAGCGGCCATATTCTTTTTAATCCTTGGCAAATTCAAAGATTTAAACTCATCCCATTCCACCAGAATGATTAAAGCCGAAGCCCCTTCTACAGCTTCATAAGGGTTATCTGCATATTTTGTCACACTGTCGCCTAAGATTTTTTTAGCATGGTCAGAAGCTTGAGGGTCATAAACCGAAACTTTTGCTCCGGCGGCAGTCAATAACGGAATTACTTTCATTGAAGGCGCTTCGCGCATATCATCGGTGTTGGGTTTAAATGACAGCCCTAAAATTGCTACAGATTTCCCGTTCCAACCGCCAACTGCTTTCTCAAATCCGGTAAACAATTTTAGAATCCGGCCATCATTCAATTGATCTATTTTTTCAAACAATCCGTCACCTTCGCCCACCCGTCTGGCATAAGCTGCCAGTTCTTTAACATCTTTGGGGAAACAACTGCCGCCGTATTGCAATCCGGGCCACCAATAATGCAATCCGATTCTACTATCCAGTCCCATTCCGCGGATAATTTCCTGAACGTCAGCTCCGGTCTTTTCGGCCAGATCGGAAATTTGGTTAATAAACACTATCCTGTTTGCTAAATAAGCGTTGGCTGAATATTTTGTTAATTGAGCAGATTCCGGACGCATAATTACAGTTTCACCGTTCAGCGGCCGGTGCAATTCTAGAAGCTTTTTAATCACCGCCGGCTCATTGGAACCAATCAGAATTCTATCGGGGTGAAGCGTATCCTCAACCGCGGTACCTTCACGCAGGAATTCCGGAACCGAAGCGGTATAAAACTGTTTTTTGGTACCGGTTTCAATAATTTCTCTGACTTTATCATTAGTGCCGGGAGGGACAGTGGATTTAACAATCACAATTGCTCCGGGTTTAATATGCGGAGCCAAAGATTTGGCTGCTCCGAAAACCGCGGAAAGATCGGCGGTTCCGTCCGGGGCTGACGGGGTTCCGACGGCAATCATGACTACATCGGCATCTGAAATTGCTTCCGAATATTCCGTAGTAAATTTTAACCGGCCGGCATCAACGCTTGCTTTGACCAACTCTTCTAAACCCGGTTCAAAAAAAGGAATTTTACCCTTTTTTAAGTCTTCCGACTTTTGTTTATCCCGGTTAACCGCCCAAACTGTATTTCCGAATTTGGAAAACACTGCCGCTGTTACCAAGCCAACGAAACCAACTCCTACTACTCCGATAGTCATAAGGGAAATGATAACATAAAAGAAGAAACTGCTTAACTTAATTTTCAATTTTCAATTTACAATTTACATTGAATTTTTCCCGCAGAGCGGGATCCCGCTTCGCGGGACAATTTTATAAATTTTTTTATTCACGATATAATAATTAAGTGTCAGTCTTACAGACTTTAATTCTTTCAATCGTTGAGGGAATAACCGAGTTTCTGCCGATTTCTTCCACCGGCCATTTAATCCTGGTATCTGAATTGTTAAGCATTTCCCAAACAGAATTTGTTAAAAGTTTTGAAATTATAATTCAACTTGGGGCGATAATGGCTATCGTTGTCCTTTATTTCAATAAACTTATTGAGAATAAAAAAATTTATCCTAAAATATTGGCCGCCTTTTTGCCTTCTGCAATTATCGGATTTATTTTGTACAAATTTATTAAACAGTATTTAATTGGTGATTCGCGGATTGTTTTAGTATCGCTTTTCATTGGAGGAATTTTATTGATCATTTTAGAAAAAATTTTGGCTAAAATAAAAATTAAAAATGATTTAACGATTGAAGAATTGGACTTAAAATCGTGTTTACTGGTCGGACTATCCCAGGCAATTTCAATGATTCCAGGAGTTTCCAGAGCAGCAGCCACAATCATCGGAGGAATGTCGGTCGGTTTATCCCGTTCAAACGCGGTTGAATTTTCTTTTCTTTTGGCCGTCCCGACGATGGCGGCGGCTACCGGATTGGATTTGATAAAATCGTATCAATATTTTTCCGCTCAAGATATTAAACTTTTAATTCTCGGATTCATCGTTTCATTTACTTCCGCCAAAATCGCGGTTGAGTGGCTGATTAAGTTTATGAAAAACCACTCCCTGGCTGCTTTTGGAGTCTACCGGATCATTTTGGCAATCGCCTTTTGGATCTTTATAAAATGAGGCAGTTTTCCCCCAGAGAAATAAATTGGCTAGCGAAGTTTGCGAAACCTGATGGATGGCGAGAAGTTTCGCAAACTTCCCAAATGCCGGTGGAATATATTACCGGTTGGGCAGAATTTTATGGAAGGAATTTTATTGTCAATAAAAATGTCTTAATTCCGCGGATTGAAACAGAACAACTTATAGATTTAAGCCTTGTCCATTTAAAGTTTGTTTTTCGTCAACCATCAACCATTAACCATAAACCATTAACCATCACCGATCTTGGTACCGGCTGCGGATGTATCGGAATTACTTTATATCTGGAATTAGTCAAATTGGGAATTCAGCCTACTATATATATGTCTGATATTTCTGAAAAAGCGCTCAAGGTCGTAGAAGAAAACGTTTCTAGACTAACAAGAGCCACAAAAGGCCAGGCCTTTTTAAAAAGGCCTGGCCTTTTGTGGCTAAAAAGCGATTTATTTGACAGTTATCCGAGAAGTTTAAAATTTGACTTAATCATTGCCAACTTACCGTATATTCCCTCTGATAGAATTTCTAAATTATCAGCGTCCGTCAAAAATTTCGAACCGTATTTGGCTCTCAACGGCGGATCTGACGGCTTAAAATTAATCAATAAATTAATTGCTCAATCTCAATCGAGACTAAAGCCCAATAGTATTTTACTTCTGGAGATTGACGAAACCCATAAAATAAAGGATTTTCCGTTGCCAAAAAATTTCCGTGGGAAAATTATTAAGGACCAGTTTGGGAGAAAAAGGTTTGTAAAAATAGAAAATGAAAATGGTTTAAATGGCTAGAATGGTTAGAAAGGTCAAAAAGGTTAAAAGAATTAAAAAAAACAATTAAATCAAACTAACCATCATTCCAACGGCAAACAAGGCGAGACCGGTAAATGCCGTCCAGATCAGAAAGTTGGACAACCTGCCGCTTTTATATTGGCCTAAAACCGATCCATCATTGGCGATTTTGGCAATTACGAATATCAAGGGAACAGCCACTATCCCGTTAATCACTGCAGTATAGACCAAGGCTTTAATCGGATCTATCCCGATAAAATTAATCAGCAAACCCACCAACATGGATATAGCGATAATTCCGTAAAATCCGGGAGCAGTTTTAAGTTTTAAATTCAATCCTTCTTTTAAATTAAACGTTTCCGCCACCGCGTAGGCGGCTGAACCGGCCAAAACCGGAATTGATAAAAACCCTAAGCCGATTATTCCTATGGCAAATATTGCTTTGGCTAAATATCCGGCGTTAGGGAAGGTATTCACCAATGGTTCCAAGGCCCTAGCAGCATCGGCAGCAGTTTTAATATCAAAAACTCCGTGCGAATTTAAAACCGTGGCCGACACTAAAATAATTGACCAAGTCCCAATTTGCGAAGCAAGCATCCCGGCAAAATTATCCAATCTTAAATTACGCATAAATTGGCTATTCATCCATGGCTTTCCATTATATTTGAAGAACCCGGCTTGCTTTTCTTCTTCAATTTCAGTAGATGCTTGCCAAAAAAACATATAAGGAGAAATCGTAGTCCCCAATACCCCGGTAATAATGAATAAAAATTGAAAACTGAATTCTAAATGAGGAATAAACGTCGCCATTAAAACCGTTTTCCACGGCTGATTAATCATAAAAACTGTAACTGGATAAGCCAAAAGAGTAACTACCGACCACTTTAAGATCTTTGAATAAACTTTATAGGAAGTAAAAACTTCCAGAAGCAGAATTACTGATGTAAATACCAGAGCTAGTGGGATAAATCCTAGCGGGAAAATTAGATCCGCGGCCGCGGCCATAGCTCCGATATCCGCCCCGATATTAATCGTATTGGCAATCAATAATAAAATTACCATCGCGTATAGAATTTTTTTTCCATAAACCCTCTTAATATTCGCGGCTATCCCCTTTCCGGTCACCGCCCCGATTCTGGCGCAGGCTTCCTGAACTCCGGCCTGAAAAGGCAACATAAACAGGGCCGTCCAAAGCATCCCGTAGCCAAACTGGGCTCCGGTTTGGGAATAAGTGGCAATCCCCGACGGATCGTCATCAGCAGCGCCGGTAATTAATCCCGGGCCTAGATTTTTGAAAAATTTTTTTAGTTTGGGAAACATAGTCTTGTTGCGGGACTAGGAATCGAACCTAGATTTACTGGTTCAGAGCCAGCTTGCCTACCATTAGCAGATCCCGCAGTTAATAAACGATAAAATTTATAAAGATAATAAGAATTATAACCTAGGGGTTGATATAATTCTAAATAGTTTATTAAAGCAGGCCCCATCGTCTAATGGCTAGGACGGCAGGTTCTCATCCTGTAAACTCGGGTTCGACTCCCGGTGGGGTCACAAGTTGCTTATTTTGTCAGCCAGCCGCCGTCAACGTAGAGGGTAATTCCGGTAATATAGTCTGCCTCGTCCGAGGACAAAAATACCGCCGCTGCCCCGATATCTTCCGGCCTGCCAATTCTTCCCTTTGGAATCCGCGCCATAAATCCGGCCCTTGTCTTTTCATCTGCTAACATTCCGGCGGTCATATCGCTTTCGATAATGCCCGGACCAATCGCATTAATATTGATTCCTTTCGGCCCCAGTTCAATCGCCAAATCCTCAACCAGCGCCACTACTCCGCCTTTGCTGGCAGCATAATGAGCGATATTCCCGAATCCCACTCCGACCCCGCCTGAAGCAATTGAAGAAATACACACAATTTTCCCTCAGGTTGACATCATCTTTACCGCCTCCTGAATACATAAAAATTGCCCCTTAAGATTGGTGTTTAAAACCTTGTTCCACTCATCTTCACCAACTTTTTCCACCGGACCCATTGCCACCACTCCGGCATTATTTACCAAAATATTTAACTGGCCAAATTGAGATTTAACTTCCTCCATCATCCTAACAACATCGGATTTATTGGAGACATCCGCTTGGACCAAAAATGATTTAACTCCTAATTGGAGAATCTCGGTCACTACTTTTTCCGCCTCTTCTTTATTACTATGGTAATTAACCGCTACAGCCGCTCCCGCTTTCGCCAATGAAAGCGCGATTCCCTTGCCAATTCCCCGCGATGCGCCGGTAACTAACGCCATTTTGCCTGACAAAGAAAACATCAATAAACAGATTACTCCCTTCTGAGACAAGATTCAAGCCTTAACTATCCCGTACTACAACTTTCTTGCTCCCGTGGGCTACGTCCACGCGTCGCAAGAGCGCGAGTACGGGATAACGACGTACCTGCGGAATTTCTAAAGAAATTCCGGGTTCGTCGTTACATCTTTTCGGGAGTTTGTATCCCCAGCAAAGTCAAGCCGTTTTTGAGAACTTGGGCGACAGAGGAAGTTAGCATTAAGCGAAATGCTACTTGCGCGTTGAGCGTTGAGCGTTGAGCGTTGTCTTCCAATATCCTGTGCTTGTTGTAGAAAGTATTAAACCGCTGGGCGAGTTCGTAAAGAAAAGTACAGACTAAATTCGGCGAGTATTGTTTAGCTGCTTCCATGACAACTTCAGGGAAACGATAGATATGGCGGAGGATGGCGAGTTCCTCTGGATTTAATTGGTTATTAGTTATTAGTTGTTGGTTTAGGCGTTGGGCGTTAGAATTAGTTGCCTTCGCAAGTACGCTTTGACATCTAGCATAAGTGTATTGGAGATAGGGGCCGGAATTGCCGTCCAGATTAATCATTTCAGCCCAATCAAAAACATACCCTGTCGATGGAGAATGTTTAAGATCATTGTATTTAACCGCGCCGATACCAACCATTTTAGATATCTCTGAATCGTCGTTAAATTTTTTAGCCCTCTCTATGGCTTCAGACAATACTTGCTCCAACTTAACCGCATTTCCTTTCCGGGTACTTATTTTCCCTTCTTTCAGCCTAATCAGTCCGTGCGGAATGTGGAAAAATTGGTTTCTCTTCCCCCACCCAAGAAGTTCGGTCGCCCAAAAAACCTGCCGGAAATGCAGGATTTGTTCTGACCCGACCTCATAAATCATTAAGTCAGGATTCCATTTTTCTTTTCTAAATTTAATTGTCGCCAAATCACGGGTCAAATAAGTCGTTCCACCGTCACTTTTTAAAAGCATGCTCGGTGAAAGCGCATCGTTTGGATAAGGAATAATTAACGCACCCTCGCTTTTAATAGCAACGCCTTTTTTCTTGGCTTCATCAATAATCGCTGGCATCATTTTTTCATAAGAACTTTCCCCATATGCTTCGTCAATTTTTACCCCCAGCAAATCGTAAATTTTATTGAATTCTTCCATTGATCGGATAACTAGTTTTTTCCAAAGTTCCCGCTCTTCTTTCTTATCGTCTTCGAGAGCTTTAAATGCGGCCCGGGCTTCTTCATTCAGTTGTTTGTTAGTTTCTGCTTCCTGATGAAACCGGACATATAAACTTTCCATTTCGTCAATCGTCAGTTCGTCCACTGGTTTTCCGGCCCATTTGCGGATTGCTACAATCATTTTTCCAAACTGCGTCCCCCAATCTCCAAGGTGATTATCGCCAATGCACTTCCAACCTAAAAATTTATAAATGTTATAAACCGCCTGACCGATAATTGTTGAACGCAAATGGCCGATGGTAAAGCGTTTGGCGATATTAGGGGCAGAATAATCTATAACCATAGTTTTTCCTTTTCCTGAATCGGATCTCCCATATCCGTCTTTTTCTTTAGCGATTTCTTCAAGTCCGGCTATCAGCGTTTTTTCGTCGAGAGTAAAATTTATAAACCCCGGACCGGCGACGTCTATTTTGGCAACAACCTTTTTCAACTCTTTATTAGAGGAAAGCGCGGCGGCAATCTTTAGCGCTAGCTCCCTCGAGTTTTTAATTCTGAATTCTGAATTCTGAATTCTGAATTTCTCAAACATCGCCATAGCCATGCTTGAGCTGTAGTCGCCGTGAGATTCGACGGCGGGGTGTTCAAGAGAAATTGGAGTTTCCGGAAATCCCAACTCTGTAAGCGTTTTTTTAATTGCGGCTTTAATTACTTTATCAACGGAAGATTTCATAATGATTATTCTATCACTGCGATCACGCACATGAACTTTAAATAATTTTAGAGGACAACAACTATTTTTCCTGAGGCGAAGCGTCATGACTTACCAACGTCTCCACCGGTTCTTCTGCCAGAACAAATTCCCCACCGTCAGATCCATATGTCTCCAGCATTGTGATAACCAACGGATGACAAGGACCAAATCGGTCAATTAGCGACTGGATCCTCCCTTTTGGGCTCAAGACCATTTTCTCCATAAAAAAATCTTGTCTAAAAAAACCAGTCCTATTCTACCTTTTCTGTCACCCGGTATTCAAGATACCGGCCTAACATCAGGCGGGTATGGGCATCGAGGCCGGGGAGAGCGTTGAAGAAAAATCCCACCACCGGCAACAGCAATAATTCAAACGGCTGAATTATTTTTCCGATCAGGGATATTTTCTTGGGGCTTTTGGGCCGGCGTTTGGCGTCAACAAATAAGACTATTAAAATGGCGACCAATGAAATTGTTAAAATTCCGGAACTGACCTGCGGCAAAGTTTTACCGATGACCGTTCTGGAAAAAGTCGGATTCAATAAAGGCGGAAGCAATGCCCCTAACGTTAAGGCAAACCAATTCACCGGCCACAAAAAATGATCCTCCATTAATCTTAATATTCTTAAAATATTATCTTTAAGCGGAATTCCTTCTACCAATACCGCCTGACGGATGACAAATTGGTCATCGGCCACTCCCCACGCCCAGCGCTTAACCTGTTCATATTGGTTCATCATGGTTTTCCAAAAAGTTGAAGATTGGGCGGCATCCATCATCGCCGGCAAATAAATCGGATCAACGGAAACTTTTCCCTTGGAGGCAAAATAAGTTTTGAAAAAAATCCGGTAATCTTCCGGAATCACATCCGTATCCCAATAGCCCACTTTCTGTAACAATTTTAAGGAAGTTGAATAAGTGGAAAAATTCACTAACCGGTCGCGGCGGCACAGAATATATAGATGAACCACGCTCCACACCGTCGCCAAAGCCCTGATCGGAGCCGGCACCCGCCAAATATTGTTATAGAACATGACCGCCGGCTGCCAGAAACGCTGATAACGGCGGGGATTATCCAAAAATGAATAAGTTAATGCTGCAAAATAGTTTTGATGCAGTCTGGCATCGGCGTCATGGCTGGAAATAGTAGTAAAACGGACATCGACGATTTCTTTTTTAATCAATTCCGGCTCAACAATTGATTTGGCGGCCCAAGCCGAATTGCTGGATTTGCCCTTGACTTCCCCCGGGACATCCGGATGAAAAGTGGTGTGGAAAGATCCAAAAATTTTCCCGAATTCATGGCTTAGATTTTTAGCTTTTTGCCTGCCAGCTTCCCCTTCACGTTCTTCAAAAGATAAAATGATATGGATTTTTTTCAAAGGATATGTCTGAGCGGATAAAGCTTGAAGGGTTTTGATTAAGGTTCCCTCTGGTTCCTGGTAGGTCGGAATAACCACAATATGCTGGATTTTTGCCCAATCAGGGAAAACCGCCGCATCTCCCATCCAGTCAAATTTTTGGCTGGCCTCCAGCCTGAAATGCCCGATCAGAGAAAATACCGCCACGGACAATGATTTATATAACCAATAAACGGTAAAAGCGATAATGTAGACGGCGACAACTTCGGGAATAAGAAGCGATCCCCAAAGAGGAAACAAAATTAAAAACCAGCTGACTGATCCGGGTAAAATTTCCAGAGCCCTCCGGGTCCTGACCGGATGGCGCAAAAAATAGCGTTTTATTGAGTTCATAGGTATATTTTATACCTAGGCTATGGTGAGACGTGGGAATAAAGGAGTAGATGGGGCGGAAATTTTTGGGCCTTTAAAGATTTGTTGGATCTTAGAGGAGGTTGAGGGAAGGAATGGTTCCAGAACTTGAGCAATTTCTAAAAGTGATACCGGTGATTTATTACCGAAAATCACTTTTTCGAGTGTTTGTTTTTTATCAGAGGGAGATTGTTTCCAAGGTGTTTGTTGACTAAGGTATTGGTCCAGAGACTTAATCGTATCCCAAATTTTAGCCAGAGCATCATTAAACCGGAATTTTTCAATCAAATCACTGGTTTCGCCAAATAAACCTGAGGGCTTATAGGGGAGTTTAGAGGAATTTAAAGGAATTTCCAAACCCTCGCAAAGCTTAGCAACTCTTTGGACCAGATTGCCTAAACCGTTGGCAAGATCGGAATTATAGGCTTCCTCAAATTTAGCATAAGTAAAATCACCATCTTCAAACGGATTTATTTTTGCCAAAAGGTAATATCTTGTTGCGTCAGTCCCGTACTTGCCAACCAGATCATAAGGGCTTACTACATTACCCAAACTTTTACTCATTTTTTGTCCTCCGCTGGTAATAAAACCATGGATCATGATTTGTTTTGTATTCGGAAGTCCGGCTGACATCAACATTGCCTGCCACATTGCCGATTGTTGCCTTAAATTATCTTTCCCGGCTATTTGGATTCCAGGCCACCAAGCCCTAAAACTTTTTTCGTCTTCCGACCAACCGGTAGCGGAAATATAATTTACTAAAGCGTCAAACCAAACATACATAAGGGTAAGTGATGATTTTAGCCACTAAAATCGGTCACTTTTTTCAATAACCTCTCTCTTTGTTTTTCAATTGTTAAACTTCGATAATTATACCTCCAAACATACTCTCCAAGAAAGAGAGAAATATATTTCCGGCGAATCCCACCTTTGGCCGCCAGTTTTCTTTTCAAGTAGCCCCAAAAACCCTCAAGACCATTGATGTGATTTTTCCGGTTATCTTTCTGGACATACTCTTTTTCTCCATGCTCTACCGTTCGGTGAACATAACCTTTAGCGGCTAACCCTGTATAAGCTCTCCAAGTATCAGAACAAACATTGGATCCGGCTTTCACTTTCTTAGTAATTATGGGCAATAGATCTCTGGCTTCCGTATCATCGACTAATTTGGCAAAAACCTTGCCTTTCCTAGTTAAAATGCCAAAGACTGGTTGCTTGGCGGTTCCCCAACCGCGTCTGCTTTCCGGTTCTTTTTTTAACTGGCTTTTCCGTTTGTTCTTCTTTTGACCTCCAAGATAAGTTTCATCAACTTCAACTGTCCCTGAAAATATTCCGGGGACATCTCTGGCCGTAATCAACCTCAATATTTTGACGGCTTTTTCCGTGGAGTAATGGCTTATGCGAGTTTGTTTTTCAATTCCCCTAATCGGTTGTTCTAATAAAAACCAGAAAATCAATTCCCGCCATTTTTTTCTTGACAGTCCTAACTTTCCGAGCCGGTTCTTAAACTCATAGCCGCAACTTTTACACCGCTTTTTGCCCCGTCGAATATTGTAAAATTTTCTCTTTCGGCAATGATTGCAAATATATCTTGTCATAACGGGCTAAGTTTACCATCCTTAGTGGCCGTTTTCATCACTTACCCTACATAACATGCTTGGGGTCATCCGGAACATCAACTCCCCATGGCATTTTTTCTTTTAATCTTGAAATACTAAAATCTTTCAGACCACCTAAAACAAATTGTTTAAGTTCATTAAAACGGAAATCAGGAATAATAAATTTTGGATTCCGATTGTAAAATTCAAGCAATTTGGATTGATACCCAGACCAGCGAAAAAAATAGTTTTCCTCTTCCCTTATTTCCAACTTAAGATTTGGATGAATCGGGCAAATACCTTCAACCAATTCCGAATCGGTCTTTTCCAACTCGCAGCCAACACAGTATTTCACTTTATAATTTGCCTTGTAAATATCGCCTTTGGCGGCGCATAACTTCCAGAACTCTTGAGCGGCTTTTTTATGATGAGAATCTGTTGTCCGGATAAAATTGGTATAACTCAAATTAAGGGAAGATTTTAAATTGTCGAATTTAGCGGCGTATTCGTCACAATACTTTTGGGGATTTTTTCCTGCTTCTAATGCTTTTTGATAAATCTTTTGGCCGTGTTCGTCGGTTCCGGTGTTAAAAAAGATTTCATCGCCTTTAAGCCGGTGGAATCTTGTTAAAACGTCAGCTTGGACAATTTCCAGGGCAAATCCGATATGCGGATCGGCATTAACGTAAGGAGTGGTAGTGGTGATATAGAATTTAGACATACGGTATATTTTACCGCATTATTGCTAAGCCGATGAAGAGATTAAAGGAATTTAGAGGAATTTAGAGGAATTTAAAGGAATTTATGAGGTTTGTTTGGGGAGGAGTTTATCCAATGCTCCGGCGAATTTATTGGCCAGTTTGCCGGCCCATTCGTCGGTTTTGACTTTTGAAATGGCTATTTTTATCCCCGGCTTATCCAGCGATTCCTGAATTCTGGCAATAGTGGACGAACTTACCCCCAATTGCTTTTTTATTTCGTTGTAGCTTTTCCCGTTTGCCAGCATTAACGCCACGGCCAATCTTTTGGCGATTCCTTCCCTTTCGGTTTCGGACAATAAGTCTGATATTAATGCCTGGGCTTCATCCGGCGACGAAGTGTCGGCGATTATCTGAGCCAAGATTTTATAGATTGATTCCATGGTTATTTATATAGATTCCTGATCAAGTCAGGAATGACAGTGAGGCGTAAATGATGTTATCATAGAATTTATATGCCTGAATTATATTTAGCGGCGGCGGTTTTAATCGCAATTTTAGCCAGCATTACCTGGTATCTTAACCGTCAGATACAGGAATTAAAAACGCCCAAAACCGATGAGACCATGACCGAATGGTTAAAAACCATGAGCCGGGATATTTCGGATACCAAAAAAGTCCTCAACGAAACCTTATCTGATTCTACCCGCCATTTATCGGAATCTTTAACCAAACAAACCCATGATATCCATGAACGGTTGACAAAAGCCGCCGAAGTTATCGGCGAATTAAAACGCGAAGCCGGCAGTTTTTCTGAAATCGGGCGGTCAATGAAAGAATTACACGAATTTTTGAAAAGCCCGAAGTTGCGGGGAAATATCGGCGAGCAGGTTCTGAATGATTTAATCGCCCAAATGATTCCGCAAAGTTCATTTTTTCTGCAATACCAATTTGCTTCAGGCGACAAAGTTGACGCGGCCATCAAAACCGATGCCGGAATTTTACCGATTGACAGCAAATTCCCGATGGAAAATTTTCAGAGGATGAATAAAGCGGAAGAAAAATCAGAAAGAGAAAAAGCCGGCAAAGAATTCGTTAACGACGTTAAAAAACACATTCGGGCAATTTCTTCAAAATATATTCTGCCTGACGAAGGAACGACGGACTTTGCCATGATGTATATCCCCAGCGAATCGGTATATTATGAAATCGCCACCAATCCCGATTTAATGGATTATTCCAGAAATTTAAGGATCTATCCGGTCAGCCCAAATACCATGTACGCCACCCTATCAATAATCATGCGGGCCTTTCAGGGTAAACAATTCGCTTCCAGATCAAGGCAGATTTTAAATTTATTGAGGGCGGTGGAAAAAGACTACGGCCAATTGGAAGATTCGTTAAATATTTTAGGCGGACATATTAATAATGCCTATAATAAATTCAGCGATGTTTCCGGCCATACTCAAAGGCTGGGCCAAAAAATCACCTCCACGGTATCTTTTCAGGAAATAGATCAGCCGGAACTACTTAAGTAAAGTTTTTCTAAATTCCAAAATATCTAAAGAATTAACGGTTCCGTCCTGATTTAGATCAAATTCTGCCGTAGCTGTTCCGAAAGCATCAATTATTGCCTGTTCTGATAATTGAGTCTTACCAGTAGGTTCTTGAAGCGCCATTGTCGGTTCGACTGCGGTTTTAGCCGGAGAAAGTTGATTTACCAAAACCGGTGATGCCGCTTTAGGAGCAATTTTGGTGGGAGTGTTAACGACATATAATCCGCCTGCTAATCCGGCTCCGAGAAGTAATGATAAAAATGTAAATCCAATCAATTTTTTCTTTTTCATACGAATTCTTTTTGAATTGCCAAAGACGCAAAACCTAATATTAATCCCAATGACCCAAACGCCAAAAGCATTATAGAGGGGTTTATATTTCCGGCCTTAGGAAGTTCGGCAGGAGTCGGCGTCGGGGTGGCGGCGCCGGCAACTCCGGCTTCGACTTGATCTACCAAAATTTCACTTCCGGAAGTTTGGGTACAGTCAATAATGTCATTTCCGGACACATCGGCGATATTACTATCTATAGTACTGCCATCATTACAGACTAAATCAATAACTGCCGAACCCGGCGATAAAGATTTAAAAGTGATTTCAGCTAATTCACCCTGACCGGTTTTGGTTTCGCTTTGGACTTTATTATAGGCATGAATTTCTAAATTTCCGGTTTGATTACCGATAATTTTACTGAC
>Ga0209211_10003955_pt1 | contig 23566 bp, 17 predicted proteins | sample RifGroA2_FD_183992 | JGI IMG/M metagenome (GOLD analysis project Ga0209211, IMG submission 183992) | Groundwater microbial communities from Rifle, Colorado, USA - Groundwater A2 (SPAdes) (version 2) | ecosystem: Environmental > Aquatic > Deep subsurface > Groundwater | place: Rifle, Colorado...
TTCATCACATAAAATGCGCGACACGCTTCCGGAGTTCCAAAAATATATGCTCGACAGGAAACTTGTTGCTGAGAACAAGACGACTTTTTTTGCATATTGGGTTGTCCGCTTTCTCTCTTATGCCAAGAGGCATAAATTATCTGCTGACGAGTACCAGGAGACAGCCGTTTTAGCTTTTCTTGATGAACTGAGACTTGACCAGCGAATTAAGGATTGGCAGCCGCAGCAGGCTGAAGACGCCCTGAAGCTCTACTATTTCCAGTACCTTGGCAAAACGAGAGGCGGTCAGGACGACCAGGCCTTTGGCAACGCGGCTGCGATACTTGAGGAAATCATCCGCATTATCAGGTTAAAGCATTACTCATACAGCACGGAACGCACATATCTGCAATGGGCGGAGCGGTTTTTCGCCTATATAGCTGAAACTGGCGGCAAGCAGGTTGATGCTGCAACGGCAGAGGATGTCAGGGATTTCCTATCACATCTTGCGCTTGAGCAAAGGGTTTCGGCCTCTACTCAGAACCAGGCGTTTAATGCGCTTCTCTTTTTGTTCCGCAATGTCTTTAATAAAGATTTGGGCAATCTTGATACCACTATTCGGGCCAAGCGGGGGCCGAAACTACCGGTGGTGCTCTCGGTTGACGAAGTGAAGCGGCTTTTTGAACAGATGACAGGCATCAACCGCCTGATGGCCGAATTTTTGTACGGGTCCGGCCTTCGCCTTATGGAGCTTGCAAGATTGCGGGTGCAAGACATTGATTTCGATATGGACACTATTTTTGTCCGGAGCGGTAAGGGCGACAAAGACCGCTCGACTATTCTGCCAAAGGCCCTAAAGGAACGGCTTAAAGAACACCTTATAAATGTAAAGGCCCTTCACGACAAAGACCTTGCTGCCGGGCATGGCGTAGTTTATCTGCCTTACGGGATTGAGCGCAAATACCCGGATGCTGCAAAAGAGTGGGGCTGGCAATATGTCTTCCCTGCTCCTAACCTTTCGGTTGACCCAAGGACCAGCATTGTCCGCCGTCATCACATAAGCGATACCGCCATCCAGGCGGCTGTCAAAAATGCTGTGCAAAAGGCCGGCATTGTGAAACACGCTACAGTGCATACGCTCAGACATAGCTTTGCAACGCACCTTTTAATGAACGGGGTCAATATCAGAGAGGTGCAGGACCTGCTTGGCCATAAGAACGTAGAAACGACCATGATTTACACCCATGTCATAAGGGACATGTCGAATGCCCCGAAAAGTCCGCTGGACATACTCTTACAAGAAAATTGAAGCTCTCAACCCTCTGGCTATAATAATGGTTTTAGGTTATTCTTAATTATTGATCATGCCGAACATTCATTATCACATAAGATTTCTCAAGGGGCTCTTTATAGCTCTCAGAATACTGCTTTCTTACAAGTCTGTCGGGCTGTTTGATGTTTTTATGCCTTTGGATCAAAGGGCAGCTTATCTTAAGAAGCTTCACCGCCGCAACGCCTCTCTGATCAGGGAAAAGGCAATTGAGATGAAGGGGGTCATGATCAAGGTCGGGCAGTTCCTGAGTTCACGGATAGACTTCCTGCCGGATGAATATATAACCGAGCTTTCTCAGCTCCAGGACCAGGTGCCTCCGCATGAATACCGTTTTATCAGAAAGAGACTTATCGCTGAACTGGGCGGGCCTCCGGAGGATGTCTTTTTATCTTTTGATGAATCGCCGATTGCATCAGCATCCCTTGGACAGGTACATAAGGCAGTACTGAAAAACAATGAGACGGTCGCGGTCAAGGTCCAGTACCCGGACATTGAGAAGGTCATCGAGACCGACATAAAGATGTTCGGCGTGCTTGTGAGGATTTTGCGCGGTAGGTACGGCAGGATAAACCTCCAGATACTCCATGAGGAGTTCTCAAGGATAATCAGGGCTGAACTCGATTATATACAGGAGGGAAGGAGCGCTGAACGGTTCGCTAAGAATTTAAGGGATGACGAGAGGATAATAATCCCTTCAGTTAAATGGGACTATACAACTCCAAAGGTGCTTACTCTTGAATTCGTAGGCGGTATAAAGATCACAGAATGCGATACAGTGAAGGCCTCCGGCATAGACTGCAAAGAGATCATTAATCTGGTGGCTGAGACCTATTCAAAGATGATCTTCATCCACGGTTTTTTCCACGGTGACCCGCACCCGGGAAATATATTCGTAATGGAGGGGCCAAAGCTTGTCTTTGTTGATTTTGGCATGGTACAGGCAATACCTGACCGCATTAAAAAGGAACTGAGAAGGTTCGCCAACTCGATAGTTGAACGAAACACGGTCGCGATAATAGACGCGATGGAAAAGATGGGGTTTATCATTGAGGGCGCTGATTTTGACGCGTTAACTGAAGTTGCCCAGTCTTTGATAGACAAATACAGGGACATTTCTCCAAATGAGCTGAAGGCCCTTACTGTTGATGATATTGCAGCAGAGGTAGACAGGATAATCGAGATAGTTGAGTATATCCAGATACCGAACAACTTTATACTGCTCGGCAGGACAATAGGCATTCTCAACGGCATAGCGTTCAAGCTCAACCCTGAAATCAACATCATCGAGATAGGGAAGCCATATATAAAGGAATTCTTGAGGGGGAGCGGCGAAGAGCAGATGAAGGACGTCCTCAACTCCCTCAAAGACCGGGTGTTTGAGCTCTGGAGGCTGCCTTCTCAACTGAGCGAGTTCCTCACAAAGGCAAACAGGGGGGAACTGTCTGTCAGGCTTCCTGCATCTGAAATGGAAAAGATCACCGGCCAGTTCAAGACAGTGACTAATGTGATGATGCTGGTAGCGCTGACAGTCACTGCTGCCGCGTCCGTATTGTTTTTCGCCTTTATGGGAAGCACGCCCTTCGCAATAGCTGCCGGCGGGACTGCTGTTATACTTGGACTGCTGTCAGTGCTCAGACTGATGAGGGATTAAGCAGAGCGGAAATTGAAGAACGGAGTTTGACACAGGCTTCTCGGGCAAATTAAAATTCAATATAACCTTATATCAATTCTGTTGCCCCGTTTTCAGGGAAGGGACCTAAATGAAACAACAAATCATGAAAATTCTGTACTGTCTTTTCATCATCACGTTTGTGGGATATGTATTCCCCTTTGAGAGTCATGCGAGACCGGCTTCACAGGGCTTGCGCACGCTCAGTCAGCCTGATGGCGCTTCATTCAAGGCAAGACAGTGGGGAGATGAAGTAAATCATGGGTGGGAGACAGGCGAGGGGTACACAATCCTGCTGGACAGTGATACCGGCAAATGGTCTTACGCGGTAAATGATGAGGATGGAAGGCTTGTAAGTTCAGGACGGGTCGTCGGCAGGGACGCTCCTCCTGAAGGCATTGGCAAGAACCTAAGGCCCCGGAAAAAGACCTCAGAAAAGATAATGCGGAAGGCGCAGATATACGAGAGCATGAGACTGGTTGCTCCTGCCATAGGGGTAGGGCTGCTCCCGGTTGTGCTCGTTAATTTCAGCGACACCGAAACCACATATACGCAACAACAATTCAGCGACATGCTTTTTGGAACAGGCAGCAAGACAATGAACGATTATTACAAAGAAGTTTCATACGGGAATTACAGTATTGCCGGAGAGGTCGTTGACTGGTTTAAGGCCTCAAATACACATGACTATTACGGGGCTGATGATCCTTATTACTCAGATTATACGGACGTTAATGTGAAAGAACTGGTTTATGATGCTGTCGAGGCCGCGGATGCCAAAATTGACTTCTCAATATACGATCTCGATGGAGATTGCAAGGTTGATGCTGTGGCCATTGTGCATCAGGGAACAGACCAGGCCAACACAGGCTATTCATTGGATATCTGGTCGCACCAGGGAAATATCGGCGGTTATGAATCCAGGGCCACCTGCAAAGCAGACCCTTCAAAAAAGATAACAATTGACAAGTATTTTATACAGAATGAAACTGCGCAGGAAGATAATGGTCCGATGCATATTGCGACAATAGGAGTTTATTGCCATGAATACGGTCATGTCCTCGGTCTTCCTGATTTTTATGATACCGATTACAGCTCAGGTGGTCTGGGCGAGTGGGACGCAATGGCAGGCGGTCTGAATACAGTGCCTGGAGGGGTGTATGAGGATACCCCTGCCCACTTCAATCCATGGTCTAAATATAAGCTCGGCTGGCTAACGCCGGCTGTGGTCACAACAACCCTTACGGACCAACAGATCAGGACAGCGGCTACTGATGCGGATGTTTATCGGTTAGGCACAGGAGATTCTTTATCGGGTGAGTACTTTCTTGTTGAGAATAGGCAAAAAGTCGGCTTTGACGCTGGACTTCCAGGAGCAGGGCTACTGATATGGCATGTTGATGCTACATGGATTGATGGGCATTCAGAACAGAACGATGTGAATAACTATTCCTGCGTTCCGCCTGCCTGTTCATATCAGCATTACGGCGTTGCACTTGTGCAGGCTGACAATAAGTGGGACCTTGAGAGAAATAAAAACAGCGGAGATGCGGCAGATCAATTTCCCGGGACAAGCAGCAAGAGGTCTTTTGACGGCAATACCTCTCCTAACAGCAATTATTACAACGGCGGTGTCAGTTTTGTAACCATAAAGGACATAAGCGACCCTGCTGACATTATGACGGCCACTTTAAGCGTCTTGCCTGAATATACACTCACAGTGACTAAATCAGGCGCAGGAAGCGGAACGGTAACAGCCACTGGTTTGACCTGCAAGAGCAAGACATGCTCCGGCACGTATAATGGCGGCTCCTCTGTAACATTGACTGCTGCGCCGGCAACAGGCTCTTTTTTCAGCGGATGGTCTGATGGCTGCGATAGCGTTGAGGGTGATACATGCACAGTGGTCGTGAGTGACAATATGACTGTTACCGCTGCCTTCGGGAAGCTGTTTCAACTCACTGTAAAGAAGAACACGGGCGGGACTGTTACGAGCGATGATGAGGAACAGGTCATAAATTGCGGCGATGACTGCAATGAGACTTACCAGTCAGGAACTGCGGTAGTCCTGACAGCTGTTCCTGATGATAACAGCAAATTTGCAAGCTGGACAGGCTGCCCAGGCAAAGCGGCAAACGCATGCACTGTAAATATGAGCGCCAAAAAAACGGTGACTGCAAAGTTCAGGGCTAAAAAGCAATATACGCTTAAGACAGTGCTGCAAAAAGGCGGGACTGTCAGCAGCGATGATAGTAATATAGTCTGTGATGCGACACTGAAGGCAAAGACATGCACAGGCGCTTTAAAATACCGAGAGGATGATAATACGCAGGTTGTGCTTACTGCTGCAAATGCCGAAAACTATGAATTTACAGGCTGGTCCGGCGGCGTCTGCGCCGGGGCTGAAACAACCTGCACTGTAACTATTACAGGCAGCAAGACGGTGAAGGCGAACTTCAGAAAACTGTAACACTTAAACAGCCGCCATGACGAGATCGTCCTATTTTACTGAACGACTCCTGACCCGGACCATGTGCCGGAGCAGCTGGAAGTAGACCACGTATCAGACCACGATCCGCTTCCACCCAGGGACGTACCGCTGACGGAAAAAGTACCGGACCAGCCGGCCCCCTGTCCAGTTCCCCCCGAAACAAAACTGCCATTTTCGGCGACGCTTCCGCTGAGGTCACCTGAGAAGGTGCCGCTATACGAGCCTGAAAGTGCGCCGCTTGTACTGACAGTCATAGAGAACGTGCCGCTTGCATCACCCGTAAACGTGCAGGTCCCCGACCAGTTTCCGCTAATATACCCTTTGTAGGGCGACGTGTCGCCGGATGGCGGAACATACGTGCATGATTGAGACAACACCGGGGTCCCGACACAGTCCGCAGGGCTGCTGGATATGACCGTCCTGGTCTGTGTGCCGTCAGCCTGGCACGCCGACCAGTCGGAGTATGTAAAGGCGCAGGCCGAAGGACCTGTACCGTCTCCTTCGAGATCAATAACTACTTCAGCGTCGTCCGTCGAACCGACAGCGGTCGAATTGGTATAACCCGGAGAATTAACTACGGCAAGGTATGTACCCGGCGGAACATTCATGGTCTCGTCACAGTCAAAGGAAAGGCCGAGACCCAGTACAGAGCCTGATATCAGGTCTGCCTTGCAGCCCTCCGGCGGTAATATGGACATGCCGCCTGATTTCACATCCAACGGATACGGTTCGGGATTCGGCCAGCCGAACGTAGTCTCGGGCTCACCTGCCGGCTCGCTGCAGACCCATGTAAGTGTCAGGTCTCCGAAGGGTAACCCCTTCAGGGTCACGGACAGCTCAGTCCGTTTTACATTTTGATAACCCATGACGCCGTAAATGGAATTCGCACCAGCAGATGCAAATTGATTTGCCGTCTCGACACTCGAAAAAAGAATGGATGATATGGCAGCGCCGGTGCCGCTTTTCAGAAGGCTGAGGCCGGGGCTGTTAAGTTCCAGTATCTTCTGCATGTCCTCCGGAAGATAAGACGAAAGCAAATAGTCTTTTCCAATGGACGAGAGGTCCTTCAAATAAGCGGACATTGTCGTAAGCTCCTCCGAAGACATTGATACCTGAAGGCAGAAAGCGAGATCAGAGCATGGCAGCTTGAGCGCCATTTCCTGAAGCGCCTCACCGGCGGCCTGACACATTTTCCCTGTCGGCTTTTGCGTTGCGACTCCCATCAAGCCGGATTTCATTTCCCTTGAAACGCCGGACATGGCTGATTTAAGCCCCTCAGCGGTTTGTGCGGACGGGACAGGCACTTCCACAGATAGTCTGCTCCCCTGCTTCGCAGACTTTATAGAAGATGCCGAAGCGTCTTCCCCGGTTATCAAAAAGAGTTTCATCGGATAGCGACCGGACGGGTCAACTATTACTACCGTTGCACTGCTTGACGAACCTTTTTCAAGTGCCGCGCCGACGTATGCGCCCTTGATAAGGTCTCCATTTGCATCTCTCACGACAAGAGGGACCGACCGGGTTCCCAACCTTACTGTGACCCTTCCGGCGGAGTCTGTTTTACCAGAATAAACCACGTCCTTTGCCTCAAAAGTCGCGGTTACCTCTATATCATCATCCATTTCAACCACGCAACTACCAGTACCGGCAGTCCCGGCCGTACCGGAGCATGCCCCTGACCAGCCTGTGAATTGTGAGCCCGAAGCTGCTTTGGCCTTCAATATGACCTTGACAGGTTTGTTCACGTCTTTTAACAGATACGAATCCGAGCACTTATCGCCGCAGATGATCCCTTTGTTCAGTCCTTTGGGCAACCCTGTGACTGTCCCGCTGCCGTCTCCGTCCTTTGTCACTGTAAGGTCATACGTGGGGATAATATCAAAGTTTGCTGTTGCCTCCTTCTGGCCGTCCACTTTAAAAGTACAGGTTGCTTTATTACCTGAACATGCACCGCTCCAGCCCGTGAATTTAGAGTCTGAAGAGGGCTTTGCCCTGAGTGTTACCCTGAGGTTCTTCTTAAATGACTTTGAGCAACTGTCACCGCACTTAATTCCAACGGGCGAACTCGTTACAGTCCCGGAACCTTCACCTGTCTTCGTTACAGACAGCGAATACTGATTTGGTATGATGCTGAAAGTTGCTGTGACGGTCCTGGCGGCGTTCATCGTAACCGTACATTGACTGCCGTTTGTCGAATCGCAGCCGCTCCAGCTTTCAAAGGTTGAGCCTTTTGAAGCAGCGGCAGTTAAGATCACTGATGTCTTATCGCCATATGTTGCTGTTCCGGTGTTGTCAGCCCAGGAGATCGGACCTGTATCGGCAGTTATTGAACCGCTTCCTGTGCCGGATTTGTTTACCGTCATTGTATATTGGACAGCGGGGGCCGGATTTTGATTGAATGTTGCCGTCACACTTTTGTCGGCATTCATGGCAACCGTGCATGTGCTGCCGGAAGTGCTGTCGCAGCCGGACCAACCGTCAAAAGATGAACTGCTGTCTGCTGTAGCCGTAAGGACAACCGTCGTTCCACTATTGTAACTTGCCGTGCCTGAATTGTCGGCCCAGACAAGAGTCCCGCTGTCGGCGGTAACACTGCCGCTGCCCGCGCCTGATTTTGAGATGGTCAAAACAAATGAATTGACCCCCGGGCTGGACTGTCCGCCCCGAGTGCATCTGACATAGGCCGGGTTCGCCACTGCGTCGTCGTAAACTCCGCCCACGTCGAAGGGCACGGCCCACGCATTGACCGTGTAACCGGCCTTAAGGGTTGATGACCAGTAATTGACAGCTTTCGTTGTCGGAAAATATGCAGCATCAATAGCTGCACTATTCTCCGTGTCCTTTGCAACAGACTCAAGTTCCCTGATATCAGGCAGCCGCCAGTCAGAGAGGTCTGCAAGCGAAAGTCCTTCGCAATATGTGAGCGCATCGCTCCATGTCTTCTTTGTCCCGTCATCCTGCTGCTGCCACATAAGGCCGGTCACATTGTCGGTCACCGTGCCGTCGCCGTTATCAGTAAAACTGGGTGACGGATACCCTGCGCCGCGAACGCACCGCACATAGGCGTTTTGCGTTTTACCGTAAAGGCTGACCCCTCCGCTGTAAAAGCTCACGTACCACGCGAAGGAAATATCATGTGCCGCAGCCCAGTATTCGTTTGCTCCTGTGAAATATGAGGGATTAATTGTTGGTCCAGGATAGGGAACGCTGTAATTAACAATGCTTATGAGTTCTTTCTTTGAAGGCAGTCGCCAGTCTGAATAATCGCCGAGGGTAAGGGCATCGCAGTATGGGCCGGCGTCCGCCCATGTCCTTTGGGTCCCGTCGTCCTGCTTCTGCCACATAAGTCCGGTCACGTTGTCGGTCACAGTGCCGTTCCCATTGTCCGAATAACTCATGGGATTAAGAGCATAAGCCCCGTCCTGACCTGTCCCCGCGCAGCTTATTTCAGCGCCGGAGGAGTTGTAACACTTTGATTGACCGGTATCAGGTATATTGAAGGCATAGGACGGTGCGGAATGAAACAGGACGACAGATGCAGTTAAACAAGGTAAAAGCAGTGCCGCTCCCCGGAACATCTTTTTTAAAAAATCGAGTATAGCCATAATGCCCTTTTTTATTTTAGCTTTATTCCTCTATGTAGTCCAGGTCTTTTGAAAAAGTCTCTTCTATCCTGTAGAGCGCATAAAATGCTATGACTATGCAGACTGCGCCTACTATCGCGGCCCCGGGAAGGATGCCGAGATGTTTTTTTGTGAGTTGAAATGCAAAGGTGATCGGGATTACTGTGCCGCGTATAAAATTGGGCACTGTTGACGCTACGGTGGCCCTGAGATTTGTGCCGAATTGTTCAGCTGCGATTGTAATAAATATGGCCCAGTAACCGACTGCGAAACCGAGGGCAGCGCAATTCATATAAAAAGATGCCGGGCTGGGCTGGCTTTGGAGGAAGTAGGCCACTGTAACAACGCATGTAAGAACAAGGAACAGCAAGATTATCTTTTTTCTGCTTTTAAAATATTGGCTTAAAAAGCCGCTTATGAAATCTCCGAATACGAGACCGATGTAGCAGAACATTACAGCCTCTCCGGCATTAACAGGTCCAGACGCTGACAAGGCCTTTGCGAATTCAGGCGAAAAGGTAATGAGTATCCCGACTGAAAACCATATCGGGAGGCCTATCAGTATAGACTTCATGTATTTCGAAAAGCGGGCGCGCTGCGTAAAGAGACTGAAAAAGTTACCCTTGCTGATGTCACTGTCTTCGATCTGCCTGTACATGCCTGATTCAAAGACACCGATTCTCATTATGAGCAGCAGCATTCCAAGCCCGCCGCCTATAAAATATGCGATTCTCCAGTCAAAACTCTTTGCTACGAAATTAGCGAGAATAGCGCCTGTAACGCCGACAGAAGCGACTATCATCGTCCCATAGCCGCGTGAAGCCTTAGGCAGGTTTTCAAGTACCAGTGTGATTCCTGCACCCAATTCGCCTGCCAAGCCGATGCCCGCAATAAAACGACACGCAGCATAACTCTCTATTGAATTAACAAAGCCATTTGCGGCATTAGCGATTGAATAGATGAATATGGAACCGAAGAGTATCTTTACCCTTCCTTTCTTGTCTCCGAGCACCCCCCACAAAATGCCGCCAAGCAGCATTCCCCCCATCTGCATGTTCAGCAGGAATACCCCTTTATCCAGAAGCTCCTGTCCTTCGAGTCCGATTGATTTGAGGCTCTGCACCCTGACAATGCTGAACAGGATCAGGTCATAAATATCAACGAAATATCCGAGCGAGGCTACGATAACCGGTATCGAAAATATTCCTGACATTGTTGAAGCTGACTTGTTTGAATTAATCATTGTGTAGTTTAACAAAATCAGGATAAGATTTTTGCATTTAACAGTGCCCTGCTAATTTTTTTTGACTCACCGGCAGGAAGCCTCCCAATGAGTTTGCGGCGTTATGTATAATAGATCGTGATGTTTAAAAAGGGAACACTGCTGCGGTTAATTGATGAAGTCTCAGAAAAGGCGCTCGTGAACGGTTCATTACTGCCGATCCGCACAGGTTCCGAGTATGTTGATGACAAGGGCCTTCGTTTCGTGGTGCGCATTCTGTCGAATCTCGTACGAAAGGATGAAGACCGGCTCCAAAGGGCACAGGAAAAAAGGGGGAACCCCTTTCTCCCTTACGAAAAAGGGCTGTTCGTTGCAGACATTAGTCCGACGCATCTCGCGCTTTTGAACAAGTTCAACGTCATGGAGCGGCATCTGCTAATCGTGACCAGAGAGTTCGAGGACCAGGAGAACCTTCTTACGCCAGCTGATTTTTCGGCCCTGTGGACCTGCATGGCTGAATATGATGCAGTCGGTTTCTATAATGGCGGAGAGGCCGCGGGCGCCAGCCAGTCACACAAGCACCTCCAGATCGTGCCGCTTCCGCTTGCGGAGCAGGGGCCTGCTGTTCCGATCCAGCCTCTTGTGGACGAGATCAGGGATTCGGGCAGGATTACGCGGCTTCGTTCTTTTGATTTCCGTCACTGTTTCGCCCGCCTGGCGCTGGACAATTCAGGATTTCCACTTCAACCCGAGGAGCAGTGCTACGCTCTTTACCAGACGATGCTTTCGGAACTCGGGATGTCTGTACCTCGTGAGGAAGAGGTGGTGAAGCAGTCGGGGCCATATTGCCTTGTGGTCACACGGCAGTGGATGCTGCTTACACCGAGGTCTCAGGAGTTCTATGGGGAAGTCTCTGTCAATTCCCTCGGCTTTGCGGGCTGTTTGCTGGTCAGGAAGCCTGAGCATCTTGAATTCGTCAAAAAGACCGGCCCTCTTGAGTTGCTGAGGTCTGTGGCGATTCCTCTCTGATATCAATTATGGGACAAGTGATCAAGGTGCATCGGCAGTAATGCCATAAATTACGGCTTATAATACTTCTTCTTTTTGGAAAGATAATCCTGTTCGACCTGTCCGCCAAAATCATGGGGATATTTATAGCCTTCACCGTGTCCGAGTTTCTTTGCCCCGGGGTAGTGGCTGTCTTTTAAATGATCCGGGACCTCAAGGGTCTGTTCGTTCTTGATGTCTTCCATTGCTGCTTCAATCGCCATATAACATGTATTGCTCTTTTTGGCATTTGCGATATAAATAGTCGCCTGGGCAAGAGGGATTCTCGCCTCGGGCATTCCTATGAATTCAACTGCCCTTAACGCCGAGGTAGCTAAAACCAGGGCCATTGCGTCTGCTTCCCCAACATCTTCTGACGCACATATAACGATTCTCCTCGCTATAAACCTGGGGTCCTCCCCTGCATAAAGCATCTTTGCAAGGTAATAGATTGCTGCGTCTGGGTCTGATCCCCTCATGCTCTTTATGAAGGCCGAGATGGTGTCATAGTGCTGGTCCCCAGCCTTATCATAGACTATGGACTTTTTTTGGATGGACTCTTCCGCGATTGAAACTGTTATGTGTATAGTACCGTCAGCATCAGGTGAGGTTGTCAGCGCGGCCAGTTCGAGGGCGGAAAGGGCCTTCCTCGCATCACCGTCAGACATCCTGGAGATATGCTTCAGCGCATCTTCATCAGCCAACACATTCAGCTTGCCGAGTCCCCGCTCACTATTTTTCAGGGCATTGCCCAATATCTCCAGAAGGTCGCTGTCAGTGAGCGGTTTTAACTCAAATACCTGGCTCCTTGACAGCAAAGCTGAATTCACATAGAAATACGGGTTTTCAACAGTGGCTGCAATCAGTATTATATTGCCTTCTTCGACATCTGGAAGTAGTGCGTCCTGCTGGAGTTTGTTGAACCTGTGTATCTCATCGAGGAACAGGATGGTGCGGATACCCTTTGTCTTTCTGGTCTTTGCGGACTGTATGACCTTTCGGAGATCATCCAGCCCCGCAGTAGCGGCATTAAGCCATTCAAAACGGGCATTTGTCCTTGAGGCGATTACCTTTGCAAGCGCTGTCTTGCCTGTGCCGGGCGGGCCGTAAAGAATAAGCGATGTGACCCTGTCGGCTTCTATGGCCCTCCTGAGCAGTTTGCCCTTGCCGATGATATGTCCCTGTCCGACATATTCCTCAAGGGTTCCCGGAGCCATGCGGTAAGCGAGAGGCGCAGCAGCGTTATTTTTTTCAGAAGGTTCTATTTCGTTAAAAAGGTCCATATCTCTCAAAAAAAATTAAGAATTACGAATTAGGAATTACGAATCGAAAAAAAACAATTCCTAATTCTTAAGTGCTTTATTAAATTAATTTTTCCACAATTCGTAATTCCTAATTCGTAATTAGTAATTGTCTTTTTGCTTTATTTGATCTTTCCCAGCATTTTTATAAATGTCCTCAGCAATTCCGGGTCATAGCTCCCGGTCTCCTGCGCCACAACAGACAACGCCTGGAATGGTTTGAATGCAGGCTTGTATGGTCGGCGGGTTGTAAGCGCGTCGTAACAGTCTGAGATTGCGCATATCCTGCCGAAAAGCTTGATCTCATGGCCAGCCAGTTTCAGTGGGTATCCCTTGCCCGACAGTTTTTCATGATGCTGTAAAACTGCTGTAAAGGACTCATCTGGTATGGCTTTATGCGTACGAAGGATTTTCTCCCCCTCGATAACATGGTTTTTCATGATCTGGTATTCGGTATTAGTGAGATGCCCCTGTTTGTTAAGGATCTCGTGGGGTATGGCGCTCTTGCCGACATCATGGAGCATTGCGCCTATGCCGAGCTTTTCTATATCGTTTCTCTTGAGGTCTATGGCAACTCCAAGCCCAACCGACAGGACAGCCACATTTACGGAATGCGTATATGTATAGTAGTCATAGCCGCTTAAAGAAACAAGGTCGTATATGGCATCCTTGTTCTCAAGGATGCAATCAGTCATGTTGCTGACCATTACTGTGGATTCCTTTATTTTTTCACCGCTCCTCGGGTCATCGAGGAGGTCTTTTATCAGAAGTTTTGAGCTTTCCTTGACTGCGATGGCCTTTGCCTTCATTCTCTCGGCTGGAGGAATATGTTCAGATTTGGCAAGGGAGTTTATGAAACTCTTATAAAGCGGGATGTCGGAATTTTTAATGACAATATCGGCCTTTGCGGTCAGGACCCTTTCATCGATCTTTGCGGGGAATTTTTCAGTGGCGTCAATCAGGGGTATCAAGTTAAGGTTGTTTAACATGAAAAGGCTGAAATTGATCTCGGTACCCGGGACCAGAAATGTCCTGTCTATCTGGAGGTGCTCTTCTTTTCTGTGCGAGAATTCTTTGAATACAGCAGGATCATCATAGAAAGATTTTGCTTTGTCCTGCCCGGAAGTATAGTTATCAAGGGCTGCTTTATCTTCTTCCTGGATATATACTTCCTTTATGCCCTTTCCCCTGAGTATGTCCCTTGTAATACTGGTAAAATGTGTGCCTTTGCTGAATAGAGGCACAATCATGCCGCCGTCTTTTGCAAATACATTAAAAGGCAGACGTGTTCCTACAATCAGCCTGTCTACAGCTAAAGGGGTATATTGACTTCCGCCTATTTCCCAAGATGTTGTGCCCATGAGCGTTATATTAATTATAAAGCATAAAGGGACTATTATTCTTATTTAGGGATGATTACAGTCTGCCGGAACGGATGATGGAGATAATGAGCCAGATGCCAAGAAATGATGCAAAGGCGAATGCGGTGAGGCCCAGCACCGATATGCCGAAGATTGTAGGACGCACTCCTGTAGCGTGCATTATTGCGGAACTTATAAGCATGGCGCTTACGATCATTGCAAATGATATCCTGTTGCTGGACTTGTCCATGTCTTTTATGAATTCTGGCAGGTTGACATGGTACATCTTGACGTGGATATCGTCCTTTAATACTTTTTTTACTATCTGTTTCAGCTGCCTGGGGAATAGAAAGGCAAAATCTCCGAGTTCCATTACATTTTTTTGCGCCTTCTCAAACAACTTTGAAGGACTCAGTTTGGACTTGATGATCTTAGAGGCATACGGTTCGGCTGCGGCTATGAAATCAAAGTTGGGGTCGAGCTGGCGTCCGAGATTGTCGAGTATCAGCATTGATTTGTTGAGCATCAGCAAATCGGAAGGTATCCTCAGGTTGTGGTCAATCGCAAGATGAGTGATTGTCTCGAGGTACTTGGCAAAATCTATTTCTTGTATTGTCATGCCGTAAAGCGGTTCGAGGAGGTCCCTGAGTTCTGATTTAAAGTCTCTCCTGAAGGCGTCCAGGTCTATGTCATCAGGCACTATGCCGAGTTCTATATATTGGTCGATAAGCCTGTCAAAATCCCTCTTGATAAGGGCAATGAAGGTATTGGCCATTATCTCTTTCAGTTCCTCGGAGACCTTCCCCACAATCCCGAAATCAAGGAATGCTATCCTCCCGTCAGCCAGCGCGAAGATATTGCCGGAGTGTGGGTCTGCATGGAAAAAACCGTCTTCAAGGACCTGTTTGAAATACGCATCCACTCCAATTTTGGCCAGTTTGGACCTGTCGAGACCCATGGCTTCTATAGACTCAAAGTCGTCTATCCTTATGCCGTCTATTATCTCCATGACAAATACTTTTTCGGTTGTGAATTCCATAAAGGCCTTTGGTATGAATATGTCGGGGTTTTTTTCGAAGTTCCTTTTGAACCTGTAGCAATTACGCGCCTCTTCCATAAAATCCAACTCTTTCCTGACGGTCCTTGCAAACTCATTGACTATGCCTGTCGGATTAAAGAACCTGCTCTCAGGCACATGCCTGTCAAGCAGCCTGCTTAGTGCGGAAAGGATATTTATGTCCGATTCAATATGCTCCTTGATGTAGGGCCTTTGCACTTTAACGACAACATTGGTGCCGTCAAGAAGTGTCGCAGTATGTACCTGTGCAATGGATGCGGCTGCAATCGGGTTTTCGCTGAAATGGCTGAATATCCTGTCAAGCGGTAGTCTCAGTTCTTCCTCAATTATATTTTTTGCTTCTTCAGCAGGGAAGGGCGGCACTTCATCCTGGAGCTTTTTCAGTTCATTGGCGTACTGGATTGTAATCAGGTCTGGTCTTGAGGAAAGGACCTGGGCAAGCTTTATGAAAGTGGGGCCAAGCTCTGCAAAGGCCAGTTTAAGCCTTTCTGGAACTGTAGGGCCTTTAAGGGCAGGCCAGGCGCCAAAAGATTTCAGCCTCTTCTTGAACGGTATGTACCTGCCCAGATGTACCTGGTCTATTACCTGGCCAAACCCGTATTTGAGAAAGACATTTATTATCTGATGAAGCCTTTTGCCTGATTTAAGTGTACGGGAAAATCTTGAAAAGTCCACAATATATTTGAATTCCTGGTTGTCTTATTTTCCTCCTTCTTCCAGTTTTTTGATACGAGAAGAAAGCTCTGTTATCGTCTTATTAAGCTTTTCAACATCTTCCTTAGTAGGGATATTCATCTTTTCAAGGGTCTTCGAGACGACCTCGGATATGCTCTTGCTCAGCTCATCGGTGCTTTTATCTGCCTTTTCGGTCCATTCCCTTACAAGCTTTGCCCCTTGCGATTCGCTCAGCTCGCCCTTTTTTACGAGTTCATCAACAAATTCCTTTACCCGCTCCTGGATCCCAAATCCGGCCAGCATTGCATTTTTTACAACATCAAAAATAGTCATATGACACCTCCGTTTATTAAATTATGAATTATGAGCTATGAGTCAAGAGCTTAGGAGTTAAAAAACAGGTTTTGTTGTGATTAACCCTCTGACTCCTTACCCTTTTCCCTTATTAAATCATATACTGAATTGAGCGCCTTGTCCAGTTTTGTGGTATCTTCCACCTTTGGTATGCCGCCCTGGGCCATTTCAGCCTTTCCTCCGCCCCTGCCGCCTGTAGCGGTTGCAACCATTTTGAGGATTTCACCCGCATTGAATTTCCCTGTAAGGTCCTTTGTTACCATGGCAAGCATTGAAGCCTGTCCGTCCATTACTGAGGCTACGACTATTATGCCTGATACTATCCTGTCCCGTATATTGTCGGCAAACACCCGCAGGTCTTTTTGTTCAAGTCCGTCTATGCGACATGACAAGACTTTTATGCCCCCGATCTCTTTGACCTTTTCCATGATCTCGGATGAGCTGTGTGAAGCGATTTTCCCTTTCAGGGCCTCTATCTCCCTGTCGCGCTCTTTCATCTCGGAAAGCAATTTCTCGACTCTGTCGGCAGGGTTGTCTGATTTGAGGGTTTCTGCGATGTTGCGGTAATCGTTGTTTCTCTGTCTCAGAAAATCAAAGGCCGCTTTACCTGTCAGGGCCTCGATCCTCCTTATGCCTGAAGCCACACTGCCTTCTGATACAATGATAAAAGGACCGATGGCACTTGTTACATCTATGTGTGTACCGCCGCACAGTTCTGAACTGAACCCTGGGACCTTCACAACTCTCACTTTGTCTCCGTATTTTTCTCCGAACAACGCGATGACTCCTGATTTCAGGGCGTCCTGTATGTCTTTGACCTCTGTCTCGACCTTTATATTCTCAAGTATCTTTGAGTTTACGATGTCTTCAATGTTTTCGATTTCTTTCTTATCGAGGGAGTAAAAATGCGTGAAGTCAAAACGCATCCGTTCAGGCGACACATAGGAGCCGGCCTGTTTTACGTGGTCGCCGACAACATTCCTGAGTGCGGTATGAAGCAGATGGGTTGCAGTGTGGTTCCGGGCTGTGGCAGTCCTCTTTTCCCTGTCAACCGAGCATCTGACCTTGTCCCAAACTTTGAAGGTACCTCTTTTTATCTTTACGGAATGTGAATGCAAGCCGACCTCTTTTTTTGTAATAAGGACAGCTGCTTCCGCATCATCGCCTGATATTGTTCCTACATCACCTGTCTGGCCGCCTGACTCTCCGTAAAAAGGAGTGCTGTCAAGGAAGAGTTCAACCTCATCTCCCTCAACTGCTTCTGTGACCACATTGCCGTCTTTCAGTATTGTCTTGATTATGGATTCTGATTCAAGTGTGTCATAGCCTATAAAGTTTGTCTCTCCTATTTCAGACAGGAGTTCCTTGTAAATGGAGGCAATGGCCTCGTCTTCACCGACCCATGAGGCCCTTGCCCTTTCCCGTTGAATGTCCATCTCCCTGTGAAATCCGTCCTCGTCTATGAGCAGGTCTTTGTCCAGGGCAATGTCCCTGGCAAGGTCAAGGGGGAAGCCGAAGGTGTCGTATAATTTAAACAGTTCCTCGCCGGGAATGGTCTTTGCCTCGGCTTTTTTCAGGTTGTCCATCACATCGTCCAGGAGCTTCATTCCCTGTTCAAGTGTCCTCGTAAACTTGTCCTCTTCATACCTTAAGACTTTTGAGGCCCTTTCGCGCTCACTGACAAGTTCAGGGTATATTGCGCCCATTGTGTCTACAACGGAATCTGTTAATTTGTGAAGTGCCGGACCGTGAAGCCCGAGCAGTTTCGCGTGTCTTGAGGCCCTTCTTATTATGCGTCTTAATACATATCCCCTGCCTTCGTTTGAGGGCATCAAGCCTTCGGAGAGCAGGAAAGATATTGCCCTCAGATGGTCGGCTACTACCCTTATGGATATGTCGGTCTCAGGGCCTTTGCCGTAAGGTATGCCGGAGAGGGAAGATATTGCCGAGATGATCGGTTCGAATAAGTCCGAGTCAAAATTATTTCGTTTGCCCTGCAAGACCGCTGCTATTCTTTCAAGTCCCATGCCTGTGTCTATGCTAGGTTTAGGGAGTGGCGTCAGATTGCCTGATTCATCACGGTTGAATTGCATGAAGACGAGGTTCCAGAGTTCGAGATACCTGTCGCAGTCGCATCCTATCTTGCAGTCGGGACTGCCGCAGCCAACGTCTTCTCCCTGATCAATGAGTATCTCAGAGCATGGGCCGCAAGGACCGGTGTCTCCCATCTGCCAGAAATTGTCTTTTGCGCCAAGCCTTATCACTCTTTCAGGAGGGATGCCTGTGAGTTCCGGCCATAAGGCAGCTGCCTCATCATCATCCTGAAAGACCGTTGCCCAAAGTTTGTCCTTGGGCAGCTTATACACTTCGGTAAGGAGTTCCCACGCAAAGAGGATAGCATCTCTTTTAAAATAATCACCGAAGGAGAAATTACCGAGCATTTCAAAGAAGGTGTGGTGTCTTGCTGTATGACCTACATTTTCGAGGTCGTTGTGCTTACCACCAGCTCTCAGGCATTTCTGGCTGGTCGTGGCCCTTGTGTAAGGCCGATTCTCTTCGCCGAGAAAGACCGACTTGAACTGGACCATGCCTGCATTCGTAAATAAGAGTGTAGGGTCATGGCTCGGGATGAGTGACGAACTCCTGACTATCTCGTGTCCCTTTGATTTAAAAAACTCCAGGTATGAATCCCGTATCTCGGAACCCTTCATTTCTTCTCCTGCTGGGCCGGTTTTTGTTCACCTGACTTTAGGAACATGCCTTCTGTTATGTCGGTCAATTTTCCATTAATGAACAGGAGCCTTGTCTTATATCCCCACATGTTGGAATAGACCCATTCTTCCTTTGACCTGCCGTCAACGGCGTCAAAGGTCTTGATGTTGTTCGGCGCTCCCCATCCGTACCTGACCTGCTGCTGGGTCATGCCTGGAGATACCTCTCCTCTGGTTATCTTTTCCTGCACCTCAAGCGGGTATTCTTTTATCTCCTCGTGGGTAAAACGGACTGAAGTAGCGCAGCCGCCTGTAAATAACGCAATGAAAAATAGTACCGCAAATATGCCCTTACTGGATCTCATCCTGTTCCTCCTTTAAATCAAAAGATCTTAGAATCTTATATGCAATATCGTAAGAAAAGCCTCTTCTTGAAAGCAGCCCCCACAGTCTTTTCTTTATGGTCTGATCATCGAGTCCTTTCATATGCCTCAGCTTTTTTTCAACAAGCTTTTTGGCTGTGTCCATGTAATCATCGTCCGGGGTTAACAGCTCGTCTGCAATATCAGCAGGCACGCCTTTTTTCATCATGTAATCCCGCGTGCCTATACGTGAAAGAAATTTATTCTCAGCCGCGTCCCTTTTTAAAGCTTCGGCAAATCTCCTGTCATCAATGAACCTGCTCTCTTTAAAATAATTAAGCGTGTCTTCGACGACCTTGCCCTCGAACCCTTTGCGTACAAGCTTTTCGCGGACCTCTTTTTCGGACCTGTCCCTGTAACTTAGAAGCCTGTAGACATATTTTAAAGCGCTTCCTGCGCTGTCCTCAGTGTCGTTCGCTCCCAACCCCTTACCGGAACGCATAAATTTCAGTCTAATGACAGGGTAAGCATCCAAAAAGTCTTTACATGCGATACCATATTATTTTCCAGGACCCTTTATAAGGATATTGTTAAACAGCACCTGCTGTGTATTCACCGGCAACAGACTCAAAATAGATTTTATCGCATCCGCAAAGATTTTTTGGATGCTTACCCTCTCATTCACACATTACTTTGCTGGGCCTTTTGTCTCGCCGGCCGCTTTCAGGGCATTTGCCTCAATTATCTTCTGCTCAATTTCGGCTGCAATGGCTGGATTGTTTTTCAGGAATTCCCTTGAATTGTCTCTGCCCTGGCCGATCTTTGAGCCTGCGTAACTGTACCATGCGCCTGCTTTCTCGACGATATTTCTTTCAACCCCGAGATCAATAAGCTCTCCAGCCTTTGATATTCCTTCGTTGAAATATATGTCAAACTCTGCCTGCCTGAATGGGGGAGCGACCTTGTTTTTTACTATCTTGACCCTGACCCTTCCACCAATGATCTCCTGACCATCCTTCAGGGTGTCTATCTTTCTGATGTCTAATCTCATGGAAGAATAAAATTTAAGCGCATTCCCGCCTGTAGTCGTCTCAGGATTTCCGAACATCACGCCTATTTTCATCCTTATCTGGTTGATAAAGATCACGGTTGTCATTGATTTGGAGATGGCAGCAGTGAGTTTCCTCAAGGCCTGGCTCATGAGCCTTGCCTGGAGCCCCATGTGCGAATCGCCCATGTCCCCTTCTATTTCGGCCTTTGGCACGAGGGCAGCGACAGAGTCAACAACCACTATATCAACAGCCCCGCTCCTGACAAGGGTCTCAGTCACTTCAAGCGCCTGCTCTCCTGTGTCCGGCTGTGACACGAGAAGATCTTCAACATTTACGCCGATTTTTGATGCATAGTTGGTATCAAGGGCGTGTTCAGCATCAATAAATGCAGCAACCCCATCCATTTTTTGGGCCTGTGCTATGGCATTAAGGGCAAGGGTCGTTTTTCCTGAAGACTCAGGCCCGAAGATTTCGATGACCCTGCCTTTTGGAAACCCGCCTATGCCGGTGGCGATATCAAGGGTCAGAGAGCCGGTCGGTATTGACTGCACTCCTTCACCGACCGCGCCCTCGCCGAGACGCATGATTGACCCTTTGCCGAAGTTCCTTTCAATCTGTGAAATGGCCATTTCCAAGGCCTTGATTTTGTCTTTATTCATTTTATGCCTCCTGTATAAATCAGTCTGTTTTTTAGCACTTATTATAACATGACGAGCATTTTGTATATAAATAAAAAAGGACTGGCTTGTGAGGGCTAAAATAGTAATTCGATAATAAGAGCATCTAACAAAATGAATCTATAGACTTCCTGATCTAAGCTGTCGCCAACCTTGAAAATCTCATTATTTTTACGACCGACAAAGACTTCGAAAATTACAAAAAATATTTGCCGATAAAATTACTCTGACAATCCTCAAATGCCAAGAAAATAGACCTGACCCTATTGGCTCCCCGTTTTATCGTAGAAAAGCATCCGGTGCGTTGAGCATAGTATGTTTGAGGTATGATTGAAAAACCGGACACCAAAGTATGAGTTAAAATAACTAATACGGAGGCGCGCGGTCTGCAACCGCACACGAAAGGAAACGACATGAAAGCTAAAGAAAAGAAGACTGGTGAAGAATTACGCCCTGAATACAACTTTGACTATTCAAAAGCTGTTCGGGGCAAGTATTACAAGCGCATTTTAGAAGAAGGTGCAAATGTTGTTATGCTTGAACCGGACATAGCAAAGGCCTTTGTTGATTCAGCCGCCGTAAATGATGCGTTAAGATCACTGCTTGACCTTGCAAAAACAACTCAACGACTAACGAAACACTCCGGTGGGCGGGCGATTGCCCGACGCTAAATTGAATAGGGAAAATGAATTAGGGAATAGGGTCAGCACTAGATAAAACAGAAGGCTGACAAACCAGTCATTCCAGCCGCCAAGCCGCTTAGCTTATTGTTATTATGCATGAACAATAATAGGAGATAAAATATGCAAGCGCGCGGACCACTTATGATAGAACACCGCTTGATCGAACAAATGCTCACCGTGATCCAGCGTACATTGGAGCATGCTGAGCAAACACAGGCTATTGATCCCTGCTTTGTGGATACGGCTGTTGATTTTATTCGGGTATACGCCGATCGCACCCACCACGGGAAGGAAGAAGATATCTTGTTCAGAGAGCTTCGGAAGAAACCTCTATCAAACGAAGACCGGCTTTTGATGGATGAACTGATTGAAGACCATATCTTTAGCCGCAACATCTTCAGCTTCCGGTCTTATTATGAGGCGATGTCTCATTGCTTGTTAGCGAGCCTGTTAAATACATCCTTCCAGGGGGGATCCTAAAGCGGGATTTCTGTGATACGCATCAAGCCGTGCATCAATTATTTTTTTCTCTTCCTCGCTCACTTCGACAGAGTCGGCTTCAGTAGCTATCGTGTCCCAAATGTCTTCTACAAGTTGAATCCTCTCAGGGATGGATAACTCAAGCGTATCGGCCGCTGATATTTTTTTCATATCTCACACCTCCTTCTCCTTTCCTGACTAATAATACCATATTCATTATTGACTGCGGTTCTTTGAGAGCACAGAATTAAATAGCTGATCAATGATATATCTCCTGCCCCTGGGGTCAACCAGGAGAGTGGCATGATTGACGTGAAAATCGGCATGTGCATCGGCAAAGGGCAGGGTCGCGCTCGCTGCTGTCACCAGTCCGTCTCCCAATCCTTCCCTCATCTCTGCAGGGATCATGGCGGCAGGAACAAGCTTCACGAGCAATTCGGGTATTGAAATCGAAATCGCCTTCAGGAGATCGGGATTTGTCCCGCCAATGGATACATATTTCACATTCTTTTGTTTTGAGTCTCTGAGACTGGAATAAAATCCGGAGCCGGGAAGCATTTCCTTAAGGCCACTGCTCAATAGAAAGCGGACCATTTTCTGCAATGCACTCTCAATATCTTTTTTACTGACGCCTTCCAGCAGCCGATCCAAAAGGAACAGGGCGGGAGAAAGATATCGGGCCAACTTTGCCATTGATGTGCCGTGATGGGGCGTTCCGAGCGTTACCAAGGCCTTTATCCTTCTATCGTCGCACTCAAGGTATTTCCTCGCTATCAAACCTCCACGGCTGTGGCAGACAAGTATTATCCCGTCTTCGGCATATGCTTGATATTGCCTCAATAATGCCTGGAGTTCTTCAACCGCAAACTGGATGGGTCCCGCCGGCCTTTGCTGGGTCCATGACAGGATCGGGAGACCGAGGCGCCTCAAATCATGAAGAAGTGTCTCCAGCCCAAAGTCATCATTGTCGAAAAGTGCCTTCAGTGGATACTTGCCACCGAGTATGCGCGCCTCCGCAGGATTGCTCCAGGCCTTCGCGTTCATCCCCATGCCATGCGCAAATACTGCAAGCGGCAGGCCCTTTGAGCCATCGTTGAAAACGATTTCCGGTTTCATTGGAGTATTCTACCACGGCATTGAGTTGTCGTCGTTTATTTATGTTTAGGTATTTCACGATGAAGTCGTCAAGATATGACAAAAGCAAAAAGGTAAGGGAAGTTGTTATTATGAGAAAAAATGTCTGTGTCTTCCAGACGACAGTATGTCGCTACTCTCTTTAACTATCATTAGGGCAGAAGTTTTAAAAAATTCAGGGTCGAAGAACGGAGGGTATGATGAAAAAACTTTTCTGTGTAGCTGTCTTAATTATTGTTCTGGGTTTCGGAATGACTGCATATTCCGGGGAAATTACTCCCAAAATGAAGTTGAAAATAGAAACGTACAAGAAACAGGCCGTGGGGTGGGCGGG
>Ga0209211_10003956_pt1 | contig 23553 bp, 19 predicted proteins | sample RifGroA2_FD_183992 | JGI IMG/M metagenome (GOLD analysis project Ga0209211, IMG submission 183992) | Groundwater microbial communities from Rifle, Colorado, USA - Groundwater A2 (SPAdes) (version 2) | ecosystem: Environmental > Aquatic > Deep subsurface > Groundwater | place: Rifle, Colorado...
CTAGGCATGCCGCGCTCCGGTACCACACTAACTGAGCAGATCATTGCCAGCCATCCAGAGGTGCATGGTGCGGGGGAGTTACCTGATCTGATGGCGATTGCAGGGCGCGAAATCGCGGGCGCAGCCTTTCCGGATAACGTGCGCCAGCTCGATCAGACAAAACTTGCTGCATGGGGTGCGGAATATGTCGCCGGATTGCGGCGGCGCGCGCCGGATGCGCGGTGCATAACCGACAAAATGCCGGCTAATTTTCAAGCCATCGGCCTGATTCATCTGATGCTGCCCAATGCCAAGATTATCCATGTCAACCGCAATCCGGTGGACACCTGCCTATCCTGCTTTACCACCCTGTTCAAGGAGGGTAGCCTTGAATACACTTACGACCTGGCCGAATTGGGGCGCTATTATGCCGACTATGCTCGCCTTATGGGGCATTGGCGTAACGTGTTGCCGGACGGGGCTTTTCTCGATATTCAGTATGAAGACATCGTGGCGGATCAGGAAGGGCAAGCGCGCCGCATCACCGAGTATTGCGGCCTGGAGTGGGATGAAGCCTGCCTCGATTTTTACAAGAGCCAACGCGTGGTGCGCACGGCAAGCGTGACGCAGGTGCGCCAGCCGATATACAAATCGTCGGTGGAACGCTGGCGGCCTTACGAGAAATTCCTCGAGCCGCTTTTGGATGCGCTCGGCGATCTCGCACCTGCCCGCTAAGGAAACTCGCTGATTGTTACGTTGCAGAAATAATAGTAGGGATAATCAAATAATGGTGGACAATAGGTGGGCAATAGGGGGCAATAGGGTCTCCCCGGTTTTCGCGGTTTTCCCGGTTTTCGGGGGGAGGCTCGGCCTCCCCTGTTTTTTGTTTACAGCTAGAGAAAGTTTGCTACACTGCCGACATTCGGCAATCTGATATTTAAGGATATAAAAATGAGCACCGCTATTTTTGATACGCATGCGTACATCAAAAAAATGAAAGCTGTGGGCTTTACCGAAGAACAAGCCGAAGTTCAGGCAGAAACGGTTGCTGATTTGATTAATGAGCGGCTTGTGACAAAGGCTGATTTGGATTTGCGTATTGCCGAACTTAAAACCGAGTTGGTGAAGTGGATGCTGGGTATCGCAGCAGGCCAGATTGCTTTGCTGGTAACTTTGTTAAAGGTGCTGGGCTGAATAATGCCGCATTGTGGTAATGCTTGTGGCCAGCAAGCGGAACGCATCGCTGGTTCCACCAAATGTATGGCAACATCCAGCATTTTTTGATGGCAGAGTTCACATATAATGGTCGGAGTGTGCATGTAATCAAGTTCAAGCGTGAAATTTACGCTTGAATATTTTAATTGTTTAAGGTGAAGCCTATGATTCGATTGTTGCGGCATGCCGCGCTGCTTGTGCTGTTATTTGCTGTTGCCGGTTGTTCTTCCGTCAAGAATGCCAAGGATTCCGTTACCGGCTGGTTTAATGGCGGCGACGGCACGAATACCCCGATTAGCACTACAACTGGCAAAAAAGAAACTAGGGGTAGTACCGGCCCGCTGGTTAAGTATGCCGCCACCTTGCGTGTCAACAAGTATGCCGATCAGCGCAAGTCGGGCAATCCGCGCTTGCTGGGGATAACCACGCAGCGCGTTGGCGGCGTGAGCGGCGACCAGTTGCTGCTCGATCAGGAAATTTCGAGCCTCGTCACGGCGGCCATTAAAAAGCGGTTTGACTCGGAAGGCTATCAGGTGTTGGAGGGCAGTAACGCCAGCAATGCCATGTTCGAAGTGTCAGGGGGCATCAATGATTTGACGCTGAACGTCAAGGAGCGCGACGAAATCAACATTGCGATTGAAACTACCCTGAAAGAAGTCGAATCCGGCAAGGTGGTATGGTCGGGTATGGTAATGGAAAAAAATGACCGTTTTGCGGGTGTTTCCGGCAACAACAAGGAAGATGTGCTCGACTATTTGAACAAGGAGTTGCGCATTGTCAGCAATAAGACGGTGGAGGCGATCAGTTCATCGCTGATGGCTTCCCGTTCCGAGTTGTTCAATCTGACGCCGGGCACCAAACCCATTCCGGGCGTGACGGTCTATGTCGCCCCCACTGCCGCCAAACCCGCACTGGCGGCTCCATCCGCATATGGCGCGCAACCGGGCAGCGCGATGCCACCTCCCGCGTATACGCCGCAAGCCAGCGCCACCGCCGGCTTGCTGCAGGTCAAGACCAACCCGCAGCGCGCCAAAGTTTATCTGGATGGTGTGTATTACGGGATGGCCCCGCTACGCATGGAAATGGAACCCGGCGTACACGCGATCAGCGTGAAGCTGGAGGGCTACAAGATGGTTACCGAAAAGGTGTCGGTGCGCAAGGGCGACAACACCGAGGTAGAATTAAACTTGGAGCGGTAATCGCCGCTTGATTGGATCTAATTAGCCACAAAGCTCCGGGTCCCCCACACACTTGTGGGAAAGATCACAGCCACCATTTTCCGCCCGAATTGAATCCGGAACGGGATGAGTCTGAACCAACAGCCCGGATGAAGCGCAGTGTAATCCGTGGGAGCGCGGATGCCCCGGATTCCGTTATCGCTGCATCCGGGCTACAAATCTGATGAACTTCGCCGCAGGGTGCGCCCCGCGCACCATCATTTGTTGGTGCGTGAAATGCACCTTACATGATTATTGTCGCCCCAAAATAGAATTGGAAAATCCATTGCCAGCTTGAGGTTCATGGGTGGGAGCGTTGAGCATGGATCACGCTTGCGTAAGCTCACGAGCCATCATCACCAGCGGGTGCATTCGAAAGTGGTGGACAACAAGCAAAAGCCCCTCTCCCCTTGCGGGAGAGGGGTTGGGGAGAGGGGGTAATGGAGCAACGGGAATTCGCCAAGCACTTGCGATGCAATATGACCGAAAGCGAGAACAAACTGTGGCGACAGTTGCGGGCACATCGGCTGAATGGCGAAAAATTCAGACGCCAGCAACCGATTGACCCTTACGTGGTTGATTTCGTGCATTTTGGAGCACGCCTTATTGTGGAGGCTGACGGCGGACAACATAACGATTCGCCCCATGATAAAAGACGGGATGCATGGCTGCGTGAGCAAGGGTTCAAAGTGATGCGGTTCTGGAATAACGAGATCATAAGTAATTTGGATGGCGTGTTGGCGACTGTCTTGGCAGCAGCAACTGAATCACCCCTCTCCCCCAACCCCTCTGGGTGAAACAACTAGCCATTCGACTAGGCTGCAAACGACCGCAGCCAAGTCGCTGGTTATCCCGCAAGGGGAGAGGGGTGAAAACCGCTATCCGTCCACCACTTTCAAATGCACCCATCACCAGCCCGGTATGAGCAAAAAAATCGCTGTGGTGTCATAATTACAAAACTCGATTATCCACAAGGAGATTTACAACATGGCAAGAATGGTGCAATGCGTAAAACTGGGGCGCGAAGCCGAGGGGCTGGATCGCCCGACTTACCCCGGCCCGCTGGGCCAGCGGGTTTTTGAAAATGTTTCCAAAGAGGCATGGCAGGGCTGGATCAAGTTCCAGACCATGCTGGTGAATGAAAATCGCCTCAATCTCTCCGATTTGCAGGCGCGCAAGTTTCTTGCCGCGCAAATGGAAAATTACTTCTTTGGCGATGGCGCGCAAATGCCGCAAGGATATACTCCTCCAAGGCACTGATAGCCGCCTGCCTTGTCTAAAAAATTTATCCCACAACAATTTTTAAACCGGGAACTCGGGCAACTCGAGTTTAACCGGCGCGTGCTGGCGCAGGCCGAAGACGCAAATGTTCCCATACTGGAACGGCTGAAATACCTGTGCATCGTCAGCAGCAACCTCGACGAATTTTTCGAGATACGCGTGGCGGGACTCAAGGAGCAAATCAAGTTGGGCGGCGTCGCTGCCGGTGCCGATGGCATGACCGCCAAACAGGCGCTCAAGCTGGTGCGCGAGCAGGCGCATCTGCTCATCACACGCCAGTATCAGGTGCTCAACGAAGACATTCTGCCCGCCCTCGATAAGCAAGGTATCCGTTTCCTGCGCCGCACTATCTGGAACGATGCGCAACGTGCATGGGTGCGGGAATTTTTCTTCAATGAGGTAAAGCCGGTGCTGACCCCGATCGGGCTCGACCCGTCGCACCCGTTTCCGCGCGTGCTCAACAAGAGCCTAAATTTCGCGGTGGAGTTGCAAGGCAAGGACGCTTTCGGGCGCAATTCCGCCAAGGCCATCGTGCAAGCGCCGCGCGTGTTGCCGCGCACTATCCAGTTGCCGCCAGAAATCAGCGGCGGAGCGCACGATTTCGTGTTCCTCTCTTCCATCATGCATGCCCTTGTCGGCGAGCTGTTCGGCGGCATGGAGGTAATAAGCTGCCACCAGTTTCGCGTGACGCGCAACAGCAACTTGTTTGTGGACGACGAGGAAGTGAAGAATTTGCGCACCAAATTGCAGGGCGAATTGCCGCACCGGCACTTCGGCGACGCGGTGCGGCTGGAGGTTACCGGCAACTGCTCGCAACCAGTGGCCGAGTACCTGTTGCAGCAATTCGAGCTTGCGCCGGAAGACCTGTATCGCGTGGACGGGCCGGTAAATCTGGTGCGCCTGATGGATATTCCCGGCCGCGTGGCGCGCGACGATCTGAAGTTTCCGGCCTTTACACCCGGCGTGCCCGGCGTACTGCAAAAAAAGGGTGCGGACATGTTCAAGGTGATCCGCAAGGGCGACGTGCTGCTGCACCATCCCTACCAGTCGTTCAAGCCGATCATCGACTTCATCCAGCAGGCATCCACCGACCCCAATGTGGTCGCCATCAAGCAGACGGTGTACCGCACCGGCGTCGATTCCGAGCTGATGGATGCGCTGATCGCGGCCACCCAGCTCGGCAAGGAAGTGACCGTGGTGGTGGAGCTGCTGGCGCGCTTCGACGAGGAAGCCAACATCAACTGGGCGCGCAAGCTGGAAGAGGTCGGCGCGCATGTGGTGTACGGCGTGGTCGGCCACAAGACACACGCCAAGATGCTGATGGTGGTGCGCCGCGAGGACGGCAAGTTGCGCCGCTATGTGCATCTCGGCACCGGCAACTACCACCCGCGCACCGCGCGGCTCTATACCGATTTCGGCTTGTTCACCAGCAACGAGGAGGTTTGCGCGGACGCAAACGAGGTGTTCAACCAGCTCACCAGCCTCGGCAAGGCGCATAAACTGAATCACCTGTGGCAGTCGCCGTTTACGCTGCACAGCGAAATTCTGCGCGCCATCCAGAATGAAATCCGGCTCGCCCAGGCGGGCAAGCGCGCCCACATCATCGCCAAGATGAATGCGCTACTGGAACCGGAAACCATCATGGCTCTGTACGATGCATCCAAAGCCGGTGTGAAGGTGGATCTCATCGTGCGCGGCGTGTGCGCGTTGCGCCCCGGCGTGCCCGGTTTGTCCGAGAACATCCGCGTGCGATCGGTAGTGGGGCGTTTTCTGGAACACACGCGCATCTTTTACTTCGGCAATAATTTAAAGCATGATGTCTATCTCGCCAGCGCGGACTGGATGGATCGGAATTTTTTCCGCCGCATCGAGGTTTGCTTTCCGGTGCTCGACAAAAAACTCAAGAAGCGCGTGATTGACGAGGGGCTCAAGGTTTACCTGCAAGACAATTGCAAGGCGTGGGAGATGGATGGCGAAGGGCATTACCGGCGCAAAGACCCGCGCCGCGCCGCGCCAAAATGCGCCCAAAGCGCGTTGATCGGAAATCTCGCCGGTTCGTCAGCCGATTCCATTTCAAAATCGAATACCAAATCATCGAATACCAAATCGCCGTAAACCTGTATCGTTCCCCCTGCCTCTGTGGCAACGATAGCCCGATCATGCCGCTCACCGCGAACGGGAAATTTCAATACTTTCAATACCACGCCTCTCGTATTAAAGTGGTGAAAACGGCTTATACGGTATATGCTTACGAACAAAATACAATATTCGGGAGGTCTTGATGAATCTGATTTTGTGGCGGCATGCGGAAGCGGTGGATGGCACCCCCGACCATGATCGCAAACTGACCGCAAAGGGGGTTAAGCAGGCAGAGAAAATTGCGGCTTTTCTTCATCAGCATTTGCCTGCTAATCCCCGCATTCTGGTTAGCCCGGCAACCCGCACCCAGCAAACAGCTGCCGCCCTTACCGACCATTTCACCACATCTCCCGCCGTCGCCCCCGGAGCCTCTGCGCAAGCTGTGTTGCGCGCGGCACAATGGCCGGATGTGGATGACACGGTACTGGTAGTCGGGCATCAGCCGACTCTGGGTGAAATTGCAGCGCAACTGCTGGGTTGCAGCGATTATTCGCTAAGCATCAAAAAAGGCGCGCTGTGGTGGTTCAACTGCCGCGAACGCGAAGACTCGGCAAGAGCTACCTTGCGCTTGGTCATTACACCAGATTTTTTGTGAGAGTATTTTTATAAACCTGGGAGGGCATCATGTTTGAATCTGCAGAACTCGGCCACAAGATAGACAAGGATACTTATGACGAGGAAGTGCCAAAATTGCGCGAGGCGTTGCTGGAAGCTCAACTGGACTTGGCAAAACTGGCCAAATTCCCGGTTATTGTTTTGATCGGCGGCGTGGATGGCGCGGGGCGCGGCGAGACTGTCAACCTGCTCAACGAATGGATGGACCCGCGCTTTGTCCAAACTCACGGCATGGGCGAGCCATCCGATGAGGAGCTGGATCGCCCGATGATGTGGCGCTTCTGGCGCGCTTTGCCGCCGAAAGGCAGAATCGGCGTGTTTCTCGGCTCTTGGTACACTTGGCCGATCCTTAACCGCGTGATGGGCCGCACCAAAACGGCCGACCTTGACCAGAGTCTGGAACGTGCCAAACGCCTGGAAAAAATGCTGACCGATGAAGGTGCGCTGGTTCTCAAATTCTGGATGCATTTATCCAAGGATAAGCAGGAAAAACGTCTGAAAGTCCTTGAGAAAGATCCGAAAACCCGCTGGCGTGTCACCGACCGTGACTGGGCGCATTTCAAGTTGTACGACAGGTTCCGCGTCGTGCATGAAAGCGTGATCCGGCATACCAGCACTGCCGAGGCGCCGTGGACTATCGTGGAAGGCTTTGATGCGCGCTACCGCAGCCTGACCGTGGGCAAAGTGATTCTCGATGCCATTACCAAGCGTCTGGAGGAGGCAAGCAAGAAAACCACGGAGGTGCATGCGCCGCCGCCGCTTCCTTCCATCGACCAGCTTGATGTTTTGAAAACGCTCGACCTGAGCCAGAAAACCGACAAAAAAACCTACCAGGCCGAGTTGGAAAAATATCAGGGCAAGCTTGCCATGTTGACGCGCAGCCCGAAATTCAAGGACATCACCGTGATCGCCATGTTCGAAGGCAACGATGCCGCCGGAAAAGGCGGAGCCATCCGCCGCATCACCGGAGCACTGGATGCACGTTATTACAATGTTGTTCCGATTGCGGCACCCACCGAGGAAGAACGCGCGCAGCCTTACCTGTGGCGCTTCTGGCGGCATGTTCCGAGGCGGGGCGGGGTGACGATTTTTGATCGCTCATGGTATGGGCGCGTATTGGTCGAACGCGTCGAAGGCTTTTGCTCGAAAGCCGATTGGATGCGCGCCTACAGCGAGATCAACGATTTCGAGGCGCAACTGGTGCGCCACAACATAATAGTGGTCAAATTCTGGCTCTCCATCAGCAAGGATGAGCAGCTCAGACGTTTCAAGGAGCGCGAAAAAATCGGCTTCAAGCGCTTCAAAATCACCGAGGAAGACTGGCGCAACCGCAAAAAATGGGATGAATATGAGCACGCCGTATGCGATATGGTGGACAGGACCAGCACCGAAATTTCGCCGTGGACGCTGGTGGAAGCCAACGACAAAAATTTTGCGCGCATCAAGATTCTGAAGACACTGTGCACACAAATTGAAGCCGCGATGAAGAAAAAATAAATTGCTGGGTAGGGGCTATTCATGCTGCAGGGAGCCTTTAAAGTTCAGTGCGTAGGTTGGGCAAAGCGTAGCGTGCCCAACGATCAAAGGCATCATTATTAATGTTGGGCACGCTACGCTTTGCCCAACCTACGAGAAGATAGCCTCCCACTTTTGATTATGGTTCGCCCAGCTTAAAATAAACATGATTTCCATGCCAACACTGCCACACAAATTTAAAGTACCCGGAGATTTCTGGGGAGGGCTGGCATCCATGCTGGTCGCTTTACCGGCGGCAGTGGCTTTCGGTGTCACAATTTATTCGGCGATCAGCCCGCAGTACGCAGTCTTCGGGGCACTGGCCGGTATCCTCGGCGCAGCCGCGCTGGGGTTGATTGCCCCCACCTTTGGCGGCACCGACCGGCTGATCAGTGCGCCGTGCGCGCCCGCTGCGGCAGTACTCTCCGCTTTCGCCATCGAACTGGTGAAACAGGGTGTCACCCCAACGAGCATTGTCCTGCTACTGACTGTGCTCAGCATTTTAACCGGCCTGATCCAGATATTTATCGGCTTTCTCGGGGTTGGTCGGATGATTAAATACATCCCCTACACTGTGGTCAGCGGTTATTTGAGCGGCGTCGGCCTCATCATTATCGGCAGCCAGATACCGAGGTTTGTCGGCGCCTCCCCAGATATTACATGGTGGAAAGCAGCATTTTCCCCGGAACTATGGGATATGCGCAGCATTGCCGTCGGCTTGGCGACGGTGGTTGTCGCGCTGCTGGTACCCAAGTTAACCAAGGCTGTCCCCAGCACCATTCTCGGTATTCTCGCCGGGGTTCTGGTGTATTTCGGTCTCGCCAACAACGATGTATCGATGATGACGCTCACCGACAACAAGCTGGTGCTTGGCGCTCTCGGCGCGTCCAGCGAGGGCTATATCAGCACGATTGTCGGGCGCTGGAATGAAATCGGCGACTTGAAACTTTCCCAGATTGCCGCCCTGTTCGGTAGTGCGCTTACGCTGGCGGCATTGCTTTCTATCGACACACTGAAGACCTGCGTCGTCATCGACCAAATGACGCGGACGCGCCATGATCCGAATCGCGAGCTGTTTGCGCAGGGGTTGTCCAATATTGCATCATCGGCGATAGGTGGAATTCCCGGTGCCGGCACTATGGGCGCGACCATGGTGAATCTGTCCAGTGGCGCGCAAACCCGTGTTTCAGGCATCGTCGAAGGCGTGATGGTGCTGGTGGCAGCATTGCTATTGAGTACCTTTATCGCATGGATACCGATCGCCACACTGGCGGGTATTCTGATCGTCGTGGGCCTGCGCATGATCGACACGACCCCCTTACGCTTTCTGGAGTCGCGCGCCACGGTGTTCGATTTTGCGGTAGTCGCTGCGGTCATCGGCGTGGCTTTGACGGTCGGGCTGATCGCCGCTTCCGCGACCGGTGTCGCCTTGTCCATCCTGCTGTTCGTGCGCGAACAGGTCGGCGGGGCGGTGGTGCGCCACAAAACCTTCGTCAACCAGCGCTCGTCCACCTGGTATCGTCCCGAAGCCGAGATGCGCCTTATCGCACAGAAGGGTGACAAGGCGGTCATTTTCGAACTGCAAGGCAGTCTTTTCTTCGGCACCACTTACGAGCTTTACTCCATGCTCGAAGCGGAAATAAAAATCCGCGATTACATCATTCTCGATCTGCGGCGTGTGCAATCGGTGGACATTACCGCCGCGCACATGCTTAACCAAGTGCGTGACATGTTGCGGGAGCGCGGTGTCCCACTGCTGATGAGCAATGTGCGCGAGCAACTGCCGAATGGGCGCAATTTACTGGAATTTCTCAAACAAACCGGACTGATCGATGGCAGTGATTCGGTGCGCGTTTTTCAGACTATCGAAGCCGCGATTGAATGGGTGGAAGATCGCCTGATCGGTGATATCGAACAACCTGCCAGCGAAGAAACACCGCTGCATTTGCACGAGATGGATATATTCCAGGGGCGCAAGGACGAGACCATCGCCGATCTGGAAGGGCGCATGCAACAACGGACTTTTAAAGCCGGTGAATCCATTTTTTCAATCGGCGATCAAGACCGGAATCTATACCTGATCCGGCGCGGTGCGGTTCGCATCATGGCACCGATCAGCGGCAGCCGTCAGTTGCACCATATCGCCACCTTCGGGCGGGGAGATTTTTTCGGTGGTCTGGCTTTCCTCGATGATCGCGCACGCAGCGATAATGCGATTGCACACACCGATATCGACTTATTTGTGCTTTCGTACGATCAATTCAACCAGCTTGCCGATGACCACAAAAAACTAGCCTTTTTGCTGATTACCTCGATTTCGCGCACTCTGGCGCAACGCCTACGGCACGCGGACGGCGAACGAACCCTGCTTCACGTGTAATTCAATTTTCATTTCTATTTTGAGGGAACCACCATCCGTAGGTCGCGCTTCGCCCGACAGAGCTTGATCCGGCGGGCAGCTTCGACAAGCTCAGGACAGGCATAGCACACCGGCATCAGCAAGACCAACATTGTCAAGCTCGAACTCAATTACCCGTCATTGTTGGAAGAACAAATCGCCATCGCCACCGCCCTCGAAGCGCGCCGCGACAAGATCCGCGCCCTCAAGCAAGGCATGATGCAGGAACTGCTGACCGGGCGGATACGGCTGGTGTGAGGTTGCGCTGGGAATGCGGGCTTCCCGCCCGCATGCGGCCAAAATGGCCGCGCTCCAACTGTTTCGGCGGTTTAAATTAACGCCTTGCGCTATTTTAGTTTTTGCCTGAAATCTAAACGGTCATGGCAAATATGTCCCCTGAATGATGAAACTTGCCATACCCGTTTCCCTCTCCCCTGCCCTCTCCCGCAAGCGGGCGAGGGTGATAATTCAAATTCCAGATAGAAATACAAATAATCTAACCCGTTCGTGGTGAGCCTGTCGAACCACAGTTACCTTGCCACCACTGGCCTTCGACAAGCTCAGGCCGAACGGTTGTGGGTAAAAATTATCGGCGCTTCTATCTGTAATTGGAATAAGGACTCGCTTAGCGAGTCTCACATTAAATAACGCCGAGATGTGCTTTACGTTTACCGCATTACTACTTTACAATTAGACAGACTTTACTTTACGTTTAACCTGCCATGACTGCTGACTTGCGTCGCTCCATTCTCGATGCCATCGCCCAGGATGGCGGCAATGTTGCCGCCCGGCTGGCGGAGCAGTTTGGCGTGTCGCGCCAATCCGCCAGCGCCTGGCTGGCGAAACTGAAGCGGGAAGGTGTTATTACTTCTTCCGGTGTAGGGCGCGGCGTGCGTTACCAGTTGGCAGTGCTGGCCGATGCGCGGCAGGTTTATCAGCGCGCCGGGTTGAACGAAGACCGGGTGTGGCGCGAACTGGTTGCGCCGCATCTGGCGGATTTGCCGCCCAATGTGCGCGACATCTGGCATTACGCCGTAACGGAGATGGTGAACAATGCGATAGACCATTCCGGCTCGGAAAAAGTGATGGCGGGGCTGGTGCGCGATGCTCTGAATACTTCAGTTTACGTCGCCGACGAAGGCGAGGGCATTTTCCTCAAGATTCAGTGCGCGCTGAATTTGTACGATCCGCGCGAGGCGATTCTGGAACTGGCCAAGGGCAAGCTAACCACCGATCCGGTGAACCACACGGGCGAAGGGATTTTTTTCACATCCAAGGTGATGGATGCTTACGACCTTCGTTCCGGCAAGCTGCATTTCGTGCATGATGAATGGGGTACGGATGTGCTGCTGGAACGTGCCGCCGATGCGCCCGGCACGGTGGTGCTGATGCGCCTTGCCAACGATAGCAGGCGTAACCTGAAAGAAGTGTTCGAACAGTTCGCCGCGCCGGAGGAATATACCTTCTCCAAGACCATCGTACCGGTGAAGCTGGCGCAGCATGAAGGGGAAAAGCTAGTTTCGCGCTCGCAGGCCAAGCGTCTCACCATGCGCTTCGAGCGATTCCAGAGCGTTGTTCTCGACTTCGCCGGAGTGGAAGAGATCGGCCAAGCATTTGCCGATGAAGTGTTCCGTGTTTTCCGGCAAGCCCATCCGGGCACGCGACTGCTGCCTATAAACCTCACTCAGGAAGTCAGAAACATGGTGAAGCGGGCGATGGGCGGGTAGTAACTGCGATTTTCGCAGCAGTGCGCAATTCTGCAATTAACGGCAACTTCGAGGTATATCGAGATGAGCACAGTCGGGCAAAAAGAGCGGGAGGCTCAGGAACAGGTGGTGGCGCTGTTCCGCGAACGATTGGGTTATGACTATCTCGGCAACTGGATAGACCGTGACGGATTCGAGGGCAAGGGTAACCGCAACGTCGAACCGGAGCTACTGCGCGCCTGGCTGCAACAGCAGGGCGTGGCCGATGTGCTGATTGGCCGCGCGCTGCACGAGCTGTAGAAGGCGGCGCAGGATTAGCGGCGAGAGCTACCATTTTATGGGGTGCCGTTACCGGCTGCGGGTGCATGAACAGGATGGCCCGGCCAGAGTTGCACTGCGCGGCATTGCATCGCTCGATTTTTTCGTTCGACCCGGCACGAGTGCTGGAATTAAGTACGGCTATTTAATTAAACCCAGCAACTTCAAGCATGACACTTCATACCCTCCAACCTACCGCCCTCAAATCGCAAGCGATAAGCTTTAAGGCGTTGCCGCCGCTGTCGCTGTATATCCACATCCCGTGGTGCGTACGCAAATGCCCGTATTGCGATTTCAATTCGCATGAGGCGCGATCCCCCTCTCCCCAGCCCTCCCCCGCGAGGGGGGAGGGGGTGCTTCCCGAGTTCCTCGAACAGCATTACGTCGCGGCGCTGATCCGCGACCTGGAACTGGCGTTGCCGCTGATCTGGGGGCGCAAGGTTTATACGGTGTTTTTTGGTGGAGGCACACCCAGCCTGTTGAGCGGCGAGAGTGTCGCGGAGATTTTGCGCAACGTGCGCATGTTGCTGCCGCTCGACCTTGGTGCGGAGATCACGCTGGAGGCCAATCCCGGCACGGTCGAGGCGGCGCGTTTCGCGGCTTATCGCGAGGCGGGGGTGAACCGTTTATCGCTGGGCATCCAGAGTTTTAACGACGCGCATCTCAAGGCGCTAGGGCGCATCCATACTGCCGCCGAAGCGGAGCAGGCCATCGAGATCGCGCAGCAGCATTTCGACAATATCAATCTCGACCTGATGTACGCGCTGCCGAATCAAAAATTGGATGAAGCGTTGCAGGATGTGCAGACCGCGCTGTCGTTCGCGCCGCAACACCTGTCCTGCTACCACCTGACGCTGGAGCCGAACACGCTGTTCCACCTCAACCCGCCATCGCTGCCGGACGATGATGCCAGCAGCGACATGCAGCAGCACATCGAGGAGCTGCTGGCGGCGCGCGGCTACCAGCACTACGAGACGTCCGCTTTCGCGCAACCGAATCGCCGCGCCAAACACAATCTCAACTATTGGCAGTTCGGCGATTATCTCGGCATCGGCGCAGGCGCGCACAGCAAGCTGAGTTTTCCCGGCAAGGTGATCCGCCAGGCGCGCCACAAGCAGCCGCAGGCATATATGGAACAGGTGGCGAAGGATGCTCCGTTGCACAGCGAGCATGAAGTGCCGCGCGATGAACTGGCGTTCGAATTCATGATGAATGCGCTACGTTTGAACGAAGGTTTCGCTAGCGTGTTGTTTCAGGAGCGCACCAGCCTGCCGCTGCATAGTATTCGCCGCGAACTGGAGCAGGCCGAGCGGCGCGGCCTGTTATTCCGGGATCATCAGCGCATTGCGCCGACGCAGCTAGGACAACGGTTCTTGAATGACCTGTTGGAGATATTCATACGGTAATTGTAGGGTCGCGATTCATCGCGCCCGTATTCATATCATATTCGTGGATACAATCAGGGCGCGATAAATCTCGCCCCTACGGACGTTTCTTGAACACCATATCCCACACCCCATGCCCGAGGTTGATGCCGCGTTTCTCGAACTTGGTGAGCGGGCGATAAGCGGGGCGGGGCGCATAATCTGCCGCCGTATTTTCCAGCAGCGGCTCGGCGCTTAGCACTGCCAAAACCTGTTCGGCGTAATCCTGCCAGTCGGTGGCGACATGGATATAGCCACCGTGCTTGAGCTTCTGCGCCAGTTGCGCGATGAACGGGGCCTGAATCAAGCGGCGCTTGTTGTGGCGCGCTTTGTGCCACGGATCGGGAAAGAAAATATGCACACCGTCCAGCGTTGCGTCGCCGAGCATGTCGCGCAGCACTTCCACGGCATCATGCCGGATGATGCGGACGTTGCCGATCTTTTGCGCGTCGATCAGTTTGAGCAGGTTGCCCACGCCCGGCGTGTGCACTTCCAGCGCGAGGTAGTCGTTCTCGGGATGTGCCAGCGCGATGGCCGCAGTGCTGTCGCCCATGCCGAAACCAATTTCCAGTATCTTCGGTGCATCGCGCCCGAAGGCTTGCGCAAGTTCGAACGGCTGCGCGGCGTAGGAAATGCCGAAGCGCGGCAATAGCGTGTCGCAGGCGCGCTGCTGCGCGGGCGAGACACGACCCTGGCGCAGCACGTAGCTGCGGATGTGGCGTTTGCTGAGGTCTGTGGTGTCGGGTTTTGGGATGTCGGGCATTCGGTTCATTTCAAGCCGTTTGCCCTGAGCTTGTCGAAGGGTCAAACGGGATCGAGGCTGAACCCGTTCATGCTTCGACAAGCTCAGCACGAACGGAGGGTTTGTTTAGCTGTCTGTCGGAGCGATGATGTTTTCCGTCGGCGAACTCGGGCTGGCGCTATAGAATTTTTTCGGCATGCGTCCGGCAAGATAGGCGAAGCGCCCAGCTTCCACTGCCAGCTTCATCGCGCTGGCCATCAGCACGGGATGCTGCGCTGCGGCAATCGCGGTGTTCATCAGCACGCCGTCGCAACCCAGTTCCATCGCTATTGCAGCATCCGATGCGGTGCCGACACCCGCATCCACGATCACCGGCACCTGCACGCGCTCCATGATGAGTTGCAAGTTCCACGGATTGAGAATGCCCATGCCGGAACCGATCAGCGAGGCCAGCGGCATGATTGCCACACAGCCGATGTCTTCCAGATGCTTGGCGACAATCGGGTCGTCCGAGGTATAAACCATCACCTGAAAGCCTTCGTCCACCAATATTTTTGCTGCGGCGATGGTTTCTATCACGTTAGGATACAACGATTGCGGGTCGCCCAGCACCTCCAGTTTGACCAGGCTATGCCCCTCCAATAGCTCGCGCGCCAAGCGCAGAGTGCGCACCGCATCGGCTGCGTTGTAACAACCGGCGCTGTTGGGCAACAGCGTGTATTGCGATGGAGGTAAAATTTCCAACAGGCTGGGTTCATTGGGGTTCTGCCCGATGTTGCTGCGCCGAATCGCGATGGTGACGATCTCCGCACCGCTGGCATCGACCGCCGCCTTGGTCTCGGTGAAATCCTTGTATTTTCCCGTGCCGATCAGCAGCCTGGAGGAATAGCTCTTGCCTGCGATAACCAGTTTTTCGTTCATATCATTCACCTATTCATGCAGTTGCCGTTGGCTTGTCATTCCAATCCATCTGGCCAATTTTCCTGAATACGATAGATCGTGCAGCGGGATTAGCCACCGCCCACCGCTACTACCACTTCCAGCTTATCGCCATCTGCCAACTGTTCCGTGGTAAACGCGCTGCGCGGCACGATCTCGCCGTTGCGCTCCAGCGCGATGCGCTTGCCGGTCAGCACCATCTCCTCGATAAGGGCGGCAACGCTGACAGGTTCCGGGAATTGGCGCGTCGCGCCGTTGATGCTGACCGTTATCACTCTAGTTTGTCCGTGTTAGAATGTGCGCCTGTATTCTACTACAGGCGGGTGTAGTTCAATGGTAGAACGGCAGCTTCCCAAGCTGCATACGAGGGTTCGATCCCCTTCACCCGCTCCATACATTTTGTGTTTCTCGAATTATCTACATAATTCTTGATACGCTACGGTTTGACCCGATAAAGCCGTTTCTCCAGCGTCTTGCCCTTCACACCGTCGAAACGTTCGCCCATCGCGCTGCCCAGTTTGCCTAGCCGATCGTCGGGGTGCGGGTGGGTCTTGAACAGCAGCGCGATGTCGCCGTCATCCTTGGCGAAATGGCCGATCTGCTGCAATACCGTCGGTAGGCCGAACGCGTCGTAGCCTGAGCGTGTGGCGAGCACCACCGCGATGCGATCGGCCTCGAATTCTGCATCCTTGTCCAGCGAGCGCGACACGATCTCCGCACCGCTGCCGATCAGGTTCTGCACCTTGTCGTTGCCGCCGACGTTTTTCGTGACCACCTTGCTGCCCAGGTCGATCAGCTTGCTCTGTTGCAATATCTTCAGGTGATGCTGGCGGATGACGTGGCCAACTTCATGGGCTAAAACTCCCGCCAGTTCGGCCTCGCTCTGCAACAGGCGGTATAGCCCACGCGTGACGAAAATGTAGCCGCCAGGCGCGGCGAACGCGTTCACGTCATTTGAGTCGATCACGCCGAAGCGCCATTCAAAGTTGGAGCGCTCGCTCTGGCTCGCGACCCAACGGCCGACGTTGTTGATGTATTTCTGCAGCTTCGCGTCCTTGACCAGCGGCACCGCGCCGAGCAGGTTGCCGGCGACCTGCCGTCCGATCACGGTTTCCTCTTCGATCGAGGTGGCGGTTCCCCCTGTCACCTGTTGCTGCACGCCCTGTTTCAGCGTCTTCAGCAATTCCTGCTCGAACGGGTTTGCGCCCCAGACAGTCGTGGAACACAGTGCCAGCACCAGAATCCATAATGTCTTGCATTTCATCGCGATCATCCTCATTTTGGTGCGGGCAGGTAATCAAACGGGCGCGCCACTAGCTTGCCTGATGCGGCAAATTTGGCCGCTTCGGGCTTGCTGCTGGCGTAGGATTCGGCGCGCTTCAGTTCTGCCTCGTTAAACTTGGCCGCCTTTAATTCTTCCTCGTTCAGCCCGCGAATGCCAGTGGTCGCTACCACTTTGCCGGTGCCGGCACGCCCCGAGCTGAGCGCGAGCAGGCCGCTGGCATTACCGGAACCCTTGCGCGCATCGCTCTTGCGGATGCTCAGCATCCGCACCCATCCCTTGCCCTTGGCGCTCTTTACCTGTAGCCAGCCGCCGTCCTTATTGAGGATATCCACCTTATCGCCTGCCGCCAGCATCACCACCGTCTTCGCATCGCGGAACGGCTCCGCCTTAAGGTCGTCGCTCTTGAGTGCCGTGCCGCTCTCGGCGGCATGCAGCGCGCCGCTCAGTAGTACAGCTAGCGTAAATCCCCATCGTATCGTTTTCATGCCTGATGTACCTCTCACCATTATCACGGAAATCTTGCCGCAGAAACTTTATTGGTGCCGTCGTTTCAGCAAAAGTGCACTGCTGCCCGGAATAATTTTCTGGAATCCGCCGTTTCAATAGTGTAACAGCGCAAGATCGAATGAGGTAACTCCTGCCTGGAGCGTAAATTTGCCCTAATCGGAGCGCTGCGGCATAATTAGCACCTCAGCAATGCCGCCGGTCAACGCCAGCAAGTCATTGGTTATCGCGCCTGGGGCGTTCAACGGTTACCATTTGCAGCTTGATTTGCGCGATCTACGAAATCATTAGGTTCGCTTCACATAACCAGTCCCACGGAAATATCCAGAAGGAAAAGACAAATGGCAACGACGCGTAATGTCACCCCTCCCAAATTCAACGATATCACCGGCGCGATCCGGATGCTGGCGGTGGATGCCGTGCAAAAGGCGAACTCCGGGCATCCCGGCGCGCCGATGGGCATGGCGGAAATCGCCGAGGTGTTGTGGAACCACCACCTGCGCCACAATCCGGCTAATCCGAAGTGGCCGGATCGCGACCGTTTCGTGCTGTCCAACGGGCACGGTTCGATGCTGGTTTACGCGCTGCTGCACTTGTCCGGCTACGACCTGCCTATCGAGGAGCTGAAGCGTTTCCGCCAGATGCATTCCAAGACTCCCGGCCATCCCGAATACGGTTACACGCCGGGCGTGGAAACCACCGGCGGCCCACTCGGCCAGGGCATCGCCAACGCGGTGGGTATGGCGATGGCGGAAAAATTGCTGGCTGCGGAATTCAATAAACCCGGCCACGAGATCATCAACCATCGCACCTATGTGTTCATGGGCGACGGCTGCATGATGGAAGGCCTATCGCACGAATCCTGCGCGCTGGCCGGAACATGGGGGCTGGGCAAGCTGACCGCGTTCTGGGACGACAACGACATCTCGATTGACGGCCATGTGGACGGCTGGTTTACCGACGATACGCCGAAGCGTTTCGAGGCCTACGGCTGGCACGTTATCGCCAATGTGCAGGGGCATGACCCGGAGGCGATCAACGCCGCGATCGAGGCCGCCAAGGCGGTCACCGACAAGCCCACGCTGATCTGCTGCAAGACCGTCATCGGCGCAGGTTCCCCCAACAAGGCGGGCACCCATGACGTGCATGGCGCCGCGTTGGGCGATGCCGAGGTGGCCGCGACGCGCGAACATATCGGCTGGAAATATCCGCCGTTCGAAATTCCGGCGCATGTGTATGAAGCCTGGGATGCGCGCACCAAGGGCGAAGGACTGGAAACACTGTGGAACAACAAATTCTTTGAGTACCGCACCGCGTTCCCGAAAGAAGCTGCCGAATTTGTGCGCCGCATCAAGGGGGATTTGCCCTTCAACTGGCCGGCTCATATTGCCGAGGTGATTGAGGGAATCGACGCAAAAGCCGAAACCATCGCCACCCGCAAGGCCTCGCAAAACGCCATCAACGCGCTGGCGCCTGTATTGCCGGAATTTCTCGGCGGCTCGGCCGATCTGACCGGTTCCAACCTGACCAATTGGGCGGGTTGCAAGCATATTCGCGGCAACAGCACCGGCAACTACATCAGCTACGGTGTACGCGAATTCGGCATGGCGCATATCATGAACGGCATGGCGCTGCACGGCGGCTTCATCCCGTTCGGTGGCACCTTCCTGATGTTCTCGGAATATGCGCGCAATGCGCTGCGCATGTCCGCGTTGATGAAGCAGCGCGTGATTTACGTGTTCACCCACGACTCCATCGGGTTGGGCGAGGATGGCCCGACGCACCAGCCGGTCGAGCAAACCGCGACGCTGCGCTACATCCCCAACATGGAAGTGTGGCGTCCGTGCGATACCGTGGAATCGATTGCCGCATGGGTTGCCGCCGTGGAACGCAAGGACGGCCCGAGCTGCCTGGTTTTCAGCCGCCAGAATCTGGCGTTCCAGAAACGCGACAAGATCCAGCTCACCAATATCCGCAGGGGCGCTTACGTGTTGGCCGAAGCTCCGGGCGGCAACTCGCAGGCCATCATCATCGCAACGGGTTCGGAAGTATCGTTGGCGCTGGAAGCACGAAAGACACTGGCTGCAGAAGGCATCAGCGTGCGCGTGGTGTCGATGCCATCCACCAATATGTTCGACAAGCAGGATCAGGCATACAAGGACAGCGTGTTGCCCGACGGCGTGAAACGCGTAGCGGTCGAAGCGGGCGTGACCGGCGGCTGGTACAAGTATGTCGGGCTAAATGGTGCCGTGGTCGGCATGGATTGCTTCGGCGAATCCGCGCCTGCGCCGGAGCTGTTCAAGCATTTCGGCATTACCGCTGCCAACGTGGTTGCGGCAGTGAAAAAAGTCGTTGGTACATGAAATAGGGCGCAGAAATGGCGCGAGCCTGTTGCGGCAAAAAAAGTATTTTTAATAACTGATAAATAGGAGAAAAAAATGACAATTCGTGTCGGTATCAATGGGTTTGGTCGCATCGGGCGTATGGTGTTGCGCGCGGCAGTGAAAGACTTTGCCGACATCGAGGTCGTCGGCATCAACGATCTGCTGGAGCCGGATTATCTGGCCTATATGCTGCGCTACGACTCCGTGCATGGCCGTTTCAAGGGCGAGGTTTCAGTCGAGGGCAACACGCTGATCATCAATGGCAAGAAGGTTCGCCTGACTGCCGTGAAAGACCCTGCCGAACTGAAATGGGGCGAAGTCAAAGCCGATATCGTTATCGAATCGACCGGACTTTTTCTCACCAAAGAAACCGCCGAAAAGCACATCGCCGCCGGAGCTAAAAAAGTCATCATGTCGGCGCCAAGCAAGGACGATACGCCGATGTTCGTGTATGGCGTGAACGACAAGAACTACGCCGGGCAAACCATTATTTCCAATGCTTCCTGCACCACCAACTGCCTCGCGCCGGTCGCCAAGGTGCTAAATGATAATTGGGGCATCAAGCGCGGCCTGATGACCACGGTACATGCCGCTACCGCCACACAGAAAACTGTCGACGGCCCATCCAACAAGGATTGGCGCGGCGGGCGCGGTATTCTCGAAAATATCATCCCGTCCTCGACCGGTGCGGCCAAGGCGGTCGGCAAGGTGATCCCCGAGCTGAACAAGAAGCTTACCGGCATGGCTTTTCGCGTGCCGACTTCGGATGTATCCGTGGTTGACCTGACGGTCGAACTGAACAAGGAAACCACTTATGCCGACATCTGTGCCGCCATGAAGGCCGCATCGCAGGGCGCGATGAAGGGCGTGCTCGGCTACACCGACGAGAAGGTGGTCGCCACCGACTTCCGTGGCGAGAGTTGCACCTCGGTATTCGATGCCGACGCGGGCATGGCGCTGGACGGCACTTTCATCAAGGTCGTGTCCTGGTACGACAACGAGTGGGGCTATTCCTGCAAGGTGCTGGAAATGGTGCGGGTGATGTCCAAATAATAGAGACTAGAGGCTAGGGGCTAGGGGGGTTTTAGCCCCCAGTCCCCAGCCCCTAGCCCCTGATACGGAAGATATATCATGAACGTAATTAAAATGACCGACCTGGATCTCAAGGGCAAACGTGTCCTGATCCGCTCCGACCTCAATGTCCCTGTCAAGGACGGCAAGGTAACCTCCGATGCGCGCATCAGCGCCTCAATGGCGACCATCGATTTCGCGATGAAAGCCGGTGCGCGGGTGATGGTGACTTCGCATCTGGGCCGCCCGGAAGAGGGCGTTTATTCCGAAGAAAATTCGCTCAAACCGGTTGCGCATGTCATCGCCAACAAGCTGGGCAAGCCGGTGCGCCTGATCAAGGATTGGATCAACGGCGGTTTCGATGTTGCCGAAGGCGAACTGGTGTTGCTGGAAAACTGCCGTTTCAACAAGGGCGAGAAGAAGAATGTCGAAGAAACCGCCAGGAAATACGCCGCACTGTGCGACGTGTTCGTGATGGACGCATTCGGCACGGCGCATCGCGCGGAAGCGTCGACTCACGGCGTGGCCAAATATGCGCCGGTTGCCGCGGCAGGCATCCTGCTCATGGAAGAACTGGACGCGCTATCCAAGGCGTTGCTCAATCCGGCGCGCCCGATGGTCGCCATCGTCGGCGGCAGCAAAGTATCGACAAAATTGACCGTGCTGGAATCGCTGGCCGATAAGTGTGAGCAGTTGGTGGTCGGCGGCGGTATTGCCAATACTTTCCTCAAGGCTGCGGGCAATAACATCGGCAAATCGTTGTGCGAGGACGATCTGGTGCCGACCGCACTGAGCCTGATGCAGAAGATGCAGGCACGCGGTGCCTCCATCCCCATTGCGGTGGATGTGGTGGTGGGCAAGAAATTTGATTCCGGCGAACCGGCTGTGCAGAAGGGTGCCGCCGAGGTGGCCGACGACGACATGATCTTCGATATCGGCCCAAGATCGGCGCAGGACATAGCCGACATCATCATGAATGCGGGCACGGTGGTGTGGAACGGCCCGGTCGGCGTATTCGAGTTCGACCAGTTCGGCGAAGGCACCAAAAAAATCGCCATGGCAATCGCGGAAACCCAGGCATTCACGCTGGCGGGCGGCGGCGACACCATCGCCGCAATCCAGAAGTACGGCATCTATGACAAGGTGTCTTACATCTCCACCGCCGGGGGCGCGTTCCTGGAATTTCTCGAAGGCAAAAAATTGCCTGCAGTCGAAATGCTGGAACAACGGGCTGTTCAATAATAAAAGGCACTATCCACGAAATACACGAAAGGCACGAAAACTGCAAAACATAATTCATTCTGCAAAGACACGGCGCGCCCCTAGGTTTTTTTCGTGCCTTTCGTGCCTTTCGTGTTTTTCGTGGACAGAGGGGTTTAGTTAATAGCAAAGGAACACATGCTGCGCAGAACAAAAATTGTTGCGACCCTCGGCCCTGCTTCCAGCGATCAAAAAGTACTGGAGCGAATGGTGCGCGCCGGGGTCGATCTGGTGCGGATGAATTTTTCGCATGGCTCGGTGCAGGATCACGTGAAGCGCGCCGAAACGGTGCGCGCGGCAGCGGCAGCGGTAGGGCGTACCGTGGGTATCCTGGCCGACCTGCAAGGGCCGAAAATCCGCGTGGGCAAGTTTGAAAGCGGCAAAATCGTCCTGAACAAGGGCGATATTTTCATTCTTGATGCCGCGTTTGATGGATTGGGCAACCAGGAGCGTGTCGGGCTGGATTACAAGGATCTGCCCAACGATGTCAGCAAGGGTTCGGTGCTGTTGCTCAACGACGGCATGCTGGAATTCGATGTCGTCGAAGTCAAGGGCCAAGAGATAATCTGCAAAGTGGTGCGAGGCGGCGTACTGTCCAACAACAAGGGCATCAATCGCAAAGGCGGCGGGCTGACCGCGCCCGCGCTGACCGAAAAAGACAAGGAAGACATCAAGACCGCCGCGCTGATCAAGGCGGACTATCTGGCGGTATCGTTCCCGCGTAGCGCCGACGACATGAAACTGGCGCGCGAGCTGATGCACGCGGCGGGCGGCAAGAGTTTGCTGATGGCCAAGATCGAACGTGCGGAAGCGATACCGGCGCTCGGCGAAATCATCGAGGCGTCCGACGCCATCATGGTGGCGCGCGGCGATTTGAGCGTGGAAGTCGGCGACGCCGCCGTGCCGGGCTTGCAGAAACGCATGATTAAAATGGCGCGTGCGAAAAACCGGCTGGTGATTACCGCCACGCAAATGATGGAATCGATGATCAGCAGCCCGATTCCGACCCGCGCGGAAGTTTCCGATGTGGCCAATGCCGTGCTGGATGGCACGGATGCGGTGATGCTTTCGGCAGAAACGGCGGTAGGCGAATACCCGGTTGAAACCATCGAAGCCATGGCGCGCATCTGCCTCAAGGCCGAGCGCGAAGTGGAAGAACATGTGTTCGACCGCCGTATCGTGCAGCACAAGTTCGCGCGTGTTGACCAATCGATTGCCATGTCCGCGCTGTTTGCCGCGTCGCACTTCAAGGTGAAAGCCATCATCGCGTTGACGCAATCCGGCTCGACCCCGTTGTGGATGTCGCGCATGAATGCGGGTGTGCCGATTTTTGCGCTGACCCCGTTGCGGGAAACACTGAGCAAAGTGACATTATTCAGCGGCGTACACCCCATCGAGTTTCATTCCAAGGCGAGGGGGCAGGCGGATGAATGGCACCAGATCGAGGAAACAATCAAGAAGCTTGGCCTGGTAGCGGAAGGCGATATGGTGGTGATGACGATGGGTGAGGCGACCGGTAAAACCGGGCATACCAACACGATGAAAATCATGCGTGTCGGCG
>Ga0209211_10003957_pt1 | contig 23550 bp, 19 predicted proteins | sample RifGroA2_FD_183992 | JGI IMG/M metagenome (GOLD analysis project Ga0209211, IMG submission 183992) | Groundwater microbial communities from Rifle, Colorado, USA - Groundwater A2 (SPAdes) (version 2) | ecosystem: Environmental > Aquatic > Deep subsurface > Groundwater | place: Rifle, Colorado...
GATTGGCGGAGGGTTCTGCATGAACATTAAAACGCCGGGGACACCCATCACCTTTGGTCTGAGCTGCTGTATGATCTGGTCCGCGTTCATCTTGCGTTCGTGCCGGGGCTTGAGCTTCATGAACATAAAGCCGCTGTTAGAACCGACCCTCGTGCCGCTGGCGCCCACAGAAGACATGAAGGCCTCGATATTCGGGTCTTTGAGCACTATCGCGGCCAACTGCTGCTGGTGTCTCTTCATCTCCTCAAAGGAGACACCCTGAGCACCTTCACTAATTGCGAAAATAGCGCCGATATCGTCAGGCGGCAGCAGGCCTGTAGGCATTTTCGTAAAAAGCCATGCCGTTAACACTGTCATAATTGCGGTCAATGCGATGACCGTGCGGCGGTAAGTAAGCACGTGCTTCAGGGTGCGTTCATAAAGGTCCCTCATGCCGTCAAAAAAACTTTCCATGACGTTATACAGCCTGCCGTGCCGTTCTTTGGAAGGTGGCCTCAGAAACCGGCTCGCCAGCATAGGTGTCAGGGTCAGGGAAACAACTCCTGAGATAAGGATTGCAACGGTTATGGTCACGGCAAACTCATGGAGCATCCTGCCCATCATTCCTGCCATGAAAAGAACAGGGATGAAGACAGCGACCAGGGATATAGTCATGGAGAGGATCGTAAACCCGATTTCTTTGGAACCTTTGAATGCGGCTTCCACGGGGTTTTCTCCTTTTTCCATATGCCGTACGATGTTTTCGAGCATGACAATCGCGTCGTCCACTACAAAGCCGACGGAAAGGGTCAGGGCCATAAGTGAGATATTGTTTATTGAAAAACCGAGGGCATACATTGCCGCAAACGTGCCGATGATTGAAAGCGGAAGGGCAAGACTCGGTATCAGCGTTGCCGACAGGTTCCTGAGGAAGAGAAATATGACCATAATGACCAGGCCGATAGTCAGGACGAGCGTGAACTTGACGTCCGCAACCGACTCCCGTATGACTTCCGACCGGTCGAAAAGCACGTTTAATTCTACAGAACCGGGCAACTGGTTCCTGAAACTCGGGATCTGCTGCTTGATGCGGTCAACGACTTCTATGGTGTTTGTGCCGGGCTGGCGCTGGATCGCCATGACAATGGCACGGGTGGACTTGCCTGCGGTGTTGTACCAGGCGGCGATTTTATCATTCTCGACACTGTCTTTCACGACCGCAATGTCCTGCAGCCGCACAGGAGAACCGTTTCGATGCGCCACGATGACCGGCCTGAAGGCCTCAGCATTGTAAAGCTGACCAGTGGCCTGGATGGTAAAGGCCTGCCTGTCTCCCTGGAGCCCGCCGGTCGGCAGGTTCACATTTGAGCGCGCAAGTGCGTTGGACACCTCATCTATACCGATCTTCCTGTTTGCCAGGGCCTGCGGATCGAGTTGTACCCGTACTGCATATTTCTGAGAGCCGAAAACCATGACTTGCGCTACTCCGTTAATCATGGATATGCGTGGAGCAATGATTGTATCGGCATACTCATTGACCGTCGAAAGAGGAAGGGTCGGAGACCTGAGCGCAAGATAAATGACAGGCTGGTCAGCCGGGTTCACCTTCTGGTATGACGGCGGGCTCGGCATGTCCTGTGGCAGCTGTCGGGCCGCCTTTGAAATAGAGGCCTGCACATCCTGGGCCGCAGCATCTATATCACGCTCCAGGGCAAACTTGAGCGTAATGATCGAGACTCCCTGACCGTTAGTTGAAGTCATTGAGTCAAGACCGGCAATGGTCGAGAACTGGCGCTCAAGGGGCGTTGCCACTGCGCTGGCCATGGTCTCCGGGCTTGCGCCCGGAAGGTTCGATGTCACCTGTATAGTCGGGAAATCTATGCTCGGAAGGTCGTTGACCGGCAAGGCCCGATAGGCGAAGATGCCGAAGATCATCACCGCCAGCATGATCAGGCTGGTCATGACCGGACGTTTTATAAAGGGATCGGAAAAATTCATTTTTTGATTTCTACTTTTGCTCCTGGAACGAGCCGCAATTGTCCGTCCGTCACCACCTTTTCGCCCGGGTTGAGGCCGCTGGCTATGACCGATTCGTCTTCAAAAGTCCTGCTCACCACAACATCCCTTGGCTCTGCAGTGGAGTCCTCCTTTATAACAAAGACGAACGGCCCTTTCTGTCCTGTCTGGACCGCAGGTGTCGGTACGACAACAGCATTGGGCTGAGTGGTAAGCCTGAGGACAACATTTACAAATTGTCCGGGCCAGAGCCGCCTGTCCTTATTTGCAAAAGTCCCTTTCATACGGATTGTACCTGTTGTCCTGTCAACCGCATTCTCGATAAAGGTCAGATTACCCTGCGCCTGGTACCCGCCGTTTTCAGGTATAGAGGCCATTACCTTGAGTTTCCCGGAAGACATGAACTTCTTGATTTCCGACAGGTGCTGTTCGGGAACTGAGAAGTTCACGTATATGGGCTGTATCTGATTGATAGTCACAATCGGCTTGTCGTCTGCTTTTATCATGTTCCCTTCATTCAGAAGAAGGCCCCCGGTGCGGCCTGAAATCGGAGAATGAATGTAGCAATAGGTCAACTGGAGATGGGCATGTTCTACTGCTGCCTTGCCTGCGTTAACGGTCCCGGCGAGAGCCTCGGCATTTGTCCTGACCTGATCATAATCAGACAATGAAACATAGCCCTTTTTTGCAAGGTCTTCATAGCGGCGGGCCTGCTGCAGGGCATTCTCGTACTGCGCCTTGTCTTTTGCCAGATTGGCCTCGGCCTGTTTTAACGCCGCTTCAAAAGGCCTGGGGTCAATGGTGAAAAGAAGCGCTCCCTTTGCCGCATCCTGGCCTTCCCTAAAATGGATGCGCTGGAGCTGTCCGCCGACCCGTGAATTAACTGACACAACGGAATATGCCTCGACATTCCCTATAGCTTTAAGCTGTACAGGGATGTCTTTCTGCACAGCTGCAGCAGTCATCACCGGAACTGTTACCGGTTTTCCCTGTTTTGGCTTTTCTTTTGTGCATGCTGTAATAAAAAAGCAACCACAGAGAACACAGAGAAAAAAAGAAATTAACTTTAAATGTTTTTTGTTAGTACGCCCGTAGGCTTTCTCAGCTTGAGCACCTACTTTTGGCTGTGGCTCAGATGTTATTGCCTCCGTCATTATCTGACTCCCATGGCCTTTTCAAGACTCGCCTGGGCGACTTTATAGTCGGAGAGTGCCTGTATGTATGCTGTTTTGGCGTTTGTATATGCGACCTGCGCGTCTGTTACCTCTACGGGACTACCAACCCCTGCTGAATACCTGCCGTTTGCGATGTCAAGGTTTTCTGTCGCCTGTTTTACAGAAAGCTCTGCTACCGGTATCCTTTCTTCAGCCTCTTTCAGGTTCAGGTATGCATTTTGGACGTCGAGGAAGATAGTTTGCTTCTGCAGTTCCTCATTGGCCCTCAGGACATCAAGGTTTGCCTTTGATTCCTCCACCTGGTATTTTGTCAGGAAACCGCTGAAAAGCGGGAATGATATGGCTGCTCCAATGTTCCAGCCGTCCTGCTGGGACTCGAATTTTTCACCTGACCAGTTATAGCCTGCGTTGCCTGTCAATACGGGATAATAGTTCTTTTTTGAAAGCTCTACAGATTCTTCAGCCGCCTTTCTTTTTAAGACTGACGACTTCATGTCAGGCCTGTTTTCATAGGCCTTTGACAGGGCATCTTCGAATGTCGCATCGTATTTCCGGAATAAAAGATTGTCTTCCAGAATGTATTCAGGAGCATAGGGAATTCCCATGGCATTGTTCAAGGTTGCTGTTGCAAGTCTTATCGCATTTTCCGATCTGATGAGGTTAAGCTTTGCATTGCTCAGGTCAACCTCTGCTTTTGTCACGTCAAACTTTGGTTTTGTGCCGACTTCATAGAACCCCTTGGCCTGCTCAAGGTGCTGCTGGAACTGTTTGACTGTCTCCTCTGATACCGCTTTGTTTTTCTTTGTCTGCAGGACGGTGTAATAGGCCTGTTTAACATTGAATGCTATCTGCGTTGTTATATTTTCAAGGTCTGAACGGGATGAATCAAGGTCCAGGTTCCGGACCCTTACCTGTGTCGAGGTCTTTCCGAAATCATAGATGGTCTGTTTGAGTGTGGCACTGCTTGTAAATTGGTCAAAGGAGTTCTCTGTATCAACGCCGGTCCTTCCACTTGCAGCGCTGCTGCTTGTCGAACCGGATGCAGGAGATATCCTGTTGTAGCCTGAGGACAGGTCTATCTGCGGATAATACCCGGACTTTGCCTGGCCGATCCTGCTCTGTGCCGCATTTACGTTGTACATGGACGCGATGATATTCGGCTGTTTTTTCAGTGCTACCTCGACACACCTCTGGAGTGTTAATAGTTCACCTTTTTTGACGATTTCATCATCCGCAGCATAAAGCCTGCCTGATGTGAGAGGCGTTGACACTATTCCCAGGATAAAAATAATAATGAAAAGTTTTGATTTGTTCATGAGCTTTCCCTTCCTTGTTTTGCGGTTTTATTTTTTTAACTTTCTTAACTCATAACTGTCTTTACTCGTATCTCAAGGCGTCTATCGGATTAAGCAGTGATGCCTTATAAGCCGGATAGAACCCGAAGAATATCCCTACTATGCCTGAAAACGTGAAGGCGAGGAATATTGATAATACTGAAACAGCAGTCGGCCAGCCTGCCAGTGCCGACAGTATTTCGGACCCTGATATCCCCAGTACGATCCCTGCTATCCCGCCGATCAGCGAAAGGGTGAGCGCCTCGATGATGAATTGGAGCCTGATATCCCAGGTCTTCGCGCCCACAGCCATTCTAATGCCTATTTCTCTCGTTCTCTCGGTGACGGAGACAAGCATAATGTTCATTATGCCTATACCGCCTACCAGCAGCGAGACCGATGCTATCGCCCCGAGCAGCATAGTCATCAGCTTGGCAGACTGTTCAGAGGCCTGCAGTATCTGGGTAAGATTTCTTACGGTGAAATTGTTCTCCTGCCTTGGACCTATACGGTGCCTTTGTCTGAGCAGTTCAGTTATCTGGTCTTCGGCCAGGGGAAGGTCCTGTTCGCTCCTCGCCTTAACATATATAATCCTGACCATACCCGGAAACGCTGTGCCGAAAAGTATTTTCTGGGCCGCTGTTATGGGGACGAAAATAGTGTCGTCCTGGTCCTGCCCCGACGGAGATTGGCCCTTCCTGTCAAGTACGCCGTAGACGACAAACGGAATGCGCTTTATCCTGACGACCTGTCCTACAGGGTCCGTATCTCCGAAAAGATTGTCCACCACCGTCTGTCCCAGCAGGCACACTTTTGTAGCGCCCTTTACGTCCTGGTCGGTAAACGGCCTGCCCGATGATAGTTTCCAGTCCCTTCCGCTCAACATATCAGGAGTAGTACCGGTCACCCCGGTTGACCAGTTTTGATTGCCGTAGGCAACCTGTGCAACCCCGCCCAGCACCGGGGCGACATCCTGTGCAGCAGGGCAATCTCTTTTTATGGCCTCAGCGTCACTCAAAGTGAGAGTGGACTGGGTGCCTGCGCCCATCCTTACCCCGCTTGAGGTCGTGGTCCCCGGGAGGACCATAAGGATGTTGCCGCCAATGCTCGAAATGAATTCGGATATTTTTCTGCTTGCCCCTGCGCCCACGGCAAGCATGGTGATGACAGAGCCGACACCTATTATAATTCCGAGCATGGTAAGGGCCGAGCGCATCTTGTTGACCCTCAAGGCCCTGAATGAAATCTTGAATGTAGAAGGTATATTAATCATTCATCCTTTCTTTCATCGCTTATTATCCGTCCGTCCTGGAATTTTATTACGCGCTGGCTGTAAGCGGCTATGTCTGATTCATGTGTAACAATTATTATAGTTATATTCGATTCACTGTTCAGCCTGACGAAGAGTTCCATTATTTCAACGCTTGTCCTGGTATCAAGGTTCCCTGTTGGTTCATCCGCAAGTATTATCGGCGCATCATTTACAAGCGCCCTTGCTATTGCCACCCTCTGCTGCTGTCCGCCTGAAAGCTGATTTGTATGATGGTTTTCCCTGCCTTCGAGTCCCACCTTGCGCAACGCCTCAAAGGCCCTTTCCCTTCTTTCCTTTGCAGGGACGCCGCTATACAGCATCGGCAATTCCACATTCTCCAGGGCCGAAGTCCTTGAAAGCAGGTTGAAGCCCTGGAATACAAACCCTATCTTATTGCCCCTTATTGCGGCAAGCTCGTCCCTGTCGAGCATGGAAACATCAATGCCTTCAAGCAGGTAGCTGCCGCCCGTAGGTTTATCCAGGCATCCTATAATATTCATAAATGTTGACTTGCCAGAGCCGGAAGCGCCCATTATAGCTATGAACTCCCCTTTTTCCATAATTACTGTAACGCCGTCAAGTGCATTGACAGCTACGTCACCGAGGTTGTAGACCTTTGTAATCTCAAGCGCCTCAAGAAGCGGCATCAGAACATCCTTGGACCTGAAGTCGCCGGGCCTGTTTTCTGTTTTGTCAGGGACTCGAGTATAAGCTCCTGCCCTTCCTTTAAGTCGCCGGAGAGCAGTTCGGAGAAAGTGCCGTCGCTTATGCCGGTTGTAACCTTGACGCGCATCGGTTTTTTATCGGAAAGTACCCAAACGCCCGGACCTTTTTCTTTCGGCTCTGCTGCTCCCTTGCGTTTTTCAGTCAGCCTGAATCTCAGGGCGGCATTCGGTATCTTCAATACATCGTTTTTGCTCGAAACTATTATCGAAACGTTAGCGGTCATGCCGGGCTTTAACTTGAGCTCAGGGTTGCCGACCTTGACCACAACGTCATAGGTAACAACGTTCTGGACGGTTATGGGCGCTATTCTCACCTCTGAGACCTTGCCTTTAAAGGTGATGTCAGGGTAGGCATCTACTGTAAAGTCCACGGGCTGGCCCACCTTGATACGGCCTATGTCTGCTTCCACAACGCTGCTGTCAATCTGCATCTTTGTCAGGTCCTGGGCGATGGTAAAGAGGGTTGGCGTCTGGAAGCTCGCGGCAACCGTCTGTCCAATATCAACATTTCTGGAAACAACGATGCCATTGACCGGGGACACTATTTTTGTATATCTGAAGTTTGTTTCAGCAAGGTTCAGGGCCGCTTTAGACTGCTGCACCTGCGCCTCCGATACATTTACCTGGGCCTTTGCTGTTTCATGATTTGTCTCTGAAGTGTCGAGGTCGCTTCTTGCAATGAGGTTTTTTGCAAATAACTCGCTGTTCCTGTCCATGGTCCTTTTTGCATCTGCAAGGGCCGCCTTTGATTTTTCAAGATTGGCCTTTGCTGAAGATAGATTTGCCCTTGCCTGTTCCACTTGCGCCTCAAAGGTGGCCGCGTCTATACGGGCAATCAATTGACCTCTTTTTACGGGTGAGTTGAAGTCCACATAGATATCTTTTATAGTCCCGGACACCTGGGTGCCGACAAGGACGGTTGTTACCGCATTCACAGTGCCTGTGGCGGTCACTGTTGATACTATGTCTCCCTTTGTGACCTTCTCGGTCCTGAACTTAGGGCCGCTCTCATTGTTTCTTAGCGAAATAAATGCGACCACCCCGATTATTGCAGCAATGACAACGCCGACCAGCATCTTTTTCATTCTATTTATACTCCTTTGTAATGTCTGCTCCTGTCGCATATAAAAGCCCTGCCTGAGCCCTTTTAAACTCATATCCCGACCGGTGATAATTTGTCCCTGCTGTTGTCAAAAGCGTAATGGCGTCTACGACATCGGTAGAAGTCCCTATGCCCTCTTCGTAACGGACCCTGTTGATCCTCAGGTTTTCCTCAGCCTGACTGACAGCGTCCTTAGTCGTCAGGATTTTTTCAGCCGCGTTTTTCATGTCGAGATAATATTTTTCGACCTCTATCTTTATATCATCCACTAATTTGTTCCTCTGTTCAAGCAGTTGTTGTTTCCTGTGCCGGATCTTTGATACCTCTGCCTTTGTGCTGCCTCCGCTTAACAGGTTGATGTTCATGCCGAACAGGACAGACCAGTTGTCCTCATGCAGCTGATACCGGTTTTCCGCATAATTATACCCTGCCTGTGCAAAGAAGTTTGGGAAATACCCGGATTTTTTGACGGTTTCTTCCAAATCAGCGGCCCTGAGCTCTTTATCAATAATGGCCGGCTCAATGCGTTTTTTCTCTGCTGTTTCCCATGCGCTTTCAATTGTAGTGAATCCATTGGCCGCAATCGCGTTTAAAGGCACATCTTCAAGCCTGACTTCAGAATTCAATTTTCGCGAGAGGATATTGTTCAACCTCGATGCATTTACAGATCGCTGGTTTTTAACTGTCAGCAGGCGCTGTCTTGCGTCTGAAAGCCTGACCACTCCCTGGAGCAGGTCGTTTTTTGTAATTACGCCCTCATTGTAAAGGCTTTCAGCGACCTTTACATGGGACTCAAGGCTTTCAACCTCTTTTTGCGCTACTGTTATCATCTTTTCACTTTCGAGGACATCAAAATACGCGATTATGAAATTAAGGGCCACGAGATTTTTCATCAGGTCTATGTTGAGTTTTCTGGAATCCGCGATTGTCCTGAATTCTTCATATCTTGACGTATTGGCCCCGAAATTATAGATGGTCTGGTAAGCGTTTATGCCAAATGCCGGCGAGCTTTTTTCCGCGGTATTCACGTTTTGAGGCCCGAAGTGCGCGCCGGGCTGATTAGATAGAAAGGTCTGGCTGGCAGAGGCATTCAGGGACGGGTACAGTCTCGACTTTGCGATCAACGCGTCGGCTGACGACATGTTCATGTCCTCAGTTGCGATTTTGACTATATGGTTATTTTCAGTCGCGATCTTAAGCCCTTCTGTAATTGTCATTACTGAAGCATTGCTTTCTCCATAGCATACGGTTGAAAGGGAAACAGTCAGGAGGAACATAAGCATGCGGGCAGCTGTTTTTAATGTCCGTTTCATTTCAGTGTGCCCCTAGCGAATATTTTTACATATTCCTTTATTGTTGTATCAGTATTCATGTCCCTGTATTTTTTACGCATCATCAGTTCCTGGGCATTGAAATAAGAGAAAAACATGCCGAGAAATGCCCTTGCGCCTGATTCCGTATTGAAATTTATCAGTATTCCCTTTTTTTGCATATCATTAAAATAAGATGCGAGTGTCCTGAATATCTCATCAATAAAGGCATGATATATCTCGTGGATCTTTTCAGGGTAGCGCCTGAATTCCGACTGCATTATTTTTATAAGGTCTTTTCTCAGGTGGAGTATTTCGAGGAACCTCCCGGCAATCCTGATTAAGGCGTCCTCATAGGGCATGTCCTCGATTTCAGGCATAAGTCCTTTTAAGGCCGGGAGAAAGGACCCTTTATTTATGACTTCTTCAAAGAGTTTTTCTTTTGAAGCGAAGTGCCTGAACAGGGTGACCTCGGCAATACCTGCTTCTTTTGCTATTTCCTTTGTTGTCGCGCCAAGGTAGCCCTTTTCGGAAAAGAGCTTTAAGGCTGTTTCGAGGATTTTTTCTCTTGTTGTCATCTCTTTGTGGTTGATTTATGTAAGTGTTTACTTACATTCTAAGGAAAGCGTCCGGGATTGTCAACCGGTGCCTGGCCCTGAGGTATCACCTTACCCTGTCATTTAATTCGCCGGGAATATAGTATAATTTGGTATTGACCTGATAGGAGGGCATTATGGATATGACGGCCTTGGGTAGAAGAGTATCGCTTGCATTTGCAGTGTTTTTTTTGTTTATCAGCTGCAACGGGGCCTTTGCTGAAGAAAAGGCGGTCCTGATAAGCACATCGGATGACCAGTCAGCTACCTCCCTGACTGTCTATAACGCCAATATAGGTCTTGTAAAGGAAAAAAGAAATGTAAATCTCCAGGAAGGGACAACTGAGCTTAGGTTCATGGATGTAGCGTCAAAAATAATCCCTGCAAGCGTGTACATAAAATCATCAGGCAGAGATTTTAAGGTCCTGGAACAGAATTATGAATATGACCTTATGACCCCCCAGAGACTACTTGAAAAGCAGATAGGGAAGGAAGTAAGACTCTATTATAAAAGTCCTTACACGGACAAAGAAGAGACCGTAAATGCAACACTGCTTTCATATAGCGGTGAACCCATATTCAAAATAGGTAATGAGATAACCATAGGTCTTCAGGGCAAGTCAATATTTATGAAGATGCCTGAAAACCTGACCTCAAGGCCGGCGCTTGTCTGGCTTGTCAGCGGCAAAAAATCAAAACAGGAGATAGAGGTCTCCTATCTAACTGAGGATTTAAGTTGGAAAGCCGATTATGTATTTACTGTCAATGAAAAAGAAGACAGGCTCGATATTTCAGGTTGGGTAACGGTTGATAACAGGAGCGGTGTTGCATACAAAGACGCAAAATTTGTGCTTATAGCGGGTGATATAAACAGGGTAAGGGAAGAACCCCGAACAAGAAGGGTTATGGCAGCACAGGCGCCGGCTGCTGTCCCACAGTTTAAGGAAGAGGGTGTTTTTGAGTATTATCAATATACACTGGAAAGACCAGCGACTATAAAAAACAATCAGTCAAAACAGATAAGCTTTCTGAGCGCTGCAGATGTGCCTGTAAAAAAAGAGTATGTTTTCAGGGGTGAGAGTTATTATTACTTTAACCGTTATCCGGAAAGGGTCCCTGCACAGAAGGTAGGGGTGCAGCTTGAAGTGACCAATGAACAGAAAAACAATCTCGGCATCCCGCTGCCCAGGGGGGGCGTCAGGGCATATAAAACAGACAGTTCAGGCAGCCTGCAGTTCATAGGTGAAAGTCAGACTGACCACACACCAAAGGGCGAGAAGATCAAGGTCAGGGTAGGTGACTCTTTTGATATTGTCGCCGGCAGGAAGCAGACTGACTGGAAAAAGATTTCATCTGATGTGACTGAATCCGCTTATGAAATATCGCTGAGGAACCACAAGAAGGAGACCGTTGTGGTAAAGGTCATAGAGCCTGTTCCGGGAGACTGGACCATAATAAATTCATCACATGAATATGCAAAGACAGAGGCCTCTGCTGTTGAGTTCAGCGTCCCTGTTTTGGCTGACAGCGAAGCAAAACTGTTATATAAGGTTAGAATAAAGCAATAAAAGGATAGGAGAACAAATGTCAGATCTTGAAAGATACCATCGCACGGAAGAGGATGAGAACAAAGATATCACCCTGACAGAGGGTGAAGAGGTTGACCTTGTCGTGAAAGGTTATACGGACATCGGGATTAAGGTCCTGATAAACGAAAAGTACATCGGGATGCTTTATAAAGATGAACTGTTCCGGGTCTTAAATGCCGGCGACAGGGTCAAGGGGTATGTTAAAAAAATAAGGGGTGACAAAAAGATAGACGTTACCTTGAGAAAGGGCGGCTTTGAGGACATAGAAGAAGCAAAGGAAATAGTCCTGAGAAAATTAAGGGCCAACGACGGTTTCCTGCCTTTGGGAGACAGCAGCGACCCTGAGGTGATCAAAAAACATCTTCACATGAGCAAAAAGACCTTTAAAAAGGCCATAGGCAATCTTTATAAAGAGGGTGTAATAGAACTAAAACCTGACGGCATTAAGCTGCAAAGGACACAGGACAAGATCAAAAGGATAGGGTCGTTTAAATTTTAAAAATAGGGACAGCAACCGGTTTTATAACTTTCTCCTTTCTTACAGCCTCCCTTGTCCCCGTAAAAAACATGAATCTAATGCCCTCACGTCTCTGTTTTGCTTTCATGTTTTGTCTCAAGTTTATTCTTCATTAATTTTGCATGTGTATGCTATATTTACGAGGTCTTTAATAAGCAGGCAGCAGTACTTGTGCGCTTGCGTAACCACCGACTGGAGGTGATGTCATGAGCTACAATCCTCATCGTGCATTGGAATTGCTTCGTCAAGCCACTGGCCGACCTGAAGCTGTTTTCCGGGAAGGCCAGGAAGAGGCAATACGTCACGTGGTCGATGGCAGCGGACGCTTGCTGGTGGTACAGAAGACCGGCTGGGGCAAAAGTTTTGTATATTTCATCGCAACAAAACTGTTGCGCGAATCGGGCAACGGTCTGACATTGCTCATCTCGCCGTTGTTGGCGTTGATGCGCAATCAGATCGCAGCAGCCGAGCGCATGGACGTGCGTGCTGTCACGATCAACTCCGACAACCAGGAGGACTGGTCAAACGTCGAGGCTATGATTCAACGCAATGAGGTTGATATCCTGCTGATCTCGCCGGAACGGCTGGCCAATGAACACTTTCGCACAGAGGTGCTGGCTGGCGTTGCGGGACAGATCGCCATGCTGGTGATTGACGAAGCCCACTGCATCTCGGACTGGGGACACGACTTCCGGCCGCACTATCGCCTGCTGGAGCGTATTGTGCGCACATTGCCGGCAAACCTGCGATTGCTGGCGACCACGGCAACAGCGAACGACCGCGTTATGGACGATTTGAAAACTGTGCTCGGTCCCAACCTTGGAATTTCTCGCGGCGACCTGAACCGGCCGTCGCTCATGCTCCAGACAATGCGTTTGCCAAGTCAATCGGAACGCCTGGCCTGGCTCGCCGCTCAGGTGGCTGACTTGCCAGGTCACGGGATTATTTATACGCTGACGGTCCGCGATGCGGTGCAGGTGGCTGACTGGCTCAAATCGCGTGGTTTGAGCGTTGAGTCTTATACAGGCGAAACCGGAGAAAGCCGGGCCGACCTGGAACAGGCGTTATTGGATAACCGTGTGAAGGCGCTGGTGGCTACCACGGCTCTGGGGATGGGCTTCGACAAGCCGGATCTCGCCTTTGTGATTCACTACCAGACTCCTGGGTCGGTCGTTGCATATTACCAACAGGTCGGCCGTGCCGGGCGAGCGCTCGATGCTGCTTACGGAGTGCTTCTCAGCGGAGAGGAAGAGACGGACATTACGGACTACTTCATTGAAAGCGCCTTCCCTACGCGTGAGGAAGTCCGCAAGGTGCTTGATGAACTGGAAGCAGCACCCCATGGTCTTTCTATCTCTGAGCTGCTTGGAAAAATAAACGTCAGCAGGGGCCGGATTGAAAAAACCATTGCGCTGTTGTCGTTGGAATCTCCGGCTCCGATTGCCAAACAAGGAACGAAGTGGCAGTTGGCGGCGGCGAGCCTAAGCGAAACATTCTGGGAAAGGGCACAGCGGCTTACCGACCTGCGGCGCGACGAGCAACTGCAGATGCAGGAGTATGTAAGCTTGCGCTCAGGGCATATGGAGTTTCTCATTCAGGCACTCGACGGCGATCCAGGTACCGTACATGCGCCCGAATTGCCAGCGCTGCCGACTACTACCGACCCGACGCTGGTTCGGGAGGCAATAGCGTATCTGCGCCGTACCAGTCTGCCCCTCGATCCGCGCAAGCAGTGGCCGGCGGGTGGAATGCCGGCATATAATGTTAAAGGAAGCATTAATGTCAATTTGCAGCCTCAGCCAGGTAAGGCTCTCTGTATATGGGGAGACGCAGGATGGGGCAGCCTGGTTCGTGAAGGCAAGTACCGCGACCGGCACTTTTCCGATAAACTTGTCGAAGCATGTGCTGCCTTAGTACAGAAGTGGGACCCGCAACCTGCGCCTGCGTGGGTGACGTGTATTCCTTCGAGAAGACATCCTGACCTTGTACCAAATTTCGCTCGGCGTCTGGCAGCAGCTCTGAACCTGCCTTTTCATGCGGCGCTGGAAAAGACGGACGACCGGCCGGAACAAAAGACTATGGCCAACAGCATCCAGCAGGCACACAATATCGATGGGTCCCTGGCGGTTGGAGTTGCACCGTTACCGCCCGGTCCGGTCTTGCTCGTGGATGACATGGTAGATTCCCGTTGGACCATAACTGTTGCGGCCTGGCTGTTGAGATCACATGGAGGCGCCGAAGTGTTTCCTCTGGCACTTGCCCTAACGGGGCACGATAAATGAGCATGTCACTTTCACCTAACGCTCAAGCAATCCTGCTGTTGACTGCGCCATTAATTGCGGGCCGAAGCGCATCCTCAGCGGACCTGCTGACCTTCAGCGAATATAAACGACTGGCACGCTTCCTCCGTGAGAGCAAGAGACAGCCGGCCGATCTGCTTGCTCCGGATGCAGAAGTCTTGCTTGCGGAGTGCCATAACATAACCGATAGCACCAGACTCAAGGGCCTGTTGGCACGCGGGTTCCTCTTGAGTCAGGCAATTGATCGCTGGCAGGCACGGGCAATATGGGTAGTCAGCAGGGCTGATGACAACTATCCGATGCGAATCAAAACACAACTCAAGGGAGATGCTCCTCCGGTCCTTTATGGCTGCGGCGACGAAGCAATTCTGAACATGGGAGGATTGGCGGTCGTCGGCTCAAGGCATGTCGATGATGCGCTCGTTGATTACACTGAGGGCATTGGACGACTTGCAGTTGCCGCACGATGCACCATCGTTTCTGGTGGTGCCCGAGGTATTGATCAGGCCGCGATGCGCGGTGCGCTCCAAGCTGGCGGCAAGGTGGTTGGGGTCTTGGCGGACAGCCTCGAACGGGCGGCCTTGAATCGCGAACACCGCAACCTTTTGTTGGAGGGGCAACTGGTCATGATCTCTCCTTACGATCCATCAGCCAGCTTCAATGTCGGACACGCCATGCAGCGAAATAAGCTGATCTATGCTCTGGCAGATGCGGCGCTCGTTGTGAGCTCGGATTACAAAAAGGGCGGCACCTGGGCTGGGGCTGTCGAGCAGTTAGAGAAGCTGCGATTGGTCCCGGTCTATGTTCGCTTGCAAGGAGAAGCCAGCAAAGGGTTGGAAGCGCTCCGACAGATGGGCGCATTGCCTTGGCCAAATCCATCAACTCCGGAGGCGTTTGTTGAGGCGCTCACAGTCGATCCCATGCCCGAAAAGAACGCGCATGGGCAGGACGAGCTTTTGTTTGCCGTTCACGAGGAGCCGGGGAAGCCATATGAGGCACAACCAAACGTGCTACCGAGTGAACCAACAACACTCTCACAAACTGCGACGTCACCTGTGTCTCCCGCAGAAGAGCTGTTCGCCAAGGTTAAGGAATTACTTGCACGGATGGAGACACCAAAAACTGAGGCTGAGGTGGCAGAGGAACTTGGCGTATCCAAGAGCCAGGCCAAAGAGTGGTTGCAGCGGTTGACTATGGAAGGGGTGCTGAAGAAGATCCCCAAACCTGTTCGCTATCAATCTGCCTCTTCTATGGGATCGTTGTTCGGGCAGCGGAAGTGATGCCTATTCCTACATTTAGCGAATCCGTTGTCGAAGACGCCGCTTTCGCTTGGCTTGCAGCGCTGGGCTACGTTGTTCTGCATGGCCCCTCAGAGGTGTTATCTGACCTATGGGCGGAGGCGTAAAGAATTTTTTGCACATTCAATGAGCAGGGGCATCATCATTTAAAAATAGGGGCAGCGACCGTGGCCGCTGTCCCTTTTTTTTATCTTGTCAAATGCCTGTATTTGATCCTGTGAGGTTGGTCTGCTGCTGAGCCGAGTCTTGCTTTTTTATCTTCTTCGTATTCAGAGAAGTTTCCGTCAAACCAATAGACCTTGCTGTCACCCTCAAAGGCGAGTATATGTGTCGCTACCCTGTCGAGGAACCAGCGGTCATGGCTGATTATTACTGCGCAGCCTGCAAAGTTCTCAAGAGCTTCTTCAAGGGCGCGCATGGTGTTTACGTCGAGGTCGTTTGTCGGTTCATCGAGAAGGAGTGTGTTAGCCTCTTCCTTCAGCATCCTTGCAAGATGCACCCTGTTTCTTTCTCCTCCTGATAATACGCCTACCTTTTTCTGCTGGTCCGAGCCTGAAAAATTGAACCTTGCTACATAGGCGCGTGAGTTGACCTGTCTCTTGCCGATCTTGATGGTATCTTCCCCGCCTGAGATGGTTTCCCAAATCGTCTTTTCAGGGTCGAGCGAGTCCCTGCTCTGGTCAACATATGCAAGCTTAACAGTCTCGCCTGTTTTGAATGAGCCTGAATCAGGTTTTTCCTGGCCGGTGATCATCCTGAATAATGTTGTCTTGCCTGCACCGTTAGGGCCTATAATGCCTACTATTGCGCCGGGGGGAAGTGAAAACGTCATTCCCTCCATCAATATGTTTTCGCCGTAAGCCTTGCTTACATTGTCAGCCTCGATAACAACATCTCCAAGTCTCGGTCCGGGCGGGATGTATATCTCAAGCTCTTTCTCTCGCTTTTCAGTGTCCTGGCTGAGCATTGATTCATATGAACTTATACGCGCCTTTGATTTTGCATGACGTCCCTTTGGCGACATCCTTATCCATTCGAGTTCGCGCTGGAGTGTTTTCTGGCGCTGGCTTTCGCTCTTTTCTTCAAGCTGCAGCCTGTTTTGTTTCTGCTCAAGCCATGAGGAATAATTGCCCTTCCATGGAATGCCGAGTCCCCGGTCAAGTTCGAGTATCCAGCCTGCTACATTATCAAGGAAATAACGGTCATGGGTAACTGCTATTACAGTGCCTTCATACGTTTTGAGGTGATGCTCAAGCCAGGCAACAGATTCAGCGTCAAGGTGGTTTGTCGGTTCATCAAGAAGGAGAATGTCAGGTTTCTGGAGGAGCAGGCGGCAGAGCGCAACGCGCCGTTTTTCACCACCGGACAGGATTTTTACAGGGGTCTCTCCTGCCGGACAGCGGAGGGCATCCATCGCCATCTCAAGCCTTGAATCAAGGTTCCAGGCATCTGCTGCTTCAAGCCTTTCCTGCACCTCTCCCTGGCGTTCAATCAGTTTGCTCATCTCGTCGTCAGACATAGGCTCTGCGAACTTCTCGTTTATTTTGTTGTATTCATTAAGCAGGTCCACAGTCCCCTGGACACCCTGCTCAACTATCTCACGCACGGTCTTTGTATCATCGAGCTGGGGCTCCTGTTCGAGAAATCCTATGGTATGCCCCGGAGCAAGAACGGTCTCTCCTACAAACTCCTTGTCCACCCCCGCAAGTATTCTCAGCAGGGAGCTTTTGCCCGACCCGTTAAGTCCGAGTACACCTATTTTAGCGCCGTAAAAATACGAAAGGTAAATATCCTTTAGTGTCTGCTTCTTGTCGTGGTACTTGCTTACACCTATCATCGAATATATGACTTTGTTCGGTTCAACAGCCATTATTTACTCTCCTTTTTAAAATAGGGACAGACCCCATTTAATTTATTTTTCTAGGTCTTCCTTTTGGTAACGCTGATAATCTTCTTCCTACAAGTCCCTCTATCATAGTTACGAAAGATTCATCTCCGCAGGGGCGTCCTCTTCTTATGTTTTTTATTATGTTTTTTGCTGGCTCGTCGTCTTTCTCCATCAGATATTCAGCCCAATCTATTATTCTTTCAGACAAATAACAATCATTGGAAAGAATAGGATTGCATTCTTTTTGTACATGTGTTTTAGCGCTTGACCATTTGTACTCATCCGGCTTTACTATGATTTTTGCTCTTACAGGATTGTTTTCAACATAGCGGACTGCTGCATATACATGCTTTTCATCAAGAACACATGAAAAGAATCTGCCCTGCCACAAATGTCCTTTATTGTCGTTCTTTTGGTTGATATATTGTGAATATCTCATGTGAAGCGTGCTGAAAACTTTAGATAGAGAATCATCCTTCAGTGGCACAGCAACAAAATTAACATGGTTGCTCATTAAACAATAGGCCCACATTTTTAGTGAGTATTTATCACTGTATTCCTTTAGCCACTGGAGATATTGGATATAGTCCTCATCGGTATTGAAGACTTGCTGGCGGTAATTTCCCCTTTGAGTAATGTGATGTGGGTATCCAATGGCAACTGCGCGTGATGTTCTTGGCATGGAAGAAATAATACTGATTGGGAATGAAGGATGTCAAGAAAATAGGGACAGACCCCATTTTAAAAATGGGGTCTGTCCCTATTTTCTTGAGAGAAAGTTGAACACCTTTGCGTGAATGGGCAGACAAATGACATGAAAAAGTTTCATCGCGTTTTAAAAGGGTTTGTCTGAGGCACCTGCTGCTGGTGCCTGCCCAACCTTGACTACGTTACCCCGACCTGTCATTTTTACGCGCCAGGTGAGTATAATTACATGATGGAAAAAGTAGCAATCACCCGACATTCCTTTAGCCTTTATGAGCTGAACAGTGCTGTTAAATCAGCTCTGAGTGACGCTTTCCCTGATACCTGTTGGGTCACGGCTGAGATAGCCGATGCCAAATGCAACCAGAGAGGACATTGTTACCTTGAACTTGTCGAAAAGGACGGCGACACTACAATCGCCCAGATCAAGGCGACTATATGGGCGTACGAATACAGGAAGCTCAGCCACAAATTCCAGGGCGCTACAGGAGAGACCCTGAAGCCTGGAATGAAGATCATGCTACTCGCTGTTGTGACATTCCATGAGGTCTACGGATTTAGCCTGAACGTGAAAGATATCGATCCGACTTACACTATGGGTGACATGGCCCGGAAGAAGAAGGAGGTCATAGAAAGGCTCATTAAAGAAGGCTTGATGGATTTAAATAAAGACCTGCCTTTGCCGCTTGTGCCGCAAAGGATAGCGGTCATATCCTCGCCAACAGCAGCAGGGTACGGAGATTTCTTTAATCAGCTTGACTGTAATTCGTATGGATACAGCTTTATCCATGTCCTCTTCCCGGCACTGATGCAGGGGCAGGAGGCTGAAAAATCCATAATCTCTGCCCTCGATAAAATAAAAAGGCACAGGCATCTGTTTGACGCAGTGGTCATTATAAGGGGCGGGGGCTCGGTGATTGACCTGAACTGTTTTGACGGCTATCCCCTTACATCTCATATGGCAAGATTCCCTCTTCCCATTATTACAGGCATCGGGCACGAAAAGGATGATTCTGTTGCCGACATGGTGGCCCACACGCGAATGAAGACCCCGACTGCCGTGGCCGAGTTTCTCATATCCGGTGTAAGGAGTTTTGAAGAGAGCGTCGTGGATTGTCAAAACAGGATGATTATTTATACCGAGAGGCTTTTAAAAGACGCGCGGTACAGGTTGAATGCTGTCTTGCAGGGCCTTACCCTTATTCCTGTGAGGTTAGCCTCTATAGACAGCAGTCTGCTGGTACTGAAGAGAGACCTTTTGGGCGGCGCAAAGCAGTTTATGCTGAATGAGGACTCCAGGCTTAAAGGTATGGAGCAGGCTGTCAGGCTTCTCGACCCTGTTAACCTGCTTCGCAGGGGATACAGTATCACAAGGCATAAGGGCAGGATATTAAAAGACGCATCTCTTGTTAAAAATGGAGATGTGTTGGATACGAGACTTTATGAAGGGAGTATTACAAGTATCGCAGGAAATAAAAAGGAGGTCAAAGGCCGTGAGCAAAAACAAACAGATGGCTTACTCCCAGGCTTTGACAGAGCTTGAGAAGATTGTCAGTGAGATAGAGTCAGGTGAGATTGATGTGGATGCCCTGTCTGAAAAGGTAAAAAGGGCTACTTTTTTGATCGGCCTATGCAGGGACAGGTTGAGGAATACCGAGGAAGAGGTCAAAAAGGTGCTGGCTGAGGTTAATGAGGATGCAGGCGGGGAGGACGCGGATGTTGGGGCATGAACCATCTCACTACTGTCACCAATAGTTTGTCGTAAAGGCATATGACTCAATTTCTTCGTCAAAAAACTGTCTTTGCTTAAAGCACCTGCTTTTGGTGTGCAAGTGCTGACCGGTATTTGACCCTGATGTTTTAGCATAAAGATATGCCCGGCTTCCGCTGACGACTTCAGCCGGGTTGAGGTCACCCGTGCTTTGACTTCAGAAATTGAATCATATGCCTTTATTTTATAGTGTATTCTGTGGGTAATATGAAGCTTCCATAGAAGCATCATGTTTTGTTATCATTAACGCTCAAAAGAAGAATGAAAGGTCAGAAGTGAAGGTGCTTTTTTTAATCCTTCCGAGCTTCTGCTTAAAGCACCTACTTTTGGCGGTATTCAGACTTTCGCACTATTATGAGCTAAAGCGAATAAATATATTTTAGGAGGCTTTAATGTCGGATTTAAAAAAGATGTACAAGACTATAATGGATGATAATTTCCCTGATGAGATGACGATAAAGTTTGGAGACCAGACCTTGATTTACAGGAAGCGGGCCTGGAAAATACCTGATGAAAGGACAGGCGAATTGATAGAGAAGGGCCTTCGTTATGGTGAGAACCCTGACCAGCAGGCAGCATTGTTTGAGCTTGTGAACGGGAACCTGGTCCTTGGAGACTGCAAGTTTATCGGGGCCGGCAATGGGCTTGTGAGCAGCATTAATGAAACAGACATGATACAGGCCGGCAAGCATCCCGGCAAGACCAACCTGACTGACCTTGATAATGCACTGAACATCCTTAAATACCTGACAGCCAGGCCCGCAGCGATTATACTTAAACATAATAACCCCTGTGGTGCCGCTTATGGCAGTAATGTTGCCGAGGCATACGACAGGGCAAATATGGCTGACAAGATAGCTGCTTTTGGGGGTTGTCTTGTTGTGAACAGGCCTATGGACAAGGTGACTGCAGAGATGGTGAGCAACAATTATCTTGAAGTTGTGGCAGCCCCTGACTTTGAAGAGGGCGCGGTCGAGATACTTGCTAAACGCAAGAACCTCAGAATAGTCAGGATAAACAAGATAAATGAACTCGAGAAATACAGGTCGCTTCGCTTTGTTGATTTCAAGTCCCTGATGGACGGCGGCATTATTGTTCAGCAATCGCCTTTGAACAGGATCAGGACAAAGGATGATTTCCTGCCTGCTAAAACCGTATACAAGGGAAAAGAATATGCTATCGAAAGGCAGCCGACTGAGAAGGAATACGAAGATATGCTCTTTGGCTGGAATGTTGAGCAGGGAATAACATCCAATTCAGTCATATATGTTAAGGACGGAGTAACTGTCGGAATAGGCACAGGAGAGCAGGACCGCGTTGGTGTTGCTGAAATAGCCATATTTAAGGCATATACAAAGTACGCAGATGCGCTTTGCTTTAAAAAATACGGTGTACCTTACAAGACCTTTGAACTTGAGGCATCACAGGGCAAAAGAGACATTGCAGCCCTGCGCGAGATAGATGAGCAGACAAAGAAGGAAAAAGGTGGACTTATAGGCTCTACAATGGTCTCTGACGCCTTTTTCCCATTCAGGGACGGAGTTGATGTCGGGATAAAGGAAGGCGTCAGTGCCATTGTAAATCCGGGAGGCTCTGAAAGGGATTTCGAACCAATCGAGGCATGTAATCAGGCCAATCCAAAGGTGACTATGGTATTTACAGGCCAGAGGGCTTTCAAACACTGATTATAAGGAGAGAGACATGAAAAAAATTGTATTATGGATGTCAGTATTAATGGTAGTTTCGGTCAATATGTCGTGCGCAAAGCCGGATTACAAGAAGATCGCGGATAGCTTTATAAAGACCTCAAGCCAGGTCAAAGACTATACAATCAAGGGAGTTGAAGATACGACTTCGTCGAAATGGAAGGCCGTTATTGTGTATATAAAGCAGGGCAGGGCCAGCATGCCTAATGTATTATTTGTTTCTAGTGACGGCAAGTCGGTTGTTGCCGGTCCTATGGTCTTTGTTGACAATAAACCTGTCTTTACAAAAAAACTTGAGCCGGAGTTCGGCAGGATAGACTTTAAACTCGCTGACAAAGACCGGTTTGTTTACAATCCCTCAGGAACCAAGACAGTTTATATGTTTACCGATCCGGACTGTCCATATTGTCAAAAGGCACAGGAGAACCTCCGGACTTACAAAGGGGAATACAGGGTGGTAGTCAAGTATTTCCCGCTGGAGAATATCCATCCCGGCGCAACCAAAAAGGCCATTGCAGAGCAGGCCGAGTGGCTTAAGAAAAACAGGAAAGACCTGAGCAATGAGGCCGCAGCACTCAAGGAATCAAAAAGAATGGTTGAAGAAGACATAGCAGAAGCCGGAAGGGCTGAGATATCAGGCGTTCCGACTTATGTTATGGAAGACGGGACACTTAAGCAAGGACTCTTTTAATCAAGATCGGAAGCCGGAAGAGCGGAAGACCGGAAGGGAAAGACATAGACCTTCCGCGCTTCCGCTCTAAAGACTTCCGCGCTTATTTATGCTGCAGTCCCTTTCATCGCAGCCTGTATGCCTTTGCTGAACTCTGTGGGTACGGTTGTTATTCTCCCGGCAAGCTCCCTGTCGAGCATCATGAGCCCTTGGGGATCATCCTTGATGATTTTTAATTGGGCAATTATTTCATTGTCGTTGCCCTCTTCTTCGACCTGCTCGGTTACATACCACTGAAGGAAAATCTGTGTGGCATGGTCCTTTTCAGCAATTGCGAGTTCCATCCAGTCATTAATGGATTTGGTAATAAACTGCTCATGAGCGAGGGTCTTGTTAAACATGTCCATGGCTGATTCAAACTCTGAAGGGGGCTGTGGTATCGCCTTTAAAAGCGCCCGTCCTCCCTGGAGGTTTATGTACTCATAGAATTTCATGGCATGCAGCATTTCTTCATGATATTGGACCATAAACCAGTTTGCAAAGCCTTTGAGTCCGTTATTTGTGCAATAAGACGACATTGACATGTAAAGATATGCTGAATACATCTCACGGTTCATCTGCTCATTCAAGGCCTCTTCAATTTTTTTGTTGATCATAGTTTCTCTCCTTTTAATTGTAAAAGATTATAGCATGGCTTTCACGGATCCTTCTTTTCATAAAACGTTATCATATCGTTTACCCCCTCGGGAAGCGAATACCGGGGCTGCCAGTTGAGAAGGACCCTCGCCTTGACGTTGTCAAAATAAAAGTCCTTGGAAAAATAGTTCGCGTAACTTACAGGATCGAGGCTGATTCCGAGAAATCCAGAAACAAGATCAAGAGGAAGGGCGGACAATTGCAGCAACAGTATGGGAAGGGGAATGATGCGGAGCTTTATCCCGAGACGTTCTGCGATGGTCTCGAGAAACTCACGCCAGCTATGACGCAACCCATCCGTCAGGTTGAATATCTGCCCGGCTGCTGCGGGCTCTATGCCTGCGCGAAAAATTGCATTGCCGAGGTCACTTACATGCACCAATGACGCCAGGTTTTCTGCGTTCCCCGGAAAAGGGAGCCCGATTGGGCCAATTCTGCCGAATATGCTGATAAGCGTGTCAAGGTAACGTGAGCCCGGTCCATATACGGGTGAGGGCCGGATTATAGAGTATTCAATGTCTCCGGTATTTTCCCTCAGGAGTTTCTCTGATCGCCTTTTGCAGTCTGTGTAATGGTCGTTAAGAATAATCCCCGGCACTGTGTCCTCATCTGCCCGCACGGTTGACGGAATGCCGGATACTGTTATTGAACTGACAAAGACAATGCGCCTTACTTTCTTCTCCTTTATCTGCTTAAGGACCTCTTCGAGGAGTCTCACATTTTTTTCTGCTGCTGTCTTTGATGTATTTTTTATTTCTCCGATATGATACAGGACATCGATCCCGTCTAATGCATCAATAAGGGATTGCGCATGTTCGAGATCTCCTGACGCCATCTCCACATTTCTGTCTCTGAATATTT
>Ga0209211_10003958_pt1 | contig 23546 bp, 22 predicted proteins | sample RifGroA2_FD_183992 | JGI IMG/M metagenome (GOLD analysis project Ga0209211, IMG submission 183992) | Groundwater microbial communities from Rifle, Colorado, USA - Groundwater A2 (SPAdes) (version 2) | ecosystem: Environmental > Aquatic > Deep subsurface > Groundwater | place: Rifle, Colorado...
TGATGTGCCAATACTGATTCGCTGTAGTCGCCAATCAGACCGATACTTACTTTGCCGCGCATATTTTTTTCACTTTCTAGATGATGCCCAACGTGTTCAGGCAGTTTGCAGATTAGTTCACTTTCGCCAATGAGAGGCGGGTAGCCAGTAGGAGAAACAAGACACCCAGAATGCCATCCCCATGTGTCCGAAAACTCGACATATCAATGCGAAGCGAATGCAAGGTTCGCTGTGGTAACCGTTCACACCGAACGACGGAAGGCGCGGAGAAAAAGTGCCACGTTGTTACGGACCAAGATGGCATCTTCACTGATCGTGGGTTTGCCTAGACCCAGCATCACCCGAATGTGCGCCCCACCTAGAAACAAGGCCAGAAACTGGTCTGCTGCCTCTTCAGGTTTTGAGATAGAGAGGCTTCCTGCGGCATTCGCTGCTCGAAGATAGTCCGCAACCTGGCCAATGAGTGTGGCAGGCCCTTCCCGAAAAAACGCCTCGCAGGCATCGACATGTTCGCCTGCAGCGGCGAACATCATGCGAAATGCCCCCACCACGGCATCTGAGCGCATCAGTCTCAGGAATGACTCCCCAATCATGCTCAAGGCCGACTCGGGATCGCCAGGGTCTAGTGCTTCAGGAGGTAATGAGCCAAACACCACTTCGGTACAACTGCCAACGGCAGCCTCGAACAAAGCCTCTTTGGTCGGAAAGTAGCTGTAGATCGTCACCTTGGAGATGCCGGATGCTTTTGCGATCGTGTCCACGCTGGCGCGCGCGAAGCCCTGCTGAATGAATTGTTCTGCTGCGGCCTCCACGACGCGCTTCAGCCGATCTGGATCACGTGGTCGCCCACGCTTCGACATATTTTTTTCCATTATTTACTTGACCGTTCAGTAAAGTTGTGTAGATAATATTTACTACCAAGTTCAGTATATCAATTTACCCCTCTATGGAAAACACCTTACGGATATCAGCAGTTGCTCATTGGTCGGGCATCATCATCATGATTCTGGCACTTGCTGTGAGTGGCTGCGCCAGCCATCCCGAGATGCCAAAGCCGAGCGTGCCTCTAAGTGCGGCCTATCAACATGGGGAAGATCAGCCAAAGGGCGACCTCTCTGCTGATCTCCCTTGGTGGCGGCAGTTTGGTGACGAGCGTCTGGTTCGTCTCGTGGAGCGGTCTGCCCAGGCGAACCACAATATCCGGATTGCCGTGGAGCGGGCCAGACAGGCACGGGCCGGGGTGGCGGCGACTGAGTCCCGGCTGTTCCCGAGCGTCAATGTCACAGCCTCCCGATCCGATAGCCGAACCGGTCTGCCAGCGGTGGTCAAACAGTCAATGCCGGACACCAAGGCGACGCGCGCTGGGGTGGATGTGGCTTGGGAGGTGGATGTATTCGGCGGAGCCAGGGCCGAGTCAAGTGCGGCGGAAAAAGATGCTGCGGTGGCTGCGCTTGGTGTTTCAGGGGCTCAACTGATCACCGTGAGCGAAGTTGCAAGGCAATACTTCGTTTGGCAGGGAGCGGCGCAGCGGCTGAAAATACTCGAATCTCTGTTGCAAACGCAGCGCGATACCGAGCGCTTGACGCGCAGCCGCAACCGTGAGGGGATGGCGAGTGATTTTGACGTTGCAAGAGCGGCTGGCGAGACCTTCAGTATGGAAGCGTCCCTGCCGCAGTTGCGCACACTGATGGCGGTGACAGAGAGCCGTCTTGCCGTGTTGATTGGCACCAATGCCTCGACCCCGGTTGAGGAACTTCATGGCGCACATTCATTTTTCTGGAACGCGCCAACGACCCCGTTCACCGGTCAGCCGACAGACCTGTTGCGACGCCGACCGGATATCCTGGCCGCTGAGCAACGCCTTGCCGCTGAGTCGTCACGGCTGACGCAGGCCAAGGCCAACCGTTTTCCGAAGTTCTTCCTAAGCGCACTGTTCGGCACACAAACACTGACCCTCAACGATGCGCTCAATCTGTCCGCATCGAATTACGCCAATGTGGCGACGGCCTTCGTGCTTCCCGTATTCAACGCCGGACGTATACAGGCGGGTATTGATGCCCAGTCTGCGCGTGAACGCGAGTCACTGCTGGCCTATGAGCAAGCCATTCTCGGGGCCATAGAAGATGTCGAAAACAGCCTGGTCGCGTTGGCCGGAGAGCGCAAGCGGGCGAAGTTGTTGACCACAGCCCAAACGCAGCGGGAGCAGGCCCACGCACATGCAAGGTCCTTGTTCCGTGAGGGACAAATCGATCTCTTGCAACTGCTTGATGTGCAGCGGGCACAACTGGCCACCGAACTAGACCTTGCCGAGAGCAACACGCAGCGTGCCATCGGTTACGTCCAACTTTACAAAGCGCTTGGGGGAGGGTGGCAGACGCTGCCACCGCCGGCCAACGCGAACGTCGCAGCAAATTCATCTTCAGGAGTTGAGCAATGAGTGGGATAGGCAAGACAGAGAAAACCTTGTGTCGCACAGCCGTGCGCACGGCATGCATCCTTGCCCTCGCAGTCGGGCTTTTGGCCTGCGGGGAAAAAACGCTGCCGCAGCCAAAGCCGCATCCGGTCTTGGTGGTGGCGGCCCACAACGTCCGCAGCGGCGTTGAGCGCACGTTCACGGGCATCGTGCATGCGCGGCATGAATCCGAACTGGGATTTCGCACCGGCGGCAAGGTGACGGCCAGGATGGTAGAAGTCGGACAGACCGTTGTCGCCGGGCAGCCCCTGGCCCGCCTTGACCCCGCGGATTACGATCTGGCCCTGCTGGCGGCGCAAGACCAACTGCAGGCGGCCCGTGTCGATGCCGAGCAGGCCGCCTCGGATGAAGCACGTTTCCGTCGCCTGCTGGCCGATCACTCGGTGTCAATGGCCGATCATGAGCGCCAGCAAGCCAGGGCGGCCGCAGCGGCGGCCCGCCAGGCACAAGCCTCGCGCCAACTGGACCTGGCGCGCAACCGCACAAAATACGCGACCCTGGTTGCTGAATTCGATGGGGTGATTACCGCAGTGCGCTTTGAGACCGGCCAGATCGTTGCCGAAGGCCAGCCCGTCATCAGCATTGCCAAGCCCTCGGAACTTGAGGTGGTGGCAGACCTGCCGCAGGAAATGGCTGGCAACGCCAACACCTTCTCGGCCTCTGCAAGCTTCTGGGAAATGCCAGACCTCGTCGCCCAGCTCAAGCTGCGAGAACTGTCGCCGCTGGCTGCGGCCCAGACGCGTACCTTCCGGGCCCGCTTCAGCATTCTGGACAAGTCACCGGCCATTCGCCAGGACCTTCATCTCGGGATGACCGCTAACCTGCATCTGACGGCAAAAGGTGATGAGCTTGCTGCCGTGCTGCCAGCAACTGCCCTCTGGAAGACCGATGGCAAAAGCATGGTCTGGCAGGTAGACCCATCTGCCAGCAAGCTGCTTGCGCAACCGGTAGAAGTGATCCGCTATACGGACGAGGCCGTCCAGGTGCGGGGTTTGTCGGACGGTGCAACTATTGTCTCGGCGGGGGTACATAAGCTCACGCCTGGCATGAATGTGGTTCCGGTCGAGCGCAGCACCCGCGGGATGAATCTGGACATGTCAGCGGTTCAAGTGCTTAAGGCCAACGCGCCAGGGAGTCACCCTTGAAATCATTCAACCTCTCCGGATGGGCGGTCACGCACCGCGCCATGGTGCTGTTCATGATCCTGGTGATTTTTGCCGCCGGTGTGTTTTCTTATCAACGGCTCGGCCGTTCGGAGGACCCGAACTTCAACGTTCCTTTCATGACGGCGGTTGTCATCTGGCCAGGAGCCACGGCTCAAGAGGTTCAGGATCAGGTGATGAACCGCATGGAACGCAGGTTGCGCGAGCTCAACGGTTTTGACTACGTGAAGACGTTTTCCCGTCAGGGCTATGGGGCGATTTCCCTGCGCATGAGGGGCGGCCTGTCGCGGCAGGAGCTCACTGAGGCCTGGTACCAGGCACGCAAGAAAATTGGCGATGTCCGGCAGGAATTTCCGGATGGTGTGCGCGGCCCTTACTTCAATGACGAATTCAACGATGTCTACCTGTCCCTCTACGCCGTGCGGGGTGATGAGCTGACGATGGCCGAACTTCTTGAGTACACCGAGAAAATCAAGCTTGATCTTCAGGGTGTACCGGCCCTGAGCAAGGTTGATATTCTGGGCAAACAATCCGAGAAGATCTTTGTCGAGTTATCGAGCAAGCGGCTTGCCGCACTGGGCATGACGCCCCAGGACGTGATGGATGCCCTGGTGCGGCAGAACATGATGAGTCCATCCGGCTCGGTCGATACCCGATCCGACAGGGTGTTCGCCCGGGTGGACGGAGCCCTGCACAGTGCCGCAGATGTCGCGCGGGTCAGCATCGCGGCGGGGGGGCGACTGGTGCGGCTGTCGGACATCGCCACCGTCCGCGCTGGCTTTGAAGACCCGCCGACCTACGCGATTCGGCACAACGGTCATCCGGTACTGGTGATTGGCACCACCATGACGGCCAACGCGAACATCCTGACGGTCGGCAAGGCGCTTGACGAGCGGATGGCCACAATCCAGGCCAACTTGCCTGCGGGTGTGACGGTGGAAAAGTACGCCGACCAGCCGAAGGTGGTTGAAGAGTCGGTCTGGGAGTTTGAGAGGTCATTTCTGGAAGCGCTTGCCATTGTGCTGGCCGTGTCCTTTCTGTCCCTCGGAGTCCGGGCTGGCGTGGTGGTCGCGGCATCGGTTCCTCTGGTGTTGGGTATCGTGCTGGTGGTGATGTATCTGGCGGGATGGAACCTGGACCGGATTTCCCTCGGCTCACTCATCATCGCACTTGGCCTGCTGGTGGACGATGCCATCATTGCCGTAGAGATGATGGTCGTCAAAATGCAGGAAGGGTGGGATCGAACCAAGGCCGCAAGCTTTGCCTATACCTCGACGGCTTTCCCCATGCTGACCGGCACCATGGTCACTGTGGCGGGCTTCATGCCAGTAGGGTTTGCCAAATCCATCTCCGGCGAATACGCAGGCGGGATTTTCTGGATCGTTGGCGTGGCGCTGGTTGCCTCCTGGTTTGTTGCGGTGGTTTTTACCCCCTATCTCGGAGTGAAACTGCTGCCCAAAGCCAGCGGCACACACGCCCATCTTTACGACAGGCCAGCCTATCGTCGCCTCGGTAAGTGGGTTGACTGGTGTGTTGGGAAACGCTGGTGGGTGTTGGCGGCAACCGGCATCCTGTTCGTTCTTGCGGGCATCGGGATGACGTTGGTGCAGCAGCAGTTTTTTCCCAATGCCTCACGTCCTGAACTGATGGTTGAGCTGCGCATGAAAGAGGGGGCCTCTTTCGAGGCGACACAGGAGCAGGTCAAGCTATTCGAGGAGGCCTTGGTGCAGTACCCAGAGGCTCAGCACTTCACCGCTTATACCGGTTCCGGTGCACCGCGTTTCTACCTGTCGCTGGAGCCAGAGTTGCCTAACCCCGGCTACGCGCAGTTCGTCATCATGACGGCGGGTCTGCAGGAGCGAGAAGCGCTGCGCTCCCGCTTGCTCGACTATTTTGCCATGGATGAGGCGCAGCCCTTGGTGCGTGGCAGGGTATTGCGGCTCGAATTCGGACCTCCGATTGGGTTCCCTGTTCAGTTTCGCGTCATCGGCCCGAATCCAGACACCGTGCGCAGCATCGCGTACCGGGTGCGGGACATCGTGCAGGCCAGTGCGCTGGTACGAGACACCCAACTCAACTGGAATGATCGCGTGCGCACGCTGCGAATTCAGGTCGATCAGGACAAGGCGCGTTTGCTTGGTCTGTCATCTGCGGACGTGTCAGGGGCGCTCCAGACCGTTCTGTCCGGTGCACCGGTGACACAAATCCGGCTCGGCGAGGAGCCGATTGATGTGGTGGTGCGTGCTGAAGCTGGCGAAAGAAAGACATTGCAAGGCCTGGGCGACATCAATATATTTTCGCGCACGGGTGCCGTGGTACCGCTTTCGCAGATTGCCCGCATCGAACCAACCTTCGAAGAGCCTGTGCTCTGGCGCTGGAATCGCAGCATGGCCATCACCGTTCGCAGCGACCTGGCAGACGGCGTTCAGGGCCCCTACGCGACCGAAAAAATATGGCCGTCGCTGCAGCCGGTGTTGGACAGCTTGCCGACCGGATACCGGATCGAGAAGGGCGGGGCTATTGAGGAAGCTGATAAATCGAATCTTGCGCTGATGGTGATTTTTCCGGCCATGTTCCTCGTCATGCTGACGTTCCTGATGATGCAGCTACAGAGTTTCTCCAGAATGTTCATGGTCTTCATGACCGCACCGCTGGGGCTGATCGGCATCGTACCGGCCCTGCTAATTTTTGATGCGCCGTTTGGCTTTGTGGCGCTGCTCGGTGTGATCGCCTTGGGCGGCATGATCATGCGCAACTCGGTCATCCTGGTTGACCAAATCGAGCGCGACATCGGCTCTGGCATTCAGCCCTGGCAGGCCATTGTGGAAGCCACGGTGCGCCGTACCCGCCCGGTTGTTCTGACCGCAGCCGCCGCCGTTCTCGCCATGATCCCGCTGACCCGAAGCGTGTTCTGGGGCCCCATGGCGATCTCGATCATGGGCGGGCTCATTGTGGCCACCCTCCTCACGCTGGGCTTCGTTCCAGCGCTTTATGCCGCATGGTTCAAGGTGCGCAAACCTCAATAAGGAAATTTGATTCATGAGCAAGAATGATCAACGTGTCGCCCTGATCACCGGGGCTTCTTCGGGCATTGGCCAGGCCACAGCGCAGGCCCTCAAGCAGGTGGGATACCGTGTGTTCGGCACCAGTCGCAAGGCCGCAAGCCGCGATGTTGCTGGCATCACGATGCTGAGCTGTGATGTGACCGATGAGGCATCAGTCCAGCAGATGGTCGCCGAAGTGTTGAAGCAGGCAGGGCGCATCGACCTGCTGGTCAACAACGCAGGCATTGGTTTGCTGGGGGGCGCAGAAGAGTCCTCGTCGGCACAGGCTCAGGCGCTGTTCAATGTGAACGTCTTTGGCCTGCTTCGCGTCACCAATGCGGTGTTGCCCACCATGCGTCAGCAGAAGCGGGGCCGGCTCATCAACATGAGTTCGATTTTGGGGCTGATCCCGTCGCCATACAACGCACTGTATGCATCGACGAAACATGCGGTCGAAGGCTATTCGGAATCGTTTGACCACGAATTGCGCACATTGGGCATTCGGGTCGTGCTGGTTGAGCCTGGCGTGACTCGCACCGCGTTCGATGACAACATCGTGCAACCTGATCGCCAACTCCCTGTTTACGACTCGGAACGCTCCCGCATGAGAGCCTTGATGGGGAACTGGATTCAGACCGGTGATGCCCCAGAGGTGGTCGCGGCTACCGTTGTACAAGCGGCAAATGCAGCAGAACCCAAAAGGCGGTATCCGGCAGGGAAACAGGCACGTCAGGTTCGCTTACTGCGCCGTTTTCTCCCTGAGGCTGTGGTCGACAGGGCGCTGCGCAAGGTCAACGGTATGCCGGTCTAATCAACGAAAGCCAATTCAATGAAAGGGAATTCAGTCACAACCATGCCCCCTCGCTCTGGCGACCTCCAACCCGTACTCGCGTAAGCGTTCCAGGTCCTCGTCGCTGCCGTAATGCTGGTGGCGCTGCCAGTCTGGGCGGATGAAACATCGCCCGTCGGTCTTTGGAAAAACATCGACGATGTCAGCGGCAAGCCACGGGCGTTGATTCGCATCACAGAATCGAATGGATCACTGCTTGGCAAGATTGAGAAAGCATCCCTTATCCGTATCCCTACTGGGTCGTTTGGCCGCCGCGCGACGCGGTGGCCAGCAAACAGGCCAGGTTTGTGGCGTGGCTCGAAGCTGAAGCGAACCAATACCTCTCAGGCATCAAAGCAGAGGGAAGTCCGCCTGATTGACCTTTTGTCAATGTCATCGGTCCATGAACGCTCACCCGCAAGATTGGCATGTAAATAGCTGTTACCCCTGCGACAGCTGTGTGGACAAACCTTGCATCACGGCGTGTCCGGCTGAGGCGCTGGTCAGTGGCAGATTCAATTTGTCGGCCTGCAACGCGGGGCGACTGGCCCCTGACTCAACGTGCGCACTGGGCTGTCTGGCCCGCAGCGCCTGCCCGGTGGGAGCTGAACACAGCTACGAGCTGAGCCAGATTCGCCACAGCGCAGCGGGCTCGCTGGCGAGTATTCGCAGCTACCCCGCCCGGCCCGGTAGCAGCAGCCCTCCGTGAGCACCTGGGGAGCTACAAGCTGAGCCGTCAAAAGCCACTGCACCGCAAGGACAGCTTCCCCGGCACAACATGGCGCTTGTCCTTGATGGCACGCCTTCGTCAGGAAGCTTATAGCGCAGCCAATGCAGCGGCGTTGGCGCTTAACCAGCCTGCAAACGGCTGCGGTGCCACGCCGGTGAGCTTCTGGAAATCACCCGTGACCTCGGCCACACGACCTGCGGCGGTGTTCCAGCCAAGGTGCAATATACGTTAATCGCTATCAGTTTAGGAGTTAATGGCGACTGCGCAGGGTGTAGTCAAAACCTGGCGATGCTGGATATAAATCCAGTATCATCAGGCACCCAACCCAACCCAAGCTGGCATTGCCCCATGCCCGCCACCGCACGTTCCGCGCAACCGCACGCGGGTGGGCAATCGGGCACCAAGCCCAAGCTCTACAACCCGCGCCACCCCGAGCGCACGCTGCTCTACAAAACCGTTGCCGAACACTTCGAGACCTGGCATGAACTTGCCAGCGCAGGCCAGTTGCGACGGCCCGGGCGACCACCACACCCCAAGGCCTTATGTCCGTCAGGCCTTTCGCAAATACCTCGAATGCGGCATTTTTGCCCACGGTGAAAAGGCCATCCCAGTTTGGGTGAATATCTGATGATGGGGCAAAAGAGGTGCTGAGAGAGTTGACTGTTGGCAGAATAAAGCCTAATCTCGCGGCCATGTTTGCTGTCACATGACTTATGCGTACGATTATTTTGGTTCCAATTATTCATACAGAAAAAGATATGGGGTCACTGCTTGAATCGGTTAAGCAGGAATACGTACGGCAACATGGTGTTCAGAAGTGGTTTGATCATCTTAAATCGATTGATGAAGTCTGGACAGGAATCGAACAGATGATCACGCTGCTTGAGTTGCCCTATTCATTGGTGCGTCTGTATCAGGATGGTTTGCCACTTTGTGGAAAGGAAATAGACATCATTAGGGATGTTGCTGCACAAGGGAGTAAAAATCACCAGCTTCTTCTTAAAATTTTTGAACAAGGCGCTAGATTGATGGGGACAGAAGATCCTCTTCTTTTGCTTCAGGAATATCAGTTTCACCAGCGGGAGTTGCGTGATGGGAGCCATGGTCATGAGAAGCAGCGGGAGGAGAACCGAAGACTGCTCTTGGCAAGGGATCGGTTTATCTCAGAGCGAATTAATGCCACATTGCTGGACGGCGAGATCGGCCTGCTATTTTTGGGCTTGGCCCATGATGTGGAAGCCTTGTTCAAGGCAGACATTTTGGTGACGCACTTGCTCCCTTCTCTGAGAGAACGCCAGGAGCAGACAAAATGAAACACACATTCTCCAGTGTTGCTCCCGTTTTGCCAAAAGTCTTAATTGTTGATGACCAAGAGGATGCCCGCTGGGTACTTACCAATCTTGTTCGGATGGCTGGTTTTGAGCCCTTGGTAGCAACAAATGGGGAGGATGCGCTGATTTGTGTTCGGCAGAAGTCACCTACTGTCGTACTTTTGGATGTTGGTTTACCTGGCATGGATGGTTTTGAGGTGTTGTCACAAATCAAAATACGCGATAGGACGATGCCTGTCATTATGGTTACTGCAAACGGAAAGACTCAGGATGCTGCACGTGCTGTACGGGCTGGCGCTTGGGACTATGTATCCAAGCCTTTTAAGAACGAGGATATTGTTCATACAGTTCGCAGTGCCATTGATGACAGGGCATTGAAAGGGCAGCTCCGCCAAATTCTTGATTCTCCGCAACAAGCCGATACTCTTGTGAGTCTGATGGGCAGTAGTTTGGCCATTCAAGACATTCAGCGTGAAGTTGAGCGTGTCGCAAAAACAAAGTTTTCAGTTTTAGTGACAGGTGAATCAGGCACGGGGAAAGAACTGGTATCGCAGGCGATTCACTCACAAAGCCTTAAAAATGGAGAGACCAGGCCCTTCATTGCCGTGGATTGTGGTGCTATCGCAGAATCCTTGATTGAGAGTGAGTTGTTTGGTCATGAGAAGGGGGCATTTACCGGTGCGCATCAGGCTAAGGCCGGCGCTTTCGAAATGGCAGATGGAGGAACAATTCTCCTGGATGAAATTGGCAATCTTCCGCTGACCATGCAAGGTAAGCTGCTCAGGGTTCTTGAAACCCGCCGTGTTCATCGAATCGGGAGTACCAACGAGAGGAGTGTTAATTTTCGGGTCGTTGCAGCAACCAATTCAGATTTGTTGGCTATGGTGGATCGGCAAGCCTTTCGTGGGGATCTTTATCACAGGCTCGCCGAGTACAACATCAAGTTGCCGCCTTTGAGGGAACGAAAAGAAGATATTGAGTTTCTTGTGGGGCGGTTTCTGGCGCAAACCAACAAGGAATTAGGCAAGCAGGTGCGGGGTCTGTCAACTTCGGCTTGGGATTTGATTCGGGTGTACAGCTGGCCAGGTAATGCCCGCGAATTGCGCAATCAATTACGAAGATCCGTGCTGTTGTGTGATGATCCAGATGGTTTAATCATGTCCGAAAGTTTGGGTATAGATCATGCTCCGAGTCGTCAGGTACAGCTGCCCAATTCGAATGACACTGAGCAATGTTGTTATGCTGAGGATGAGGATGAGATGTGCCCATTCGCTTCCAAAAATGCCCTTCTTGCTTCTGGTCAAGGCTTGTCTTTAACCGCATGGACTTCCAAGGTGACAGCCAGAATGGAGCACGCTATGCTCGTGCATGTGTTAAAACTGACACACGGTAACAAAGCACAAGCTGCCCGATTGCTACATATTGATTACAAGACAATTCATTCCAAACTCAAGATGCATGAAATTTCTTCGAGTTGCTTTATGGAGGACACTTTCAAACATAAAGGGTGACAGTACACACATGTGATTTCCATTTTTTTACAGGAGGTAGGGAGATGAGTAGTAAAAAATTATCAGAAGAGTTTGCACACGGAAAGGAACGTCTTGATGAAATAGGCCGAAGGTTGGGGGCGGCTTTCGGAAAACCCAAAATTGAACCATCTGGAAGCGGTATTTTGTCCGGTATGGGAGGCTTGATTGAGCAGTTGGGAAAGTTGCTTGAACAAGCGGAGCAGGCTGGAGGTGTCGTAACCAAGTCTGGTGAGTTCAAGGTGGGATCTGGTTCACAGGCCAAGGGCATTTATGGTTTTTCGATTAAATCTGCACTGGGTAACAACGAGGCGAAAGTAGAGCCGTTTGGAAATATTCGAAAGAATGCAGAGGGAAAATTGATCGAGGTGCAAGAGATTCGGGAACCCTTAATCGATGTTTTTGATGAATCGGGTCGCTTATTGATCATTGCTGAAGTACCAGGTCTTGAAGAAGAAAATGTCCGGATTGAAATCCATGATGACATACTGGTCATCGCCACCTTGAATGGTGAACCGAATTATGGAAAAGAAGTGCTTTTACCAAGTAGTTTTTCTTCTGATAAGCTTAGTTTTTCCTGTCGAAATGGTATTCTGAAGATTGAGCTTACCAAATAGGTTTGGGTGAAATCGGCTGCAGATCGATCAGTCATGAGAGTCTGTAGGTGAGGTTGGGGTATTGGGAGGAGAGAAAATGAATACGTCAAAAGATGAGGCTTTCCGTTTCAAAGTGACAGAGGCCTTGAGTAAAGATGTTGGTCGGTCACTGGCACGAATGGATCCGGCTGATGCACTTGCTTTGGGTGTTGAGATCGGAGACATCATAGAAGTTGTAGGCAAGCGCCGAACGGTCTGCAAACTTATGCCTGCCTATAAGAATGATCGGGGCGGAACCAGAATTCAGCTTGATGGGCTTTCGCGTGGTAACTCAGGTGTAGCGCTGGACGACACCGTGTCGGTCAAGAAGGTTAGTGCCCAGCCCGCACATCGCATCATTTTGTCGCCAACGGCACCCGGTTTGGCTGATCGAGATCTTGAGTACATTGGCAATCGGTTGGATGGTTTGCCAGTGGTAGAAGGAGATCGAATACGCGGTACTCTTTTTGGCGGCAGGTCACTGGATTTTCTGGTGCGTGAGACGCAGCCCAAAGGGCCCGTTTTGATTGCGCCATCTACCTTGCTGACCGTTGGCCCCGCGTTGACTGAATCAAGGACTGCATTGTCTGGACGGCCGACTTTTTCCTATGAGGATATTGGCGGACTCAAACGAGAAGTTCAGCGGGTTCGTGAAATCATTGAGTTGCCCTTGCGTTTTCCAGAGGTGTTTATTCGGCTTGGCATTGATGCGCCCAAGGGGGTTTTACTCTACGGGCCACCTGGTTGTGGAAAGACGTTGATTGCGCGCGCCGTAGCGCATGAAACTGACGTGCGATTTTTTTCAATCAGCGGCCCCGAGATCATGCAAAAGTTTTACGGAGAATCCGAAGGCTATTTGCGCAAACTTTTTGATGATGCAACCAAACAAGCACCGAGCATTATTTTTATTGACGAGATTGATTCAATCGCTCCAAAACGTGAAGGATTAGGCGGAGAGCATCAGGTGGAGCGACGCGTAGTCGCTCAGCTATTGAGTCTGCTGGATGGTCTCAAAGCACGTGGACAAGTTATTGTGATTGCGGCCACGAATATCCCGAATGCAATTGATCCTGCCCTGCGTCGACCAGGGCGGTTTGATCGAGAGATTGCCATTCCCATTCCGGATCGTCATGGGCGTCTGGCAATTCTCGAAATCTATACCCGTGGTATGCCTTTGGCCAAGGACGTGGATTTGCCTCGGTTGGCTGACATCACGCATGGTTTCGTTGGAGCTGATCTGGAAGCACTTTGTCGCGAAGCAGCTATGAATTGCGTGAGGCGGATTTTTCCGGAGATTGACTTTTCCAGGGCAACTCTGCCGTATGAGTCCTTGCAGGAGTTGGAGTTGTGCCTAGGAGATTTTCAAGCGGCTTTACGTGATGTTGAGCCTTCTGCATTACGTGAAGTGTTTGTTGAAGTACCTGATACAAGTTGGGATGATGTAGGTGGTCTTTCCGGACCAAAGCGCTTGCTTCGTGAGTTGCTGGAATGGCCTTTGCAGTATGGCAAACTGTTTGAGGCTGCTGGTGTTAGACCTCTCAAAGGTGTTTTGCTGTGTGGTCCACCGGGTTGTGGTAAGACGTTGTTGGCCAAGGCTGCGGCCAGTGCAACGCAGGTTAACTTTATTTCAGTCAAAGGGCCAGCCCTGATGTCGAAGTACATCGGTGAGTCAGAGCGAGCGGTTAGGGAGGTATTCCAAAAGGCTAAGCAGGCGGCACCGTGCTTGGTTTTTTTTGATGAGGTGGATGCTCTTGTGCCGCGTCGTGGCAGTGGCTCATCGGATGCGGGTGTCAGCGAACGAGTGGTTGGTCAGTTTTTGGCCGAGCTTGATGGCATCGAGAAGTTAACTGGTGTGTTGGTACTTGCCGCCACGAACAGGGTAGACATGGTCGATCCGGCTCTCTTGCGACCAGGACGGTTTGATGCGATTGTGGAGATATTGCTTCCTGATGAGCTGGAACGCTTAGAGATTTTGCGAGTTCAAATTCGTCATATGCCGATTGCAGAAGATGTTGATTTGGTGGTGCTTGCGGCTCGAACTATTGGACAGTCGGGGGCTGATCTGTGGGCACTTTGCAACCGTGCTGCACTGAATGCCATAAGAGAGAGGATTGCACAAACACAAGAATTTGAAAACGGAGAATTGGATTCTTCCTCATTACGTATTCAGATACGCCATTTCGAGGCTGCACTCACACAGGCCAAATCATGACTCATTTTGATCATGATGAAGTTCCTGAGATGGGCATTTATTTATATTGCTTGGCTCGACAAGAATGTCTTCCGATATTGAGAGATTGGGTTGAGCAGGATTTTCGTGGTGTAGATGATCGCTTTCAAGTGGGATGGCTGGTTGAGTCCGAAGTGGTTGCTGTGATTGGAGAGGTTTGTATCGCCGAATTTTCCGAGGAGAATCTTCAAACTTTATCTTGGCTCGGTGTCCGTGCAGGTCGTCATGAGGTATTGGTTGAGAAGGTTATGGCTTTGTCGCCAGTTTTACCTGTCAAATTTGGTACCCTTTATCGTTCTCAAGCCAGTCTCAAAGAGTTTCTTGAGCGGCATCACAAAGTTATTTCACAGGGACTTGATCATTTGCACGACAAAACCGAGTGGAGTGTCAAGGGCTATCTGGTTGAGGCGGATGCGCGCAGGATAATTTCGGCTGAAGATACAGAAATACAAGATCGACGCGCTACGTTATCAATGTCTCCAGGAGTACGGTATTTGCAGCAAAAGCAGCTTGATACCAAAATCGATGCAATGCTGGAAGCCAGGTTGATCCAGATTAAACATAATTTGTATCACTGTCTAGCTTCGCATGCCATTGATTCAACCGTGCTGCGGCTGCACTCCAGCGCAGTAACAGGGTGTAAGGATCGCATGGTTTTTAATGGCGGTTTTTTGTTGACTTCAGAGACTATCGATGGGTTTCGCTCTGCTCTTTTAGAGCAACAGAATACGTATAAGCATATCGGCTTAACCCTCGAATTGCGAGGCCCCTGGCCAGCCTACAATTTTTGCCCCAATATTATGGGAGCCGAAGTATGAATAGGTCGGGTCTCTTTGGATTTTCATCTGGCATAGGCTCAAGGGCTGCTGCTGACATTTCTTCGGAAGGTTGGTATGAAAAGCTCTATCACATGGTGTTGACGAGTATCCCATTTTCCCTGATCTTGGTTGACCCTGCCCTACGGGTTGTTTCTGCGAATCGGAACTTTATCGAGAAGGCGAGAAGGACGGAAGAGAATACGATAAGGATGAGAATCCGTGAAATTTTCCCTGATGCAATATTAGAGTTTACTCAACTAGAAGCGAAGATTCGGAGTGTTTTTGAGATCGGCTTGGCACTACCAGGAGCCCAAATGACTTACCGGGCACCCGGTCTTCCTGTTCGTGTTTATTACTACACAGTGATCCCGATCAAGGCAGGAGGTGTTGTTGAGCACGCTATGCTCGTTATGGATGACATCACGGAGAAGGTTCAGTTGAGTGCCAAAGCCCGGATGGCTGAACGTCACTTGGCGAGTGTGGTTGAAAGCGCCAACGATTTGGTGATTTCAACCGATAACGCGGGGCACATCACAAGTTGGAATCCTGCCGCCGAACGCATCTCTGGTTATCGGATGAGCGAGGTTCATGGCAGACTACTTTCTGAACTGTGCGATACAGCTCAACGTAATGATATGGCTGCAATTATTCGTCAATTGCTTGATGGCGAAGTAGAGGCATTCAGGGAGTTTCCTCTCAGGGCGAAATCCGGTGTGATGATTCCAGTAGACTGGTCGTTTTCACCGATTCGTGACGATTCTGGCAAAGTCACCGGTGTCGTTGCCGTCGGTCGCGATTTATCGGAGCGGCGAGCACTTGAGCAGCATCTTTATCAGAGCGAAAAATTAGCTGCTTTGGGGGTCATGGCTGGAGGGATTGCGCATGAATTGCGCAATCCGCTATCGGTCAGTTTTTCTGCTGCCCAGTTTCTTTTGAGTTCATCTGATGATCCGGTGTTTCAAAAGGAGTGTGTTCAAAAAATCCTTGAAGGTATTGAGCGGTCATCAACGATCATCGAGAACCTGTTGCGTTTTGCACGACCATCGTCCAGCACACAGACCGAATCACTGAACCTCGTCGCGCTTGTCCGCGAAACGCTCAGTATGCTCACACCGCAAGGGAAAGTTCAGAAAATTTCTTTGGGTGAGGATTATGCAGAACCCTTTGTCCCCATCCTGGGTAACTCAAACCTGCTGCAACAGGTGGTCATGAATCTTATTCTGAACGCTTATCAGGCAATGCCAGAAGGTGGAGATGTGAACGTATCAGTGTGGCGTGAAGCCGACAAAGCGTTGGTGCGCATTCGAGACACAGGTTGTGGAATTCCATCTGCACATTTGAGTGAAATATTTGATCCTTTCTTCACAATATGGTCTGTCGGCCAGGGAACTGGTTTGGGACTTTCGATCTGTCACACGATTGTCAAACAGCATGGTGGGGTGATTACGGTGGAGAGTAGCGGAAAAGGGCAAGGAAGTACCTTTGTCGTTCGCTTACCTCTTGCGGTGATCGTCTGACGTGATTATGGGACTCAGCATACTGATTGTTGATGATGAAGTTGACGTGCGTTGGGCGCTAGAAATGGTATTGCGTAGAAACGGGTTCAGTGTGGCGACGGCAGGAAGTGGAGAGCAGGCGCTTGGTTGGCTAAAGGAAGAAGCATTGTCGTGTCAACTCATTTTGCTTGACGCCAAATTGGGTGATATCGAAGGAGTGGATCTGGCTAGACGGATTCGTCGAGAAACGACTTGCATTGTTCCAATCATTCTGGTGTCCGGTTATTTCTACAAAGACGATAGCTTAGTGCAACAAAGCTTAAGAACTGGTCTCATATCAGCCTTTGTCACGAAGCCGTTCCATCATGAAGATATCTTGAGTGTGATCCATCTTGTGTTATCCACAGGATCAAATACCCTGATCTTGCCCCCGAAAAACGGACTCCATAGCTGATAGTTAAATTCAGACATTGGAGATTACGAAATGGGTAAAAGGAAAGATGGACAAGTACGTGGGCAATACACGCTGGAATACGAGCTCGAAGCTGTCAGGCTGGTCAAAGGTGGCCAGGTAGTCCCTGTGACAGCCAAGATCCTGGGGGTGCCGACACAGACGCTGGGAAACTACGCCTGGATTGCCCGGCACAATGCCCATTGGCCGATCACCTTGACGTGCGAAGTGCTGGGTGTGAGCCCCAATGTGGAAAGAATTGGTGGCGCGAGGCATACGAGTAGGCAAGGAGCGAGTCAGAAAGCTCATGCAGCGTCATGGCATCAAGGCCAGAGGCAAGAGGAAATTTGTTGTGACCACCGACAGCAAGCACAACCTTCCCATTGCAGATAATTTACTTGAGAGAAACTTCACGCCAGAGGCCCCAAACCGGGTGTGGAGCAGTGACATCACGTACATCGCCACTGACGAAGGCTGGCTGTATCTGACAGGCGTGATCGACCTATTCAGCCGCCAAGTGGTGGGCTGGAGCATGAGGGACAACATGCAGGCCAGCGCGGTGACGGATGCGCTGCGCATGGCGTGGTTCAGGCGTCGGCCAGAGCCTGGCCTGATCTTTCATTCGGACCGCGGTAGCCAGTATTGCAGCCATGAATTTCAAAGCGAACTCAAAGGCTTTGAGATGAAATCGTCAATGAGCCGCAAGGGCAATTGTTGGGCGTCAATGCACCCACTGAAAGCCTGTGGGGCCGATTGAAGGTCGGCAGGCTGTACGGCAGAAAGTTTGCCACCCGGCGCGAGGCCACGGATGAGGTGATCGACTGGATCAACTTTTACAATCACAAGAGATTGCACTCAACGTTGGGCTACGTCAGCCCAATGACGTTTGAGCAACGCTGGACAGCGGCCCAGCAGCAAGACAGGAAGTCCGCATAATTGGTGGCTTAAGGAGTCCGGAAAACAGGGGCAAGATCACCCTAACTATGGCAGGCACTCCCTAGTCATTGCTCCATACCTCTTGTCATGATCGAGAGAGTTTGTATGTGCATCATGCATTTCTCTCATCAGATGCGTATCTTTGTGGTCATTTGTTAGCGAAGTGCAGTTATTTTTTGATTAACAGTGATTGGCATGATCAATGCGTATAAGTAGTCCGACGAAGGGCTTATCCCCGTACTTCGTGTTTAAACAGTGTTAACCAGGGGTGATCTACATTAGGAGAATTGAAATGGCAAACGTACAAAAATCAACAGACTCATCGAGTTTGGCTGAAGTTGTCGACCGTATCTTGGACAAAGGGATTGTCATTGATGCCTGGGTCAAGGTGTCATTGGTCGGGATTGAACTGCTGTCGATTGAGGCACGTGTTGTGATTGCATCGGTCGAGACTTATCTCAAGTATGCGGAGGCGATTGGGCTCACATCCAGCGCAGCTGCTCCGGCTTGAACTTCCGAGGCGATTCATGTTTCTCTGTCGGAGTGATTCTGACAGAGAAACTAATTTTTGGATTCTTATTGTCTCAATGGGCATTGAATTGAGTTAACAGGTCGTCAACAGTATGCCCAGCCCAAGAGGAGTGAATTGAAATGAGCAACATTAAAAAATACATGACAACCTTGATGCCGGGCATTGTGTCTGCTGCAAATGAGCGCGAACGGGCAGTTGGAGATATCAAACTTCAAACGGCCAGCATGTTGAATACATTTAACTGCGAGCGTAGGGCAATGGTCAAAGCACTTAAATCGGAGTTGCTTGCTGATCGCGTCAGTCGTTCTGCTGAAGTCTTGACCATGCGTACAAACGCGAGCAAGATGAGCAGTGGATTTCGTCAAAACCATCTTCATATGCGTCATAAACTACGCCAGGGACTTGTTGAATCAAGAGAATCGGTAAGTCTATCGGTAGCCTCGATGATGCTCGTATTTTCAAAGCGGCGGCACGATTTTCATGAAGCGCACCGCCACATGGTCAATGCGATGTGTTCTGGCTTAGCTCAAGGTCGTCGTGAACGCTCAAATGCTGTGACCGATTTGCTGCAGTCTTTTGCTAGGGCGCATCGCCATATGGCCAAGGTGCAGTACGCAAGTTTGATCAAAGCTCGCCGCGAGCGTTCTCATGCGGTGATAAAACTGATAAATGGATGCCATACATCAAGTGCAAGCATGGTGCAGAAACAAGCGGAGAACATGCCATTGCCTGAGCGAGTTGTAACGGTAGAAACGGTAGATGTACCAGAACCGATCAGCGTCGAGGTTTCATCATTAGCCGATTTACCTGCACCTGACTCTCTTGTTCAGATGGTTTCTGAGAACTCTGATGCAGATGAACCCGTTGGGGGTGACGCGGAGGCATCATTTGCATGGCCATCTACGGTGTCGGAGCCTGTGCCGCATAACGTTCTGCTTGCTCCGCCAACCAAATCAAAAGCTAATCAATATATGTCTGGAAAGTCTGGTAAGAGCAAGAAATGAGTTGCATGACTTGCGGGAGACGCGTGTAGTTTCAATGTAAATTAGGAGTACGAGCGATGAGCCAAGCTGATGAGTTAACAGTATTGACCTTGGAGAAAAAAGCCAACTTTGTCGAGACTCCTTATATACAAGGGATTTCGGGAAGAGCACTTGATTACATTGCTGCTGGCTACCCCATTCATTTCAGTGGACCTGCGGGCACAGGGAAAACTGCTTTGGCTATGCATGTGGCGGCTCAACTGGGGCGGCAGGTCATTTTGATTCACGGGGACGACGAGTTCGGTAGTTCTGATCTCATTGGTGGTCAGACCGGTTTCAGCTCAACCAAGGTAGTTGACAACTTCATTCACTCTGTTTTGAAACAGGAAGAAAGTGTTTCAAAAAAGTGGGGTGACAACCGCTTGACTACTGCTTGCAAGTACGGATTCACTCTTATTTATGACGAATTCACGCGTTCTCGTCCTGAGGCCAACAATGTCTTGCTGTCGATTCTTGAAGAACGCCTGCTTGAACTCCCGGATGCTCGTAATGGTGATGGATATTTGCAGGTGCATCCTAACTTCAACGCCATCTTTACCAGCAACCCCGAGGAGTATGCAGGCGTGCACAAAACGCAGGATGCTTTGATGGATCGCATGATCACGATCAAAGTGGGGCATCACGATTATGAGACTGAAGTGGCGATAACACAGGCTAAATCCGGTCTTGCATGGCGACCTTCCAAATCGATTGTGGACATTGTTCGGGAGTTTCGCAAACTTGGAGTGAACAATGGACGACCAACGATTCGCGCTTGCATCATGCTTGGGCGCATTGTGGCCAATCGCAAAGGTACCGTGGCAGCAGGCGACTCGAATTTCAGAGATCTTTGTCATGATGTGCTGAACGCGGATTGCTTGAAGGTCACGCATGATGGTCAAGTCGCGGGTCTTGAGCGATTAGATGAAATCATTGCTCGATGCTGCCCGCCCTTGCCTGTACTCGTTCCCGTTATGGGGGATGAGCATGTGGCCTCCAATTCGCGCCGAACTCAGAATGCTGCCAATCTCGCAGTGGCGACAGAATAGGGGAACAGTTATGGCAACAGACAAACGCGGCGTAATGCAAATTAAAACGATGGGCGGCTTGGTAGACAGCCGCCGTAGCCGAACTTCTGCGGGGGCACTTCTTGAGTTGTCTATGCTTGAAATGGAAAAGCAGCGTCTCGCGAAGGAAATGGAGCGAACAGAGCGGCGGTGTGGAGAAATTCGCATTCGAATGACAGAAATTCAGACCAAGCAAACTCGGCTCCAAAAGTTTGTGGATCAACCGTATGGGGGAATTCAGGTGAATCAAGCATTGGAGGCGGCTTTGCCTTTCCCGATTCATTCGGCATCACCAGAAAAGATCAAACGGAGAGCGTTAACGTATTAGAAATTTTCCATTTCAAAAATGTGTCATTATGAAATCACCATTTTTCATTGATTTAGGGGTGTGATGCAATGTATATCCGAACATCATCGTGCATAGCTTCCTCTCTGAAGACTGCTGCCTTTCAGACTATTTTGGTTCGTGATCGCCGCGGCTTAACGTATCGAATTCGCCGGGAGATCATGACTTTGCGTCGATTACGGCAAGACCCTTTTCCAGTGAATTTGCCATTTCCACTTCGCGGCTATCCTCATACAAATCACAACATCAGGGATGTTGTTTCCAGTGGGACGAAGGTGTAAAACATGAAGATTGAAACCAAGCCTGTATCAGGCCATTATCTGTACGCAATTGCCGACGCAGCTGATCATCTTGATCACACGGATATTGGGATTGGTGGTGCGCCGGTCTATGTCATTACCCAAGGGGCAGTTGCTGTCGTGGTAAGTGATATTGCAGAAAAACGAATTCGTCCCGAGCGCAGAAATCTGGCGGCGCACAATCTCGTTGTAAAACGGCTGATGGAGAGAACAACCGTTCTTCCTGTTGCATTTGGCACTATTGCTGACAGTACAAAAGCGCTACTACGCATCATGGAGGAGAACGGTCGCACCTTTGGTGAGCAGTTGAATCGGGTGCATGGAAAAGTTGAATTAGGACTGCGAGTTAACTTGGATGTGCCGAATATCTTTGAGTACATGGTAAACCACCACCAGGAACTTGCAGACTTACGTGATGATGTCATAGGAAAACAGCACGGCCCTTCGCAGACCGACAAAATCGAAATGGGTCGTCTCTTTGATCACCTGCTAATGCAAGATCGGGAGCAGCATACGGAGGCAGTCATGGCCGCACTTGCCCCATGTTGTGTGGAAATTAAGCAGAACCAGCCACGCGATGAAAAAGAAGTGATGCATCTTGCGTGTTTGGTGGAGCGTGATACTCAGAAAGAATTCGAAGATGGTGTTTTTGAGGCTGCCAAGCGATTTGACAACAATTTTTCTTTTGATTACAACGGGCCTTGGGCTCCACATCATTTTGTGAGTTTAGTGCTGCAGGCATGAAAGTCTTGTATGTTGATACTTGACAATCTTCTGCTTTCACCTTTGTTATGGATTTTTCGGGAGATCAATGAGTCTGTTGAAAAAGAAAGATCAGGAGAAGCGGAAACAATTACTCGATCACTCAGTGAGCTGTATATGAAACTTGATACAGGAGTGATTACGGAGGAGGAATTTGTAGAGGCTGAAACTCAGCTTTTAGATCGATTGGATGCCATACGAGATCGAGAGAATATGCTAGAAGAAGAGGAAGATGATATAAAACCCGTGACCGGCGACTAAAGAATACCAATTGAGGATTGTGTGAAAAAAACAATGATGCCGGATTTTTTACAGGAAGATGGGATTCGGCTGTTGCTCTTTGGTGGCAAGGGGGGGGTGGGCAAAACGACTTGTGCTTTTGCTGCTGCGCTGTATCTAGCACATAAACATCCTCGCCGTTCATTTTTGCTGGTATCAACTGACCCCGCTCATTCACTGATTGATTGTTTGGCTGGCACGCCACTGCCAGAGAACGTGACCCTGCGTGAAATTGATGCACAGGATTGTCTGAAACGTTTCAAGGTGCAGCATGATATGCACCTTCGCATGATTGCCCTGCGTGGCACCTTTCTGGATCAAACCGATGTTGAACAGCTTATGGATATGTCCATACCTGGTCTGGATGAAGTGATGGCATTGCTAGAGATTCTGGATTGGGTGAAGACACAAAAGTATGCTTGCATCATCGTAGACACGGCACCAGCAGGGCATACGCTCAGATTGCTTGGACTTCCGACACTCATGGGCCGGTGGGTCGAGGCGCTGGATGCGATGTTGGCCAAACATCGCTATCTGATGCAACTGTATCAAGGGGTTTATCACGAGGATGAGGTAGATATCTATCTCCAACAAAATTTGTCCAATCTGACGAACTTGTGGAAGTTGCTGCGCTCTCCACATCAGTGTCGTTTCGTGCCGGTCATGTTGGCCGAGGCCCTGAGCATCCATATCACACGCGTCATGCTTGGTGAGTTGACGCGGCTTGGCCTATCGGTGCAAGAAGTCGTTGTCAATCGCTTATTGACTGGGCAACCCGGATGTTCAGTTTGTGCGCAGTGGGCTTTACGACAAGTGACTGCATTGCGGGCGATCAGCCAAGCGTTTCCTGCATACCTTTTTTGGGGAATCCCACAGTTTGTTGATGAGGTACGCGGGGTAGAACATTTGCTTGCCCTATGGGAGCAGGCTCAGCCATTGGAAAAGTCCCAATGGGGTAGTGGAAGCGCAATAGGGGGTGATGAACAGAAATTCCCTCACGCTTGGCAAACACCCGTGAGCAATCCAGCTCCTCTGCCGGTCTCCACGACCAAGCTTCTCCTGTTCGCTGGCAAAGGAGGGGTAGGCAAGACGACACTGGCCTGTGCCTCAGCACTGCATCTTGCACAGGTGTGGCATCCTAAAGAGATATTGCTCTTTTCCATCGACCCTGCACATTCTCTGGGGGCTTGTCTGGGGCGTGAGATTGGGGCGCAGGAAACCAGGGTGGCACCCGGACTGAGCGTGATTGAATTGAACGCTCAGGCTGAGTATGAGGGCTTGAAGCTGGACTACGCAGCTGAATTGCGCAGAGTATGGGATCGTCCCACCGGTCAATCAGGATACGACCTGACATTTGACCGGGAGGTTATGGAGCGCATGCTTGATGTTGCCCCTCCCGGCCTGGATGAAATGTTGGCCCTCACCCGTGTTGTGGATCTGATGGCTCGTAACCAGTATGACCTGTTTGTATTGGACACCGCACCCACTGGCCACCTGATTCGTTTTTTGGAAATGCCGGAGTTGATCGAAAAATGGTTAAAGACTTTTTTTGGTCTGTTCTTAAATAAGAACAG
>Ga0209211_10003959_pt1 | contig 23545 bp, 23 predicted proteins | sample RifGroA2_FD_183992 | JGI IMG/M metagenome (GOLD analysis project Ga0209211, IMG submission 183992) | Groundwater microbial communities from Rifle, Colorado, USA - Groundwater A2 (SPAdes) (version 2) | ecosystem: Environmental > Aquatic > Deep subsurface > Groundwater | place: Rifle, Colorado...
GATACCACGGGCGCAGGGGACGCCTATGCAGCCGGGACGCTGTACGGGCTTTCCAGGGGCTACTCGCCAATGGGAAGCGGGAGGCTGGGCTGCATGCTTGCCACCAAGGTCATCAGCAAGTTCGGGGCTGGAATCCCCCTTGCGCACACGAGAATAAGGATAAGGCATGAAAAAGTTTGCTGACAGACTTTTTCAGCATTGTAATGAGAGCGGATGCGAATTACACTACAATGCAAAAAAGGGATGAGCGACACCGGCATTGAACTGGACGAGTCTTTTTAATGCTTGTATTGGATAAAAGCCGCATGGTGTCTGAGGAGGAATTGAAGAGCTTACTTCTGGAACTCCATTCAAAGCTGGGCAGGCTGCCCAGCAAAGATGCCGAAATTGAAAAGAAGGCTGAGGAGTACCTGAGCCAGCTTTTTGGGGCGCTAGGATGGGACTGGCTCAGCGCGGAAGTAATGCCGCAAAAGAGGGTCAGGAGCGGCGGCAAGACCAAAAGGGTGGACTATGCCTTCAAAAGGTCGGGCAGAATCCGGCCCGACTTTTACACCGAGGTAAAGAAATTCTCGGAAGACCTCGACCGGCCGGAACACCGCGAGCAGGCAATAGGATACGGCAAGAACAGCGGCATACGCTGGGTGCTGCTGACAAACTTCACGCGCAAGACAACGCGGAACTTTTCGATTTTGAGCCCCTTGGCGCAGTCGGTGACACTGAGAAGATGCGCTGGCTCATGCTGTTTTCACATGAGCAGGGCGGGCCAGCGCTTGACGACTACGCCAAAAAGCACAAGAAGTGGAAGGAGAGCGAAAGCGTAGAGGACCTGCTCACGGAACAGCTTATCGACACTCGCAAAAGCCTGTCAAGCACAATAAGGGACCAGAACCATGAACTTTTTGACCCGGAACCGACCGACGAGGACATTTCAGTCGACTCGTGCGTGCAGCACATACTTGATCGCATTATCTTCTGCAGGATGCTGGAGGACAATGGTTCCGAGTCCGGCTATAGGATGGATGAAGAGTATGAAAAATGGAAGAAGGACAGGCGGATTCAGTTTTACCGCGAGTTTCTCTGCGAATTCTGGGACAAGATGAAGAAACGGTATGACAGCACGATATTCGACGGCCACAGAATAGATGGCTTGAGCATAAAGAACGAGGATTTTATTCCGGTCTTTGAGTCGTTCTACGTCAATCCCCGGACAAAACTGCGCTACAGATTCGAAGCGATTGGCACGGACATCCTTGGGCACACGTACGAGAATTACCTCTCATACAAGCCGAAGCAGACGGCAAAGAGAACGGGACTTGAAAGGGAGATATACAAACGCAAACAAAGCGGAATTTACTACACGCCGGAGTTTCTCGTGGACCACCTGGTGAGAAGCACGCTTGGTGAAAAGCTGAACCAGTGCAAAACACCGCAGGAGGCGCTCAGAATAAGGGTATTGGACCCTGCCTGCGGGTCTGGAACCTTCCTTGTAAGGGCTTTTGAGGAGTTCAGGCACTGGTACCTGGTGCGCGAGAAGAAGAATGGCAATGGCTATTCGGATGAGGAAATAGCCGGATTGCCTGAATTTCTTGACGCGGTGCTTGGGAACTGCATTTATGGCATAGATTTGGATGCCCGCGCGGTCAGGCTCGCGAGGCTGAACCTGTTCCTGCGCGCAATTGACACCCCGAACAAGCTTCCAAGGCTGAAGATAATACAGAAAAACTCGCTTGTGAGCGATGACGACTTCCCGAAATCCTTCAAATTTGAGCGTGATTTTCCGCTCGTAGCCGAAGCAGGCGGTTTTGATGTGATTATTGGCAATCCACCGTGGGAGAGATGGGAGCTGAAAACGCAGGAGTTCTTCGAACAATACGATGAGGGCTTCAGAAACCTGAACACGCAGGAAGCCAGGAAAAGGGCGGAAGAGCTGATGCGCACCCGCCCTTACATCAAAAAAGACTGGCAGAGCAAAGAAGCCGAGTATACCGCGCTTTCTTCGCATTTCCAGAGCGCCTACCAGTTCCAGGTCGACAATAGCAGAAAAGCCATGTCCGGGCATACTGACCTTTACAAATTGTTCACTGAAAGGGCATATCAGCTCCTGAAGGACGGCGGGGCGGCAGGACTGGTGGTCCCCAGCGGAATCTACACCGACCTGGGGTGCAAGTCGCTCAGGAGGATGCTGTTTGACCACTGCCAACTGAAGGAGCTCTATGGCTTTGAAAACAGGAAATTTGTTTTCCAGGACATTGACCAAAGATACAAGTTTGTTTTGCTCACATTTGAGAAAGGAGGAAAAACAGCAAAATTCCCGTGCGCCTTTTTCTTGTATGGCGAAGACGACCTGAAAAAAGCCATTGAACGCCCCACTGTAATGACGGTAGATTTTGTCAGGAATTCCTCCCCCATATCAATGAGCCTTATCGAAGTCAAATCTGAAAAGGACTATGGCATAGTGAACAAGATGCTCGCCTTTCCGAAACTTGGAGAAGCGCCCTGGGGGCTGAAACCATTCCAGGGATTCAACATGACGACCGACAATCACCTTTTCCAGACAGGCAAGCTGGGTGTGCCTCTTCTTGAAGGCAAGAACATACACCAATTCACCCATCACTGGAAGGAAGCGCCAGACACAAGATACACTGTTGCTGAAAAAGATGTCCAGACCAACCTGAAATTGGAAAAGCAATACCATGACAAATATTGGATAGGCTATAGGCTCATCGCAAGCTCAACAAATGAAAGAACACTTATTTCAACCCTAGTGCCACGAGGATATGTGTGCGGTCATTCGATGGCTGTAATAATGTTGGACGACTTGAAAAGAATGTCTTTTCTTGTCGGAGTTATGAACTCATTTGTTTTGGACTACCTTGTTCGCCAAAAAATGAGTTTCAATATCAACTTCAACTATTTCCTTGAGCTGCCGGTGCCAGAGCCAGGCAAAGACGGAAAATACTTCGAACAGATTGTGAAGAAAACCGCGCAGCTTGTTGCCACAACTCCTGAATTTGACCAGCTCAAGAAGGAGATCGGAATTCCGGCAGGCTTGAAAGACGAAAATGACCGGTTGCTCGCAAGGGCGCAGCTCGATGTGGCAGTCGCCAAGCTCTACGGCATCACCAAGGAGGAGATTGCGTATATTCTGGAGAAGTTCCCGTTGGTTGACCAGAAACTAAAGGAAATGGTGCTGGGAGAATACTGAAACGCACGATGAAATCAGGAAAGCCGCTCAGCCTCCTTTTGCGCCCTCTCCACGATTTTTTCCTCGTCCATTGTGAGCACTTTCCTCTCGCGCATGACAACCTTCCCGTTGATTATCACGTCTGTGACATTTCCCGCGTGCGCTGCGTAGGCAATATTGGCAACAATGCTGTGCGAAGGCACCATGTTCGGGGCCGCTGCATCCACCAGCACCAAGTCCGCAAGCTTCCCCTCCTTTATTTCGCCTGCGGGAATCCCAAGAGCCCGCGCGCCGCCAAGGGTGGCTGCCTGGAAAACGCTTTCAGCGCTTGCCACGGATGCGTCCCAGCGCGCATTTTTCTGCAAAAGGGCAGCGAATTTGATGGTTTCAAACATGGAAAGCGAGTTGTTGGAGGCAGAGCCGTCCGTCCCCAATGAAATGTTCATGCCGGATTCCTGCATTTCGGGCATGGGCGAAGCGCCTCCCCCGGCAAGCTTCATGTTGGAAACCGGGTTGAGCGAGGCTGAAACGCCTTTGCCAGCAAGGAGCTTCACTTCCTCCTTGGTCAGCCAGACGCAGTGCGCGGCAACAGTGCGCCTGGAAAGCACGCGAAGCGAATCAAGATAATGGGAAGGCCGCTTGCCGTTCGCCTTTAGGCAGTCAAACACCTCCTTCCTTGTTTCAGAAAGGTGGATATGAAGCACAACGCCGTATTTTTCCGAAAGCTGATGCGACTTTTTCAGAAGCTCGCCAGAGCAAAGGTAGATCGAATGCGGCGGAATGGAGGAGGTTATCCTTCCTTCTGCCTTGCCGTGCCAATCTTTCACGAACTTTTCTGCAATCGAAAGCTCGGAATTCATTTTCTTCTCGTTTGCGCTTTGCTGCGTGCCCGCAGCATTGCCCCCGTCCACCATGCTGTAGCCCAGCACGGCACGCATGCCGCTTTCCAAAACGGATGCAGCCACCTCATCCATGTGGAAGTACATGTCAGAAAAGCAGGTGGTGCCTGACCTGATCATTTCAAGGATTGCGAGGTCGGTCCCAGCGCGGATCTGCGGAGGGGTGACGAGCATCTCCGCCCTCCTTACTGATGACAGCCATTTGGCAAGCTCCATGTCCTCGGCAATGCCCCGAAAAAGGGTCATTGCCGCGTGCGTGTGCGTGTTTATGAGCCCGGGGATCAGGAGCTTGCCGGATGCGTCCAGCTTTTCCTCTGCGTTCGAGCTGAAGCTTCCGATTTTAGAAATCTTGCCGCCCTCGACCAGCACATCGGTTTTCTTTCCGGACGGCAGCGAGGCATTTTTTATCAGCAGGGACATGAGGGGATTTTAATCTTCCGATTTTTAACCATTGCCGTGTATGCAGCTTGACGAGAAGAAGGTGGTGGTTGCCGCTTGCCTGGTCGCAGTCCTGGGCATAGCGCTCCTTTTCCTGATGAACGAAACCCCGAGGCGGATGAATATTGCCCAGGCGCTTGTTTCGCAGGAAAACACCCTTGCTGAGGTGGCGGGGACTGCGGAAAATTTGACAGAGGGCAAGTTCTCCTTGTGCGACCAGCTCTGCATCAGCGTTCGCTTCAGCGGCATACCCTCAGCCTACCTGTTGTCCGATGGCAGGGTGGCGGTCGTGCTTGGGAGGATAAAGGAATACAGGGGCAACAGGTATCTGGAGGCTGAAAGGATAGATGCAAAGTGAAGTGATCCGATGATTCAGGTAATCGCCCTCTTGGCCGGGATCCTTCTTGGGATTTTCTCAGGCTTGGTGCCGGGGATACACTCCAACACAATAGCATCCGTATTGTCCACCCTTCCGATCGATCCGGAAGCGTTCGCATACATTATCGTGGCGGTCCTTGGCGCTCATCTGGTATTCCAGTTCTTCCCCTCTATTTTCCTTTCAATACCAGATGACACTGTTGTTGCGTCCGTGCTCCCGGGACACAGGATGGCCCTTGAGGGAAGGGGGCGGCAAGCTCTGGCAGTGTGCGCCTTTTCTGTGATGCTCTCCGCAGGGGCATCGGCACTGCTCCTGCCTGTGTCGCTTGTGCTTCTGCCAATTGCCTTTGGCGCAATTAGTCCGCACATGGCGATAATCCTGGTTGGCGCTTCGATTTATCTGCTTTTGTCTGAAAGGGCAGCAGGAAAAATCGCCCTTGCTGCATTCGTTTTCCTGCTTTCAGGCGCTCTTGGATTGGCCACCCTGCGCGGCGCGGTTAATGACCCGCTCTTCCCTTCCTTTTCAGGGCTCTTTGCAGCAAGCGGCATTCTTCTTTCCTTCACGCAGCAGCGAAAAATACCAAGGCAGAAAAAGGAGAGCACCCGTCTTGACTTCCTGCCCTATGTGGCCGCAGGCGTGCTGTTCGGAATGCTTTCTGACCTGCTTCCCGGCATTGCCGCTCCTGCGCAGATTGCCATTTTTGCCTCAGCCATCCTTGTCACAGACGATGCGAAGAAATTCCTTGCGCTTGTGTCATCAATAGCAGCTTCGCATGGCGTTTTCGCCTTTGCCGCGCTGCTTTCCATTGGCAAGGCGCGGGAGGGTGCGCTTGCCATCATGAACGAGATAGAGCCGGTTATGCCTTCAGACCTGCCTGCCCTGGTCGGGGTGCTGCTTGTCTCCATTGGCGTTTCCGCATTCCTCTTGATGAGGCTATCAAAATATGCCGACAGGCTTCAGCAGATTGACACCAAGAAGATCAACCTCCTGGTGCTTGCCTACCTTTCCTGCGCCGTGGCGATAATTTCAGGAGGGGCGGGTCTTCTGGTTTTTGCCACTGCGACTGCGATTGGGATCCTGCCGCCGCTCCTTGGAATTAGAAGGACTCACGTAATGGGATTGATAATCATTCCTTCGATTCTGCTTTCGCTCTAGAGTAGACGACCGTTCACGACACAGTGGCGCTGTTGCGCCACTTATCGTCAACTTCCAAAGCCTTACAGCAGGCGTCCGTTGACGACACAGTGGCTTGCGAGCCACTTGTTGTGAACTTCCCTTGCCTTACAGAAGCCTTCCGTTCACAACCCCGTCCTGGCCTACGCGGTTGGTGACTTTGACCTTGCCTGCCTCGGTGTCGATGATAGCGCCTTTTGTGATGATGTTCTGGCGGGCGTGGTGGCGGTTGTCAGGGGTTTCAAGCACGTTTCTTATTGCCACGCGCTTCATGCCGTCCTTGGTGAGCACGTTTGCGAACCTTGCGGCCTTGAGCTTTATCTTCAAGGCGTTCCCACGCTTGCTTTTCATGATCCGGACATCCTCTTTTGCCACTTTAGTTGCGGTGAAAATCCCGCCGATGTATCGGAGCTTCTTGTCCGAGTGCCTGCCACGCTTGCCTCCGCTGCCCTTGATGGTGGATCCTGATGCGCCGTGATAATTTTCCATTCCATAACCTCCTCGAATCGCGAATGCGGAATGCTTATCCTGGCACTTGTTTTTAAAGGTTATACCGGAGCACCTACGCATGCTGATCCTGCGCTGCTCCTCGTCCGCCGCAAGCATGCACGAGCTTGTGAAGGCTGCGCAAGGAATGCTGCTGCTCGATCCCGCAGCAATGCGTACCAAAAAGGAGCTGGAAGCCGCGTTCTTGCTTGCCGAATCCGAATTCTCGGCGAAAAAAAACATTTCTGGCAAGATGGCAAACGAGGCATTGCTGTTCCTTGCAAATGAAACGAACTTTTCCTCGGCAGCGCGGAAAATCGGGGCAAAAAGCGTGAAGGACTTCGTGCTGGTGTCAAAAAAGGGAATTCCGATTTCGAAACTGAAGAAGAAGCTGCTCCTAAAGAAATGCAGGCGATTGGCTTTGCCCGAATGGGGCAAGAAAATTGGAAAATACAGCGAAGGCGGGCTTGCGATTGAGAGGATGGCACTGAGCAGGATACTGAATCGGTAGGGCTTTCTCATCTTCATGCCTGCGGGCATGTCTGCGCAAACCTAATACGGTTTGCGCATTCCCAGCTGGCGATAAATCAGCCCCTTGTCGATCGGGACGTCCAGCCCCAGGACCCTGTGGATGAAAATGAGTATTTCTATCGCCCGGTCAACTTCCAGCTTGCTTTTGACGATTATGTCCTTGAGGCTGGCTTCCTTGCCGATCATTTCGTAAAGCAGGAGTCCGTCCCTGCCAAAGCGCTTGTATATTGCGAAGCCGTCCTCGCCGTACTTTTTCTTAATGTCCTCGCGGCCCAGCTGCCTGAAGCTCATCAGCCCCTTTTTCCCGAAATACGCCATTATCGCGTCAACGTCGAAAAATGAAAGCCCTGTGCCAAGCGAAAGGTCAATGAAGTCCCGCTTGCTGTCGACCATCTCAATCAGGTCCTTGGCGCTTTTTCCGAACTTGGTGGAAAGCTCGGCAAAGAGAAGCGCCTTTTGCATTAGCGAAAGCTTGGCAAGCTCAGGAACGTCCACCATCACGATTTCGCGCTCCAGCTCCTCTTCCTCCTCCATTATCTCGTCTTTTCTCGGCTTTGGCTTTTCCTTTTCAAGCGCCTTGGGAGGGGTGAAGGGCATCTCTTCCGGCTCCTCCTCGATCATGGGCTTGAAGCGCGGCTCCTGCTCGGGCTCGGCTGAGCGCTCCTCTTCCTCGGGTTTTTCCCCTGGCTCTTTCTCGGGCGGCTTTTCAAGCTTGATGATCCCCTGCTCGTCCATGAACTCGAGTATTTCCACAAGCCTGGCTTCGGTGACACCTGTCTGCCGCAGTATTTCCTCGGCTGTTTTCTCCCCGTCAATAAGATTGTAAATCCGGACGCCCACGTCCCCGTACTTTTCGAATAGCACCTTTTCCAAAGGCGAAAGCAGAGGCTCGCCTTCCTCCTCAGGAACTTCGGCCCTGTTTGGGGGGCGGGGCTTTCTTCCCCGCATGCCGCGCAGCGCTTCATCGCGCCCCTGGTCGTCAGGCAGGGATTTTTCGGGCCCAGGCTTTTCCTTGTCTTCTTCTGTTTTGCCCTCCTCTTCTTCGCTTGATCCTTCCCCTTCTTCTTTTCCGCCTTTGCCCTCAACCTCTTCTTTTTCGCTTAGCCCTTCCTCTTTTTCTTCAGGCTCCTTGCCGAGTGCCGGCTCGCTTTCTTGCGCCCACTCCTCCTTTTCCTCGCCTTGCTTGCCTGCAGCGGATTTTGCGGACTCAAGCTCGGCGTCCTCCACGACCGAGACCATGCCGTTGTTGTTCATGAACTCGAGTATTGAAACGAATTTTTCCTCGTTCATGCCAAGCTCTTCCAAAAGCTCGTGCGCGGTCTTGTCCCCCAATATCCTGTCATAGAGCCTGACTCCGTCATCCCCGAATTTCCTGCGGAGTATGGACTGGTCCTTGAAAACCTGGAGAGAGGTCTTTGCCTCGCGCCTGAGCCTGATTTCGAAGTCCGGGCTGATCATGCTGGCCACTTTTCCCCATCTTGCGGATGGATTTTACGAATAGGAGTTCCGCACAAATCTTTATAAGGATTGGATTTGGAGGTTTTGCGATGGCGCTCGATGACATACTAATATCCACGGGAGTGGACCAGCTGATACGCCTGGTCAAGGAGCGCGGCAAGATCGAAATCGGCGCTGCCGCAAAGGAGCTGAAGCAGCCCCAGCGGACCATTGAGGACTGGGCGCACGTGCTTGAGGAAGAGAAGCTCATAACTATAGATTACAAACTCACCAAAGTATACCTTACCTGGCACGCGCCATCAAGCGAATACGTTGCGCAGAAAACCGAGAAGCTGGAGGCAAAGGCAACAAGGACCAAGGAGGACATAGAGGCATTGCTTTCCAAGGTGCATAAAGGCGGGGAGGAACTGGAGGCAATCGAGGGGGAGCTCCACAAGCTGGAAACAACTTCGCTCATGAGCCCCGAGGAAGCGGAAAAGATGAAAGGCGAGCTTGCAGCGCTTGACAAGAAATACTCGGAGCAGGCAAAATCGGCAACCGAAAAGCTGAACAGGCTGAAGAAAAAGCTGCTTGCGTTGGGCCCGCAGGTCGGGGCAGGCGGGGGGGAGAAGCCTGAGCGCAGCATTGACAAGGAGCTTTCAGTCCTCAAGAACTTCGAATCCACGCTCCAGTCCCAGATCGATGACAACGAGACATTCTTCGGCGCGTTCGAGGCAAGGCTGGAGGACTTCAGGAAGCAGATCGAGCAGGGCAAAGGCGACCAGCGCATTGCCGAGCTCCAGTCCGAGCTTTCCGAGATAAAAAGCCTGAAGGGTGAGCTCGCCGGGGCGATGGAAGCCCTTGCGGAGGAGCAGCAGAGCCTGCACGGCAGGGTAATCGAAATCGAGCGGAAAATCTCTGAATACGCGGACCAGGAAGGCTCAATAACAGGCGCGAAGAAAAAGCTTGCCGAGCTTCGCGGCATGGCCGACGATGCGAAAAGGCAGAAGGAGGCGGTCGCAGAACAGCTTGCCGATGCGATTTCCCTGGTGCGAAAGCAAACCTCCAAGCTGTCATCGCTCCAGAAAATGGAGACCGAGGCATTTTCCGCGCAGGAAAAGCTGAAGGAGGAGTACGTCGACATTGCCGAGGAGATAGCAAACGCGAACAACGATATTGCAACCAAGCAATCTGATGTTTCCAAGAAGCTCTCCTCCCAGATGGCTGCGCTGGAATCCCTGAGGGGCGGGGCCGAAGGGATTGTCGACAAGGAGGAGATTCGCAAGGTTTCCTTCATGCTGCGTGAGCTCAAGCGCGAGCAGGAGCTTCTGGAGGCAAATGTCAAGGCGCTTCACAAGGAGGCTGAAATAGTAAGAATGGAGTCCGAGCCGGCAAGGGCCATGAAGGCGGCTGCAGCGCCGATTGCTTTGCAGGCAAGGGAAAAGGCGGTGTCGTTTGTGGAAAAAGTGAAACTGTCGCAGGAAGAGGAAGGGGAGTTCGAGCGCAAGCGCGATGAGCTCCGCTCGCTCATCCACAGGATGTGGGAGGAGAGCAAGGGCGGGCCTTCTCCGAGCTAGACTTTCCCTGGACCAAAAAACAAGGCAAGAGGTTTAGATGCTATGGCAAGCCCATACATAAAAGCAGGTCTTCTGACGCTGGCCATTACACTCCTCGGGTTCTTCTTCATAACCCAGCTCGACTCCATGCGGGCAGGAGAGCTCCGCTCCAGCGTGGACGAATTGATGTTCCAGTCTGAGTCCGAGCGCATGCTTTTCCTCTATGCGCAGACAATGGGCAACTCCACAAGCGAGCTTTGCGAATACGTCTCCAAGACAACCGAGGCCAAGGCTGCCAGGGCATATGAGCTTTCGCAGAAGATACAGTACTATGAGCAGAGCAACATCATCAACTCGGAGTACGAGCGCATAAAGAGCCAGTATTACCTTGCCAACGCAGGGCTTTACCTGAACATGCGGGCAACCTCGAAATTCTGCGACTCCTCGCCCTACACCACCGTGCTTTTTTTCTACCGCGTGAAATTGGACTGCCCCGAGTGCCGGGCACAGGGCGGGGTGCTGGACAGCCTCCGCAAAAAACACCCAAATTTGCGCGTGTTTGCCTTCCCCAACGATACTGAATTGCCGTTCATCAATGTCTTTATCAAGCGCCACGGCATAGAAAAGGTCCCTGCACTGGTGATAGACGACAGCGTGGTCCTGCAGGGGCTGAAGTCAGAGGAAGAAATTGAAGAATACCTGGCGGCTGAAGGCTAGTTCTCGGGTGACAGTATTGGAAGTGAAGAAAGCAGAGCACAAGCGTTCCACCATCCACATACCCGAGCGGCGCGAGCTTGCGATACTGGGCATGCTGGTGCTTGCGGTTTGCGTATTCGTGTTCCTGTCAATCTCCTACCAGATCATATTTCTGGGATACACCATCCTTTCGATTTTCATTTTCAGCTCGTACCTGATCCTTTGGCTGGAGGGGGCAAAGGAAGAGCCGCCCATCCCTGAGCCTGAGAAATACCCCCACGTGACCGTGGTAATCCCCTCCTTCAATGCAAGGGGCACGATTTTCAACTGCCTTGAAGCCTGCAAGAAAATGAAGTACTCCGGGAAATTCGACATACTGGTGGTGGACGACGGCTCGACCGATGGATCCTTTGACCTGCTTGCGAAAACGCCCGGGGTAACCCTGCTTCCGAACAAACTCCACCGCGGCAAGGCGGCTGCGCTCAACTTTGCCATGAAGCACGCGAAGGGCGAGATAGTGGCGTGCATAGACTCGGACACCTATCCTGCCGAGGACTGCCTGCAGAAGGTGATAAAGCACTTCTACGAGGACGAGCGCGTCGCCTCGGTGGTCGTCTTCGTGTGCGTCAACAACCCCAGGAGCATCCTGCAGAGGATTCAGGAAATCGAATACTGGATATCGTTCGGCTTTTTCTTCCGCACCATTGCGAGCATAGACGGCTTATACGTGACGCCAGGCCCGACCGCCTTTTACAAGAAAGCCATTCTGCAGAAACTTGGGGGCTTTGACGAGCAGAACCTGACCGAGGACATGGAGATTGCGCTTCGCATGCAGAAGAACGGGTACAAGATCCGCGCATGCCACGAGACCTCGGTCCTTACCGATGTTCCTGCTGATCTCGGCAGGCTTTTCCGCCAGCGGCTTCGCTGGTACCGCGGCGGGGTGATGAACATACTCAAGTACATTGACCTGTTCTTCAACCCTGCGTACGGCGACTTCGGGATATTCATACTCCCAACCACCCTTGGAAGCGGCTTTTTCGCCGCGCTTTTCATGGCATGGACCCTGATGAGCTGGAGCAGGAATTTCTTTGACTGGCTTTCCCCATTCACCTACAATTTTTCTGCAGGGGTGAGCGCGACCGTGGCAGGCCTGGGAAACGGCCTTCTGACGTTCCAGTCAGCCTGGGTGCTGGGGCTGTTCTCGCTTGCCATCTGGGCCTACTTCCTGATAAAAAGCTTTGAAATTTCCAAGACCGAGCCCAAGATGCGGCACATCCTCCCGTTGGTGTGCCTGCTCTGGCTCTACCCGTTTTTCGTGGGATTCGTCTTCATGGTGAGCTACATATACGAGCTTTTCGGGGTAAAGTACACGTGGTAATGCTATGGGCAGGTCTTGCGTTCTGGGGGGGACCTTCACCTATGTGCACGCAGGGCACGATTCCATGCTCAGGGAATGCGGGCGCTTTTCGGAAATCACGATAGGGCTCACAAGCGACTCCTACGTCAAAAGGCACAAGATTTACCCTTCCTTTCCATACGCAAGAAGGCTTAGGACGCTCCTTGCCGCCCTGAAACGGATTGGGCTCTTTTCGCGAACGAAAATACACATGATAGAAAACGAGTCAGGCGGCGCGGAAAAAATGCAAGATGTGGATGCAATAATTGTGAGCGAGGAAACAACGCCCGCCGCGCAGAGGATCAACTCGCTTCGCAGGAAAAACAGCCTGCCCCCTCTCAAAATCATCTCAGTTCCGCTAGTTTTCGGGGAAGACCTGCGGAAAATATCCTGCCAGTCCATTTTCGAGGGAAAAACAGATTTGGGAGGGGAGCTTCTCCGGCCTTTGGCAGTGCAGGTTGGGACTATCAACCCTACCAAATTGAGCGGCACCTCCCGCGCGCTTCACAGGATATTCGGCAAAAAATTCGTTCTGCATCACCACAGCGAAAAATCAGGAGTGCCCGACCATCCTTTCAATGAAGAAACTTTTTCCGGTGCGAAAAACCGTGCTCAGGCTTCTTGGAAAAGGGCAAAAGGCAGGTGCGATTACTCGATTGGGATGGAGTCGGGCCTGTTCACCCTGAAGAAAGGAATGCACATCGACATCACGGTTGCATGCGTTTTTGACGGCAAGGAGGAAACCTACGGCACGGGAATGGGCTTCGTGGTTCCCGAAGAAATTGCGAAAAGGATAAGGAGGGAGGAATCCGACCTGACAAAAGTGCTAGCCGATATGGCGGGAGTCAAGGACATCGGGAAAAGGCACGGGGCAATCGGGCACTTTTCCGCAGGGGTCCTTCACAGGAGCGAGCAAATCGAGCAGTCTGTCCTATGCGCGTTCGTTCCAAGGCTTGCGATTGCCAGGGCGAAAAAGTAGCTAATCCTGCGCAGCCTTCTCAAGTATTTTTCTTGCCCTGGGCAGCATCTCCTTTTTCCTTTCCTGGTGCTTTTTTAGCCAATCGAGGGCATAGGGAATCCATTTCAGCTTATACTCGCCCGTAAGGAGCCTGCCCGAGACCATGTCCTCTTTCATTTCCTCCAGGAGCGAGTCGTCCTCCAAGAAGTGGAACTTCATTATTTCGTAAAGCACATCCTTTTCTATTTCCCCGCCAAGTCGCCGCTGCTCCTCAGCCGTGTTCCTTCCCCCGCTGAATGCGTTCATCAGTTTCTTTTTAGCAACTTCGGGCGAATCCGAAAGGCTAAGCGTCGCATTGGGGTCGCGCTTGCTCATCTTGTCAAGCCCGTTCAGGCTCTTCATTATCCTGTGATAGGTGGCGCCTGGCTGCACCAGTTTCTCCTTGAAAGCAATGTCCCTGGCAAAGCGGATGTGCGGGTCCTGGTCCACGCCGACAGGAACTATCACGCGCTTCCTTCCCCCGAAATCAGCGTGCTGGGGAAGAAGTATGTCGCCGACCTGTGTTAGCGCGGCAAAGTAAAGCGAGTAATTCCTCTCGCCATACAGGCTCTTGAGCATCGCAGGGGTGGCCCTGCGCGAAAACACATAGGCCATCTGCATCACGCGCTTTTCCTGCGACTGCTTGTAGATGTAGGCGTTTTTCTCATCCAGCCCTAGAGCAAGAAGGTCCGCGACGTTTGAAATTGCAGTCTCGTGCGTCTGTTCCAGGGCAAGCCCGTTGTCGGCATACGCTTCCAGGTCTGCAATCGCATAGAACACCTTTGCCTTGAATTTCTTCTGGAAGTGTATGAGCTCGTCTGCGGTAAGCTTGGAGCCGAGATGGAATTCTGAGGACGGCTTGATGCCTGACATCACTGCAACGCTTTTTCCTGCTTCCGCGTCCTTTAGCCAGAAGCCCAGGTCGCGGTGGGCAAAGAGCACCTCGCGCCTGGAAAGCTTTGAGCAGAGCTTGTCTGAAATTTCAGGAGTGATCTTGGACATGCCGAATTCGGCAAAGAGCCTGGCGTAGTCGAACGACTGCTCCGATGCCCATGGGTCTATCTCAAGCTTGGTTGCCATCTGAAAATACCTTCTTGTGAGCCTGCGCTTCTTCGGGCTTCTTGGGGATTTCGATTGCAAAGCCCTGGCTGTTGATCTGCGCGCGCCTGATTTCGTGCTCGTGGCGGCAGCCGCGCATCTTCACTATTTCAACCGCCCTCCTGCGCTTGCCCTCGATCTTGTGGAACGAGAGGTGGATGAATCCATCCGCGAATGACTCCGCTCCTGATACTGTGTGCGGGAACTGGGAGTCCTCGTTGCCGTGGATCGTCTCAGCGGAAATCAGTGAAGTGACCTTCCATCTTTTCACGGCCGAAACAAGCTTCATGACATTGAGCCTGCGCTCCTCCTGCGAGGTGAACATTAGCGAAAACGGGGTGATGGAGTCGACCACAACGCGCTTTATGCCCAGGGTGGATATCAGGTCCTTCATCGCGGACTCCTGCTCGGCAAAGGCGGCAAGCTCGTTGTGCGGGTATTCGATGAAGACGATTCTCTGCTTGCGCTCCAAGTCAGCAAGGTCCCAGCCGAATTGCGACAAGTTGGCGTAAAGGGAGTCCTTCTGGTCGTCAAATGATATGAAAAGGCCCGGCTCGCTGTGTGCTGTAGCCCCCTTGAAAAGGAACTGCGAAACGAAGATTGTCCTTCCTGAACCCGTTCCGCCCGCCACCACGGTCAGGCTGGTTTTCAAAAAGCCCCCGCCCAGCATGGTGTCCAAGCCGGGAATTCCAGACCGGATGCGAGTGTTTTCCATGAAAGCACCTGCGATGGATTGCGCACCGCAGCTTTTTACGACTTGCTTTTCTCAAGCAGCCTCTTTCCCAGCTCGGCCCTGGACGCCATTTTGACCTTGTACTCCTCGACCTCTTCCTTGGAAAGCACGCGCTCCATTATCATGCGGGTGAAATTCTGCGAGGTCTGGGATATGTCCAGGAGCACGCCCTGCGCGTCGCCGATCGCAAGATTTACCCTGTCAGGCCGCAGTATTTCAATCCCTATGGGGGAATATTGCGAAGCTATCCGTACCAGGGTTGCGAAGTCGGACGCAAGGAGCTTGACTTCGGCCCATGTGGACCAGATGCCGTCCTTTTCGATCGGCTGGTCTATTTCGCCCACAGCATAAAGCACGCCCTTTTCCTTGGTGAGCTTGCTTATGAAGCCGACCATGATGTTCTTCACCTCATCCGAGCTTTTCGCATGGAGGTCAAAGTAGACTAGGGTGAGGTAGCCGCCGTCCGCTATTGCCTCGTCGGTTATTTCGCTGACTGATTTTTCCCTGCCCATGTTCCCCCTTAACCCCTATAATCGGAAGCTGGTGTTTTTTAAGCTGACGCAGAAACGGCGTCAGGAATATAAGGAATGGGTGATTACTTTTGCCATGACCAGAAAGAAGGAAGAGGGCATTTCGGAAAGCGCTGCGCCCCGTCCCAGCCAAAGGAAGGGAAAAAAAGAGGAGGGGGGGGCCGATTTTTCGGGCGAGGAGGGGATAGAGGACGCAGGGGAGGGGCACATTGACACCTCGAAAATGAAGGAAGAAGACATGCGATTGGAAAAGCTGGTGGAATTCCCCACCTGGCGCGAGATGCTGCTTGACCTGGTCGCCTCAAGGAAGCTTGACCCCTGGAACATTGACCTGGTGGAAATCACATCAAGCTACATTGAAAGGATAAGCAAGATGGAGATGCTGGACCTTCGGGTGCCTGCCAACCTGATTCTTGCGGCTGCGATACTGATTCGCTTCAAGTCCGACGCGCTTCGCTTTGAGGAGGAGGCGCAGGTAATGTCCGAGGAAACCTATGTGGAGGAGGATTCCGAGCCCGAAACAATTCCCGTGCTTGAGCTCAAGACCCGCGTGCCCCCCAAGAGGATGGTGACGCTGGACGAGCTTCTCCTTGCCATGGAAAAGGTGTTCGAGGACCAGAAAAAACGGGAGGAGAAGGCGCAGAAGATCGAAATACCCTCTGTGATAAACATCCAGCTTCCGGAGTTTTCGATTGAGGAGAGGATGGGGGAGATATACGAGCGCGTGCTTGAGGAAAAAGACTCTGAAGGACTTGCCACCTTTTCCTCAATACTGACGGAGAAAAACCCGCTCGAAATAATAATGACCCTGCTTCCCCTGCTGCATTTGGTTCAGGACGGGGAGCTTACCATTTTCCAGGAAAAATTCTTTGGCGAAATATTCATAAGGGTAAGGGAAAATAACAACTACGAAGGCGATGAAGAGGAGGACGATGGGAAAAAGGCAAATGAAGGGGCTGGCAAGTACAAATTGCGCTTAAGATGAGTGATTCTTATCAGCATTTTCCTGAAGGAAAATGTCTGAAAATTTCAGGAGGAAATTTTCATGGACGAAACCGAGGCCGAGAGGATAATCGAGGCTGCGCTTTTCATGTCGAGCAAGCCCCTGGCGGTTGCCGAGCTTGGAAAGCTCATAGGTGTCTCTGCGCCAGGCTTCATTTCCCAGAGGCTCGATTCGCTTCAAAAGAGGTATTCAGGCAGCGGCAGCGCGATTGAAATTGCCTTTGAGGAGGGCAAGTACTACATGCGGCTTCGCCCCGAGTACGTGAATGCTGTCAAGGACTTCGCGCAGGCTGGGGAGATTTCAAGGCATGCGCTTCGCACCCTTGCCTATATTTCGAAAAGCGACGGGATAAAAAAGTCACTCTTGGCGGACAAGCTGGGCTCCACGATTTACCAGGACGTTGCCGAGCTTGTGGAAAAGGGCTTTGTCATCCAGAAAAAGTCAGGGAGAAGCTCGACGCTCACGACAACACCGAAATTCAAGTCTTACTTTGGGACGCAATGAAGCAAGGGGTAATCGCTTTTATTTACTTTGCGCTGAAAGCTATGCTGGGAGGGTGGGGAAAATGCTTACACTGACCGAAGAGACTTTTGAAATGGAAACGAAAACAGGACTGATGCTTGTGGACTTCTGGGCGCCCTGGTGCGGGCCCTGCAGGATCCTCGGGCCTGTGGTGGACGCGCTTTCGCAGGAGATGAAGGGCCTGAAATTCGGCAAGGTGAACGTGGACGAGCAGCCCGAGCTTTCGGAAAAGTTCGGGGTGGCCTCAATTCCAACGCTATTGCTTCTCAAGAACGGCAAGATGATCGCAAACCGCGTGGGCGCGACCACCAAGGAAAACCTGAAAGAGTGGATAAACGCCAGCATGAAGGGTTAGTCCCATGGATTTCACTGCTCCCAAGGGTATGCGCGACTTTTTGCCTGCCGAGATGCAGAAGCGGCAGTGGGCAATGGGAAGGATAGGGGGCGTATACCAAAAATTTGGGTTTCTGCCAATGGAAACGCCTGCTCTCGAGACAGTTGAGGTGCTGGAGAAAAAGTGCGGCGAGGAGATTAGGGGCCAGCTTTTCAGGGTGGACGATGGCAGGTTGGCACTAAGATTCGACCTGACCGTGCCTCTTGCAAGGGTATCGTCCTCCAGCATGTTCAAAAAGCCATTCAAGCGCTACTGCATAGCGCCGGTCTGGAGGCGGGAGGAGCCGCAAAAGGGCAGGCTTCGCGAGTTTTACCAGGCTGACGCGGACATAATCGGCTGCCCCTCTGTGCGGGCAGAAGCCGAGCTCATAGCCTGCGCCTCAGAAGCAATACAGGAACTGGGATTTCCTGCCCCGGTAGTCAGGCTGAATGACAGGAGGATAATTTCTGCAATAGCCTCCAGGCTTATTTCCGGAAAAGAAGGGGAAGTGCTGAGAATATTTGACAAGCGGGAAAAAATCGGGGATGCCGCCTGCGTTGAAATGCTTGAAGGGGTCGGCGTGAAAAAGGAGGCGGCAAAAAAGCTCCTTTCAGAGCTAACTGGCAGTTCAGGAAACGAATCAAGACTCAAGCTTGCGGAAATCTACAGCAAGGAAGCTGCGCAGGACCTTAAGGAAATACTTGATCTTCTGCCCGAGTACTCCAAAGCAATCAAAGTTGAGCTGGATTTTTCGCTTGTGCGCGGGCTGGATTATTACACGGGCCCCATATTCGAGCTTTCTCTTGGCAAGGAGATGGGCAGCGTGGCAGGTGGCGGAAGGTACGACGGCTTGCTTTCCATGTACGGCCAGGGCGATTCCGCGGTCGGAATTTCACTGGGGATTGAGCGGCTGCTAGCGCTCATGAAGGAAAGGGAATTTGAAAAACAAGGGGTGTTTGTCGCGAATGCCAAGGAGGGGTTCTATGGCTCCGCGCTTTCTGTTGCTGCGGCATTCCGCAAGGGAGGCATAAGCGCCCTGACCGATTTGAACTGCAGGAACCTGAAAAAGCAGGTTGAAAACGCCGCAGGCTCCTGCGAATGGATTGCGATTGTGGGCGAGCGGGAAATGAAGGCTGCAAAAGTCACATTGCGGAACCTCAAGACCGGCAAGGAAGAGCTGCTTTCAATTGAGGATGCGGCAAGAAAAATAATGGGATAAAGATGCCTTGTTGCATAACTGCCGCCTCCTTCTGACGTAATTTTATTCTGGGAATGCGCAATATTGCTGCCAGCCCAGAGGCGACCAGTGGCTGGCAGGTGGGGACATGGACAGGCAACCAGCCAAGCGGCGGCCCAAGGCAGGCCGCTGGGGCAAGCGCAAGAAAGACAGGCGAGACTGGAAGGCTTACAATGAGAAGCAAGTAAGGCGGGCAGAGTTCCTCCTGCCTCTCAAGTTGGCTGAACAATGGCAGCCTGACCTTGATGGCATCAATCATAGCAAGATTGGGCGCCCCTACGAATACCCAGAAGCCCTCGTGGAATGCCTTGGGTTCTGGAAGTCCTTCTGCAAGATGGATTACCGCACCACCCAGGGCATCGGAAGGCAGATGGTCGTCTTCCTTAAGATTCCTGCCTCCCCACACAGCATCACCATCTGCCGCCGGCTCAGCTGGGGAGGGAATTGTATATGAAGAGGGACAAGTCCAAGCGAGGCAAGAGCGTCTATGGCGTCTTTGACGGCAGCGGCCTCAAGGTCTGCAACAGGGGAGAATGGATGCACTACAAGCACAAGGGGAAACGCAAGGGGTTTGTGCGCCTGGTGCTGGTCACAGACGCAAAGACTGGCAAGGTGTTGGAGTTCTCAGCCACCACTGAGAAGGTTGGGGAGCGCAGGAAGTTCAAGCCCCTGCTCAAGCGCCTCTGCAAGAACAACAAGGTGGAAAGGGTCGGAGGGGACGGGCTCTATGACACCAATGAGGTCTTTGATGAACTCAGGAAGCGCAAAATCAAGCCATCTGTCAAAATCCGCAGGAATGCTGGTGATGGTCCGCCCAATCAGACTCCGGAAATGCAGGCCAGGCTGGCAGAGGTCAGGAAGTTCCAGAAGTGGGGCTCAAGATGCACTACCTGAACCAGCTTCTCTGATTTTCAAGTGAAAGAAGGGTGAGCGTGAGCAGCTATTCGCTCACTCTCGCGGAATTGTGCAACAAGGCACTTTTTATTGAAAACCCTGCCGTGACTGTGGATCCGGCTTGCGCGATTTGCGTTTCACCACCCATAAGACCACCTCTGCCCTATTTGATCCGGATCGTCCTGGTCCTTCCCTGCCCGAGCCGCGCGCTTGCGGTGGACAGTATCCCGGACTGCACCAGCCGGTCGATCCTTCCGCGGATGGCCCGCTCCCTGGAGAATGCAGCAAGCGCATCGTAGAGCTTTCCGGACTCGATGCCTCCGGTTCCAGACTTTTTAACCATTTCCACTATCCTTTGGTCCAGCTCGTCTAAGTCTGGCAGCTTGCGCTCGGCTTTCACTGCCGCCATCCCAAGCGCCTGCTCTTCGGTCTTCCTCACATGCTGCGGCAGCACCTTTTCAGCGTTCTCCCGCTCAGCAGCCTTGCCTGCGGAAAGGAGCAACTGCAGCGCCACCCGCGCATCCCCGCCCTGCTTGTGCGCTATTGCCGCGCAAAGTGGAATCACGTCAGGGTCAAGCGAGCCTGGCATGAAGCCAACCGCCGCGCGCCGGGAGAGTATTTCCTTGAGCTGGGGAACGGAATACGGGGCGAACAGGAGGGTGTGCTGCACAAAGGAGGACCTGACCCGCGAGTCCAGCCTGATGTGGAATTCCTCATCGTTGGTGATTGCAATGACGCCTGCCTTGAGAGAGTGCATCTCGCCTGCCCTGCAAAGGTCATAGAGTATCTGCACCCCGTCCTCGTGCGCCTCGAGTCTGTCCACCTCGTCCAGCACCACTATCGGTGTCTTGCCATCCTTTTTTGCGATTTCCACAAAGCGGGAAAAAAGCTCATCTGAAGCCACCCCCCTGCGCGGCATCACCTCTCCCAGCGCTGCTACCAGGAAGGAAAGTATTGCGAACCTGCTGGGCGTCTCCCAGCAATTCACGTAGATTGTCAGAGGGCGCTGGGAATACTCTGTAAGCTGCTTGAGCACGAACCGCGAAGCAGATGTCTTGCCCGTGCCAGGAGGGCCAACAAGAAGCGCATGCTCGGGCTGGCGGTTTTCAGCTGCAGGAGAAAGGCAGTAGACCAGCTCGCGCACCTCCCTTTCCCTGCCAGGAAGCTCCTCGGGCAAATAGTCGGGAAGCAGGGCCGACTCGTCCCTGAAAATCCTGTTTTCCGAAGAAGACTTGCGGAATAGGTTGCCCATGGAACGGATTTCCTAGGGGAGTATTTTAATTCCAGCCGGCGAATTTCCTGCGGGAGGTTCAGTCAGATGAAGGTAGTGGCAGATTTGCACATGCACTCGAAATATTCGCGTGCCACATCCCCGGGAATGGAGCTTGAGACGCTTTCCAAGTGGGCGAGGATAAAGGGGATCGACCTTCTGGGAACAGGGGACTTCACGCATCCTGAGTGGATCAAGGAAATCGAGCGCAAGGGAATAGAGTCCGACTCGGGCTTCCTGCAGTACGACGGTGTAAACTTCGTGCTTTCGGCCGAAGTGTCCTGCATCTATTCGCAGGGGGGGAAAGGAAGGAGGATCCACATAGTGCTTCTCTCCCCCTCGATTGAGGTGGCGCAGCAGGTGAACGAGCGGCTTTCTAAAAAAGGCAACCTGAAGTCTGACGGCAGGCCAATATTCGGCATGAGCGCAATCGAGATGTGCGACATTGTTCTTGGCGTGTCTGACAAGAATTTGGTGATACCCGCGCACATCTGGACTCCTTGGTTCTCTGCCTTTGGCTCCATGAGCGGCTTTGACTCGCTTGAAGATGCATTCGGCGAGAGGAAGAATGACATCTATGCCGTTGAGACTGGCCTTTCCTCGGACCCTGCCATGAACTGGCGCCTCTCGGCGCTTGACCGCATGCAGCTTTTGTCCAATTCGGACTCGCACTCGCCTGAGAAAATCGGCAGGGAGGCAAACGTATTCAATCTGGACAGGCTGACTTACGGCGAGCTTTACGAGGCAATCCGCTACAAGGAGAAGAAAAAGCTCCTTTGCACCTACGAGTTCTATCCAGAAGAGGGCAAGTACCACTTTGACGGGCATCGGAACTGCAATGTGTCATTGCACCCGCAGGAAACGAAAAAGCTGAACGGAGTATGCCCGGTATGCAAAAAGCCCCTGACAATCGGCGTGCTTTCGCGCGTGGAGGCGCTCGCTGACCGCCCTGAAGGCTTCACGCCGAAAAACGCCGTTCCCTTCGAGTCGCTGGTTCCTCTCAAGGAAATCCTTGCGGATGCGTTTGGCAAGAAACCAGCAGCAAAAGCCGTTGAGGAGCAGTACGCGCTACTCATAAAGGCATTCGGAAGCGAGTTTGCGGTTCTTCACGCGTCCCATGACAAGCTGAAAAAAGCGGGAGGGGAAAGGCTGGCTGAGGCGATATTGCGGGTGGAGCAGGGAAGGGTGAAAAAGGTCGCCGGCTACGACGGCGAGTACGGAAGGATAATCATATTCGACGAAAAGGAGAAGGAGAGGGAAGCCGGGCAGAAGACGCTCTCCGAATTCTAGACGCGGCGAATGATTTCATCTGCTTTTTTCCAGACCCTTTTTCTCAAATTGTAGGTGTTTGCCATTTTCGCATAGCCTTCCCAGCCTGCCATACTCAAAAGAATGTGCTTCACCGTTATTTCACCGCTGCTGAGCCTTTCCCTGAAGCGCCACAGCCTTTTCCATATCCGCAGCTGGTTGCTTTTCTTGAGCAACCTGTAATGAAAAAAGGCGCGAAAGCCAAGCAGCGTGATGCCTCTTTGGATGGGGATGATTCTCGATTTTTCTGGATGCAGCTCAAGCTTCAGCTCTTGCTGGACGAAACAGTCGATTTTTTCCTTGTACACTTCAAGCAGAGTCCTGTTCCTTTCAAGGATTACAAAATCATCGACGTAGCGCAGGTAATACTTTGCCTTCAGCTCATGCTTTACGAAATAGTCAAGTTCCGAAAGATAGACGTTCGCAAGGAATTGGCTGGTCAGGTTGCCAAGCGGCATTCCCTTGCCAAGCGTGTCCGTCTTGTGATTTTCGAGAATGGTCCTGGTTAGCCAGAGCAGTTCATCGTCCTTGATTCTTCTGCCAAGGATGGAAAGCAATACTTCGTGGTCGACTGTTTCAAAATAATGCCTTATGTCACATTTGAGTGCGAATCCCGGAATGGAGTTTGATTCTCTCTCTCTCTGCATGTTGGTCTTCCATTTCCGGCGACTCTGCATAGGAAGTACTGGAAGCGGTTGAGGGCTGCAAGCGTACCTTTTCCCTTTCTGTTTGCAAAAGTGTCACAGATGAAGCGGCTCTCGAAAATTGGGCCGACTATGTTGCAGACCGCGTGGTGGATTACCCTGTCGCGGAAGTCTGAGGCGCTGATTTTCCTTGTCTTGGGGTCGCGGACTGTGAAAATGGCTAGCGGACGCGGCTTGTAGGTGTGCGTAAGCAGTTCCCATTGCAAAGCGTAGAGGTTGTTTTCGAGGTTTTTCCCGAAACTTGTTACGTAATCATTCTGCGTCTTGCCCTTGCTTGCGTTCAGGAAGGCGGCGCGGAGGTTTTCGTGGCTGCAAAGCGCTTGGTAGAGATTGCGGTAGGTTTCCAATTTGTCCAGGTTGTCGTTGGCGTTGACATCGTGCCTGTTGTTGTAGTTGAGGTCGTTGTTGCCGCGCCTGAGAAGGCCAACCGTAGCTCCTCCACTTAACTGACTGCCACTGCGGCTTCAAACGTTCAGCCATTTGGCTTACCAGCTGTCGCCGCTGCATTCCATGGCCGAAGGAAAAACGGCACTATGAAGGGGCGTGTGGCTCCAAGTTCCCCTGGGGCAACAGTAAATAGGTAAAAAAGTGTTAAAAGGGCTGTCTATTGCAGAAGAGATTCCACCTTGGAGATAAGTTCCTTGGTTTTGGCAAGTGCGCCATTGCCAACCTTGGCAACTTCCTCCTTTGCACTTGCA
>Ga0209211_10003964_pt1 | contig 23526 bp, 26 predicted proteins | sample RifGroA2_FD_183992 | JGI IMG/M metagenome (GOLD analysis project Ga0209211, IMG submission 183992) | Groundwater microbial communities from Rifle, Colorado, USA - Groundwater A2 (SPAdes) (version 2) | ecosystem: Environmental > Aquatic > Deep subsurface > Groundwater | place: Rifle, Colorado...
CCATTTCCACAGCTCTTTTTCTGATATCAATACTTCTGTTGGCTACCCCAAATTCGTAATTCAAGTCATCAATTGTCACTGGTCGCGGTTGGTTATTGACATTGGTGGCAGCTACCGTAGTATTAGGAGCTGCATTAGGATTAGCATTAGGATTTGGTGGCACATTCGGAGTTATTGGCGGAGGAGGTGCCTGGTTGGGATTGCTAGTTTGGGTATTTGGTGGGGGCGGCTGTACAGGCGGAGTCGGCGCATTGGTTCCTGCAAAATTCAAATTGCGTCTCCGGCGTATGGTGTTGATTCCCGCGTAAAAATTATTTACTCCGTCACCAGTATCCCTTAGAGGATCCTGGGAAATATAATATGCTTCTGTTTGTGCGCGGAAAAAAGCCTGCGTACCGTCCAAAGCAGGATGGCCTTTTTCTATTTTATCGCTAGAATCAGCGCTATTATGATATAAAGTATAACCTTCCCTGATTAGTTCTTTTAAAGTTCTTTGCCTGTCTGCGATTGCAGCATTTTTATCCTGCACTGCTAACGTACCATTGTTAATGGAGTCTATTTCCTGCCGGACTCTTGTTACTTCGTCATGAAGATAATCCAACAAGCCATCAACCGGTATTCCTTCCTGAATTTCAATTACGCTACCGTCTGCTTTTTTAACTTCATGTTTGAATGTGTCTCTGCCGTTTTTTACATCGGTTAATTTTTTACCGCTGAGGACTGTTTTATAATCGCTGAGCCTTTTTCTTTGGTCAGCAGTCAGTGATTTTAAAGCATTATTTTCATCAGCAGTTAAGCTGTCGCCCCTTTGCCATTTGTCAAATACCTGGTTTAATGCCGGATTTCCGGCAAGCAGATTTTTTACGCCGGATTCCATTCCGGCAAACGCGCTGTCAAAAGCGCCAATCACTTCGTTCCTGCTAAATTCTTTTTTGCCTTGCAGTTCTGTGGGTAGCCCGCGCTGGTCAGTCAGCTTGCTATAAAATTTCCCGCCCTGGGAAACCTCTCCATGTAGATCAGCCATAATTTAAAATTATATTTTGTCAATTAATTGGATTTTGGTTGCGCACTGTCAATTTTAGTTTCATTATTAGTATTTTCGGCATTTCTTGCCAAAGTTACGTCACCTAAATAAGATTGGCGAAAATCAGCAAATGCCTGGGTCAACATTTCCTGAGCATTAGGTATCTTTTCCTTTAAAAATTTTTCCACTTCTTCTTGGGATTTTTTTTCCTCATTCATTTTGATGAATTCATCGGCGTTTTCAGCCGGCAACTTATCAATGATAGTAGCAGTAATAAAATTATCCAGTCTTACATACAGTTCCTTAATCATTTCTTCACGAAGATCATCATCAAGTGCTTGCATACCCGAATCATTCAATAAACCTTCAATAAATGCTTTAATGTCCGGCGGAATTTGTATAGCTTGGTTTTTATTGTCCATATATATTTAATTAATAATAAATAATAAGAAATTAGTCCATTATATCCATAATGATCAAAAAGAAGGTAAAAGTCAAGCGAAAGTAAGGCCGCATCCATAATAACGTGAGATCCTATTTTATAGGAGATGCGGCACATAGGGCCGTAATCGCAAATTACGAATCAGTTAATTTGCGAACGAGCCCTAAGATAGCTGACTAACGCTGACCGCCTCCAAATATTCCTGAGTAGATTAAGGCAAGTAAAGCAAGGATAATAGCAAGAGTCATGGTTATATTTTTAAGCTTGTCCAGTTTTTTTAGAAATTTAGAGTCGCCTTTTTTTGCAGATTCGAGCATATCCTGAAGCTGCATTCTCTGTTTTGGCGTTATCCTGTCTCCAAATCTGTCTATTAAAGCCTGGCCTACATTTCCGCCTGCATCTATTTTAACTCTACTCAGATTAGACATAAAATATCCCAATGGATTTTCTTCAATGGCTTTAACTATTTGTGGAGGAATATTCTCTTGGCCATGAAATAAATTACGTACAAATGCGCCTACCTGGTTTGCCGGCTCAGAATGTGGAGGATGCATATCTGCAAATCTTTTTTTTCTGGCCTCTTGCAATTGCCTGATACTACCCAGCAATCCGGAATTATCAGGTAACGGATTGCCATTGGAATCCAGGCCTAAGAACTGGTCAATTTCTTCCGATCTTTTTTGCCAAATTTCTTTATCTTTGAAATTAGGTTCTTTCAGTGCCGCTGCAATTTGGCTTCTCTGCTCCGTTAAAGAACTTGCCTGGAATTGTTTATTGGCTATATCAAGGTCAAAACCAAGAGCTGTCTGTTCAGGAGTTAATCCTTCCTTAGTCTGAAGACCGGTAAACCGGCGGTCAAGAGTGTCTTGAAGTCTTTCTGCTCTGATACCTTCTATTTTAGTGCTCACTGCTGATTTTGCTCTTCCTACTTCGCCAATTTGGGCAATACCTGTTAAAGCATCTCTGATCGGCTCACCTAAGCTTCCGTGCATGGATTTATTTAAGCCTTGGCTTGCTTGATAAAGTATCCTATGCCGCTTTTCATTGGCTGCGTTTGCTAATTGTGTAGCTCGTTCTGATACTGCCAACATTCTGGCTTGCATTTCTGATGTGGTTGGTGCGGCGGCAATTGCTTCTTGCATTATTGATTGATTTTAAACTGTAGAACTTTTTTTACCATGTTTTGCGCTTCATCAAACTTCTGCAGTTTGATCAACTGCGATACTTCTATCAAAGCTTTTTTTTCATGCTTTTCTTCGTATTCCCTCATTATTTTCATAACAATTGGCGCCAGTTCATAATACTGATCATCAAGTTTGACTGCATTACGATAAAGTTCGTCAATGGACATTCCCGGTTTAATCAATTCCAGTACCAAACGGGCAATATTTTGCAGTTTTTCCGGAGGCGCGCTGCCCTTTTCTGCCAAATCCTTTATTATCTTCAAGACTTCTGTTTCAATGTATTTTCTGAATTCTTCAGCTCTGACATAGTCTTGAGATTTTTGCGCAGATTCCGTAGATACATTATTCTGATTAGGATCCATAAATTGAGCATATCGAAAACACAATCCAAATGCAAATTCAATCATAATTGAGATTTTTTAATGTAAATTATATGATGTAACTATGGCCTGCCCTAACTGTGGAAATGAAATGCGGAAAAATAATATCGACAATCAAACCGTCTATCATTGTGATAAGTGCGGTGGCAGTTTTTTTGAGGAAAACGGCATCAACCGGATCAGCGAAAATTCCGCCAACGCACTATCTCTGGATAAGCAAAATGAGGAAATATCCGGCAGTGAAAAACATTGCCCAAAAGATAATACGCTTTTAAAAACAATCTCCAATGAAAAAAATATCCCTTCCACTATCACTTTGCTGCAGTGTTCTTTGTGCAAAGGTATATTTGCTTACCCCGACGATTTAATTAAATTCAAACTGGCACAAAACGCCAAGCTTAATTATTTCAAAGCCTGGGATATACCCCTGCCATCTTTGCAAAGCATTTTGGTATTGACTTTTGTCGGTATTATTTCAATTGCAGGCTTTTCCAGCTATATGTATTTACAAAAAGGATCAGTCCAACAATCACAAGCCCAGGATATGATCAAAAAAATAAATATATCCAGGAAAGGTGAATATTTATTTATAAGTTTTAATACCGCATTGCCTTATAAATCAACGATTTTTTTTAGGGATAGTGTCACCGGTAAAACCACAAACAAAATAATTTCCGGTCAACCTTCGCTTATTCATTATGTTATTACTTCGGAAATAAATTTTGACAATACTGTTTACTACCAAATTGTCCTTGAAGATAAAGAAAAAAATAAGTTGGAAACAGAGGAAAAGAGATTGATGATAGAGAATAGATGATTATTGTCGATATTTCTTCAATCTCCTCATCACATTACTCATCTTCTCATCCATTCCCTTTAATTCCAATGAGGCTTCATAAGGATCCACCACATTTACGGAAAGACCCGTGCCCAACTCAAAACCAGCCCTGTGTATCAACCTGGGAATTATCCTCAGATACCAGTTTTCTTTTGGATAAATATAATAGTTATAAGCAAAATTTTTCATATATAAATTTCTGTGTTGGGATATTTTTTTTAGGTTTCTTAAAGTTTTCTGCATGATTTGCGCCAGGTCTTTTATTTCCTCGGAAGAAATATCGCCAAAATAAGTATCTTCCTTTTTCGGCGCAATCCAGACCTCATATGGCCACTGGGAAAAATCCGGGCAATATTGGTAAAAAAAACTATTGGTATCGACAATATTGGTTAATGGCTCTCTTGTCAGCGTATCCAGGTTGATCTGGGAAGGAATGACAACCAATTGCGAATGGGGATGAGTCAGAGATGCCCCTGAACTTTCGCCATGATTGCAAAAAATTAGCACCTGGCCTCTTTTTCTGAAATAATTATAGCGGTCTCTATAGGCCATCAAAAGCATCTCTACCTGTAACAAAGGCAAAGTATCGATGTCTCTATCATCTTCGGGAGAATGGATAATGACTTCATGAGTATCGGTAATCGGGTATTTATTGGGTATTGCCCTTATCTTCCAACCCGGCGAGTCTTTCTCACCTTTGCCTAACCTATATGATTCGTTAGGTGTCAGGTGTTCGTTACCCGGACAAAAAACGCATTTATTTTTTTTTGTTTTATCAGTATCTTCAGGCCTATTAACCCTATGGGAAGAAATTATTACCCACCGGTGTGTCAGAACATCAGGAACGTACTTACTCATGTAACATATAACATGTAACTTGTAACACTAAAAATTTTCTAATATTCCCCAAAGCATTTTTCCTATTTCTTCAGCTTGTAATAAGGCTTTTTTATAGTCTATTTCAGTTATATATTTTCTTTTATAACTAAAATATAATAAATATTTAACTTCTTTTAAAGAACCATATGAGGTTTCTAAAAAATTCTTCATAACAAGCCTTCTTTTTCTTGCAAATCCTTCAATATAATTTAGTATTATTGATAATGTAGCGCGTCTTAATTGTGAAGTTACTCCAAATTGCTCTTCTTTAGGAAAGTTACGTGATATATCATAGACGTAATGGACAAATTCATCCATTATTCTTTTAAGGATCTGGTGATATTTCTCTTTCATGCTATTATATAGATGTTACATGTTTCGTGTTACATGTTCAATGAAATTAATAGTAGGTCTCGGCAATCCCGGAGAAAAATACAAAAACAACCGCCATAATGTCGGTTTTCAATTTATTGATTATCTAGTACAAATTCTAAATAAATATAAAAATATCAGTCTTAAAATCCAAAAAATGTTACATGTTACATGTTACATGTTTGATGATTTAATTCTCGCTAAGCCCCAAACATTCATGAACAAGTCCGGGATATCCGTGGCAAAACTATTCCGGAATTACAAACTGAGATCGGAAAATCTGTTTGTTGTCCATGACGATCTGGATATTCCCTTAGGCAAGTTCAAAATCCAAAAAGGTACTGGTCCGATGCTTCATAATGGTCTGGCTTCAATCGAAAATTCAATCGGAACAAAGGATTTCTGGCGGATAAGAATCGGAGTGGAAAACAGAACCAAGGAGAACTGGGTTGACGGTGAAACATATGTGCTTAATGATTTTTTGGAAAATGAAGAAAAATCTCTATTGCAGTCTTTTCCGGATATAAGCAAAAGACTGAAAGCGCTATTAATATAAAAAAATATGCCATATTCTTTACCTTTGCTATACACTGCAACACAGCTTGAAGAAATCGCCGGATCTTTCTATAATCAATTAACATTGTCATTTCAAGGCAATAAAACCTCCCTTCCCTTTTATAAACATCAAATACCGCTGGTTTCTTTATTAAAAGAAAATGAACGATTTCAGGTTATGGTTTTCGGCGGCACTGTTTTTAAATCGGCAATTTTAACCAATAATAAACCTAGGCCTGTTATTGTCAGCACTATTGAAGTACAAACACCGCGGTTTACTGACAGCAATGTTTTTCTTTCTTTTATTTTCCGGCATTTGCAAAAAGATATCCGCCATTTAGCTGTTAATTTTGCTTACCCCTTGCAGCCTGTTGTCGAAAACGGAATACTCGACGGTATCCTGATCGAAGGAGCAAAAGAACATGCTTTTTCCGGATTGATCGGTAAAAAAATTTCCATAGAAATAGCAGAAGAATTCAAAAAAAAATATAACAAGGAAATTATAATATCAACTGCTAATGATACCGTCTGCCTGCTCTTGTCACAATTAACAAACGCCAACTGGAATAATTCGGTTGCCGTAATAATAGGGACAGGAATAAATATAGCTGTTACATTGGAAAAACCCCTTTTGGTAAATCTGGAATCAAGTAATTTTAATAAATTTAACCAAACGGAAACGGGAAAACAGATAGATTATGATTCTATCAAGCCCGGAGAACAGTTATTTGAAAAAGAGGTAAGCGGCGCATATTTATTTAAGCATTTCAACCTTTGCCTGGCAAAGAATAAAATAGATCATCCTTTTATTTCCACTACTCTTCAGATGTCCGAAATTGCGCTTCAGTCAGGTTTTGTTTCGGAGATTGCCCAAAAATTATTGGAGAGGTCAGCTTCTTTGGCAGCCTGCCAAATGGCCGGCATATCATTATTTAAGAAACAATTAGGCATTGATTCGCTGACATTTCAAATGGAAGGAAATCTTTACTGGCAAGGATGGAATTACCGGGATCTTTTGAACAAATATCTTTATCAATTGGGTGTCGGCGAATCTATTCAGTTCAGCAAACTTGAACACCACAGCATTCAAGGCGCAATCAAATTACTGACGGGGATCTAATTTTTAAATAATGACCATAAGTTAATTTTGTGAATTAAACGCGTAAATACCTTTTTGAGACAATCGCTTGGGTCCCCTTTAGGGTGAAGCGGTCGAAAAAACGGTATTAAGCGTTTAGTAAATTCCTCTCAGCCAAATCCTTTAAAAACCATAAATAAACGGCAATCGTCCAACCGAATCCTTTCATAGTTCCATATAGTCCAGGAGCAACAGAAAGTCTTGAGTCAAACGGTCCCTTCTCATATATTGCTCTGGACCGGTCAAACTCCTTTTCGATGTAATCCACCCACTTTTTTTCATACTCAAGCGCCTCCTTTTGAAAACCATAATTTTTCAACCCCTCAGCAGCCACCATCATCAGGGGCGGCCAACAGTTTGGATATTCCCACTGGAATTGCCATTGTCCTAGCGGTTCATTTTCGATTGACCCGCCTTTTCTCAGATCCAGGCTGGTAGCGCTCAAACCATAATCACCGGTGTAATATTGCCGTAAATTTTCCAGGGTTATTGATGCCTGTTCTGGAGAAGCAATTTTGGTGAACAAAGGCCAGATTTCGCCGGCTAAATCGCCGTACAAGATATGGTTTTGATCTTTCATTGAATAATTCCTGAAACCGGCCCATTTTCCCTTATCGCACCAGAATGTTTTTTGAAAATCGTTTTTCAACTGTTCTTTTAAATTAACATAAAAAACTTTTTTTTCATTATTATTTCCCCATTTTTCCGATCCATAAAATTGTTCCAGTCTGTCCAGAATTCCGTAAATAATGGAATTCAGCTGAACCGGCAGATAATCAGATCCGTAATTAACCGTTATCCAATTGTGATCTTTACCGTCCTCGCAACCTACCAACAATGGAAAATCATGAGGTTCATATCTTGTCAGCAGTCCGAATTTTTCAACCATCTCATTGGTCTGCCGCTGGTTTTGCTTGCCTGTTCCCATATCCAGCCATTCTGTCACCAGTTCTTTTTCCACCACCGAAACCGCATATGCAATCTCTTTAAAAGAGTTGCAACCTGCCTCAAGCAAATCAATTAGGGAAAAAATTTCCAGGGGAGGTTGTGGCCGCGACAGAAAAGGGGTAACCAAAGCATTCGGTATCCTTTGGAATTCCTCGAAAACATCCACCAGGTTAAGAACCTGATCAAGGCCGAAATTTAAACCTCCTATCAATATCAGTCCCCTGTTCTGAAAAAAAGTATCCCATCTGTATTGTTCTGCAAAAGCAAATCCATTATTTTCCACCAATCCTGTCGGAGATAAAAAAGGTCGTTTTGCCAGATTGACGCCTTTGAAAGTAGAGGATTTATACGGTATGGAAAAGATAGATTTTTCCCAAAAGGAAACTATATATTTGAAGATATCTTTTCTTTGGCTGCGTAACAATGATGCTTTCCAATTATTTCCGGCAATAATCCTGTTAATCAGTGTTTCGGCCTTATTTTCAGACGTATTGCCTAGAAAAGACAACGGATCATCAACGCTTACCGATTGGGAAATTAAAACGGTTTTTCCCAGTATCTTCTCCCTTAGTTTAAGAATTTTGTCCATATATAATATACTTTAACATAAATATATGTCCGACGACTACGCATACAATAATAGTGGTTTTTTACAAAGTAATAAAATAGTATTCTGCGATATTGATTTTACTTTGGTCGCCAATCCTTGGGAAACGACAAACAAAATATTTCAGGATAAAAAACTAATTAACCTTGTGCGGAAGTCATTCGAAAAATCTGGTTTTGTTTTCATAACCAGCACTTCGCGGACAGAGGAAATGATGATGACTCCGGCTGCTTTTCAATTATCGGTGGAAAAATACAATTTCAAAAGGCCTTATCCCCGTTTTTATACGGATAATGTTATTCCAACCGGAATACTTGATCCGGATATAATTATTTCTTCTTCAGGGGCTAAAATATCGGTAAAACAAAAAAATAAAGGTTATGCAACCGACTATGCTTTTTACGCAAATGACTTTCCCGACCCTGTATCGTGGAGAAAAATTGTATTTCTATACCTTCAATCGTTCCAAAGCAAAATAACATTTAAGTTCGCGGAAATCGAATTTGAAAAAAATTTTCAAAAGCGTTTGGCGGATATTTATCCGGCTGATTACCGGATACAACTGAATTTTTCCGCTAAAGAACAGTTGGTTATGTTTCTGGAAAAGTTTATGGAAAAAAAGTCATTAGCAAACGACCCGGCTATTTCCGGTCTCACCCTTACCATCGACAGTTTTCCCCAACAAAATAAACATGTGGTTTATATCACCCCGAAAAAAGGAAAAACAGATGCCATGTCCCGAGTCACTAAATCTTTATCAATGCAATGGCAAATTCCGGAAAAAGAAATGGAAATTCTTGTTGTCGGCGACAGTTATATTGATTTCGAGGCAGGTTTGTCAATAGACGACTCAAAATACAAACAGGCGGTGTTGTTTCTTGTCGGAGGATCGCGGCTTTTTCCATATTTGACTCAAAAAGACGAAAATGATTTTGGCGGTATAGACCTGTCATCAATAAAAACGCTTATGAAAAGAGACCTATCGCAATCAAAGGGAATTTATCAATACAATAAACCCGGAACAAAAGGAAAGGTAAATATTATATTAGCAGATGAGGCTTTTCCACAATCTGTCGGACCAAAAAGCATCATTGAGTTTTTTCATAGTAAACTTTATAATTATTTAGTTAATAATAAATAAGTACGTTATTGATAATTTAGGTGTCACGAGTGAAGTGATCTCTCCGAGAAGCGGATGGCGGAATTCATAGCCGAGCCTCGCAGGAGAGAAGGGATCACGAGTGACAGAATCTAAATTATAAATTAATTTTGGTTTATGAAACTAAGGATTGCTCAATTAGGTCCTCTTTGGGAAAACATTCCTCCGCCAAAATACGGCGGTACCGAACGAATAGTCCATTATCTGACTGAAGGTTTGGTTAAAAAAGGACATGAAGTTACTCTGTTCGCCTGTGGCACCTGCCAAACAAGCGCCAAACTATTTTCAGTCTATCCCCGGCCGTTATTTCGCGACGGAATTCCTTGGTGGAATGTCATGTACCCCCTGCTTAATATGACAGCTGTCTTTGAGCGTGCTGCGGACTACGACATAATCCACGTCCATTTGAACCAGGGAAGCGATTTTTTTTCTTTACCGCTTTTCCAACCGATAAAACATAAGGTTGTATTTACCCTTCATTTTCCTTATGAATTCAACTATACCTGGAAAGGAAACACCGAAGTACTGCAAAAATACAAAGATATGAAATTCATTTCCATATCCGACTCACAAAGAAAAGGCGGAGAAAACCTGAACTGGGTAAAAACAATTTACAACGGTGTCGATACCCGACTTTATACTTTTAATCCGAACCCTAAGGACTATTTTCTCTGGTTAGGCAAATTCAATCCGGATAAAGGAACTCAAGATGCTGTCCTGGCAGCTAAAAAAGCCGGCGTAAAGATGATTATTGCCGGAGCGGTCGATAAGCTTGAAGGTGAAGATTATCAATATTATTTGGCTACCAAAAAATATATAGACGGAAAACAAATACAACTTATAGGCGAGATTACCGATCAGGAAAAAAACGAGCTCTACGGAAATGCCATTGGTTTTTTAAATCCCATCCGCTGGAACGAACCTTTTGGCCTGGTAATGGCCGAATCAATGGCCACCGGCACGCCGGTTATCTCATTCAAAAATGGCGCTGCCCCGGAAATAATTGAAGACGGTAAAAGCGGTTTTCTGGTTGATAATATTGATGCTATGGCTGAAAAAATCAAAGAAATAAATCGTATTGACAGGTCTTATTGCCGCCAAACAATTGAGAAATATTTTTCCGTCGATAAAATGGTCGAAGGTTATGAAGAAGTATACAAACAATTAACAGCTAACCATTGACAACTGACAGTAGTTAATTGTTAATTGTCAATTGTTAATTGTCATTTGTAATTCCTATGACTAACCCGGAAGACCTTTTTAAATATATAAAAAAAAACCTGAAAAATTCATTATTTTTCGTGGTTACTAACCGTGAACCTTATTCGCATATCCTAACTTCCAATGGAATCAAGGTTATAAAAACAGCCGGCGGAGTCCATACTCTTCTCGATCTGGTTGCCCAGGCATCCAACGCCATTTATGTAGCTTTTGGTTCCGGCAATGCTGACAAGGATGTTGTTGACGCAAAGAACAAAGTGATGATGCCCCCAAAATCCAAATCATACCAATTGAAACGGGTTTTTTTATCCAAAAAAGAACTGGAAAACTATTATTACGGTTTCTCCAATCAAACCCTTTGGCCTTTATCTCACGCAGTCTTTGTCAAGCCCGAGTTTAATTCTGTTTGGTGGGAAACTTATCAGGAAGTCAACCGGAAATTTAGCGAAGCAATAATTGAGGAACTTGACGATAAAAAGGCTTTCGTCTGGATAAACGATTATCATCTGGCTTTGGTACCAAAAATGTTGAAAGAATCGGGAAAAAACATAAAAGTAGGTTTTTTCTGGCACATACCCTGGCCGACGTATGAAATATTCCGGGTTAATCCCTGGGCAAAAGAAACCTTGAAAGGCCTGCTTGGATCTGATTTCATCGGATTCCACCGCGGTTATCAAGTGCAAAATTTCTTTCAATGCATTCAAAGGGGCTTGGAAGCGCAACTGGATTTTGACCAACATCAGATTACATACAGACATCACGTCACTAAAGTTGAGGCATTACCCGCCGGTATAGATTACCAGGAAATTATTGAAATAAAAAAGCGTTCGCGTTCAACCATAAAAAAACAGCTGAAAAAACAGCTTGGCATCGAAATTAAACATCTGGCAGTCGGCGTTGACAGGTTGGATTACACCAAAGGTATAATCGAGCGTTTCAAAATGATTGACCGCTTCCTGGAAAAATATCCCCAATACCTTGGGAAATTCGTTTATTACGGAATAATGCCATACTCGCGAACACATATCCCCGCTTACCGGACATATGCCAAATCAGTCAGCGACCTGAGTGAAAAGATCAATTGGAAATATTCACAGAACGGCTGGTTTCCCATTTATCTGAATTTTGAAGGCATGTCCAGAGATAAAGTAATTACCTATTATAAAAATTCCGATCTTTGTTTGGTGACATCGCTTGACGATGGCTTGAATCTGGTGGCTAAAGAATACGTCTTGTCTTGCGAAGAAGATAAAGGTATGATAGTATTGTCAAAATTTGCCGGCGCATCCACCGACTTGCGCCACTGTTTGTTAATCAATCCTTATGATATCGAACAAGGGGCTGACGCTATCTACCAGGGGCTAACAATGCTGGTTAAGGAAAAGAGAGAGCGAAACCTGAAAATGCGCGAAGAACTGAAGGACAAGAATATTTACCAATGGGCGATCAATTTTATAAGCAAATCTATTACTGACTAAAATTATGAACTACATACCTGACCACTTAAAACAAATAGAGAATCTATTAAGTAATCTATCGTTAAAAACACCAATTACTCCCAAAGAATTTATTCAATATACCAAATCTTTTGGTAATAAACATCGTTTTTACTCACCTTGTTTTAACAAAGACGGTCAGCAATATTTTTTTTATGCTTTATTAAAAAAAGATGCGGAAAGTAAAAAACAATTCTCAAAGGAACTGCGACTGGCTAATTTTTTGAAAAATTACAAAAACGGTTTTAGTCATAACTTTCCTGATTATGTCAATTATTCCATTGGTAATGCTCATCCCTGGTTACTAAGTTCTTTTATTCCTTTTAAAACACTGGAAAATCCCATAAAAATAGAGAGATTAAGTCAAAATTTATCAGATGAAGATATATTGATGATTGGAAAAAGTCTGTTTGAAATTAATTATAATTTTTTAAATTACGCTATTGGTTTTCTTGAAATAACAATCAATGATCTATCACTAAAAACAGATTCCACCATAGCTAAGCTAAATCGCTTCGTACAAGAAGGCATTGTTGACCGTAAATTAATTGTTAGAATCAAAGATTATTTACAAACTAATTCATCGCTTGTCCATAACCAAACAAAATATTTTTGTCATGGCGATTTTCATCTAGGAAATATTATTCTTATGAAAAATAAAAATGAACCTCCAAAGATTAAAATTATTGATTGGGAAAAATACTGCCTAAGTAACTTGGCATATGATATCTCCTTTTTATTTTGTAAGACTTATTTTGAATCTAATTTCAGAAGGAAAATATTAGATAACTATTTGAAATTGATCCCTGTTAAGGAATTAACTAATTTTAAAAAATTATTCCGCTATAATGTTATTTACTTTTCAGTGAAATTTGGTCTAGAACTCAAACCTTACGGTTTGGACCGGAAAGAAGCTGAGACAAGAAGAAAATGGTTTATTGGTCTGTTACAAAATTCAACCGTTAGTTTTGAAAAATTAATTACAAACTAGTATGAGAATAGCTGTAACTTCTCCTCCCTGGATTCCTCTACCTCCATATGGCTATGGTGGCATTGAGCGGGTGGTAACTAATCTAACTGAAGGCTTGGTAAAAAAAGGCCATCAGGTGACTCTTTTTGCCACCGGTGACTCCCAAACATCGGCCAAACTGGAATATCTTTATCATCATGCTTTAGGCAATCATCTTGATTTAAAATTAAATCCCTATTTTATTGTTGACCATATATATCATTTTTACAAAAACACTAATCATAAATTTGATATTATCCATGATAATTCCAGCGAATTGGCACTTTACTTTGCTGATATGGTCACTACTCCAACCGTAACCACCCTGCACGGAACATATATAGATGGTACCAAAGACTTGCTTGACAAATATCGTTTTATGAATACTATTAAAAAAACACTCACAGAATTTAAACATAAACCATTCGTTTCAATCTCCGATACTCAAAGAAAAGGATTACCTGACCTAAATTATATTAAAACAATCTACAACAGCATTATTTTACATGAATTTGATTTTAATCAGTTAGGCGGTAAAAACATGGTCTGGATGGGCCGTATAAATTATACCAAAGGTGTAGATCTAGGCATAGAAGCAGCTGAAAAAACAAAGCATAAACTAGTCTTAGCCAGCTATCTAGATCACGGCGATATTCCCTATTACAAAACAGAAATAGAATCTCATTTTGCCAATAAAATTGTTTCTAATATCGGCGAAATGAAAAATAAAAAAACCAAGTCTAAATTTTTAGGGAATGCCAAACTATTCCTTTTTCCGATCCGCTGGGATGAACCGTTCGGAATTGTGATGATAGAAGCAATGGCCACCGGTACGCCGGTTATAGCTTATGCTTTGGGTTCTGTTCCTGAAGTCATCAAAGACGGCCAAACCGGATTTATTGTCAATGCCTCCAGTGATGATATCCGCGGTAACTGGATTGTCAAAAAAACAGGTGTCCAGGGCTTATGCGAAGCAGTCGAACGAATATATTCCCTACCTCAGGATAAATATCTGGAAATGCGAAAAGCTTGCCGTTCTCATGTGGAAAAACATTTTACCGTTGATACAATGGTAGATAAATATATCAAGGTTTTTGAGGAAGTAATAAGTAAACATAAAAAGTAAATATGAAGTCTATTCGGGATATCCTCAAGTCATTCAACCCCCTGGAAGACAAATACATTTCCCGCGAGTTCCAGTTATTCGGTGTATATCTGGCGGAAAAACTGGAGGATATAAAACACAAAAGCTTGTATATTAAATTTGCCAAAACTATTCCTCGGCCTATCCTTGAAGAAGCCTTGCGCTATGTAATCGACTCCAGAGCCAGAAAAAAAGGCGCGTTATTCATGTGGAAACTGAAACAACTAAATGTTTTTAAGTCTAAAATTAGTCAAGATAAATAATTAGTCTATAAATAGTCGGGAATTAGTTTAAATAAATGGGGACACTTCATGATTTGACAATTTATAAAAAAGCAATCCAGCTTGTAAGTAAAATATATCTATTAATTGAGGTTAATAATAAATTGAAGAACGATTTTTCTTTATGTGATCAAATTAAACGCGCTTCAATTTCCGTAGCATGCAATATCTCAGAAGGTTATTATAGATCAAGTAGACAATCAAAAAATTACTACCATATTGCTTCCGCATCTGCTAATGAAGTCATTACATTACTAGAAATTATTAATAATGTTTATGCAATTAATATAGGAGAAATTCGAGAAGAATACCAATACCTGGCAAAACAAATAAACTCCTTTTGCAGCTCTTTTTAGTAATTAATTCCAAACTATTTCCAGACTGATTCCAGACTAAAAATACCCATACACCCAATAGGCAAAATTGCCGATCCCATGGTCCATCAAATATTCTTTTTTCAGCCTGACTGATTCCTCATCCTCAAACCAGACAATGTGCATATCCATATAGCCGACATTGTCTTTTACAACAGAATCAATATAATTCACTTCTGTTTCTGTTGAATAACCGTCGCGCTTTACCACACAGTCAATCAATTCACATTTTTCTATAAATTGTTTTTGGATGTCTTTTAAGCTTAGGGCTCTGGCAGGTCTTATCGGACGCTTTTTTTCATCCACCAGCCAATCATATCCATACATGCCAAAAATTATTGTCAATTTTTTATTGCCAATATATTTGGAAAAATCATCAGTCATTTTTTTTAGATCATAGCCGTATTTAGCTCCGGCGTTCAACGGAAAATTAGGACCGGGTATTCCCCTGGACTTATGAAAGTCATAAGCCATTACCATAATCTCGTCCGAATTTTTACTGAGAATATCTACATCATATGGTCTTTTGCGATAAAATGTATCTCCGTACAATATAAGGTAAAACTTCCTATAGTTTTTATTTTCTTCTGTATATATTTTTTGTACAAAAGAGTTTATTTTATTTGTGATATCGGACACCGGTAAAGAGTTCAATTCCAAATCAAGCGCTATCCCGTCAAATCCAAATTCGTTTATTATTTCATTGATTTCCGAAAGCAAAATGTTTTGTTTATCAACTGAATTAAGAATGCTGAAATTCGTGTCTTCGTCCAGCATGCGTAAAACCAGCAATTTTTCTTTGTTAATATCCGAAATTGCTTCTGTCAAAGCAGCCATATTCAAATAACCTTGGTCATATTTATTTATTCCCCCGTCAGCGGAAGCAGTAATCCCGAAATATATCAGCCTGTTATATTTTTCCAGCCCGTCTGTTTTTTTCGGGATATTCCAATACGGTATAAAAATGCTCTCTGTTAATTTTGTTGTCTTTGGAAGCTTTGATTTAATTATTTTACCTGTATTTTTCGTGCTGTCACCTTCATTTCCTTTTTTATTGTTAACCGACAATCCAAAAACCAATCCTGCAATAAGTGTCAGTATCAGCAAAATCAATAGCTTCCTTATTTTTTGCATATGGATATTATATTTGATTTTTTATTTTTAATATTTTATATTACTACTATTATGTCAATTAAGCTGCCTAAGGTTTTCCTCGATTCGGGCAATCCCGAAGAAACAAAAAAAGCCAAAGCGCTTCTTGGTTTTCTGGACGGGCAGACTACCAACCCCACTTTGATTTGCAAACATCCCGAAGCAGCTTCATATTTAAATAAGGGTAAAAAACTGACACAGAAAGAACTTTTAAATTTTTATAAACAGGTTGTTCTTGAAATAAGAAAAATCATCAGCGGCTCTATATCGGTTGAAGTTTATGCCGATTGGGAAACGAAAACCAGCGATCTGTTAAACCAGGCAGAAGAATTGTCCTCTTGGGCACGTAATCTGCATATCAAATTCCCTAGCATACCCCAAGCAATTAATGCCGGCCGGCAATTTGCGCAAAAAGGCGGCCTTTGCAATATGACGCTTGTCTTTGATGAAATACAGGCAGCCAGTGTTTATTCTGCTCTCTCTCCAATTTCAGCTAATTCCAATTTACCCGGGAAGCATTTTATCTCTCCTTTTCTCGGCCGTTGGGATGACCGCGGCTATATGGGATTAAGTTTGATAAAAAATATCAAAAAACTCTATAAAAAATTCGACCGTCTGAACCATTTCAAAAAACCGCCGGTGGAAATATTGTCGGCTTCTATTCGCAATCTTCACCATTTCTACGGATCAATATTTTTAGGCACCGATATTTTGACTGTTCCCCTGAAAATTATTCAAGAATGGATTGAGGAAGAAAAATGGATACCGGATGTTAATTACCGGATTGATTCCCATGGCTTAAAATCATTGGTTTACCAGGATTTACCTTATCAAAAAGATTATGCCAAATATAAAATAGAAAAAGAAGGCAATAGTCTACTGTCGGAAGGGCTAAAAAAATTTCTTTCAGACTGGAAAAGTTTATTGGAATAATGTTTGACTTAGTGCGATAATTACGGAGTTTGCGCAGATACTGAATAGTATCTCCTTGACAAATAACAAAAACTTCTACATAATGAATTTTAGATTGTTTATATTGAGTAATTTGAAATATGAAAATCACTATCTATACAATTACTGACTGCCAATTTTCTAAACAGGAAAAAGAATATCTGGCTTCCCACCAACTGCAATTTGAAGACAAAAACCTGGAAACCAACAAGGAATGGTTGACGGAAATGCTGGCTGTTTCCAATAACTTTGCCGGTACTCCGGTTACAAAAATCGAAAAAGACGACGGACAAATAGTTATCTTAAAAGGATTTACCAGGGACGAATTTGACCAGACACTAGGCTTTGCCCAACCGGCAACTCCGGCTGCCCAATCTGCCCCGGCCCAAACACCGGCTCCGGTTGCACCTCCTGCTCCGCAGACGGTACCACCGGTTGTTCCCCCTGCGCCGGTATCGCAAACTCCTGACCCTTTAAACTCCATTCTTAATGATTTGCAAAGCAAAGCTAATATAAGTGATACATTACCCGCTACTGATACGACTCCTGTTGCTCCAACAGCAACCGCTCCAAATGCTATGCCTAATATTCCGGAACCGGATTTTAAGTAAAAATTCAGAATGGTAGATTAGCCAAGAAATTCACAATTGAATTAATATTATTTTCGATAAACAATTCTACATTCTTGATAGCATCTCCTCCCATATTCTGTACCAAACCGATATAAGTTAAACCGATAAGACCATATATTCTAGCAGTATTGCCAGAACGTAATTCCGGTATCAACCATGTATAAAGTATTTCTTTTGCTGCGCTCTTAGTTAAATCTTTATCTCTGTGTAATTCAATTGATGCTCCGATTAATGCCGGAAACCACATTACAGGATAATATAAGGGCGATGTTTTAAGAATAGCGCCGGTTGCCTGACCCAATAAACGAAGACTGGCGTCAGCAGATAAAATAGGGGCTATTATTATACTCGTCCTAGATGGATCTTCGCCTTCTTCATCAGCGTGACCTAACAACATATGTTTAGAGTGATTCTTTGCATCATTCCACCTGACGCTTGAAGATTCTAAAAAAAGCGCTCTTGTCCTTGATTGGTGTCCGATTGCTTGTACTCGCTCGACTATGCTTTCTACAGCAGATCCTACAGCTAAACAACCTTGAAGAACAGGAGTAAATACAGTAAAAACATCCTCTATTTCCTCTACAGGAGAAACCGGCATACCTTTAAATATCCTGTCACTTAATGAATATCGTTTTCCTCCGAATAAAAACGGTGTTGGTGGATTTTGTTCAATTAGTTTAACTGTGTTAGGATCTAATAAAGACAATACATCTAATTCTAGAGCTCTTTTAGATTGTAACTCCCTTCCGAAGATGTTTTTTTCTGGCATAAGTCAATATTATATCATATAACCTATAGTTTTAAAATAAATATGATATAACAACTTGTAAAACAATCATATTACTGATATATTATAGGATTATATGGCTCTGTTTTCGCTTAAAGAACACCAAAAATATTCTAGATATAAAAATCCAGATAGAGCAAGCCGCATGATTGCTTTGTCTGCGCTTCTGGCAACTGCTTGGGCTTCACTGGCTCCATTTGTTTCTCCCCAAAGTTTTAATGTTGAAGCAGGTACCCCAACACCAGTAAATTCCGAATTACCTTTAAAACATCTTTCAAAATGTCCTGTCAGGGATGATACTCAACCAAACAGCACGAGAGAAGTTCCTATTAATTCTTTTATCCCCTATACTGAAAACAGACAGATTAAAATATTGGATGCTGTCAATCGTGCCAAGCATCCGAACGGATACTGGCTTACTGCCGATACCGATACTCTCTGTGTTGGAGAAATTTATCCTTCCGGTGTTACTGGTTCACAGAAACCTTTACCCAAAGTCAGAATCACTCAAAGAAGCGATGCTCCTATGATTGTGGAAATGACAGGATCAACCACAATGAACTGGATAGACCAACAAAGTGACGGTTATCGAGGAATTTTATATTATTATGACGAAAAAACACATATGATTCATGCTTATGCTATTGATGGCAAACTACCTTTTTTTCCTAATTTACATCCTTTAACCCGTATTCCCCCCGATACGCCAACGCCATCTCCGACAAAAACCGCTACCCTTAAACCAACCGCTTCAGCAACACCTACTTCTTCTCGAACTGCAACCCAAACCTCAACCCGCACTTCTACAACCACCTCGACAACCCAGTAAAACAAAAATCTTTACTTTAACACCAACTCTTACTCTAACTAGAATTCCAATAATTCCCAGCGTTCCTGTCCCAGGAACTCCTTTGCCAACAGGTATATTTGTTCAACCATCTCCGAAACCAACTCCAAAAGCAACCCCGGCATCAATGCCTTCCTGGGAAAAAACTCTCCAGACAGCTATGCAAGATCCGGAATTACGAAAAACTATGGGGATTATTGTGATAGTTTCAACTATTTCCGGTTTAGGAGTATCCCTCGCTTACTTAAAACTTGCGCATCCCTGGTTAAAAAAGACTCTTACAGATACAAGAACAGAACCGGCAAGACAACCGGCTCCAACAGCTCAACCGGAAATTGTTGCAAAACTAAATGTAGGCCCCAGCACAAACAGGCCAACTACATTAAAGCTAAATTCAGAACAAACAAAGTCAAAAATTGACTTACGATTTTTGAAGATAAGAAGAGAGTCTATACTCAACCAATTAGACGGTACACTAGATCAAGTTGACAGACAAAAATTACAAAAAGAATTAGCCGGAATTGATACCACTATTCAAAGTTTGCAAGGAAATAAATAAAGTACTCCCGTACACGGTTCACACTACATGCAGTCTCTCAAGCAAAGATGTCTGTAACAGGCATTAGTAAGAGATCTTCAAACAATTTGGAATGAAATCAGCACTTTTGATTTTCAAAGGTTGCAGCAATTTCATAATCCACAACCTTCATTTACACTTTAACTTATTGAGATTTAATGGCATGAATAACAATAAAGCTAGGAACATGATAGTCTCTGACAGCATCAGGGTGTTTTTCGGCAATTTCTTTACTTAACTGAGGTTCTATAATTTGTTTAATTAAGCAGTTATTTTGTATTGATAAATTTATATATTTGGAAAGTGGTCTATGGAATGAGGAACCATAAGTTTGCTTTTTGTCGTACTCCTCAAAATACTCTCTTGTTGCAATGAAACCTTTTTTAAACCAATCAGCTCCTGATTCTTCAAAACAAGGATGCGAAACAGAAAATATAAAATCTCCACCTTTTTTGAGTAACTTAATACAGTTTATAATTGCACTTTCGTAATCTGGAATATCCATGAATACCATATTAGAAATCACAATGTCATATAAAGTTGAAGTATCAGAATATGTACACAGGTCTTCTTGTTCATACAGAATTCCTAATTTTTCTGCTTGTTCTTTTTCCTGTGCATACTGAAATAAACTATCTGCTGGTTCTATGCCAGTCATCACAGCACCCAATTTTACAAGTTTTCGGCATAGGTATCCATTTCCACATCCTGCATCAAGTATATGCTTACCTTTTACATCACCTAATAAACCTAACAACGTTGGATTTAATATGTGTTGGCGTGAAAAATCTCCTTCATCTCCAAATTCGGCAATAATATTTGCCGGCACAGAAGACCATTTCTTAATGTTGGCTTTATTATCAACTGGCATAAAAGAAGTATATCAAACATGAATAGTTGATGAAGAGTTCGATGATAGTACGGTGAAGGTTTGCAGGGATGCCAGGACTTGAACCTGGAAAGGCGGTTTTGGAGACCGCCGTGATACCAATTTCACCACATCCCCAGTAGTTTTTGTGCAAACATATTATAAACTACCTTTATTTCTTGCGCAATCTGCCAATCAAAATAACTTATCTGCAAGCACCCCTGATAACCGTCTCTTTTTCTTTCACCAGTATGAGGCTTTAGATAGCTCTTGTTAAAATGGATCGGAATTTACAAATTTTACACAATTATTTCCAATTTTTGCACCTTCAGCCCAATATAAAATACTGCATAATAGTTTATCTTCAGGTTTTATGCTAGTTAAATATTCTATAACATTATTTGTTATTTTGTTGATAATAGCGTTTCTTTTATTTTTTAATACTTCATTAGCCTTTTTTAATCCAATCCATTCTCTTTTTATAAGTCTAACAGTAGCTATATTATTTAATACTTCTTTATTTGTCCACAAAAAGGCGGTACTTTTAGCAATACCAAACTTATCAGCTATTTCCTCATAAGAATAACCTTTTTTTCTCAATGCTCTTGCTCTATTTATTATTTGAGGAGTTAATCAATTTTAATCAGTTATACCAACATCCAAATGAGCAAAAGATATGGCACGATCAGGTAACCAATGGGTTTCACTATCTTCACATATTCTTGCATTGATCTTGCCTGTCTGGATAAGTTTTCCATTTTATACCATTGGAAATAACGAAAGCAAGAATATAATGACAGAAGTACGAATATAAAAGCCCACGGAATTGTCGTCTGAAAATCCCAAAGGAAAAATAAAGTCATTCCTACCATGGCGAAGACAAAACCCAATATTATGCTGTTTTTCATACCGATGATGACATGCGTGCTTTTGAATCCCGCTTTTTTGTCAGCATGAAAATCAGCCAGCTGATAAGGAAGAATAATAGACCATCCTATTCCAAGCAATACTATTGCAAAAGGTATTGTTTTTTCCAATAAACCATATTTCCAGCCAATTGCCAACACAGGCATGGTAACGGAAAAAAGCTGAGACAGCATATCTAAACTAAACCTGGTTTTTAATCTGAACGGTTTTAACGAGTATAGGATGCTGACTGTGTATATGATGGCAGCCCAGAACAATAAGCCATTTATATACGACAAATACGCGGCCAGAAACGAAAAGATTATGAACATTGTTTTTACTATCAGAGGGTCGTATCTTTCATCCCGTTTCATATGAATCTTATTCCAGCTGTATTTATCACAGTCGTCTGAATCCACCAATTCGTTCAGGATAAAAGCGCATATAGAGATGCTGACTATGGCTATCCCCCACAGAAAGATATCCCAGTTACGAATTCTCAGAAAATTACCGGCAGATATGGCACCGCCGAATATTATAAAGTGGTCCTGTAGTCTAAGTAAGCGAAGGTATTTCATGAATAAGTGCTCCCGAGCAGAATTGAACTGCTATCAGAGGTTCCGCAAACCTCCATTCTATCCGTTGAACTACAGGAGCTCATCTATATTTTATCACGAAAATGCTTTGAATACTGTTCCGAAAAATACTAACATAAGGGCTATATGATAATCGGCGCAACTTACAGTCATATCCAAACCGGATATTTGGGATTGGACCATAAAGAAATATTTCCTCATCTTTTAGACTTTGGTTTTGACATTATAAGGATTGCTGCTTATTGGAATGAAATTGAAAAAAGCAAAGGTGATTTTAATTACTCGATGATAAAAAGCATGCTTATGGAGTTTGAAAAACAAAATCAGAACATAGTTGTTACTGTTGGAATAAAAGCTCCCCGCTGGCCGGAATTTTATATACCCGGCTGGCTGGAAAACAAAACTTTAGAAGAAATAGAACCATATGTTTTGATGTTCATCGAAAAAACCGTTAATGAATTAAGGGATTTTAGGTGTATTAAATACTGGCAAATAGAAAATGAGCCGTTCGATCCGAGCGGTCCGAAAAATATGACCATACCGCTTGGCCTTCTTGAAAAAGAGGTGAAGCTTGTTCACAAACTGGATAATACCAGACCAAAGATAATTACCCTTTGGGCGAATGAACTGACAAAAAGAAACCTGCTTGCATCAATCACTCCCCTAACCGATATTATAGGATTCGATCTTTATTACAAAGTACCTATAAACAGATTTATGTATACAGGCCCGAAAGACTCCTCTCTTACGCTTAAAAATATCTTCATGCAATCAATGTTGCCTGTATGGATAACGGAGCTTCAGGCTGAACCGTGGGAAAAAGATAAAATAATCGCAACCGATATGCATCCTAAAAGCATCAGTCCACAACTTCTCAAACGGAATTTTGAAACAGCTTCATCACTCAATACCAATGCCGTATTTTTCTGGGGATTCGAATACTGGTACTGGAAGAAAAAAAACGGCGGTGACAGTATGTGGAATGCTGCTTGTGATATATTAAAAAATCACGTATTGCATAGAAGCAAAAACGCGCTATAATAATATTTTAATGAATATAGGACTTCTTTCTTTAAAGCTTCATAAAAAGCTTGCGGGCAAGATTTCAATTGCACCCAAAATAAAAATCAGGAATTCAAAGGATTTGTCCCTGGTTTAT
>Ga0209211_10003965_pt1 | contig 23517 bp, 29 predicted proteins | sample RifGroA2_FD_183992 | JGI IMG/M metagenome (GOLD analysis project Ga0209211, IMG submission 183992) | Groundwater microbial communities from Rifle, Colorado, USA - Groundwater A2 (SPAdes) (version 2) | ecosystem: Environmental > Aquatic > Deep subsurface > Groundwater | place: Rifle, Colorado...
TGAGATCCTGGAGGAGGTCCCCGCCGAGGTGCGGGAGGAGCTGAAGAAGCGGGTCAGCCGCGGGCGCGAGGAGCTGACCCGGAACATCCTGGCCGAGGCCCGGAAGGTCATCCCGCAGTACGGGATCGAGCTGGTGGACGTGCGCATCAAGCGCCTCAACTACGTGGAGAGTGTCCGGGAGAAGGTCTACGCCCGGATGATCTCCGAGCGGAAGCGGATCGCCGCCAGGTTCCGGTCGGAGGGCGAAGGCCGGAGCGCCGAGATCCTGGGGACCATGGAGAAGGAGCTGCGCCAGATCCGCTCGACCGCTTACCGGCGGGTCCAGGAGATCCGGGGGAAGGCCGACGCGGAGGCGACGCGCGTGTACGGCGGCGCCTACAACCGCGATCCGGAGTTCTACGCGTTCTCGCGCACGCTCGAGGCCTACAAGGACGGACAGAACAAGAACTCCACGCTCATCCTCACGACGAGCAGCGACTACTACCGATATCTGAAGAATGCCGGGTCCCGGGTCCCGCCCGCGGCGCCTCGGCCCGCGCCGGCGCGCTGAGCGCATGAGGCTGACAGCGTGAGCCTGACAGATTGTCGGGGCTTTCCTCGGGCGGGCTCTCGCGCTCGACGATTCCGTCGTCGTCGGGGAACAGCCGTCCCTCCATCCCGTCCTCAAGTTGGCGCGGCGCCAGCGATCGCGGCGGCTCTAGCGCGCTGGCACGTGTCTTGCCCGTCAGAAGGACCAGATGTGACGAAACTCCAGGCGACATGAGAGGGAGGAACACGATGGGACGGGTCTTCGGCATGATCCTGGCGGGAGCGGCGGTGCTGGCGCTGGTCGGCGCGTCGTCGGCCCAGATGGGCGGCGGCATGGGCGGCGGCATGATGGGCGGGGGCAAGGGTGGGGGTACGATGGGCGGCGGTCACATGGGCAGCGGCATGATGGGGAGCGACACCGGCAAGGGCACCGCTCCCGAGATCACCGCCGAGCAGGCGCAGAAGGCGGCGACGGAGTACGCGAAGCAGTATCTGCCCGGCTTCACCGTGAAGGGCACGGCGCCCCTCACGGGCATGCACATGACGATGTACCAGGCGGAGCTGTCCGGACCGGGCGGCGAGACGCGGATCCTCCACATCAACCCGTGGGGGAACGTGATGCCGTTCGGCGGGCCGGCGACCCGCTGACCCGGCGGCAGGTGGTCGGCCCCCGCGGCACCTCGCGCGGGGGCCGATCGCACCCTGAACGAAGCGCCGAGGAGGACACGCGATGATGGGCGGCGGCATGATGGGGTTCGGAGGCGGCGGGATGGGCCTGGGCGGCGGTGGCCTGCTCGGCGGGCTGCTCATGCTGCTGTTCTGGGGAGTCCTGATCGTCGCGGCGGTCGTCGGCGTGCGCTGGCTCTGGGACCAGGGCCGGCCGCCTGCGGGCCGTGGGCCCGGGGAATCAGCGCTCGAGGTCTTGAGGCGCCGGTACGCTCGCGGCGAGATCGAGCGGGAGGAGTTCGAGACGAAAAGGAGGGACCTGGAATGATGGTCAGGCGCGCCACGGGACGCCTCGTCGTCGTGCTGCTCGTCCTCCTCGCCGGTGCCGTGCCGGTCGCCGGCGGCCCGCCGGACGCCCCGCGGAAGGTGAGCGTGGAGGGCGGCGGGAGCTACACGGCCGTGAACTCCGCGGCGCTCAAGGCCATGCTCGCGAAGAAAGACTTCCTCTTCGTCAACGTCCACATCCCCTACGAGGGCGAGATCGAGCCGACCGATCGCTTCATCCCCTTCGACACGATCGCGGCGCGCCTCGACACGCTGGGCGCCCGCAAGGACGCCCGGGTGGTGCTCTACTGCATCAGCGGCCGCATGAGCACGATCGCCGCCCGCACGCTCGTCGGGCTCGGCTACACGGACGTGTGGAACCTCGAGGGCGGGATGCGGGCCTGGGAAGGTGCCGGCTACCCGCTGGCTCGCCGTCAGCGCTGAGCGCCCACGTCGTCGCTGAGCGTCGACGGAGTATTGGTAGGAGTGCGCGGGAAGAAGGCATACAAGAACGGAGGGAACTGTGCCAAGACTGCTCGTGACCGCCACCTACGGACACGACAACGCCAGCCGGGCGGCGATGCCGTTCTACGTCGCCAGGGGCGCGAAGGAATCGGGCATCGACGTCGGGATCGTCCTGGCGCTCGACGCGACCGTCCTGGTCAAGCCCGACGTCCGCAAGCACGTCCAGCCCCACGGGCAGCCGCCGCTCACGGAGCTGTTCCAGTTCGCGGTCGACCACAGGATCCCCATCTACGTCTGAGGCGGCTGAGCCAAGACCCGGGGGGTCTTGGATGAAGACCTCGCGCGTATTCCGGTGGTGGAGACGATCGACGTCAAGCGCTACGCCCGGCTGCTCGTCGAGTACGACCGATCCGTGTCGTACTGAGGAGGCCACGATCACCCGGATCTGAGTCCGCCTCGTCCGCTTGCGATCCTCCCGCGACGGCGGGAGCGCTCGGGACGACGGTGAGGGCAGCCGTCGGATCGCGATCACTCCCGAGGAGATCTGCGATGGCTCCAGACCCATCGGTCGACACGGTTCCGCCCGGCCGGAGGCGCTTCGTCGCGGCGGCCATGACGGCCATCGGCGCCGCGATCGCCGCCATCGTCGGCGTGCCCCTGGCCGGCTTCTTCGCCCTCCCCGCGCTCAGACGCTCGGAGCGCCGCTGGCTCGAGGTCGGGCCCGTCGCGGACTTCGCCGAGGGGCGGATCAGCAAGGCGCTCGCGAAGCCGCTCGTCGGCCCGGTCTGGCCGCGCGAGACCGGGCGCGTCGCCCTGTACGTGCAGAACCAGGGGGACGGGAAGTTCGCGCTCTACCACATCCACTGCACGCACGTGGGCTGCCCGGTCCGGTGGAACGCGCCGGCGGGCCGCTTCTTCAGCCCCTGCCACGGCGGCGTCTTCGACAAGGACGGCCGGGTGCTCGCCGGACCGCCGCCGCGGCCCCTCGACCGCTACGAGTACAAGGTCGAGAAGGGCGTGCTCTACGCCGGCCGCATCTTCAAGGTCAACGACAGGCTGGAGTTCGCGGCATGGCACCACGCCTGACCGCCGTCCTCGGGTGGCTCCAGGAGCGCCTCGGGACCCGCGAGCAGCTCACGCGCTTTCTCTTCCGCCGGCTGCCGGTCGGGACCACGTGGTGGCACACGCTCGGGAGCGCGGCGCTCTTCCTGATCCTCCTCCAGACGCTGACCGGCTTCTTCCTCGCCTTCTACTACGTGCCCTCGCCGGAGCACGCCTGGGACAGCCTGACCTACATCCAGCAGGAGATCCCGTTCGGGAGGTTCGTGCGCGGGCTCCACTACTGGGGCGCGAGCCTGACGATCGTGGTCGTCTTCCTCCACCTGTTGCGCGTCTTCGTGATGGGCGCGTACAAGTATCCGCGCGAGCTCTCCTGGGTGGTCGGCGTCGTGCTCTTCCTGGTCGTGATGCTGTTCGGCTTCACCGGCTATCTCCTGCCCTGGGACCAGAAGGCGTACTGGGCGACCGTGGTGGGCACCCACATCGCCGGCACCGCGCCGTTCGTCGGCGACTACCTGTGGAGGATCCTGCAAGGGGGTGTCGAGGTCGGGACCCGGACGCTCGGGCGCTTCTACGCCGCGCACGTGCTCATCCTGCCCGCGGTCCTCTACGGCCTCATCCTGGTCCACGTCTCGATGGTCGTCTACCAGGGGATCGGGCCCACGCCACGGGGACCACTGGCGCGGCTGAGGCGGCAGGACTACGCGCGCCTCTACGAGGAGTCCAAGGGCCGGGGGGAGACGTTCCTCGAGCACCTCGTCCGGGACGCCGTGGTCGCGTTCGTCCTGCTGCTCCTGCTGGCGTGGATGGCCGCGACGTGGAGCATCCCGATGGAGGAGGTCGCGGACCCCACCGACACCCAGTACGTCCCGCGGCCGGAGTGGTACTTCTACTTCCTCTTCGAGCTGCTGTGGCAGTTCCCGGGGAAGTGGACGGTCGTCGCGACCTTCTGGATCCCGCTCGCCGGGGTGCTCGCCCTCCTGCTGCTTCCCTTCTACGACCGGACGTCGGGGCGGAGCCCCCTGACGCGCCCGGTGGCCTCCGCCGGCGCCGCGCTCGCCCTCGCGGCCGTCGGCGTGCTCACCTACCAGGGGGCGACGGCCCCGGCTCCGCCCCGGGAGGGCGGCGCCGTCACGCAGGAGACGAAGGCCCTGCCCCCCGCGCTGGCGAAGGGCGCAGCCGTGTACGAGGCCCAGGGGTGCTCGGCCTGTCACGTCCTCAAGGGGACGGGAACGGCGGCGGGGCCGGACCTGACGCGCGTGGGAGCCAGACGGGCCGACGCCTGGCTGAGGCGGTTCATCAAGGATCCGTCGGCGGTGCAGTCCGGCGCCTCCATGCCGCCCTACGGGGAGCTCCCGGACGAGGAGCTGCAGGCGCTGGCGGGGTATCTCGCGGCGCTCAAGTAGCGCACGAACGGGGAGGGACGACGGTGGCGAAGCTCAGGCACACGGCGGGCCCGGTGGCGCTCCTCCTCGCGCTCTTCGCCCTGCCGGCGGCCGCCCAGGAGCGGTACGTCCTCTGGGGCGACGCGCGGAAGGGGCAGCAGGTCTTCGTCGAGAAGGGCTGCGGGAGCTGTCACGCGATTCGCGGCACGGCACCGGGCGCGGGACCGGATCTCGGGCGGATCGGCGCCAAGCATCTCACCATGACGCAGATCGCGGGCGCGATGTGGAATCACGCCCCGGCGATGAAGGAGGCGGCGAAGGCGAAGGGGATCGCGTGGAAGCCGTTCGCCGGCTCGGAGATGCGCGACCTCGTCGCCTTCCTCTACGCGGTCAACCTCATGGACGAGCCGGGCGATCCCCGGCGCGGGGCGCGGCTCTTCGTCGAGAAAGGATGCGCGACCTGCCACAGCGTGACGGAGAAGGGCGGCAAGATCGGCCCGGACCTCAGGCAGTGGAAGCGCTACGGCTCGCCGATCCTCTGGGGGGAGCTGATGTGGTCGCACGCCCTCAAGATGGAGGACAAGGTGCGCGAGTTCGGGCTCCGGTGGCCGAAGTTCGAGGAGAACGAGATGGTCGACCTGATCGCCTACATCCAGCGGGAGCTCGGCTCGCGCCGCTGACTCAGACCGCGAGGGGGAACGCCGGACCTTCCTGGCCCGAAATGCGACCGGCGTAGAGCACACCGGCCTCCACCTTCCATCGGTGCCGGTCGAGGGGGCGCGGCGCCGGTCCGGCCAGCACTCGCCCCTCACGGTCGAAGACGCTGCCGCGACAGGGACAGAAGAAACGCTCGGTGCGCGGATCCCACGCGAGGGGAGCGCCGGTGTCGGGACAGCGACCGTGAAACACCACGAAGGAGCCGTCCGCGTTGCGCCGGACATACACGCTGAGGCGCGTGCGAGGACCGTCTGGGGCGCGTGTCGGCCACTCGAGCGGGACCGGCGTGATCCGGCCGGCCTCGAAGCGGTCGACGGCACCGATTCTCACCCACGTGTCCCGACGCGTTGCGTCCTGCATCTGCCTCTCCCGGCACGGTGTACGCCTGGAGTCGGATGCGCCCCCGTTGGAGGCGGCAAGGGACGTGCCAGGGCGGTGGCGCCCGCGCGATCGCTGACGCTTCGCGCACTTGAGCGCGACCGGGAGGATTGCCGGCCGCGCGCGGCGACACAATCGTCGAGTGTGGCGGGCCCGCTGCCTCGAAGCGCCGACAATCTGTCAGTCGGTCTGACGCCAGTTCGCCGTGTCCCACGACGAGACGCGCTACGCGCTGAATGGCGTTCCCTTCACCCTCCAGGCGGGATCGTGCGGCGCAAGGGCGGCCGTTCCTGCGCCACCTTGCTCAGGAGAGTCCATACAGAAGGAGGCCGATGACCACGAGGATCAACACGAGCCCCCATCCGATCGGCGAGCCCATCATGCCGCCCATGCCGGCCATCATTCCCCCGGTCATCCCACCACCGGCGACCAGCAGGTCGAGTATCAGCCACACGAGGATCACTGCGACGATGACCCAGACGAGCGTGCCGAGCTCCATGGGCTGTTGGCTCCTCGCCCGCCCTCAGGCGGGCTTCTCGGTGATGCGTCGGGGGGGCGAGGCCCGGGCCCCGTCGGGGGCGGCCCGAGCCCTGCCGCCGTCCCTCCGCGCCTGCAAGGGCGCAGGCGGCGCCGCGGCGTGCTCAGCAGCAGCCGCCGCGGTGGCGCGACCCGTCCGGCGAGCCCGCACGCGTCGTCGAATGCTCGTCATGGTCGCCGCGCTCGAGCTCCTTGGTCCTGGGCGCCGACTCGTGGTGACCTCCGGGCCCACCCAGCCCGTGGCCCGCGCCCGTCCGCCGGAGGAGGAACCACCCGGCCCCGAGCGCGAGCACGAGCCAGATCCAGTTCGCCGTGATCCATTCAAGCATGGCTCATTCCTCCTGTCGCCGGCGACGCGCCGAACCGCCGCGACAGCCAGTTGTAGAGGGGCACGAACACCAGCGCCGCGTAGACGCCGTAGAGGAAGCTCTCGCCGAGGCCGAGGACGAAGCTCGCCGGGCTGATTCCGCGGAAGCCCGGGAGCACCAGCTCCCAGACCCGCGTCATCGAGTACGCGGGCAGCGCGAGGTCCCAGAGGATGCAGAGCGTGAAGGTGATCGCGCTGAAGAGCCCGAGCGTCAGACCGATCAGGGTGAGGTTGAGGGGTTTCATCGGCTGTGCCTCCCTTCAATGGTCCTCGATGGTGTCGCTCGGGAGGCTTGCTCTCCTCCCGTCCTCGGTCCGCGCGGGGCAAGGGGGCAGCTCGTCGGGTCGGCGTTCGCGCTGCAGACGCCGTCCTGGCCGAGGGCCTCGCACGAGCCACCGCTCCCGCACGCGCGCTGGCGGCCGCGCATGAAGAGCCCGAACAGCGCGAAGAGCACGGCGAGGACGAGGATGGCCAGGATCGTCGTCACGGCATGCTCACGTCGAGAGCAGGCCCGCGAAGCCCGTGAAGGCCAGCGACGGGCTCACGGCGCCCACGGCGCCCAGCGCGGATGGCGCACCGACGACGACACGGCGACTCCGACCTCGTCGAGGCGCTCCGTCACACACGGGGGGACCCCGCAGAAGCGCACGGTGGCGCCTGCGGCGCCCTGCGTCGCCAGCTCCCTGAGCAGGACGTCGATGCCGAACGGTTCGAAGCTTTCGACGTCCGCGAAGTCCACCACGATCTCCGCGGCGTGCTCGCGGTGCAGCCAGAGTGCGAGCTGCATTGCCCGGGAGCCGTCGAACACCCCGGACAGGTGGATGCGCGCTCTGTCCGGCCTGGACAGCGTTCCAGTGGCCACCGCCTGCCCTCCCCTCGTCCCGTTGTTGAGACCGCCGGGTCGCGAGCAGCAGCCTGGGCCCGATGCTGTTCTCGCGACGCCCCGTCACCGCATCGGCCGACCCGTCGTCCCCGCGTGCATCCCCCGCATCGAGCGCGCCAGCGAGGCGAGCCTCGTCCGCTGCTCGGCCGTGAGGACCGCGCTCGCCTTCTCGAGCGTCCGCGCGCGCGAGAGCCTCAGGTCGGCCTCGAGGCCGGCGATGGCGCGGATCTTCGCCTCGACGGCGTCCAGGCTTGCGGGCCGCTGCGCCCGGATCCGCCGGAGCTCCACCTCCGCGGCACGGAGCTCCCGCGCGAGCCGGAGCGCGTCCTGCTGGAAGCCGTCGCGGAGCGCGGTGAGCGCCTGCCCCTGCTCCGCCGTCAGCGCGAGCTCCTGGCCATGGGCAAGGGCGAAGCTGATCCACGGCCGCTCGTCGCCGAACGCCGCCGCCGCCATCCCGGGGCACTCGCTGGCGCCCTGGGGCATCCCCGGCATCATCTCCGTCTTGCCGCTCGTCGCGCCCCCCGGCCCCATCATCTGCGCGAGCGCCGGCGCCGTGCCCGCGAGCAGCAGGACGGCGCCCGCCGCGATCAGTATCCGGACCTTCATGTCATGCCCTCCAGTGTCCCTTGTGTGGCGTCCCGACGAGCGACGCTCAGTGGCAGCCACCCGTGCGGCCGGTCGTCCGGCTGGTCGTCACCGGCTTCTTCTCCTCGCCCGCCCTGGCCGGTGCGTCGGCCTGCTCCGAGCCCTCGGCCGGCTTCGAGCCGTGGCTGTGCCCGCCGCCGCATCCCATGCCGAAGCGGTGCATGGCGATGAACACGACGCCGAGCAGGATCCAGAGGCCGTAGTTCCTGATGAACTCTTCCATGGCGTCTCCCTTCCGGCGGCGTGTCTGCCCCCGGAACAGGACTGAGGCAAGGAGAGTGCCACCCCGGACGACGCCAGGAGGCGATTGATTCCGCTGAGTTGTGGACGTGGGCGCCTGGGCGCTTCGCGCGCTGCGGCTGACTGAACGTCAGAAGCGTGGGCGCGGGGATGCGGGCGCTGACAATCTGTCGGGCGGCGGTGCTCTCCGCTGGAGCCCGGACTCCGCCCGGCAGGATGCTTGCTTGCTCGCCCTCAGCGCACCCGGCGCAGGGTCTCGTCGAGCGCCGGGCGCGCGACGATCGGATCGGCGGCGAGCCAGACGATCGCCGGGCCGCTCCGGTAGAAGTAGTGGACCTGCCCGAGCCCGAGGGCCGAGTACACGGTGAGGCCGTCCTGCTGCCGGGCCTTCAGGTGGGTGAATTGCCCCTCGGCGTTCGGCGTCCCGCGCTCGATGCCCTGGACCATCTTCGAGAACTGCCACCAGGCGAGCGGGGTGGCGTACGCCCGCGAAACGTAGAGCATCGCGACGCGCTCGTCCCGCTCGTAGTGCGCGACGAAGGCGTCGCGCGCGAGGATCGTCCGCCGGTGCAGGCGGGCGATGTCCTCGAGCGCACGCTCGCCGCGGACGCTGTGGGTCAGCGGGAGCCCCGCCAGCGCGGCGGGGACCTCCGGCACCGCGCCGCAGCCCGCCAGGAGCAGGAGCCCGAGGAGGGCGAGCGTGACCCCCGCCGGACGCCTCACACGGTCACCAGGATGACGAACCCGAGCAGGACGGTGCCGCCGCCCAGGACCAGCCGGACGCGGGCGCCGTGGTGCAGGTTCCAGTGGGCGAGGCGGTTGAGCGCCGGCCGGGCCGAGGCGGCCAGGAGCACGACCACGAGCGGCAGGACGAACATCACGTTGTAGAGCGTGAGGTAGCCGAAGCCGACGATCGCGCTCGGCTGGGCGGCGAGCAGGGCGAGGATCGCCAGGTAGATGGCGCCGCTGCAGGGCACGGTGCAGAGGCCGATGAGCACGCCGCCGCCCACGAGCGCCGGGACGGTGGCGCGCTGCGCCGCCGCCCGGGCCCACCGGCCGACGGCCTGGGGCGCGGCCAGGTGCCAGCCGAGCTCCGGCGCGAAGTAGTCCTTGAGCATCCAGAGTCCGAGGGCGATCGACGCCAGGGCGCCGAGCCGCGCGGGCAGGTGCCGCTCCGTGAACACGGAGGCGGTCGCCAGGACCCCGACGCCGAGAGCGAGGTAGGTGACGAACACCGCCGCGATGTAGATCGTGCCGAGGCCGACGACCCGCGCGCGGATCGAGGCGACGCCATCGGCGGCGCGGGCCTGCGTGGCGGTCGCCAGCGCGGTGATGAACAGCAGCAGGACTGTGAAGGCGCAGGGGTTGAAGCCGTCGGCCACGCCGGCGACGAGGATCGTGCCGAGCGTGAGGCCGGGCAGCAGCCCCAGCATGTCGGGGGCCGGCGCCCGGACGGTGCCGAACCCCACGAGCGCGGCCAGCCCGAGCACGGCGACCGCCGCCAGCGCGCCGGCGACCACCCGGCCCGGGCGCATCCTACGACTCCACGATCAGCTTGCCGCGCATCGTCGGGTTCGCCTTCCCGCCGCAGCAGACGTCGCAGTAGTAATCGTAGACGCCGGCGGGCGGCGTGAAGGTCGCCTCGCGCGTCCCCTCCGGCGGGGCGATGATGTTCACGCCGAGGGCGTCGATCGCGAACTGGTGCTTGCCGCCCCCGTCCGTGTGGAACCGGGTATCCACGCTGGTGAGGCGCACGGTCAGCGGGCGCCCCGCCTTCGCGCGGATCTCCGCGGTGGAGAAGCCGCTCATGGTCCCCTTGATCTCGGCGACGTCGCCGCCGGGCGGGCGCGTTGCCTGGCTGCCCCCGAACGACGGTGCCAGGACCCACGCGACGCCCGCGATCGAGGCGGCGATGACCAGGTAATAGGCGCGGCGCTTCCACCGCGCGCTCGGTCGTGTCTGCGGACGCTTGTTCTTCATCGGTCAAGTCCTCTCAGGCCTTGGCGGCGTACTTCTGCGGCGCCTTCTCGAACGTCGCCTTGCAGCCGGCCGCGCAGAAGTAGTAGGTCTTGCCCTGGTAGCTGGCCGTCGCCGCGGCCTTCTGCTCGTCCACGCTCATGCCGCACACGGGATCCTTCGCCATGGTGTGTCTCCTTTCTGTATTTGCCGTCGGGGCCTGCGCCGGGCTCCGGCGCCCGCCGGTCGGTGCGTCTGGGCGCTGCGTTCATTCTGTATTTGCCGTCGGGGCGCCTGCGCCCCGCGAAGGCGCCCGCCGGTCGGTGAGTTGCCGTTGCGCGCGTCATGCCGCCCGCCGTCCGCCCGCCAGACCGCGGCGCGCGCCGAGGACGGCGCCGGCGGCGAGGGCGGCTGCGAGGAGGGTGAGACTCACGGCCTGGAGCAGCGAGAGTCCGAGCCCGATCTCCACCCGGTCGCCGCGGAAGGCCTCCGTGAAGACGCGGATCGCCCCGTAGCCCGCCGCCCAGATCAGGAACTGGCGGCCGTCGAACGAGGGGTGGCGCCGCGTCGCCCAGAGGACGGCGAGCAGCCCCAGGTCGAGGGCGGCCTCGTAGAGCTGGACGGGGTGGAGCGGGACGCCGAGGGGCGCCAGCGCGGCCGGGTTGCTGAACGTGACGGCCCACGGCAGGCTGGTGGGACGCCCATAGGCGTCGCCGCTCAGGAAACAGCCGACGCGTCCGACAGCCTGGCCGAGCGCCAGGGCGGGGGCGATCGCGTCGGCCATCCGCCAGAGGGGCAGGCGCCGGCGGCGGCAGAACCAGATCCCCGCGGCGAAGCCGGCGACGAGGCCGCCCTGGAGCGCGAGCCCGCCGCGCCACACGGCGACGATGCCGACGGGATCGGTCCAGAGCAGCTCCGGCTCCCAGCCGACGACGTACCCGAGCCGCCCGCCGAGGAACCCCGCGAGCACGACCGGGAGCGCCAGCTCCTCGACGACGGCCGGCCCGAACTGCTTGCGCCGGGCCTCGAGCCCGGCGAGCCAGATGGCGAGGAGCACGGCGGCCGCGACGGCGACGCCGTAGCTGTGGAGCCTCACGCCCGCGATCTCGAGCAGCAAGGGGTACATGGCCGCGGCTCAGCGAGGCGGCGCCGGCGTGGACGTCTTCGCCGGCTTCGCCCGCGCCTCGGCGACGAGGCGCTCGACGTGCTTGCGGTCCTCGTCGGCGATCTTGAGCGCCAGGAGGGTCTGCCAGACGCGCACGGCTTCCTCCGGTCGGCCGAGCGCTTCGTAGAGGACGAGCCCCTTGCCCCAGAGCGCGGGGGCCAGGGTGGGCTCGCGTGTGAGCGCGAGGTCGAAGGCGGCGAGGGCGCGCTCCGAGTGGCCGCCCCGGTGGAGCAGCAGGCCCTTGTAGGCGTTGGCCGTCGGCTCTCCGGGATCGATCTCCAGCACCCGCGTGAACGCGGTCATGGCCGTCTGGTAGTCCTGGCGCACGATCGCCTCGTGGCCCGCGCTGAGGAGCGTGCCGACGTCGCGGCTCGAGAGCGCCGCTGCGGACCGGGGCATCGCGGACTCGGGGGTGCCCGTGAGGAAGTCGCCCGTGATGGAGCCGCCGTCGCTGCGCAGGCGGACGGCGCGGGTCAGGAAGTAGCCGGAGACGACGCCGAAGACGAAGAGGCCCACGGCGACGGTCGCCCAGCGCCAGGCGCGCCGGCTCGGGGGCGGGGCCGCGGCGGCCGGGGGCGGCGCGGCCGCGGCCGCGCGCCGGGCTTCCTCGGCCCGGGCGAGCGCCTCCGCCGCGCGGCGCTCGTAGAGATCGCGCAGCTCCGCGTAGTCCCCAGCGGAGAGCTTGCCCGCGCGGTGGTCGAACTCGAGCTCCCGCAGCGTCTCGACCAGCGCGGTCTCCTCGGGCTCGAGGGTCCCGGCGGCCCCCTCGCCGGCCACCAGCGCCCGCACGTGCTCGAGGGCCGCCGGGTCGGCGCCGGCGGGCGCACGGGCCGGCCGGCGGGCCCACCGCCGGAGCGCCAGGAGCGCGCCGCCGAGGGCGAGCACGGCGGCGAGCGCCGGCAGGAGCCAGACGAGCAGGCCGATGCCGCGCGCGGGCGGCGAGAGCAGGATCCACGGGCCGTACTTCGACACGAAGTACGCGCGGATCTCCTCGGGCGTCTTCCCCGCGCGGAGCTGGTCCAGGATCAGCGCGCGCATGTCGCGGGCCAGCTCGGACGTCGACTCGGCCACCGAGAGGTTCTGGCAGACGGGGCAGCGGAGGCCCGAGGCGACCTCGCGCATGCGCCGCTCGAGGTCGTCGTCGGCGCCGAGCGCCGGCGCGGCGAGCACGAGGAGCAGCGCGAGCGCGGCGAGGAGCCCGCTACTGGACCGAGCGGTAGTCACCCTTGCCCTCCCGGTTGCTCGCGACGCCCTCCCGCGCCTCGGCGAGCTTCGCGTGGATGGTCCCGGTCCCGAGGGCGCCCACGTGCTTGTACGTGATGCGTCCCGTGCGGTCGATGAAGAACGTCTCCGGGATGCCCCAGACGCCGTAGTCGATGGCGATTCGGTTGCGGGCGTCGATCCCGTTGGCGTACGTGATGTCGAACTCTCTCAAGAACCCGCGGGCCCCGGTCTCGGTGTCCTGGATGTTGACGCCCAGGAACACGACGTCCTCGCCGCGGTGCTGGCGCCACGCGGCCTCGAGGTCGCGCGCCTCCGCCCGGCACGGCGGGCACCACGAGGCCCAGAAGTTGAGGAAGACGACCTTGCCGCGGAGGTCGGCGAGGCTCACCGGACGCCCGTCCATCAGCTCGATGCTGAACGGCGGGGCGGGACGGCCGATCAGGGGCGAGGGGATCTCGCGGGGGTCGCGCGTGAACCCGTAGGCCAGCACCGCGACGAGCGGCACGCCGACGAGGAACACGAGGACGAGCCGCCGCCAGGCCACCTCAGGCCTCCGCGCGCCCGGACCGGAGCGGCCAGAGCGCGAGCAGGGTGCCCAGGACCATCACGAGGCCGCCGATCCAGATCCAGCCGATGAGCGGGCGGACCATCACCTTGACCGTCGCCTGGCCCTCGCGGAGCGGGCTGAGCCCGGACAGGATGACGTAGAGGTCGTCCTTCCAGCCCATCCGTAATACGGCGCGGCCGAGCGGCGACTGCTGGGTCGGGAAGTACTTGAGCGCGGGCGAGAGGAGCCCGAGGTCGTGCCCGTCGTTCGTGACGCGGAACCTCGCCTCGACGCGCGCGTGCGAGGGCTGCTCGGTCGTCCGGAGGCCCTCGAAGCGCAGCGCGAACCGGCCGAGCGCAATGCTCTCGCCCTGGGCCACCGTGGCCGTCCGCTCCTCGCTGAAGTTCATGGAGCCGGTGACGCCGATGACGATGAGGACCACGCCCAGGTGGACCACGAACCCGCCGTAGCGCCGCTGGTTCCGCCCGAGCAGCGTGGCGAGCGCCGCGGGCAGGCGCTGGCCGGCGATCGTGCGCCGCGCGCGCGCGGCGCGCCACGTGTCGAGCACGATCGTGAAGACCACGAACGCGGCGAGCGCGAAGGCGAGGAGCGGCCAGGAGTCACGGAGGCCGAGCGCGGCGAGGACCGCCACGACGGCCGCGGCGAGCGAGGCCGGCCAGAGGAAGTTGCGGCGGAGGTTGTCGAGGGAGGCCTTCCGCCAGGCGATCAGCGGCCCGACCGCCATGAGCAGGAGCAGCGCGAGGAACAGCGGGACCGTGACGCGCGAGAAGTAGGGCGCGCCGACGGAGAGCTTGACGCCGCTCAGGGCCTCGGCGACCAGCGGGAAGATCGTCCCGAGCAGCACCGTGAAGGTGACGGCGGCCAGGACGACGTTGGTGAGGACGAAGGTGGTCTCGCGGCTCACCATCGAGTCCAGCTCCGGCTGCGAGCGGAGGCGGTCGGCGCGCAGGACGACCAGACTGAACGAGCCCAGGAGCACCAGCGCGAGGAAGCCGAGGAACAGGGCGCCGACCGGACCCGAGGCGAAGGCGTGCACGGAGGAGAGCACGCCGCTCCGGGTGAGGAAGGTGCCGAAGATCGTGAGCGCGAAGGTCACGATGACCAGCGAGAGGTTCCAGACCTTCAGCATCCCCCGGCGCTCCTGGATCTGGATCGAGTGCAGGAACGCGGTCGCGGGCAGCCAGGGCAGGAAGGACGCGTTCTCGACGGGATCCCACGCCCAGTAGCCGCCCCAGCCGAGCACGTGGTACGACCACCAGCCGCCGAAGAGGTTGCCGAGGGTGAGGAAGAGCCAGCCGCTGAGCGTCCACTTCCGCGTCGTCGTGGTCCAGCCGGCGTCGAGCCGGCCCGTGATGAGCGCGGCGATCGCGAAGGCGTAGGGGATCGTGAGCGCGACGAAGCCGGCGTAGAGCAGCGGTGGGTGGGTGAACATGTCGGCGTCTTCGAGGAGCGGGTTGAGCCCGCGCCCGTCGGGCGGCACCGGCCAGACGCGCTCGAAGGGGTTGCCGGCCCAGACGAGGACGATCAGGAAGAACGTGGAGACGGCCGAGAAGACGCCGAGGACCCACGGCATCAGCTCCGCGTCGCGCCGGCGGTGCTGCCAGGCGACGAGGCCGGCGAAGCCCACGAGCATCCACTCCCAGAGCAGCAGCGATCCCTCGAGCGCCGCCCAGAGCCCGGTGACCCGGTAGTAGAGCGGGGTGCTGAGCGAGCTGTTGTGGGCCACGTACTTGAGGCTGAAGTCGCCGGTCACGAGGGCGTTGATCAAGAGCCCGCTCGCGGCCGTCACGAGGACCACCTGCCCGGCGAGCACGGCGCGCCCGAGGCTTACCGCCCAGCGTCGGGCGAGGAGCGGCGCGAGCAGGCCCGTGACGGCCAGCGCGAGGGCCAGCCCGAGGCTCGCCGTGCCGAGGGTCGCGGTCATGGGGTCGTCCTCCTCACAGCGCCCAGTAGATCAGGGTGTCGTTGAGGCCCAGCAGGACGAACACGAGCCCGCTCGCCGGGGTGAGCACGCGGCCGACGCGCCCGAGCGTCGCCCCTCCGCCGACGGGGGCGCCCGCCGCGAGCAGCGCGCCGACCGCGAGCACCGGCATGGCGGTCCCCGCGGCGAAGAGCGCGGGGAAGACAACGCCGGCGGGTGTGGCCAGGGCCAGGGGCAGGGTGAGGCCGAAGAACAGCCAGAAGAGGGTCGGGCAGAAGGCGAGCGCGAACGTGGCGCCCATCGCGAACGCGCCGCCGGTGCCCGAGCGGGGCCCCAGCGCGCGCAGGCGGAGGGCGAGCCGCGTGCCGAACCCGCCGCGCAGCCGGAAGACCCCGAGGAACCCGAGACCGGTCAGGATCAGGACCGGGCCGAGGGCCTTGCGCGTCCACACCGCGAGCGGCACCGCCGCGCTGCGGAGCTGGGCGCCGAGCAGGAAGGCGAGCACTCCGAACAGGCTGTAGACGACCATCTTGCCCAGCACGAAGGCGACCGCCTCGCGTGCCGCCGCCCAGCGGGTGCCCTCGCGGCCCACGTAGGCGATCGCCGAGGCGTTCGTGGTGAGCTGGCAGGGGGCGACCGCGCCGATCAGCCCGAACAGGAACGCGCTCGCCAGGGGCAGGTCGATCCGCCCCGACAGCTCGCTCACCGGGACGCTGACCGACGCGCTCACGCGGCTCAGGATGATGTACCAGTCGCGGAGGAACTCCTGCATGCCCTAGGCCTCGTCACGCCCCTTGAGCTGCCGGGGCGCCGCGTCGGGCTGCGCCTGTCCGGGCTCGCCGTGGGCGTGGCCGCCCTGGCCCTGGCCGGCCTGCCCGTGTCCGCCGTGGCCGTGGAAGCCGAAGAAGTGCAGGAGCGGGCAGGCCACGAGGAACAGCACCCAGAGGATCGTGCCGCCGCCGATGCCCAGCGAGGGCGCCCAGAGGAACCCCAGGGCCACGACGCCTGCGCCGAGCCAGAGCCAGCTCCGCTTCATCGGGTCTCCTTCCTCATGTCGTGGCGCTGCGCGAGACCACGATCTTGTCGCCGCGCGCGTTGGCGGTGTAGGCGTCGAGCGGGCGGGGCGGAGGGCCGCCGATGTTCCGGCCGGTGACCGGGTCGAAGTGGCCGTTGTGGCACGCGCACCAGATGTGCTGCAGGTCCTCGCGGTACTGCACCGTGCAGGCCAGGTGCGTGCACACGGCGCTGAAGGCCTTCAGCTCGCCCGCCGGCGTGCGCACGACGATGCCCGGCTTGCTGCCGAACTTGAAGATCCGCCCCGAGTTGGGCTTGAGACTGGCCGGCTGGATGTCGACCGTCACCGTCACCGCGCTCGACTCCTCGAGCTTCGGGGGGATGACGTAGCGGGTGATCGGATAGAGCACCGAGGCGAGGAAGGCGCCGACGCCGGTGCCCAGGAACCAGGTGAGCAGCGAGCGGCGCTCGAAGGGGGGCGGAGCGACCAGGGGCTCACTCATGCGCGTCATCTCCTTCCCGGGGCACCGGGCGCGCCTCGAGGGTTGTTGGGGCCACGCCGACGGCCGGGGGTGCGGTCGTCACGGCGCGATCCCGGTGCGGCTCCGGCCCACGCTGCAGAGCGCCCAGCACACGAGCGTGATGCCGAGCAGCAGTGCGAGCGCGATGCCGAGGGCGGGGCGGAAGCCCAGCGCCGGCATCACCAGCAGGAACACGAACGGCAGCGTGCAGAGCCAGACGACCAGGGCCAGGACCATCGTGGTGCCGTTCCCCCGCGCCAGGGCCTTCGGCAGCCGGACCGGCAGCGCGGCCAGGAGTGGGAGCGTGATGATCGTCGACAGGACGAACACCCAGACGGCGCCGCCCCAGATCGCGAGCGCCGGCGCCTCGCCGACCCACCGCGCGGCGCCGAAGAACGCCGCGGCCGCGACCAGCGAGACCAGGAAGGCCGGCAGCGGGCTCGGGCCGCCGCGATCCGCCGCTGACGAGCCGTCCATCACAGTCCCCCCTTCGAGCGGGGCGTGAATCGCTTGAGCAGCAGCGTGTTGAGCGTGACGCTGAGCGAGCTGACCGCCATCAGGAGCGCCGCCAGCTCCGGGCTCACGACGAGCCGCCAGAACGGGTAGAAGAGGCCCGCGCCCAGGGGAATCGAGAGCGTGTTGTAGGAGAAGGCCCAGAAGAGGTTCTGCTTGACCTTCCGCATCGTGGCGCGGGCGACCTCGAACGCCGCGTTGATGTCGCGCAGGTCCTCCTTGAGGAGGATCACGTGGCCCGTCTCCTTGGCCACGTCGGTGCCCGAGCCGATGGCGATGCCCAGGTCGGCGCGGGCCAGGGCCGGGGCGTCGTTGATGCCGTCGCCGACCATCGCCACCCGGCGCCCTTCGGCCTGGAGGCGCTCCACCTCCGCGACCTTCTGGTCGGGCAACACCTCGGCCAGCACGCGGTCGATACCCACCTGGCGGGCGATCGCTTCCGCCGTGCGGCGGTTGTCACCGGTCAGGATCGCGGTCTCGAGCCCCATCCGCCTGAGCGCGGCGACCGCCTCCCGCGCGTGGGGCTTCAGCGTGTCGGCGCAGGCCACGAGGCCGGCCAGCGCCCCGTCGACCGCGACCAGCATCGCCGTCTTGCCCTCGGACTCGAGCGCCTGGAGCCGTCCCTCCTCCCCGGCCGTGTCCAGCCCGCGCAGGGCCATGAGCCGGCGGGTGCCGAGCAGGATCTTCCGCCCCCGCCAGTCCGCCTCGACGCCGTGGCCCGGGATGGCCTGGAAGGAGTCCGGCCGCGCGACCTCGAGGCCCCGCTCGCGGGCCGCGCGCACGATGGCCTCCCCGAGCGGGTGCTCCGAGGCGACCTCGGCCACCGCGGCCCAGCGGAGCACGTCCTCCGGCGGGAATCCCTCCGAGGGCAGGACGTCGGTCACCGACGGCTCGCCGCGGGTGAGCGTGCCGGTCTTGTCGAGGACGACGGTGTCGATCTTCGTCGCCGCCTCGATGGCGTCGGCCCCCTTGAACAGCACGCCGTGCTCGGCGCCCTTGCCGGTGCCCGCCATCATCGCGCTCGGCGTGGCCATGCCCACGGCGCAGGGGCAGGAGATGACGAGCACGGTGATGGACAGGAGCAGCGCGAACCCGAACACGCCGATCTCGCCGAGCACTCCGGGCGACAGGATGAAGGAGGACGCCGGGTCGAAGAAGAGCCGGTACCCGGCGAGGAACCAGAAGACGAAGACGGTGAGCGCCAGCGCGTGGACGCCCAGGATGAAGTGGCCGGCCACCCAGTCGGCCAGCTTCTGGATCGGCGCCTTGGAGGCTTGCGCCTCCTCGACGAGCCGGATGATCTGGGCCAGGGCTGTCTCGCTGCCCACCTGGGTGGCCCGGAAGCTGAACGCGCCGGTCTTGTTCAGCGTCCCGCTCATCACGGCGGCCCCGGCCTGCTTCTCGACCGGCAGGCTCTCGCCGGTCAGCATCGACTCGTCGACGGCGGAATAGCCGTCGAGGACGACGCCGTCCACCGGGATCCGTTCCCCCGGGCGCACCAGAACCGTGTCGCCGACCGCCACCGCCTCGGCCGGGACCTCGTGCTCCTCGCCGTCGCGCACGACCCGGGCGACCGTCGGCTGCAGGCGCATCAGTTTCCGGATCGCCTCCGAGGTGCGCCCGCGCGTGAGCGCCTCGAGGTACTTGCCGAGGATGATGAAGGCCGTCAGCAAGACGGCGGACTCGAAGAAGATGGCCTTCTCGCCCCCGAAGCCGGCGCCGGGGAAGAAGGTGTTCAGGACGCCGATCAGGTAGGCGGCGCCGATCCCGGTGGCGTAGAGCAGGTTCATGTCCGCGGAGCCGCGGCGCAGGCCGCGCGCGCTCTGGACGAAGAACTGCCAGCCCGGGCCCAGCACGACGGGCGTCGCCATCAGGAACAGGGCGATCGGCCGGCCGAGCCACTCGGGAACCACGGCCGGCAGGATCCAGTACTCCCGGAACGTCCCGGCCATGATGGCGAACGCCAGCGGCCAGGACACCAGCATCCACCGTCCCTGGCGCCGGATCTCCGCCTGGCGCAGCGCCTGCTCCCGGTCGGCGGCCGCCTGCCCCTCGAGCTTCTGCTCGACGTCGTAGCCGAGGTCGCGGATCGCCTCGGCGAGGCGCGCGGGCGCGACGGCGGCGGAATCGAAGGCCACGCGCGCCAAGCCGGGCTCGAGGCTGACCACCGCCTGGCTCACGCCCGGGATGCCCGCGAGCGCCTCCTCGACCCGGGAGACGCAGCTCGCGCAGTGCATGCCGCTGATGCGAAGTGTCTGGCGCTCGGTGGCCATGTTCTCGTCCCTCCCGCGCGCGGCCCCCGGCGCATGGTCCTGCCTCGCCGGCCGGGCGCGCGCGTTTCCACGGTCAGGAAGAGCAACGGCGATGCCAGGCCGCCCCGCGCCGGGAGCCGCGGGAATTCCCGGGGTTGCGGCGCAGCGCGCCGGAGGCCTGCGGGGCGCGCCTGACGGAACGTCAGCGGCGGCTGCGGGCGGCCGGGGAGGACGACAATTTGTCAGCCAGGGGGGGTCCCTCCGGGGGCCCGCGCCGCGTCCGGGCCGGCCGCGCGCGAGGCCAAGCCATGATACCCTGTAGGGGTATATAAAACGGATGGGAACCCGGCGCCTCACCTGGCGCGGGCGGGCCCCAGATCACGAGCAACGCCGGCGGGACCTGGCCGGATTTCGCGGGGCTCCGCGCTTGGCGTGGATCTTGTATACCCCCTGGGAGTAATAGGAGGGCGGGGCGATGGCGAGACGGGGGATGAGCACGTGGCGAGGGCTCGGGCTGGCCGGCGTCGCGCTCGCGGCGCTGGCGCTGGCCGCGTGGGTCGCGTGGCGGCCGGCGCCGCGCGACCCGGCGGTCATCGAGACGAGCGGCCGCGTCGAGGGCGACCAGGCGGCCGTGGGCGCGAAGGTCGGCGGCCGGATCGTCCGGCTGGCGGTGCGCGAGGGCGAGCGCGTGCTCGGCGGGCAGACGATCGCGGAGCTCGGCTCCGCGCAGGCGCGGGCCCAGCTCGAGCAGGCCGAGCACGGCGTCCACGCGGCGCGCGAGCGGCTCGAGCAGGCGCGTGCCCGCGTCGTGGCCGCCGAGCGCCGCGCCGAGGCGGCCGCGACGGGCGTGGAGCTGGCGGAGCGCGAGTCCCGCGCGCGGATCGGCGAGGCCGAGGCCGCGCTTGGGGCGGCGCGCGCCCGGCTGCGCCAGGTCGAGGCGGACCTGGACAACACCGCGAGGGACCACGCGAGATCCCGGGAGCTCTTCCGGCGGGAGCTGATCGCCGCCCAGCAGGCCGACGCGAGCCGGACCGCCTGGGACGTGGCCCGGGCGAGCGTGGAGGCGGCCGGGAAGCAGGTCGCGCAGGCGGAGGAGACCGCGGACCTGGCCCGCGCCTCGCGCGTGGCGGTCGAGGTGCGGCGCCAGGAGGCGCAGACGGCGGCGGCGCAGGTGGACGAGGCGCGGGCGGCCGTGGCGGCGGCGCGCGCCGAGGTCCTGGCCGCCGAGGCCGCGCGGGCGCTGGCGCGGGCCAACGTCGCCGACACGACGGTCGCCGCCCCGTTCACGGGCACCGTGCTCAGGAAGCTCGTGGAGCCGGGCGAGGTGGTGGCGAGTGGCACGCCGCTCGTGACGCTCGTGGACCTCCAGCGCCTCTATGCCAAGGTCTACGTCGCGGAGGCGGAGCTGGGCCGCGTCAAGGTCGGCGATCCGGGGCGCGTCTACACCGACGCCTTTCCCGGGCGCGCCTTCGACGCGGTCGTCTCCGAGGTCGCCGAGCAGGCGGAGTTCACGCCGCGCGACGTCCACATGAAGGACGAGCGGATGAAGCTCGTGTTCGCCGTCAAGCTCGCGCTCGAGAACCCGGGCGGCGTCCTCAAGCCGGGCATGCCCGTGGACGCGCGTATCGGGGAGGGCCGGGAGTAGCGCCATGGCGACCGCGATCGAGGCGGAGGGCCTCGTCCGGCGCTTCGGGACACTGACCGCGCTCGACGGGGTCGCGCTCCAGGTCGCGTCGGGCACCATGTTCGGGCTGATCGGCCCGAACGGCGCCGGCAAGACCACCCTGCTCCAGATCCTGGCGGGCGTGCTCGATCCGACGGCGGGCCGCGCTCGCGTGCTCGGTCACGACGTGGTCGAGGACGCGGCCCGCCTGCACCTCCGGATCGGCTACGTCGCGCAGGAGTTCACGCTCTACGGCGCGCTCTCGGTGGACGAGAACCTCGACTTCTTCGCCGACCTCTACGGGGTGCCCGCCCGGGTGCGCGAGGAGCGCAAGGAGGAGCTGCTCCGGTGGAGCCGGCTCGCGCCGTTCCGGGACCGGCGCGCGGGGCGGCTGTCGGGCGGCATGCAGAAGAAGCTCCACCTCTGCTCGACGCTGATCCACGCCCCCGAGCTGCTCCTGCTCGACGAGCCGACCAACGGCGTCGATCCCGTGTCCCGCCGCGAGCTGTGGGAGATCCTGCACGACGTGGTCGGCCGCGGGCTGACCGTCGTCGTCGCCACGCCGTACATGGACGAGGCCGAGCAGTGCGACCGCGTCGCGCTGATCCATCGGGGCCGGATCCGCGCCGCGGACGCGCCCGAGCGCCTGCGCCGCGCGGTGCCGGGCACGGCGTGGGAGCTGCGGGCGCCGGCGCTCGCCTCCGCGCGCGCCCTGCTCGGGGCGACGGGCCTGCCCCTCCGGTCCCACCTCATGGGCGACCGCCTGCACATCGTCGCGGCCCCGGGCGCCGACGTGGGCGCGGAGCTTCGCGCGCGCCTCACCGCGGCGCTCGGCGACGGGCTCGAGCTGCGGCAGGTCGAGCCGACGATGGAGGATCTGTTCATCGCGGTCAGCGGCGAGGCCGACCGCGCGGCGGGCGAAGCGGCGGGAGCCCACGTCGCGCCGTCGCGCCGGGCGGGCGACGGCCCCGCGGTGCGGCTCGACGCGCTCACGCGCCGCTTCGGGGACTTCGTCGCCGTGGACGGACTCACCCTGGACGTCGGGCGCGGCGAGGTGTTCGGCTTTCTCGGGCCCAACGGCTCGGGCAAGACGACGACGATCCGGATGCTCTGCGGGCTCCTCCGGCCGTCGGCCGGGCGCGGCGACGTGCTCGGCCAGGACGTCCGGCGCCAGGCGCGCCAGGTCCGGTCGCGGATCGGCTACATGTCCCAGCGCTTCTCGCTGTACGACGATCTGACGGTGGCCGAGAACCTCGCGTTCTTCGGCCGCGGCTACGGGCTCGGCGCCCGGCGTCTGGCCGACCGCACGGCAGTGGTCATGGACATGGCGGGGCTCGCGGGCCAGGAGCGGCGCCTGGCGCGGGAGCTCTCGGGCGGCGTCAAGCAGCGCCTGGCCCTCGGCTGCGCGATCCTCCACGAGCCCGAGATCGTCTTCCTCGACGAGCCCACGGCCGGGGTGGACCCGATCGCGCGGCGGGAGTTCTGGGACCTGATCGGGGCGCTGGCGGCGGCGGGGACCACGGTCTTCGTGACCACCCACTACCTGGACGAGGCGGAGTACTGCCAGCGGGTGGGCCTCATTTACCAGGGGCGGCTGGTCGCGGAGGGCAGTCCGCGCGCCCTCAAGGAGGGGATGCGCGCCGGGGTCATGCTGGAGGTCGAGTGCGCCGAGCCGCTCGCCGCGCTCCGCCTCCTGCGCGCCGAGCCCGCGCCCGGCTGGGCGGGACTCTTCGGGCGGCGGCTCCACGTCCTGGCCGCCGAGGCGGCCGAGGGCGAGCGCGCGATCCGGGCGTCGCTCGAGCCCCGCGGGCTCGCGGTCGCGCGCGTCGAGCCGGTCCCGTTCTCGCTCGAAGACCTCTTCGTCCTCTTCATCGAGATGGAAGAGCGCGGGCGGAGGGAACGCGGTGGGTAGCGTCACGCGCATCGCCGCGGTGGCGAAGAAGGAGACCCGCGAGGTCCAGAGGGACCCGATCACGCTCGCGATCGCGCTCGTGCTCCCGGTCGTGATGATGCTGCTCCTGACCTACGCCATCACGCTGGACGTGCGCGAGATCCGCCTCGGCGTGCTCGACCAGGACGGGAGCCCCGAGAGCCGGGAGTACGTGGCCGCCTTCCTCCGCTCCGGCTATTTCCGGCTCGCCGCGGTCGTCCACGACTCGCGTGAGCTCGAACGGCTCCTGGACCGCGGCGAGGTGCGCGTCGCGCTCGTGATTCCCGGCGACTTCTCGCGATCCCTCGCGCAGGGACTGCCGGCCCGCGCGCAGACGCTGCTCGACGGCTCGTTCGCCAACACGGCCATCATCGCGCTCAACTACGTCGACACGATCACTGCCGCGTACAGCCAGCGCCTCGGGGCGCGCGCGCTCGCCGCCCGCGTGGGCGGCCTCCCCCGGTCGGCCGAGGCCGCCGTCCGGGCCGAGGCCCGTGTTCGCTACAACCCCGGTCTCCGGAGCGAGCCCTACGTGATCCCCGGGCTGTTCGCGGTGATCCTCATGGCCTTTCCCCCGCTGCTCACGGCGCTCGCGG